>Ga0208937_1000001_pt1 | contig 302864 bp, 289 predicted proteins | sample June2015DPH_11_5_FD_184705 | JGI IMG/M metagenome (GOLD analysis project Ga0208937, IMG submission 184705) | Peatland microbial communities from SPRUCE experiment site at the Marcell Experimental Forest, Minnesota, USA - June2015DPH_11_40... | ecosystem: Environmental > Terrestrial > Soil >... | reverse complement strand
GTCCGGCCTTGGGATAATGCGGTTCGATCAGCGCAATCAGCCGCGCCCACGGAATCACCGCGTCCATCTCGGCCAGAAACCGCTCGCGCCGAGTTACCTTTCCTTTCTGCGTCCAAGCCACCGAAGCGAACGTCCGCTGATTACCCATCACCGCACCTCCTCATCCGCCACTCAACCAGTTCCTTTGTACACCAATCGATCAACTTATGCAGAGGTTCCCTAGGGGTTCAGTGATTTGATGACCTCCGGGGCTGTCATGGAAAAGGTCGTGATGGTCTTGGCATCGAGCGGCATTTTCATCAGGTCCACCGAACGAATCTGGCTGTTCTCGTAAGTCCGGAAGTAGTATCGCTTCGCCTTCAAATCGGCGGCGCTGGTCCAAACCGTATAGTCGGCGACGATGTTGCCGTGCTCGTCCTTCTTTCCCTGGCGGGACACGCCGTTGGGAATGTCGAAGTTGTTCATAATATGAAACCCCTCGAGCACCGCCTCTTCGCCGGTCTTGGCCGGCAGCGCCGACGCGCTGAAAGCCACGGCTCGGACAAACCGCGACGGCGGGGTGAAGTCGCCCGGCATCCCCAGCATCCCGGTGCCTTGGCCGAAGCCGGTCAGCGTGATGCCGCCGACTTTCACCGGCGGAACATTCACTATTGAGAAGTTTACGTAATTGCGCAGATTGGTCATTTGCCAATCGAAGGATGGCGAGTTGGTCATCACCCCCAGCGGGTCGTCGTGGACATGAAGTTTTCCTTCCACATATTCTATCGCGATGCTCTTGCCCGAGGCGTCATTCACCACGTAGTGAAGCGGCGGCACAAAGTCCATCTGCTTGACCACGACCGCCGGGACTGTGATGCTTCCCATGCCCTGTTTGACTTCTTCGACCGTCGCGAAATTTTCCAAAATCCAGGAACCGACCTCCCAGGGTGCGACGGTCTTGGAGGCCTCGGCAGCGTGGTACTTCATGTAGCCGACGGTCCCGGGAAAATAGAGCAGGCCAATAGCCAATCCCTTCTCATTAACGCCATCGACCAAAAACGGCATGTCGCCACCGTTGTTGACGCCGACCGATGCATACTTGGAGGTCCACTTCAGCCCATTCTCGCCCTCCGGTGTGGTACCGGTTCGCGCATAGCCGCGCGGCACCATCATCACGGCGGAATCCATAACGATAGCGAACTCCATCGTGCGCGCGTACACGACGCTCCCGTCGCTGGCTCTGAGTCTGATGCTGGTGCAGGCTGGCGCCGGCTTCGCGAAAAAGAGCGAACACGCGAGGATCGCGAGAAATATCGCTCCGGAAGCGCTGGGGAACTTGCGGGGCGCGGATGCTTTGACGCCGATGCCGGTAATTTTCATTGGTTCGTCCTTTCTGCGGTTGCTTGGTTCAGTCAACCTGCGGTGATTTTGAAGATGCCCTTACGATACGATTCGGCGTCTAGCATGAAGAATTCCCTTTCTGGATCCAGGCCAGACGCGAATCGCTAAAAGAATGCGCCAGCACGTCCGCCCCGACAACTCTCTGATTGCCTTCTCTGACATTTTGGTTATCAAGGGAACTATTTGAGAAACAGCCTCAGTGTTATTGTCGGACATACATGAGAAGAGTATCTTCGCCACGTCAACCCGAATCTGGGGGATCGTGAATATTCCTGCGGCAGAAAAAATGATGCGATTCAGACCGGTGCTCGTAGCTTTAGGCTGCCTGGCGTTTTTGATTCTTTTCGCGAAGCCGGCGCACGCCCAGCACGGCGACTGGCTTATGGGAACCGACGGCTTGTTGAGTGCTCAGCAGGCGCCGGAAGGGATTTTCTATTCAAACGTCTGGTCGTACTATCACGCCTCAGGCAGTAATTTCGTATCACTCGCGTCACCAGCACCACCGCTCGGGACCGGGGGTAACGGGCCTCTCAAGCTTAATGTCAGCGGCAGTCTCGACGAATTCGTTGACCAGAACATTATTGGCTGGACCTCGCCCTATAAGGTCCTGGGCGCGAACTATGGATTGTTTGTCGATGTGCCGTTTGCCATCGCTGATGCCAGTGGTGCTGCGAGCCTGGAACCCGTCCTGAGTCTGCACGGGAGCTCGCCGTCGCTACAAGCTTCCGCCGGGGTAACCAAGGGCAGTATCGGTGATATTTACGTGGAGCCGGTAGATTTCGGCTGGCACTTTCGCCAGCTGGACGCCATCGTCTCCTCGGGGTTCTTCGCGCCTTCAGGACCGTACAACTCGAAAGCGGCGCTCAACATTGGCTATGGCCACTGGACGGGCGCCTTTGGCCTTGGAGGTATCGCCTACGCCGACGCCGCTCGAACCTGGTCGCTCTCCATTTATACTCACTACCTGCTGTACGCTTCGCAATTGGGCGCAAAATATACGCTCGGCGATGTCGTACCGTTCGAGTGGGGTGCGGGAAAGACCCTCAACTTGAACAACAGCATTTTCCAGCAGCTTATCTTGGGCGCGGTAGGCTACGCCCAGTGGCAGACAACGAACAACCAGATAAATATCGCTAGCCAAAACCAAACCGCTGCCGCAGTTATCAAGACGCTGGAGGATACGCGCGCACAGGTCTATTCGGCGGGCCCTTCAATCAATCTACTGACGAAGTACGGGCTCTTCTCGCTGCGCTACTATGAAGAGTTCGACGCGCATGCCACCCCGTCGGGCCGGCAATTGATGTTCAGCGTCGCCCTTGCTTTTGGTTAGGGCGATGAATCCCGCCCTCGATAGGATGTTGAAAAGAAAGCAACCCAAGACAACCCGATGATGCTCCAGCAAGCAAATCGAATGATGGCAATCGTGTGCAAATACTCGAGCGGCAAAAGGATGGCCAGAATGAAGCTTAGATATGTGCAGTTACTTTTTTGTATCGCCCTCGCGTTGACGATTGTATCTCCCGCGGCGGCGGACGCTGCCGATAGCCAATCGCTCGACGAGGTCAACAAAGAACTGTCTAACCCGATTTCGAGCATCTGGGCGCTGCAACTCCAGCAGAACACTTACTGGCTGAATAAGCCGGATCGAAACGTTGTAAATATGCAGTTTCAGCCGGTGCTGCCTCTGGCGTTGACCGATGACTGGAACCTGATCACCCGGCCCGTATTTCAGGTGTTCAACTCCACGCCCTATGTGAACGAGAGCCTCCATCTCCATCGCGTCACCGGTTTTGGCGACACAATAGTCGGGTCGGTGCTTTCGCCGAGTCCGAAGCTTGCCGGCCCTTGGCTGCTGGGCGCAGGTCCCAGTTTTATCTTGCCTACCGCGAGCAATTCGAGGCTGGGACAGAACAAGTGGCAGCTGGGACCGGCTGGCGTATTCGGCTACCTCGGTGATAAGTGGCTGGCGGGAGTATTTCCGCAACAGTGGTTTTCGGTCGGCGGCAATGGCTCGCAGACTATAAGCCAAATGAACCTTCAATACTTCTTCGTCTATCTGCCGGGCGGTGGTTGGGGCATAGGCACGTCGCCGAACATGCTGGTCAATTGGTACACGAACAACGCGAACAAGGTAACGTTCCCGATCGGCCTGAGTGTCAGCAAGGTAATCAAAATCGGTCCGCTCCCCGTGAAACTTGCGGTTCAACCTCAGTACATGCCGGTTCGTCCTGACGTCTTCGGCCAGAAATGGAACCTCCAGTTCTCGGTCACTCCTGTCATCCCCGATCTGGTTAACAGAAAGATCCTCGAGGGTTGGTAAATCGGTTTCCTCCCCCTGGGGCCGGGCCCATGGTTCGCGGCCTCGAAACCGAGAAAGAAGAAACCCCCGCCCGCGACTTCCGGATAATCTCAGCCCACCACATCGGCGAAGGCAGCCTCCGGGGAAAAGCCCTCACCAACATCGACGCCATCCGCACACTCAAACTGATCGAAACAGAAAATCGCGACGCAACCGAAGCGGAAAAATCCATCCTCGTCCGCTACGCGGGATGGGGCGCGATGCCGGGTGCCTTCCGCCCCTATCCGCCGCAGGAATGGCAATCGGTCGCGAACCAACTCCGTGAGCGATGATTTCAGAGAGACTGGAAGTGACAACGATGGCTCATTCGTCCGCAAAATAACAGCGTTTCGAGAAGCGAGCCGCGCGCATCAACCACCGGCGTCAACCGCCGCTTGTCAACCGCCTCATAGTGTCAACGGCCGTATGGGTGTCAACCGGTTGACAGGTTGACAGGAGAGCAGTACGCATCGGACTCGGTCATCCACCATTTACTCGAAAACTAGAACATGAAAGTTATCGGGCTCGACGCCGCGATCAGCCACCCAAACCATAGCGTTTCGAAAATCGCGATCAGCGTCAGATTGCGCGACGCGCTGTAGGCCGCCGCCGAGAATACTTCGATCATCACGAAATTCAGCGCGATGATCGGCAGGATCAGCATCAGGAAGAACGGCAGTATTCCCAGGCTCACGCCCACCACCATCAAAACCACGATCAGGATGCGACCGAGCGCGGCCCAAACCGTCGAAATCGCCGCTCCTCCGCGCCGCACCAGCAACTCGAAGCCCATCCAGAACGGAAACTGGAGCACGCACGCCATCGCCATGACCATCAGCCGTTCGGGCGACAGCGACAGGTGATGGAACGCCACCGTCATCGCCACCTGGCACACGTAAGCCACAGCGAACCCCCCCGCCGCGACGAATATTGCGGCGCCGGCGCCCTCGCGGATGCGGTACCAATCCAGCGTATGCGACAGCGCGAGCACGCCCACCATGATCAACCCTGCGACCGCGAACCATGAGATCTGGATATCGCCGACCACCACCGGCACAAACGCCGCCGGGTCTGACTCCGCCAGCGGCATCGCTGCAATCAGCGCGCCGCCCAGGATCAGCAGTCCGATCAATCCGCTCGGTCCGGGCCGCTCGCCCGCCCAATTCGCCACCATCGAGCCGCAGACTCTGCCCATCGGCACCAGCAGAATCACAAAGACCAACAGCGCGAATCCCGCTGCCCCCATCCGCGCATCCGCAACCTCGATCACTCCGGTTCTGGTGGTTCCAAACGTGCTATCGAGCCATTTCACGATCGTCGTCGCGGCCGCCGCGGAATAGACGATGGTTATGTGATCGAGCCCCGGCATTCGAACCGCTTCGACCGCGCTGCCCTGGGCGAAATCGCCGTAGGTCTTGCCCAGCTCGATTTGCGCCGCGCCCGCCAGATACGACGCCAGCGCAGGGGACGTGTCCTGGATCATGTCCGGATCGCGCTCGGCAAAAATGAACAGCGCATTCTTCGGACGTTCCGGACCGAGCTGCCAGCCGCCCGAGATCATCACCGCGCCTTTGAGATTGGGATCGTGCGTGGCGTAGTCGAGCGCCGCGCCCGCGCCCATCGAATGCCCCATCACGACGATTCGCGACCCATCGACAAACGGGCTGCTGCGAAGATAATCGACCGCCTGCTTCACGTCCTCACGCAGGCTGCCGACGTCGCCTACGCCGCCAGCGAAAGGATTGGAATTCTCGCCGTGTCCGTTAACGTCGATCGCCAGCACCGCGTACCCGTTCTCCGCGAGCCGTCGCGCAAGCACGCTCATCAGCTTGCGATCCGCCATGAAGCCGTGAATCAGCACGACCGCCGGTGGTCGCTCGGCCGCCGGTTTGGGGAGTTGCATGTAGAACTGACGCGCCGGTCCGGGCATGTACATCGTCGCCGGCTCCTGCCCTGGCAACATGATGGATACGTGCGACGGACCGCGATTTTCCAGCCGCGCCAGCCGCGCGATCGCCAGAATGAATACGACCGCGAGACCAATTGCGATGATACGGGAAATTTTCATTGTGAATTCGCCGCGCTCCTCTCAGCTGACATCCGCGATTTGCATTACGATGTACCAGACGGGCACGCATGGGTCGATCACGCCGCGCGATCGGCTCCCGCGCGACGCTTCTCGACTTCCTTGACCAATACGTCCCTTTACTGGTCGGTCAAGGTCCAGTTCCAGACCGCTTGCAAGCTGATCGCTGCGTTGCCAACGAGTACGCCCCGACCTACCATCAGGCTTGATGCTTATCCATGGGCCGAGGTGGGGCGCGCTATCATCGACGCCAAGGCTCATGTGCTGGCAAGGCTTTGTTCGCAACCGAAGCGTGAAATACAAATGAAACGGCGCGCGAGATCGCGGCTCAAACCATCCCGCATTGCCGCGGCCCGCACCGCTGCGCGCGCAAAGTGAACCGGCATCGGGTTCAAAAGGCGGAACGAAATGGAAGAAAAGTACGCAATTGACTTCGAGCACGTGACCCGAATCTACAAGCGCGACGAGTTCGAGGTCCGCGCGCTCGACGACGTGACCGTGCAGATCCCGGCCGGACGCTTCGTGGCGATCATGGGGCCGTCGGGATCGGGCAAGACCACGATGCTCAACCTGATCGCGGGAATCGATCACGCGACTACCGGACGAGTGGCGGTCGGCGGCGACGAGATCACCCGCATGAAGGAGCGCGAGCTGGCGGGCTGGCGCGCACACCATATCGGGCTGGTGTTCCAGTTTTACAACCTGATTCCGGTGCTGACGGCGTTCGAGAACGTCGAATTGCCGCTACTGCTGACGCATCTTAGCAAGGCCGAGCGGCGCGAGCATGTCGAGACGGCGCTCAGGGTGGTGGGACTGGCCGACAGGATGGACCATTATCCGCGCCAGTTGTCGGGCGGGCAGGAGCAGCGCGTCGCGATTGCGCGCGCGATCGTCGCCGATCCCACGATCATCGTCGCCGACGAGCCGACCGGCGACCTCGACGCAAAGTCGGCCGAGGAAATCCTGGGCTTGCTGGTCGATATGAATCGCCAATTCCAGAAAACGATCGTGATGGTCACGCACGACCCCCGCGCCGAGCGTTACGTCGATACCGTCTATCGGCTCGACAAGGGCGTGCTCGCGGGCGTCGAGCCGGGCAAGCGCGGCGCGACGCCGGAAGCGGCGGCGAATGCGTAACGCGTGAGTTAGCATGAAGTACACGGGGCTGGTGTTAAAAAATCTGGTGCGCAGCAAGCGCCGCACTATTCTGACCGTGCTGTCGATCGCGGTCTCGCTGTTCATCTTCTCGGCGCTGGTCAGCATCCCGACCGCGGCCAACCAGATCCTCGGCGACACGGCGTCGGCCACCCGGATCGCGACGCATAATAAGGCCGGGCTGGCCTACGCGATTCCAATCGCCTACAAGCAGCGAATCGTGGTGATACCGCACGTCGAGGTGGTGGCGCCGGAGAGCTGGTTCGGCGGCGTGTACCATGAAGTGTCGGATCAGTTTCCGAACCTGGCGGTCGATCCCGAGCAGGTCGATCTGATGTGGCCCGACTATGGAATCAGCAAGGAGCAGTTCGAGCAGTTCAAGAAAATCCGCACCGCGTGCCTGGTCGGCGCCGACACGATGAAGCGCTTCCATCTGCACATCGGGCAGCAGATCCAGCTGCGCGGGACGCTCTACCCGTTCAACGTGACGCTGAATATTGTGGGCACGACCGGCGGCAAGGCGCCGCCCAATTACCTGCTCTTTCGGCGCGACTACCTGGAAGAGGCGGCCGGGCGGCCCGGTTGGGTCGATCTCATTTGGGTCAAGGTCGATAAGCCGGAGAATATGCCGCAGGTAATAGCGGCGATCGATGAAGGCTTCGCCAACTCGTCGGCGGAGACATCGTCGGAGTCGGAGGCGGCGTTTATCGGCAGCTTCCTGGACCAGTACCGCACGTTTTTCAGGATGGCGGAGGTGCTGGGATTTATCGTGGTGCTGATGATAGGACTGGTGGCGGCCAACACGGCGGCGATGTCGATTCGCGAGCGGCGCGGCGAGATTGCAGTGATGCGCTCGATCGGGTTTCCGTCGCGCACGATTTTGTCGATGCTGCTGGCCGAGTCGATCCTGATAGGCCTGGCCGGCGGGATTATCGGATGCGGCGCGGCGTATATCGTGCTGAAAGTGTTTTCGGTCGGCAGTGGCACGGGCCCGCTCAGCACGATCCGCATGCAGCCGGCGATTCTGGCCGAGACCCTGGTCGTGGCCGCACTAATAGGACTGTTCAGCGCACTCGTGCCGGCCCGCTCGGCGGCGCGGCGCAATATCGTTGATGCGCTAAGGACGGTTGCCTGAGATGGCTATTCCGCTGAAGTACAACGTGCGTTCGCTGCTGGTGCGGCGCGTCTCGACCGCGATGACGGGCGGTGGAATTGCGCTGGTGGTGGCGGTGTTCGTGATCGTGATGGCGCTGGTGGCGGGACTCAACTCGGCGATTTCCGACACCGGCGACCCGGACAACGTAATCGTGCTGCGCAAAGGCGCGACTACCGAGACCTATTCCGCCATCCAGCTCGATCAGTTCGACGCGATGAAGTTCCTGCCGCAGATTCGGCGCGAGCCCGACGGCGAGGCAGACGCATCGCCGGAACTGCCGGTGCAGGCGCTGATGGAACGCACCGGCGGCGGGCGCGACAATATCGTGGTGCGCGGAGTTCTGCCGATCGCGCTCAAAGTTCATCCCAAGGTGAAGATCGTCGAGGGCCGGATGTTCAATCCGTCGGTCAACGAAGTGATCGTCGGCAAGGGCCTGATGGGGCATTACGAGAACATGACGCTCGGTTCCACCCTTCGCTTCGGGCGCGGCAACTGGAAGGTGGTCGGGATAATGACGGCCGAAGGCGGCTCGTTCGAGTCGGAGGTGTGGGGCGATATCCATAATGTGCAGGACGACGCGCAGCGCGGCGCGTATTACGCCGACGTGCGCCTCAAACTTGCGGCCGGGGCGGACGCGGATGCGCTGATTCGGCGGCTGGCGGACGATCCGCGAATCAATCTGCAGGCCGAGACCGAGGCGGACTACTACAAGGACCAGGCGGTGGTCGCCAACCAGATGCGGGTGCTCGGGATGATCGTCGCGGTAATCATGGCGGTCGGCGCAATCTTTGGCGCGATGAACACGATGTACGCGGCGGTCTCGTCGCGGACCACCGAAATCGGCACGCTGCGTGCGCTCGGCTTCGCGCCGATCGCGGTGATGACGTCGTTCCTGCTCGAGTCTCTGGTGCTGGCGGTGACGGCGGGCGCGATTGGCATCGTGCTGGCGATGCCGATAAACGGGTTGACTTCGACGTTTGGCAACTTTGTCACGTTCTCGACCCTGGCGTTCAGCTTCCACGTCACTTTTGCAATAGTGATCGAGGCGCTGATCTTCGCCGCCGTGATGGGCGTGGTCGGCGGCTGGCTGCCGGCGCGACAGGCGATGAAAATGTCGATCGTCGATGCGCTCAGGAGCATCTGACCTTGTCCACCGAATCACCCAGGGGACCCAATATCCGCGAGCTCGAGTCGCTGCGGATTGCGCGCGCGGCCGAGCCGAAGAAGCCGAGCAGAATCATCCCGGCTGCGATCGTGCTCGCGATTCTCGCGGTGGCCGGCGCGGCGGGATTTTTCGTCTATCAGCGGACGATTGGCCGTCCGCCCGAAGTGCAAACCGCGATCGTCACGGTGAAACAGGCGGGACAGGCCGGCACCGTGCTGACCGGCAGCGGCTATATCGTGACGCAACACAAGTACATCGTGATCGGCACCAAGATTCTCGGCCAGATAGTCGCCGAGCCGATCGAGGAAGGGCAGCGCGTCAAGGTCGGCGACCTGCTGGCGCGGATCGACGATCGCGACTACCAGGCGCAACTGAAGCAGGCCTACGCAGATCGCGATCTGGCGGCGGCCAACGTCGTGCTGAGGAAGGCGCGCGCGCAGCGCCTGCGGGAACTCTACAAGCAAGGCGTGCAATCGAAGGACTCGCTCGAGGACGCGGAGAATCAGCTCTCGGTGGCGGAGGCGGAGCTCAAGAAGGCGGACGGCGCGATCGATTTCGCAAGGTTCAACGTGAGCCAGACCGTGATCACGGCGCCAATCAACGGCGTGGTGCTGCAGAAGTATCGCGAACTCGGCGACACGATTAACTTCGGCGGCGAAATCCAGGCCGGCGGCGGCGCCACCGATATCGTGCAGCTTGCAGACCTGAGCGATCTGCGCTGCGAAGTCGATATCAACGAAGGCGATATCGCGAAGGTGAAGATGGGAACGCCGGCGACGGTGATCCCGGACGCGTACCCCGACAATCCGTTTGCGGCGCAGGTCGTGAAGATTTATCCGGAGGCCGACCGCCAGAAGGGCACCGTGAAAGTCGAAGTCAGAATCCTTCAGCCTGATTTGAAGATTATCAAGCCGGAAATGAGCGCCAAGGTTACGTTCCAATCGATTATGACGCAGACAGCGACAGCGGCGGCGCCGATGGCGCTGGTGCCGAAGAAGGCGATCGTCACTGAGGGCAGCGCCAGTTCGGTGTGGGTCGTGCGCGGCGCCACGGCGCATCTGACGCCGGTCGTGCTCGGGCGCGAGTTCCAGGAAGGCGTCGAGGTCAGGCAGGGATTGAGCGGCGGCGAGATGGTGATAGTGGTACCGCCGGCGACGCTCAAGGAAGGACAGGCCGTCACGCCGGTGGCATCGTAATAACCTAACCCCTAACCCCTTCCCTCGATGGAAGGTGAACAATCGAGTTGAGAAGATGGCGGAGACGTTTGTACTGGTGCATGGCGCGTGGCATGGCGGATGGTGCTGGGCCGCGGTGATCAATCAACTCGAGCGGTTGGGCGACAGAGCCTACGCAGTCGATCTCCCGGGGCATGGCATGAACCGCGCCGATCGCGCGAAGGTGACGCTCGACAGCTACGTCAACAGCGTCGCGGAGTTTATCGAGCGGCACGATCTGAAAAACGTGGTGCTGGCGGGACACAGTCTCGGCGGGATCACAATATCCGGCGTCGCGGCCAAGATTCCCGGGCGGATCAAGCGCGTGGTGTGGATCACGGCGATGGTGGCGCTCGACGGGCAGCCAATCATGGATCCGTCGGCGTCGCCGCTGGCGGCGGCGATCGATTCGTTGCCGGAGCGATCGATTACAATCGAGATGATTGGCCCGGAATTTATCGACGGGCTTACCAACGACATGGCACCGGCCTTGAAGGAATATGTTTTTTCGGCGCTAGGCCCGCAGCCGCTGGCGCCGCTGCTCGCGCCAGTGCCGATGGCGCCCTACTTCGCCACCGGAATTCCCAGCAGCTATATCATTTGCGAAGACGACCAGACGCCGGTCGCGGGCGCACCCAACTGGCATCCGCACTTTTCCAGCCGGCTCAGGAATCCAACGCTCAAGTTCGTGAAGAGCGGGCATGAAGTGATGTTCACGCATCCTGTGGAATGCGCGCGGGCGCTGCACGAGCTGGCGAGCGGCGATTGAGCCAGGCGCCCTCACTCTGAGCGAGCGGCAGGTATGATCAATTTCCCAGCAATCGATGTCGTTGGGCGGTCATATCGCGCATGATCGGGGCGCTCATCTCATGTCGGCGAGTTTGACCGGGCGGGCGGCGCCGTCGCGAAAGCGGGCGGGCGAAAAGGGCGCGAGATCAATGGCGGGCATCCGGCCCTTGACCAGGTCGGCGATCACTTCGCCGGTGAGCGCGGAGAGCAGAATGCCGCTGCGGAAATGTCCGGCGGCGTAGAACACGCCGGCGACCGTCGGCGATGGGCCGAGCACCGGCAACAAGTCGTCGGTGGCGGGGCGAAGTCCAGCCCATGCTTCGCGAAAGGGAATCGAAGCGATCGAAGGGACCATCGCACGCACTGCGCGCAGAATCCGTTCCATCCCATCGAGCGTGACGGACTTGTTGAAGCCCGCATCCTCGAAGACCGAGCCGGCGAGCAGCCGCCCGTCACGCCGCGGCACCAATATTGCGCCGCCCGAGAACAGCGAAGGCACCACCAGGCCCGGCCGCGCGTCGAAGCATAGAATCTGGCCGCGCACCGGGTAGAAGCGGATTCGATCGTCTTCGAGGCCGCGGATGTCGCCGGCCCATGAGCCGGCGGCGTTGATGATGACATCGCCGGTCTCGAGCGATCCGTCGGCGAGGCGAAGGCCGGTGGCGCGCGCGGCGGTAGTGGCGATCGAATCGACGCGGGCGCCTTCGCGGAAATCGGCGCCGGCGTGCGTGGCGGCGTTGATATAGGCAAGGGTGAGTTTGCGATTCTCGACGCGCCGATTGTTCGGCATGTGGAGCGCGAAGATGATTTTTTCCGACAGCACGGGCGCGAGCTTGAACGCCTCGCGCGGGGATAATTCCTCGACGTCGCCACCGGCCGCGCGTTGCCATCGCGCCCGCGATTGCAGCTCCGCGCGCGCCGCGTCGTCGAAGGCGACGTAGAGCACGCCGTGACGGTCGTACTCGGGATCGACGCCGCTCTCGGCGATGAGCCGTTCGACGATGGCGTCGAAGGATTTCTTGCCTGCGAGAGCAAGATCGAAGAACACGCCGGGTTCGTACGCCTCGGCCTGCGGGCTGATGAGTCCAGCCGCCGCCCACGAAGCTTCAAGGCCGAGACGGCCGCGCTCGAAGACGGAGACCTGGACGCCGCCGGAGGCGAGCCGCCACGCCACCGAGCTTCCGATTATGCCGCCGCCGATTACGAGAGCTTTCACTTTTTCACTTTTTCACTTTTTCACTGAGACCCTGCCGACGACTAGATTACCGGCGCCACGGGGACGGTGAAAGCGCGCGGGTGCGCGAGCAGAGTTTGTTGCGTCGATGCAATCCGGCAGCTAATTGGTATCCTTCGAAATCGCCGGAGGTCAAAGTCCATGCTTTTTAGCCCGGACGATTCTGGCATAGTAGGTGTCGGCCCATTGGCACTGTCAGTGGCGAAGTACTTGAGCTGAGGCACGGACTCATTGGACAAGATGAACACTGATTCGCCAGCACCGGTTTCCGAATATTCAGAGGCGCCGCCGCAATCCCCGCACAATCCGCCCGGCGCGAGCGCGCGCGCGTTGAGGAAATTTCTCGACGACCCTGACTACATACTAAGAGCGTGGGCAGCGATCTTGATCCTTGTCGCGATCGACTGGGTATGGGCCCGGCGCGCGGGGTTCGAGATTGATGGAATCAGCCCGGCGGTGCGGGGGGTCGCGATGATCGCGGCGTTGGGCTTCTTTTTCGATTACACAGGACGCGCGCGGCCGGTGTCTGAGGCGGCGCAGTATAGCGCGCTGTGGATAGCGTTCGCGGTAGCGCTTGCCATTTATAGTTACGTAGTGGCGACTCTTCGAATGCCGATGTGGGATCTCCGGTTTGCGCGGATGGACGCGGCGCTTGGATTTAACTGGAGCGCGGGCTTTGATTTGATCACATCGAATTGGACGGTCCGATACGTATTTGGACATGCCTACAACAGTATGATGGTCCAGATCTTCGCGTCGATTGCCTTTTTTGCGTTGATCAACCGCACCGACCGAAATCGGGAGCTGCTGTGGATAGGAATGTTGTCGGTGCTGATTTCTGTGTCCCTGTCAGGTCCCTTTCCGGCCCTTGGTCCTTACACGAAAGGCGTTATGCCGGCGTGGTCGGCGGTCCTGGTGACGATACGCAACGGTACTTTATCGAAATTCACACTGGCTGACGTGACCGGGATCGTAGCGTTTCCATCAGTCCATACCGTTATGGCTGTTCTGCTGGTGTATGTTCATCGTCCACCGTTGCGAAGCTTCGTGCCGGTGGGAATTCTGAATGCACTAATGCTAGTAGCTATTCCATTCGCAGGGCATCATTACTTAGTTGACATGATAGCCGGTGGCGCGATTGCAGCTGTCTTTATCGCGATCGGACAAGCGGCGATGCGACCGCGGAGTCTCGCGCGACCCCAAGGAGTTTGAGCTGCCGCGCTACTCGCTACTTTCGGCGTCGCGATGGACGGTGGTGCTTTCGATCGCACTCGCGACAGCTGACAACTTCGCCGATCCGGACCTGTGGATGCACATTCTGACCGGTCAGGCGATCCTCCGCACCGGCCATATTCCACGGTTCGATACCTACTCCTACACTGCGGCGGGAATGCCATGGCACAATCACGAATGGCTGGCGCAGTTGGCACTGGCCGTCAGTTACGCGCATCTCGGCGTATTCGGCCCCAAGCTCCTGAAACTGCTGTGCGCGAGCATCACGATACTGGCATTGGCGATCGGGATCTCCGCGACGCACGCGTCGAGCCGGATCCAAAGGCTGACGCTGATTATTACCGGCGTTGCGCTGGCGACTCAGATGCAATTTCGACCTCAGCTCTTCACCTTCATGATGTTGAGCGTGGTGATGACGTTAATCGCGATCGAAGTTTACCGGGGCGGGGCAATACTGTGGCCGCTGATTCCGATGTTCGCGCTATGGGCCAATCTTCACGGCGGCTACACGATAGGACTTGGCGCGATGATCATTGCGGTTGCGGTTTTGTTTATCCAGGGCCGTGGAGACACAGGCCGCAAGACGTCGGCGCGCAGGCTCGGATTGGTCACGCTTGGATGCGCGGGCGCGACGATTCTCAATCCGTTCGGAGCGGGCTTGTGGACGGGAGTGGCGCATTCGGTCTCCGATCCGCTGATTCGGCAGATAGTCGCGGACTGGGTCCCGTTGCCGGAAACGCTGCTATCCATGTGGCGCGAATCCAAGCCGGAGCTGCTTCAGTATGTTGCCCCGCTCCTGCTGTTTGCCAGTTTTATCGCGGCAGTTGCGATGGCTCCCGACCTCGGGGACGCGGCCTTGCTCGCGGTCGCGACAATCTTCATCGGGAGCGCCCTCTATGCCTCACGTAACGTGGCGCTGGCGGTGATCGCGCTCGCGATTCCGCTGGCGCGCCATGCCACCTTGGCATTGGAACCCACACCAGCAATCAAGGTTGGTGACCGCTTGGAATATGCCGACCCGCCGCAACCGACTCTCGGTAACGAACCGACGACGGCGCTGCTGGCGATTTCGGCGCTCTTGGTGGCGCTGGCGGGTGGAACTTTCTCCAACCGACTCAAAACCTGGAAGCCCGTGCCTACCGGTGCGGTCGCATTCATGGAACGGCATGGCCTTCACGGCAACATCCTTAACCAGTTCGAATGGGGCGAATATCTGGCCTGGCACGTGGGTAATGACAGCCGGGTCTTTATCGATGGACGCTGCGAGCTGGTCTACCCGGACAGGCTGATCCGCCAGTACGCAGTCTTTTTCTACGGGCTGGAGGGCGCCGATGGTGTGCTCGACGCGTTTCCCCACAACTTCGTGCTCATCGGCCCGCACACCAAGGGCTACGAAGTCGTCAGGAAGGACGGACGCTGGCAATTGATCTATAGCGATGCGACCGCGGCGCTTTTCGCGCGAGCCGCCTTGCCCGTCGAAGCGCCCACCGGCCGTAAGGTTGCCGACACCTATTTTCCTTGAGCTTTCCGTCGGCGGCGGAATAAAAAATCGCCAGACTCAGGACCTGCGCTACATCCGGTTCAGCAACACGCCAAGTCATGCATTTTGAGACAGCGCCGGCCGACTAATGGCATTTCGGCACGAGCAACGCATTTTGGGACACTCGCCGCGACTGCGTAAAAATTCAGCGACTGAAGCCAACGTCAGGCTGCGATAGCAAGTCGTTGACGTGCTCCGCGCGGGGCATTGGACTTGCTATTGAGGTATGGACCATCGGATCGATCCGTCCGTCGACGGCTTAGGGATTGCTGACCCGCGCCACTTAGCCAACGGTACGGCTGCGTCGGCCACGCGTGACGCATTTCCCCCCATAACCGACGGCATTCGACGGGACCCGGCGGGCGGCTCTGACAAAGCGATGACGTTCGTCATGGGCGACGATGACAATTTCGAGTGGGTGTCGTCGATATTGCGCGCGAGCTCATTGGCGATCATAGCTTTTCAGATCGGATACACGGTGCTTGACGGCGCGGAGTATCCGCAGACCTTCGCGCGGACTCTTCCGCTTCATATCGCAACCATTACGCTGGGCCTGGTCGCGATCATGGCAACGCTCTCCCCGCGTGCGATGCGGAACTGGCGCGCGATCGCGCTGGCAATCTGCGCGTCGATTCTGGCGATCACGGCGTGGATTGGAGCGATCAATAGCGACGGCGACGTACTGGTCGCGTCGATTCTGCTGTCTTTCCTGGCCTCAGGTGTGTTCGTTCCATGGAACCCGCGCTGGCAGGCGGCATTCAATGTTAGCGGAGCGCTGGCGTTGCTGGAGTACTCGATGCAAACCGCGGATCCGAATTCGCGCCTCGCGATCGCCTGGATAATGCTGCTCAGCGCGGCGCTTTTATCCCAACTGAGTGCGGTCCTTGCTACCCGCTATCGCCGGAAACTGGCCGAGCAATTGGCGGCCCTGGCCGAGAACGATCGTTTGCTCAGGCGCGAGATGGACCTGCGCGCGCAAACCGCATCCGCTCTGGAACGCGATCACGAGCAGCTGCAGGCAAGCGAGGCGATGCTGCGCAAGGTATTCGAAGCGGCGCCGGACAACATCGCGATCAACAGCCTTTCCGACGGACGTTTCATTGCCGTCAACGACAATTACCGGGTCGGCGGTTACACCCGCGACGACGTGATGGGGACCAACGTGATCGCCCTTGGGGCGTGGCGGCACAAAGAAGAGATAGCGGAGTTCCTCGAGAGCATTCGGCGAACCGGGCGCGTCAAGAACATGGAAATAACCCAGCGCCGCAAAGATGGCTCCGTCGACGAGACGCAGCTGATCTCGGCCTCGGTGGTCGAAGTCAATGGTGAGCCGTGCGTGATTTCGATGCTCCGGGACATCACGGAGATAAAGCGCGTCGAGACCAGCCTGCGCGCCAGCCACGCCGCACTGCGCAAGATCTTCGACGCCACCCTGGACATCATCGTCGTTACCAGGCTGTCGGACGGCAGCTTCATCGATTTCAACCAGCAGTTCGAGCAGATCGGCGACCTGCGCCAGAATCCCGACGATTCCCGCAATGGCCGCCGTCAGATCTGGGCCAACGCCGAACAGCGTCAGGAGCTTCACGATCGCATCATGGCCGACGGCGTCGTGCGCAACATGGAGGTCGATTTCCTGAAGCCCGATGGCGGTCTGATGCCGGCGCTGCTGTCCGCCGTGCGTGTCGAACTCGATGGCGAAGACTGCATGGTCAAAATGATTCGCGACATCACCGAGCGCAAGCGCAACGAGCGCGACCTGATGGCGGCGCGCGAGAAATTGTCACGGCAGGTAAAGGCGCTCAGCGCCAACGAGGAGACCTTACGCAAACTTTTCGACGCGAACCTGGACAGCATGGCGCTGACCGGAGTCGATGGAAAATATATCGATGTCAACCAGGAGTTCACCCGGGCAACCGGGTTTTCGCGCGAAGAGACCATCGGCCATCATTTCACCGAACTCAACCAGTGGATCCATCCGGACGAAATGATTGCCTTCACCGATCAACTTTTTAGGACCGACGAAGTCCGGAACCTCGAGGTGACGATCCGTCACAAGGACGGTTCGGAGTTGCCGATGCTCATTTCGGCGGTGAATCTGGAGCTGCATGGACAGCACTGCTGCTTGACTATTTCGCGCGAAATATCCGACCTCAAGATGACGCAGCGCGAACTGGTCGCAGCGCGCGAGGCGGCGCTGGCCTCATCGCGCGCCAAGTCGGAGTTCCTCTCGAGCATGTCGCACGAGATTCGCACCCCGATGAACTCGATCCTCGGGATGGCCGATCTGCTGATGGAAACGGAGCTCGGCGACGAGCAGCGAAGATATTTGAGCACTGTCATCAGCAATGGCCACGCACTGCTCGAACTGATCAACAGCATCCTTGACCTAGCCAGGGTCGAGAGCGGCCGGATCAGCCTCGAGGCGGTCGAATTCGATCCCAAAGACGTGACCGAGAAGGTCCTCGAGACGCTGGCGATTCGCGCCCATGAAAAAGGCCTCGAGCTGATGGTCCGCTTTGCGCCGCAGGTCCCCGAGCTCGCGCTCGGCGATCCATTGAGACTCGGCCAGATCCTGATCAACCTGGTCGGCAACGCGATCAAATTCACCCAGCGCGGACAGGTGCTGGTGTCGGTCGAGCCCGACCCGGACTCCACCACCGCCGGCGGGCTCAAGTTCACGGTCACCGATACCGGAATCGGAATTCCCGCCGACAGCCTCCACCTGCTGTTCCATGCATTCAGCCAGGCCGACTCTTCGACCTCGCGCAAATACGGCGGCAGTGGTCTCGGATTGGCAATCGTCTCGCGACTGGTCGCGCTGATGAACGGCAAGGTTGCGGTAACGAGCGAACCTGGAATCGGCAGCGCGTTTTCATTCACCGCGCAATTCGGGACGGCCAGCGCCAGGACGGCGCCGTCGGGGCCGCGGGAACCGGCGTTCGCCGGCGTAAGAATTCTGCTGGTCGATGACAACCCCGACAGCCGATCGATTCTCTCCGACCTGCTCACAGCGCAAGGAGCGGATCTGACCCAGGCGTCGTCGGGCACCGAGGCGCTGGACGAACTTCGCAGCCGCGCTTCGCCCGGGTCGTGCTTCCAGATCATGCTGCTCGACAGCACGATGCCTGTGCCGGGCGGATTCTACCTCGCAAAACACCCCATGACCGGCGCGCCCGCGCCGCCGCAGATCGTGATGATGGTCGCCACCAACGACTTGACCGGCAAGCTGGTGCGCCTGCGTGCGATCGGGGTCAACAACTATATTGTCAAACCGGTGCGGCGCGCTGAGTTGTTCGCAGCCGTCGCGCGAGCGTGCGAGGAAGCGCACCTCGAATCGCGCGGCGACCGGTTCGCGGCGCCGGCAATCGCGCCGGTATCAACCTCTCCGCCAATGCTCGATCGGCCGCTGCAAATTCTCATGGCCGACGATTCGCACGATAACCGCGCTTTGATCCGGGCGTATCTGAAGAAAACCCCCTACCGTCTCGAAGACGCCGAAAATGGCCGGCAGGCGATCGACAAATTCATCGCGGGGAAGTTCGATCTGGTGCTGATGGACATCCAGATGCCGATCGTTGACGGCTACGAAGCTACCACCTTCATTCGCGGCTGGGAGCGGGCCAACCATCGCCACCGCACTCCCATCGTGGCCCTGACGGCGTCGGCGCTGGAAGAAGCAGTGCATCGCACAAAGGCGGCGGGGTGCGACGCGCACGTAACCAAGCCGGTCAAGAAATCGACGCTGCTCGATGCGATTCGCAACGCGATAGAAGGGGACCCGTCGGACGACAAGCGGGCGGACCTTGCCAATCTCAAGGAGGAAACATGCCCGACCGAGTAATAGTGGAAGTGGACGAGGATCTGAGCGACCTGATCCCGGGGTTCCTGACGCACAAGCGCGCCGATGTCATAACGATTTTCGACGCGATTGCGCGCCGCGACTACGCGGAGATCAGCCGCATCGCGCATCGGATCAAGGGCGAAGGCGGCAGCTACGGATTCGAAACGATGACGGAGATGGGCCGCTCGCTCGAGCATGCCGCCGCGATGCGCGACGATGGCGCAGTGGCGACGCTCGCGCGTCAGCTGCTCAACTACATGGATGGTCTCGAGATAGTGTTCCAGCCGTCCAAGGATTAGCGCAACGGCATCATTGGCGGCGAGCTTTCGCTCCAACTGCCACGGCTAAGAGGAATTCAGCTTGCCAAGTCGGCGCCGTGCTCGCCAAGGGTCGCGAGGCTGAGGCCCTTGAAGGCAGGCTCCGCGGCAGTCATCGACGCAAACACCGCGTCCGCCGAGCTCGGACGATCGACGCCGTCGAGCGCATGACCGAGCCTCGCGATCGCCTCGATGGCGGCGATCGCGGCTCCGGGCGGCGGGAACGCCGCGTTGATCCGCTGCACACGGCCCTTGAAGTTCGTAAAGCTGCCGTCGATTTCGGGATACGCCGCGATCGGCCAGACCTGGTTGGCCATCTGGCAGGTCTCGTTGGCGTCGCTCGATAGCACCAGCATGTAGTCGAGCGCACCGAAGCGCCTGACGAACTCTTCTTCGCCCAATGCGCGAACCAGGTCGGCGCGCATCGCGATCAGCATCTTGAGTTCGCCCGACGCGACGGCGGCTGCTAGTCCGTCGAGTCCATCGGCCGGGATCGCCAGCGCCGCGAGTCCGCGCGCGTTGGGATTTTTGTTCGCGCGGATCAGCAAGTCGTCATCGCCACTGGCGCCCGGCGGCGACCAACTGAGCGTCGCGATTCGATCCGATCCGATCGCGGTCTTCATCAACTGCTTCAGCGCGAACGCTTCTTCGTTGGTGGACTGCGCATCGACGACCGCCGCGATCGAATTGGGGCCGTACCGGCGCCTGTAATCCGCGATGATCGACGCTGCGCGCCTGATACCTTCGCCCCAGGGCTCGGTTACCAGCTGGTCCTTGGACTGCACGAGCGGCGACGTGAGGCGCGTCTCGTTCTGCAGCGCGGGGAAACTGTGACGGCCCTCGTCGCACATCCAATAGCTGTTGACGCCGGGGTTGAAGCGCGGCTTGAAGCGGTAGATTCGTCCGCGATGGTGGTGGATGTCGATCGCGCATCCACGCTCGCATCCGCCGCACACCGACGCGGTGCGATGCAGGTACCACACGCGCATCCGGAAGCGGAATTCCTTTTCGGTGAGTGCGCCGACCGGGCAGATGTCCACGACGTTGCCCGCGTACTTGTTGTTGACCGGCTGGCCCGGATTGATGTCGATGCGGTTATGGTCGCCGCGCTCGAAAATCGCCAGTTCGGAGGTCTTCGTCACTTCATCGAAGAACCGGGTGCATCGCGCACACAGGATGCATCGCTCCTGATCGAGCATCACGCCCGAGCCGATGTCGATCGCCTTGCCCTTGTGATTTTTCTCGGGCAACGGAAAGCGCGACGGCTGCTGATCGTAGTCCATGTAGTAGTCTTGCAGCTTGCACTCGCCGGCCTGATCGCAAACGGGACAATCGATCGGATGGTTGATCAGCAGAAACTCGAGCACCGCCTTCTGCGCGGTCCTGGCCTTGTCGCTTTTGGTATGGACGACCATCCCCTCGGCGACGCGCGTGTTGCAGGCGATTTGGAGCTTGGGCGCCTTTTCGACTTCGACCAGGCACATCCGGCAGTTGCCGACGATCGTCAAGCCGGGATGGTAGCAATATTGCGGAATCTCGATGCCGACGAGTTCGGCCGCCTGGATGAGATTCAGGTTGGCGCCGGCGTCAACTTCCTTGCCGTCAATGGTGAGCTTGGGCATCTGAAAATCTCAGTGGCCGGCCGCGGCGCTGAGGCCGCCCGCCTTGCCGTCACGATCTTTGAACGGGCATCGCCCGAGCTTGATGTGCGCCTCGAATTCGTCGCGATACTTGGGCACGAAGCTCTTCACCGGCATCGAGAGGCTGTCGGCGAGCACGCAAATGGTGTTGCCTTCCATGTTGGAGGCGGCATCGATGAGGACCTTGAGATCTTCCATCTTGCCGCGCCCCGCTTCGATTTCGGTGACCAATTTTTCGATCCAGCCGCATCCTTCGCGGCACGGCGTACACTGTCCGCATGACTCGTGATGGTAGAAATGCGCGATCGTTTTGAGCGCATCGACCATGCAGGTGTCTTCGTGCATCACCATCACGCCCGCAGTCCCCATCAGCGAACCGGCAGCGCGCACGGATTCGAAATCCATGTTGACTTTGACGGCCTCTTCGGCGGTGAAGATGGGAAACGACGAGCCGCCGGGAATGACGCCCTTGAGCGCCTTGCCGTCGAGGATTCCACCGCCGACATCGTAGATCAGATCCTTGAGCGGAAAGCCCATCGGCAATTCGTACAATCCCGGTTTGTTGACGTGACCGGAGAGGCAGAAAATTTTGGGACCGGGACTTTTTTCGGGACCGATCGATTTGTACCAGTCGGCGCCGCGATTGATGATGTGCGGGACGTTCGCGAGCGTCTCGACATTGTTGACGACGGTCGGGCATCCGAACGCGCCCTGGATGGCGGGAAACGGCGGACGGTTGCGGGGATACGCGCGCTTGCCTTCGAGCGATTCGAGCAGGCCGGTTTCCTCGCCACAGATGTATGCGCCGGCGCCGCGATGCGTGAAGACGTCGAGGTCGAAGCCGGAGCCAAGGATGTTCTTGCCCAGGTAGTTGCTGGCGTAAGCCTCGGCGATTGCGGCGTCAAGAATTCTCTTCTGCACGGTGAACTCGCCGCGCAGGTAAGTGTAGGCAATATGCGCGCCGACCGCGCGACACGTGATCGCGATGCCCTCGATGATGCCGTGCGGATCTAACTCGAGTTCGTAGCGATTGGCGAACGTGCCGGGCTCGCTCTCGTCGGCGTTGCAACATAGATAGACCGGCTTCTTGGAATCTTTCGGAATGAAGCTCCACTTCACGCCGGTTGGAAACGCCGCGCCGCCGCGCCCGCGCAGGTTCGAGTTCTTGACCTCGTTGATAATCTCCTCGGGCTTCATGTCGAACAGCGCCTTGCGCAGCGCCTTGTATCCGCCGTTGCCGACGTACACGTCGAGCTTGCGAAGATCAGGGATATCCAGCCAGCGAGTCAGTATCCGTTCCATGTGAATCCGGTCAGGCGGTTTGATGCTTGCCGCTGAGCGCCATCAGTTTCTGCTTCTGGCCCTGGATTTTCCGCTGTAGCGCCATCAGTGCGTCGAGCACGCCTTCCGGCCGCGGAGGACATCCAGGAACATACACGTCAACCGGGACAATTGTGTCGATGCCGGGCAAGGTCGCGTAATTGTCGTAGAAGCCGCCGGTCGAGGCGCATGCGCCAAACGCCATCACCCACTTAGGCTCCGCCATCTGATCGTAAACGCGGCGCAAAATCGGCCCCTGCCGGACCGTTACGGTGCCGATCACCATCAGCAGATCCGCCTGGCGCGGAGTGAAGCGCGGCAGCAGCGCGCCGAAGCGGTCGATGTCGTAGGGAGTCATCGAGAGCGACATATATTCCATCGCGCAGCAGGCGGTCGCGAACGGATACGGAAAAATCGAAAACTTTCGCGCCCAACCAAGAGCCTTGTCCAGCCGGGTCAGGACCGCGGTGTCGCCCAGCATATTCTCGTCGCCCTTGGACGACTCGAGCCCGCTCTTAATTAAAGCCATTGATGCCTCTGGCGATGGATGTCTACGTTAGATTGCTACGGTTGAAGGGTAGCAAGCATCGCGTCGCCACGTCAACGAACCCTAATGAGACGGCCGTTCTGAGTGAAGGAAAACTTGCACTGCCATGGCATCTCACGAAATTCGCAGCACGCCGGCGCCTTTGATCTCGTCGTGTTTGAGCATCTTGAGCGCCATATTCGCCTCGGCCAGCCCGAAGGCCACGGTACTCGTGCGAATCGGTATCTCGCCCGCAAGCTTCAGGAACTCTTCGCCGTCGGCGCGTGTGTTAGCCGTCACACTGCGAAGTTCTTTTTCATAGAAGAGATGCTTTTCGTAGTCCAGCGCCGGAATTGGACTTAGGTAAATTCCCGCGACCGCCAGGATGCCTCCGCGATCGAGCGCTTTCAGAGCCGGCAACACGAGATTTCCCGCCGGAGCAAACAGAATTGCCGCATCCAGCAGCGCGGGCGGCGGATCCTCTGCGTTGCCGATCCATTCGGCGCCAAGATCTTTCGCCAGGTCGCGATGCGGTCCGCCCCGGCTCATGACAAACACGCGGCATCCCCAGTGGCGGATCACCTGAATCGCAAGATGAGCCGAGCCGCCGAAGCCGTAGAGGCCGACCGTCGCACCCGGCTTGACCTCGGCACGCTTGATTGCGCGAAATCCTATTATTCCGGCGCACAACAGGGGCGCCGCTTCCTCATCGCCAAGCGAATCGGGGATCGCGTAAGCGAAATCCTCACGCACGGCGGCCCACTCGCAGTAACCGCCGTCGTGGTCGTAGCCGGTGAAGCGCGCGTTCGGGCAGAGATTTTCGCGCCCGCGGCGGCAATAGATGCAACCGCCGCAGGTCTCGCGAAGCCATGCGATCCCGACTCGATCGCCCTGCTTGAAACGAACGGCGCCGGCCCCGCGCTTGTCCACGACGCCCACCACTTCATGGCCGGGGATGATTCGCGGATGGCGCGGCGGCAGGTCGCCTTCGGCGACGTGAAGATCGGTCCGGCATACGCCGCAAGTGCGTACTCGCACGAGAATTTCGCCCGGCCCCGGCTCGGGCACGGCCGTGTCGATGGCGTGGAGCGGATCCGATTCGATCGGCGCGGGCTTTTCGACCACCATCGCCTTCATTTTTTCATCAATCTCATTTGCAACGATTGAACTCGAACTGGAAATATCATACCTGACGCGTCCGTTGTTGGCCTGCCAACAAACCCCGTAAGCCACCGAAAGGCAAATAATTGTGCTACCGTTTATCGGCGTGCTCTATTGAGCCGCACGGATGCAGGCGCTCAAACAATCCCAACCGTCGGGCGAACTTTCATTTGCGCGCTCCGATAACTCTACGCTGGTCGTCCGGCTCGCCGGCGATTGGCATCTTCGCCGTGGCCTGCCTGAGCCTGACCTTGTACTGAAACAACTCGACACCGCGCCGAAGCCCGTCAGGCTGACCTTTGACGCTGCCGGGCTTGGCGACTGGGACAGCGGCCTGCTCACGTTCCTCATGGGCGTCAGCGAGATCTGCCATAAGCGCAACTTGCCCGCGGATTGGAGCCCGCTTCCCGAGGGCGTGCGGGGCTTGATCCAGCTGGCGGAAGCGGTGCCGGAAAAACTCGGCGCGCGCCACGAGGCGTCGCATGCCACGTTCATCGAAGAGCTTGGCCAGGCGACGATTTTGTATGCGCGCGGGCTGCAAGAATTTTTGCGCTTCCTCGGCGAAGTTGCGATCGCGTTCGCCATGCTGTGCGTTGGCAAGGCGCGTTTTCGAAGGGTTGACCTGATGATCGCGATCCAGGATTGCGGCGCCAGCGCGTTCGGCATCATCACGCTGGTCAGTTTCCTGGTCGGGGTGATTCTCGCGTTCATGGGCGCGGTTCAGCTGCAACAATTCGGCGCGGCAATATACGTCGCCGACCTGGTCGGAATTGCGATGAGCCGCGACATGGGCGCGATGATGACCGCGATCATCATGGCCGGCCGCACCGGAGCCGCGTTTGCCGCGCAGCTCGGCTCGATGAAAGTGACGCAGGAAATCGACGCGCTGACCACGATGGGAATCTCGCCGCTCGAATTCCTGGTCTTGCCGCGCGTGCTGGCCCTGTTCCTGATGATCCCGCTGCTATGCGTGTACGCCGATTGCCTCGGTGTAGCAGGCGGAGCGTTCGTCGGCGCGACGATGCTGCATATCTCGGTCGGCACGTACATTCGCGAAACGGCAAACGCGGTCACACTCACCGAAATCTTGGGCGGCGTATTCAAGGCCGCTGTTTACGGCGTAATTATCGGGGTCGCCGGATGCCTGCGCGGGTTCCAGTGCGGCGACAGCTCGTCGGCGGTCGGTGACGCGGCGACTTCGGCGGTGGTTACGGGAATCGTCTATGTAATCGTCGCGTGCGGAATGTTCGCCTTCATCTTCAATCTCCTCGGACTTTAGCTGGAAGTGAGAATCAACCTGCACAGCCCGGCGCGCTGATATGGCCACCACCCCCTCATCAATCAAGTCTTCGGACGGCAAACGCCTCTCCAGGGTGAAGTTTCCCAAGGAGGGTCCTCCGCCCATCACGGTCAAGAATCTCACCATGGCGTACGGAACCTTCGTGTTGATGAAAGATATAAACTTCACCGTGAATCACGGCGACATCTTCATAATAATGGGCGGCAGCGGCAGCGGCAAAAGTACCCTGCTCCGCCACCTGCTCGGGCTGATCGTGCCCGCTGAGGGCGAGGTTTGGTACGGCGATTTCAACTTCACCAGAGGCGAGCCGCTCGAGCGCGAGGCGATGCTGCGGTACTTCGGCGTTCTCTACCAGAGCGGCGCGCTATGGAACTCGATGACGCTGGCGGAAAACGTGGGACTGCCGCTCGGCGAATTTACCGATCTGTCGGACGCGGAAATTCGGGAAGTTGCTGCGCTGAAGCTGGCGCTGGTCGGGCTCAAGGGCTTCGAGGACTACTATCCCAGTCAGATCAGCGGCGGGATGAAAAAGCGGGCGGGACTTGCGCGTGCGATCGCGCTGGACCCGGAAATACTTTTCTTTGACGAGCCGTCGTCCGGCCTCGATCCGATAAGTTCGCGCCTGCTCGACGACTTAATCCTGGAACTGCGCGACAACCTCGGCGCGACGATCGTCGTCGTGAGTCACGAGCTGGCCAGCATTTTTGCGATCGGCAACAACAGCGTCTTTCTCGACGCGGAGAGCAGGGCCATGATCGCACACGGCGACCCCAAGGACCTGCTGGCGCATTGCACCGATCAGCGCGTGAAAACCTTCCTCACCCGCGGAGGAAAAGACGCGGACAAATCAGCGAGGAATCATGGGTAAACGAATCAATCCGGCCACCGTGGGTGCGTTCGTTTTGGGCGGACTGGGCCTGATCCTGGCGGCGGTTGTGGCCTTCGGATCGGGAAACCTGTTCCGCACCACCCACCAATTTGTCATCTACTTCGGCGGCGGCGGCGGCGGTATCAACGGCCTGAGGGTCGGCGCGCTGGTCAAGTTCAAGGGCGTCGAGATAGGCCAGGTCAAACAGATTCGATTGCGCCTGGAGCAGGAGGTGAGCCGCGACACCGGCAAGTTGAGGGCCCAGGTGCGCATCCCGGTAATCATCGAGCTCGATCAGGAAAAGATTCTTTCTCACGGCGGCACCACCATGGACTTGAGCGACCCGCATACAATTCCCAACCTGATCCGGGAAGGGCTGCGCGCGCAACTGGGCTCGGACAGCTTCGTGACCGGCCTGCTATACGTGGCGCTGGACATCGAGCCGAATATGCCGATTCAAATGGTCGCGCCGCCGGGTTCTCCGCTGCAGGAAATTCCCGCAATTCCAACTACCCTCGAACAAGCCCAGGCGGTGGCGGTCCGAATTTTCGAAAAACTCGACAAGGTGGACTTCGGCGCCGTTTTCCAGCAGATGACCGATATGGTGAATTCCATCAGGCAACTCACCAGCTCGCCTGGGCTCAGGGAAGCGGTGGCCAATTCCGAAAAAACACGCCGGCAACTGGAACGAACGCTGGCTGGCGCACAGCAGACTCTCAGCACGATGAACAGCCAGGTACCTCCCCTGTCGGACTCTTTGCAGAAGACCTCGGTTTCCGCAGACGCCGCAGCGAAGCAGGCCCGGCTGACGTTCGGCGCCGTCCAAACGGCGATCGAGCCGAACTCTCCCGTCAACTACCAGGTGCTGCAGACGCTGCAGGACGTCTCCGCCGCCGCGCACTCGATCAAGGAGCTGGCCGACTACCTGCAACGTAACCCGAGTGCAATCATTCGCGGGCGCGACATCAGCCAGGATTAACGATGACCTCGACCAGACAGCTTGTGAAGACTTGTGCGGTCGGCGCGATCGCGATGGCGCTGGCAGGATGTTCCGATGTCGCCAAAACGATTCTCGCCCCACAGCCGGATATCACGAAGTTTTATCTCCTCACACCCACGGCGGGCACTGCGGCGCCGGCGGCTGCGCAGGGCGTGGGCGGCGATTTCGCGATCGGACTTGGGCCGATCAAACTGCCTCCGTACCTCGATCGCCAGGAAGTAGTGACGCGGGCTGCCCCCAATCGTCTCGAGCTCTCAAAGGACGCGCGATGGGGCGAATCGCTGCAGAACGGTTTCACGAACGTGATGGCGCGCGACCTCGCCGCGCAAGCCGGGACGCGGCGCGTGATTATCTTCCCGTGGTACAACACCACGCATATCGATTTTCAGGTCCAGATTGACGTCTATCGCTTCGAGACCGACGGCCAGGGCAACGCGCAACTATCGGCGAAATGGACGATTCTCGACTCCACCGGCAAGAACATCCTGTATACTGCGGAGTCCAATCTGACGCAGCCCTCCAAGCCCGGCGATACCACGGATGCGGCGGCTGCGCTTAGCCGAACGGTCGGCGATCTGAGCGGCCAGATCGCGAACATGCTGCGCCAGGTGCGCTCGCAACAGGGTGCGCATCCGGCTTGAGCGTAAATCGGCGCGCCCAGATCGCGAGCGGCGCAGTTTTGTTTTGCAACTAGGTTGCCTCACCGTAACTGATCGCTTATAAACGCGATTGATGCCGTCGATGCATTCATCGCTCGCTTCCGCGCCGCGGGAACGCGCGCCGATCCGCGATATCCTCGATCGAGCGCTCGCGGGCGCGCGCTTAAGCGATGCCGACGCGATCGCGCTTATCGAATGTCCCGATGGCGGCCTCGACGCCATGCTCTCCGCGGCGGCTGAACTCCGCGATCGTGGCAAGGGCCGCGACGTAACCTACTCGCGCAAAGTCTTTCTGCCCGTCACCAATCTCTGCCGCGACCGATGCACCTATTGCACGTTCCGCAAAGACCCCGGCGACCCGGGCGCGTGGACGATGATGCCTGACGAGATTGCCGATTGGTCGCGGCGTGGCGCCGAACTCGGATGCAAAGAGGCGCTGATGTGCCTGGGCGACAAGCCCGAGGTCGCATTCAAGGAATATCGCGAGACGCTGGCGCGGCTGGGCGTCCGCACCACGATCGAATACGTCGGCCGCGCCTGCGAAATCGCGCTGGCTGAGGGACTGCTGCCGCATACCAACGCCGGCCTGATGACGTCCGATGAAATGCGCGCGCTGCGTCCGCTCAACGCGAGCATGGGTCTGATGCTCGAAAATATCTCGCCGGGACTGCGCGCGCGCGGCGCAGTGCATCAGGCCGCGCCGGACAAGGATCCTGCGCTGCGGATTAAGATGATAGATGAGGCAGGCGCGATCCGAATTCCGTTCACGACCGGAATCCTGCTCGGGATCGGCGAGACTCCGGCCGAACGCGCGCTGAGCCTGACAGCGATTCGCGACACCCATGAGCGTCACGGCCATATCCAGGAAGTGATCATCCAGAATTTTCGCGCCAAGCCTGAAATTGCGATGGCCGATGCGCCGGAGCCTGACGCATACGACATGGCGCGGGCGATCGCGACCGCGCGCCTGGTGCTCGGGCCGGCGATGAACGTACAGGCGCCGCCTAACTTGTCGCCGCGTCAGATCGAGTTGTTCCTGAGCGCCGGAATCAACGACTGGGGCGGAATTTCGCCGCTCAGCAAGGACTACGTGAACCCCGAGGCGCCGTGGCCGCACATCGAAAGGCTCGCCGAGCGATGCGCGCGAGCTGGATTCAGGCTCGATGAAAGGCTCGCAATTTATCCCGAATACATCAATGATGAGTGGCTCGACCCGGCGGTCGCGACTAAAGTGCGCGCGATATGGGATCGATCCGTCGGAGGCCAACAATGAATCTGGAGTACTGGCGAGATTACGTTGACGAAATCGAAGCGACTCCCGTTGACGCTTTGCTTGGCAAGGCGTCCCCCGCCGTGCGCACCGCGCTCGAACACGCTCTCCTGAAAAGAGAACTGACGCCCGAAGAAGGCCTGCTGCTATACACCGCGGAGGGCGACGACTTGCGCGCGACCATCAGATGCGCCGACATCGCACGCGCCGAGGACGTCGGCAACGAAGTCACCTACATCGTCAATCGCAACATCAACTTCACCAATGTCTGTTTCGTGGGATGCCAGTTCTGCGGCTTCAAGCGTCAACGCTGGGAGGCCGACGCCTACGATCATTCCGACCAAACGATCGTGCGCAAAGTGGCCGACGCAGTCGCGCGTGGAGCGACCGAGATCTGCATGCAGGGCGGCATCAACCCCGACATGCCGCCGTTCAAGTATCGCGACCTGCTCGATACGATGAAGGGCGCATTTCCCGAGATACACATCCACGCCTTCTCGCCGATGGAGATAATGTACGGCGCCAGACGCGTGCGGATGGACTATCCGGAATACATCACGATGCTCAAGGAGCACGGACTGGGCTCGATCCCGGGCACCGCCGCGGAAATCCTCGACGACGGCGTGCGCGAGATCCTCAGTCATAAGAAGGTCGATGTTTCCGCGTGGGTCGAGATAATCACCACCGCTCATGCGGTCGGCGTGCCAACCACGTCAACCGTCATGTACGGTCACGTCGAGACTCCCCACCATGTGGTGAATCATCTCGACTTGATCCGCACGATCCAGAAGCAGACGCACGGCTTCACCGAGTTCGTGCCGCTCAGATTCATCCATCAGAACACGATGCTTTACCGCAAGGGCCTGGTCTCGCCCGTGGATCGCGGTCAACTGGATTTCCAGATGTACGCGTTCTCGCGCCTGTTCCTGCGCGGGCAAATCGACAATATCCAGACCTCGTGGGTCAAGTGCGGCCTCGATCTCGCGGCGCTCACGCTCAAGGCCGGATGCAATGATTTTTCGGGCACGCTGATGGAGGAAATGATCACGGCCCTGGCCGGCGGCGACTCGGGTGAGTTCGTGCCGGTCGATTTGTTCGAGGAAAAAGCGCGCGAGATGGGCCGCGTCGCGGTCGAACGTACCACGCTCTACAAGAAGCTCTACGGAAGAAAGGCACCCAATGGAGCGCGGCCAATCGCGTCCTCTCCCGTCCCGGCAGATCACCACGCTTGCGGGGGGAGTGGGTGCAGCTAAGTTCATCCGGGGACTGGTTCGGCGTATCGATCCCGAAAGGCTGACCGTCGTCGTTAACACCGGCGACGACGAAACCTTTTACGGGCTTCACGTCTCCCCTGATATCGACACCGTCACCTACACGCTCGCGGGCGTCGTCAGTCGTGCGCAAGGCTGGGGATTGGACGGAGAATCGTTCAACGTGCTCCGCGCGCTCGCGCGTTTCTATGGCAAGCCGTGGTTCGGCCTGGGCGATCGCGACCTCGCCACGCATCTGTACCGCACCGAGCGGATGCATCAGGGCATATCGCTCAGCCGAATCACCGCGGAAATCGCCGACGCATTCGGAGTCAAGTCGCGAATCTTGCCCATGAGCGACGACCGGGTGCGGACCTTCGTGAAATTGCGCGGACGCCGCGCCATCCCATTCCAGGAGTACTTCGTGCGCGGGCGCGCACGCGGCGCCGTCGAAAAGATCGAGCTGCGTGGAATCAGCCGCGCGCGCGTCAATCCCGCGGTCCTGCGGGCGATTGGCAAATCCGGCGCGGTCATCCTGGCGCCGTCGAATCCGTTCGTCTCGCTTGGCCCGATTCTGAAATTGACGGGCGTGCGCGCGGCGCTGCGCCGCGTGAAACCGCGCGTCGCGGCCATAAGTCCGATCGTGGCCGGCAAAACGATCAAAGGTCCCGCTGACAAAATGCTCCGCGGCCTTGGGATGGAAGCCTCGCCGCTTGGAGTTGCGCGGCTCTATCGCGATATAGCCGGACTGTTCGTGCTGGACAACGCCGATCGGCGTTACCTCGAGTCGATCGAACGGCTTGGGATGCGCGCGCTCGCAACCGACACGATCATGGCCACTCCCGAGCGCGCCGCCGCTTTGGCCGAAGTGGTTCTGCAAGCGCTTGAGGTGTAGTAGGCTGGTCCCGCCGATGCGCACGATAAGTCTCACTGCGATCGAGGGAATCCCGATGGTGAAGGCGGGCGACGATCTTGCCGCGCTGATTGCCCGGGGACTCGACGACACCGGCTTCAGACTCGAACCCGGCGATATTCTCGTCGTATGCCAGAAGGTAGTCTCGAAAGCCGAGGGTCGCGTCGTGGATTTGAAGGATTTCGAGCCCTCCGAATTCGCCCGAAGCTATGCGAAGCGGTGGGAAAAAGATCCGCGCGCGGTCGAAATCGTGCTGCGCCAAACCAGCAGAATCGTCCGCAACGACCGCGGTGTACTAATTGTCGAGACCGGACCCGGATGGGTCTGCGCCAATGCCGGCGTCGATGAATCCAACAGCCTTGAAGACGGCCGCGCCATCCTGTTGCCCGACGATCCCGACGCGTCGGCGCGCCGTCTTCGCGACCAGATTCGCCGGCGCTCCGGCGTTACCGTCGCGGTGCTGGTTACCGACACCTTCGGCCGTCCGTGGCGCGACGGCCTTACCGAAGTATGCCTCGGAATAGCCGGCATGAATCCAATCCTCGACTTGCGCGGCACCACCGACCTGGGCGGCCGCGAATTGCATCATACCGTGGTCGCAATCGCCGACGAGATCGCGTCCGCCGCAGGCCTCCTGATGGAAAAAGCGGGCGCCACTCCGGCGGTCGTCGTGCGCGGGTACAAATATGAACCGTTCGAGGGCAGCGCGAAGGTATTGATTCGTCCCGCCGAAGCCGATTTATTCCGCTAACTGCATCCAGTGAACAGTGAAAAGTGAAAAGTGAAAAGTGAAAAGAGCCAAGGCAACTCAACTCGCTGCCGCATCGACGCCTGAGGCTTTGAGCCCCGCGCGCCTGGTCGAAGCCGACCTGACAGCGGCCGAAGCGAAACTCTCCCGCCTGCTCGACTCCAACGAATCGACAATCGCGGAAGTTTGCCACTACCTCGTCGACGCGGGCGGCAAGCGGCTGCGACCGACGTTCATCCTGCTGGTGTACCGCGCATGCGGCGGAACTGAGGCGAAAGTGGCGGACGCGATCGACGCTGCAATCGCGCTCGAACTGATCCATTCCGCGACACTGCTCCACGACGACATCATCGATCGCGGCCTGCTGCGTCGCGGCAAGCCGTCGGCGTTCGCACGCTACGGCTTTGGCCCGTCGTTGATCGCGGGCGACTATCTGTTCTGCCGCGCGTTCGAAGTATGCGGCCGCTTCGAAGAACATCTCGTACACACCGCGGCGCAGGCGTGCATCCATCTGACCGAAGGCGAAGTGATGGAGGGCAGATTCCGTCACAATACGGCCGCGACTCTGGCCGACTATATCGCGGTCATCGATCGCAAGACCGCGTCACTGTTCCACGCCGGCGGCAAGGTTGCGGCGGACCTCGCAGGCGTGTCGTCGCGGACGATCGATGCGATGGCGAAGCTCGGAACCGCGATGGGCCTGGCATTCCAGATGGTCGATGATCTGCTCGATATCCTGGGGCCGGAAGAAAAAATCGGCAAACCTGTCGGCTCCGATTTGCGCGCCGGCATTCTGTCGCTGCCGGTCGTGCTCGGTGTCGAGCGCAGCGCCGAGCTGCGCGCGTTGTTCCAGAACGGAACCAGGATGAAGGGCGCGGTGCTCGAGCGCGCGCTCGACCTGCTGCGAGATCCTGAAATCATCACCACCGCACGCCGTCTTGCCGCACAGCAAGTCGCAATCGCGCGGTCGATCGTAGGCCTGCTCGAACCGTCGCCCTACCGCGACGGCTTGGCAACGTTGATCGACGACCAAATCTCCCGCGAAGTCTGAGACACTCGCGCGCGCTGCCGCGGCACTTCTCCACAGGCTGAAACCGAAGCAACGGGGAACTCCAGATGCTCAATGCAATCGTCGTTGGTGCCGGACCGGCGGGCGCCCTGCTCGCCTACCTGCTCGCGCGCCGCGGCGTCCCGGTGACGCTGCTCGAACGACAGACTGATTTTTCGCGCGAGTTTCGCGGTGAGGTCCTGATGCCGTCGGGAATCGCGGCGCTCCACGAAGCCGGACTTCGTCAACCGCTCGGCGCTTTGCCGAATCTATCGATTCGAACCGTCGAGATCTTTCGCGGCGAACGGCGAATAGTTGCCATTCCGGTTGACGGCTTCGAGACGCCGCCGCGGATTGTGCCGCAGCCTGCGATGCTTGAGATGATTGTTGCCGAGGCAACGAAAGCGAAATTCCCCGGCTTCAAGCTCGAACGCGGCGTAACCGTGCGCGATCTGATCTATGAAAAAGACCGCGTGGCCGGCGTTCATGCCGACACCCTCGAGGGTCCGCGCGATTATCGCGCCGACTTCGTGATCGCATGCGACGGGCGCGCATCTGCGATTCGAAAACGCGCCGCCCTCCCCCAGGACCGCATCATGCAGGCCTTCGATGTCGTATGGGGCCGCGTCCCCGGCCATTTTCTCGACGGCCGCACCGCGCGCGGCTACATCGGAAACGGGCGCCTGCTCATCATCTATCCTTCTCCCGAAGGGCACATGCAGATCGGATGGGTCATCGACAAAGGGGCCTTCGGCGACATCAAAAAGCTTGGCGCCGAAGGATGGATCGGCGCGCTCGCGCCGCACGTGTCATCCGATCTGAGGAATTTTCTCGCCGCGAATAAGACCGGCCCGGCGCATCCGTTCTTGCTCGACGTCATCTGCGACCGGCTGCGCGAGTGGACCGTCCCCGGGTTGCTCCTGATAGGCGACGCTGCGCATCCGATGTCGCCGGTCGCAGCGCAAGGAATCAACGTCGCGCTGCGCGATGCGGTCGTCGCGGCCAACCATCTAGGTCGCGCGCTCGTGATGCATGCCGACGAGGCCATGCTCGATTTTGCGGCGCGCAATATTCAGGCCGAGCGATGGCCCGAGGTCGTGACGATACAGGACATGCAGCAGCTCGGACCGCGCTTCGTGATGTCGAATTCGCTGCTTGGCCGTATCGTCGTTAGCGCGCCGATGATCGCATTTGCGAAACTTTTCCTCGCCGGCTTCCTCGCCCGGCGATTCGATCCGTTCCTCAACGGCGTCACCCGCGTCGTGATGGAGCAGTAGTCGTCTTACCCTTCTTCGATTGATTGACATGGTGACCATCCGGATGCTGAAACACGATGAAAATTAGCCCGATAACCCTTTGCACGGGCCGCGTCCGCGCGATGCTCGCGCTTTGGTTTGTACAAACGCCGCCTGGGTTCTGGCGCCGCCGCATGAAAAACGCCTCTCCGATCAAAACCGAAGCCGTATGGGTGGCGCTTGGCTCGATCGCGTTCGCGCTCTGCTTTGGCTATCCAATCCTGCGTCATCTCACCCGGGGAGATGTTCCCAAATTCAGCTATAGCGATTGGGATTACGGTCTGTCACTTCATTGGATCTCTTTCCACACCATAACCCATTTTCATCAATTTCCGTTTTGGGATCCGTACAGGTGCGGCGGGATGCCGCTATTCGGTAACCCTCAATCATCCGTGCTCACGCCATTCCTGCTCCTTCATCTGCTGTTTGGACCGGTGATCGGACTGCGTCTCGAGTTCGTCAGCCATATTGCGATAGCGTTCGGCGGCGCCTATTTTCTCGCTCGCGTGCTGGGGATCTCCAGGCTCGGGGCGGTCGCTTGTGCGGGTCTCTTTGCCGGCAGCTCGTGGTACTACCTCCACACCGAAATAGGACACTACGTCTTCATGCCATACGCTTACCTTCCATGGGCGGCTGCGTTGCTGTGCCTTGGCCTGGAGCGCCGTCGGCTGACGCCTGCCGCGCTCGGCGGTCTGGTGATGGCCTTGATGTTAACGGAGGGTGGCGTATACGCACTCTTGCATACGGCGTTGCTCCTCGCGTTGCTTGCGCCAATGATCGCGCTGCAGCGGCGGAGCTTCTTCCCCTTGATGGTGCTGGCCGTCATGGGTGCATTCACGGTTGGTTTTGGGGCGATCAAGCTCCTCCCCGGGCTCGCGTTCACCGGGGTTTACGCGCGGCTGTGGCCTCCGAACCAGGTCAATCATCTGCCGTTACTTTGGTTCGAGCTTTTCTCGCGCGTTCAGAGCCCCACGAGATTCGGCAATCATATATATGACGCCTACATTGGAGTGTTGTTCGCGGGTTTAGCACTGCTGGGGATCGTCCTGCAGTTTCGCCGCGCTTTAATCTGGGCAATTTTGGCTTTCGCGCTGCTGCTCCTGGTGGCAGGGGGCTTTGGGCCGTACTCCCCGTGGGTCCTGATACACAAACTGCCTTTCTTCGCCTCCACGCGCGTGCCGGTGCGCTTGCTCCTGCCATTCACGCTGGTAGTCGGAGTGCTGGCCGGCTTCGGGACCGATGCGATCCGCGCGATGGCAAAACCGTGGGGAGCAAGAATTGCCGTGTTGCTGATCGGACTGGCGCTGATAGACTGCTGGTCCGTCAGCACGCGCTACCTCCATTATGTAGTCAAGGGCCACGATGCTGCGCTGTCGCCATCGCCCGTTTTCCACCAGTGGCGCAATCAGTACCTTCATCACCACATGTTCATGGCTGCGAAAGCGAATATAGGGGTGCTTTCGTGCTATGAACCGGTTCGGCCGCCCCGCTACCCTCTCGGCTTCGATCAGCCGGATTATCAGGGAGAGCAGTACCTGCTCGGCGCCGGCACGGTGACGCTTGAGCGATGGACCCCCAACGCCCTGAGCTTCGACATTGACGCGCCGGCGCCAACGATGATGGTGGTCAATCAGAATTACGAACCGGGCTGGCGCGTGGCGCAAGGAGCGGGCACACTCGCCGCAAATAACGGCCTGATCGCAGTACAATTACCCGCCGGCAAACAGCGCCTCGAACTGGTTTATCGAAGCCAGCATTTCCTGATCGGCCTATCGATCACGCTGGTAACTTTCATGGCGATGCTGCTGCTTTGGGGTTACGAACGTTGGCGGGCCCATTCCTCAACGGCGTCACCCGCGTCGTGATGAAACAGTAATCGCCTTGCCGGCAATGGTTCAGTTTCGATGAAATGGAACGCGGGAAGGCGGCCAAGTCCCGTAAAACGCCACACAACCATCGGGCGGATGAAATAGCCAGTATGGAAAATCATCCGCCGGCCGAACAATCGCGATGGCAGGTGATGGCGAGCGAGGCGTTCGCATTCAGAGAGTTCGCCTCGCTGCGCAGAGATCCAATCTATCGCGGCGAGGGCGTGCCGCGCGGCGACGGACGCCTCGTCGTAATCATTCCCGGGCTTTTCGGCAGCGACTTCTATCTCTGGCCCTTGCGGGGATGGATTTCTCGCATCGGCTTTCGCGCGGCCACCTCGGGACTGTGGGTCAACGCGGGATGTCCCGACCGGCTCACGTCAGACATCCAGAAATGGGTCGAACGCCAGGAGCCGCGGCACGATCGACCTCTCGTGCTGATCGGTCATAGCCGCGGAGGCCTGCTTGCGCGAGCGCTGGCCGTACGGCTTGGGCGCCGGGTGTCACATCTCGTCACGCTCGGATCGCCGATGGGGCTCGTATCGTCGTTCGCGCAGCGCGGAGACGTCCCGCCAATCGCGCATCCAACGATGAGCACGGTCTGGAATGCGAGCAACACCGCGCGCCGGATTCTCGATCCTCAATGCCGCTTCCCGGATTGTGGATGCGAATTCGTCGCTAACATGCGCGCTTCGCTCGCTCCCCAGACGATTGTGCTTTCGATCTACAGCCGCGAGGATCCGATCGTCCCGCCCGAGTCTTCAATCGTGACCGGCGCGCGCAACGTCGAGGTGACGGGCACGCACTCGGGCCTGGTTTACAATCCGGCGGTCTACCGCGAACTCGCCCGCTCGCTCCCGTGAATTCCCCCCCCCGTGATGAAGCAGTAATCGTCCTGCCCTTCTTCGGTCGACATTGACATGAGGCGAAATCCTTGATCGCAGGGCTCTCCAAGTGTTAGCTCGTTCCAGGTCATGGAGTGGAAAGACGCAATCGTTAAGGTGCTTCAAGACGCCAAAGCGCCTATGCACTATACGGAGATCGCTGAGAAGATCGCCGAGGGCTCATTACGGCAAGAACTTACCGCGACTCCCGCCAACACCGTCGTCGCCATAATAACCACGTCTCTGAAAAACGACGGCGCTGAGTCGCCTTTTTCTCGCACTTCCCGAGGATATTATTCCCTTCGCGATGCCGAGCAGCAGGCGCCCGCCTTGGAGGAAGGGTCAGAGACCGAAACCTCGGAGGTGACCGGGCTAGTCAATGCGTTTGGAATGTTTTGGGAAAGGTCCAAGATCCTCTGGGCATCACAACCCAAGATCCTAGGGCAACAACAGACTGCCTCTGGCAGCGTCGATTTCTGTGATCAAAGGGGTGTTTATCTCCTGCACGATTCACAGGGAGTCGTTTACGTCGGGCGTACCACCGATCAGAGTCTCGGACGTAGACTCTACCAGCACACTATCGACAGACTCGCGGGCCGTTGGACTAGATTCTCTTGGTTCGGTGTGTATCCCGTCGAGCCGAACGGTACTCTAAGAACTGCCGCTGCTCTAGAAGCGATTGGCACAGATGTGGTGATCGCGACCATGGAGGCGGTCCTGATCGAGGGATTAGAACCCCGCCAGAACCGGAAGCGCGGAGACGACTTCCAGGCGATAGAGTTTATCCAGCTCGAAGACCCGGAAATCGAGAGCGACAGAAACCGAAGACTCCTCCAAGAGCTGCTCCAAGAGCTGCTAAAGCGCAAAGCATGAACCCCCGCCACGCAGCCGCGCTCGCGCTTGGGGATGAACTGTTCAGCCTGACCCCGCCGGATTTGCCGTGCTACGCGTACGGCATGGACAACCGTCACGATGCCCCTGACTGGCCGCACTCGCCCGAAATCGGCCGCCGCCCGCTTCTTGCAAAAACAATTTTTGACGGAACGAAACTACCCATAGAGCCGACCCGTCCCAAAACCACAAGTAATGGTAGAAATTGCTCTTTTCCGCCCTTTTCGATCACTCAAAACCGCGCCCACGCCGACCGCGTTGGGTTTGTTAGTCGTGCCGCGAAGTAAATCCGCGTCACTGAAACAGGAATCGCGCCCACGCCGACCGCGTTGGGTTTGTTAGTCGTGCCGCGAAGTAAATCCGCGTCACTGAAACAGTTGACATGAGGCGAAAAAAGAGCGAAAACAGTGCTGATGGCAGCACTCCCAAAACCCTCGTGGAGCAAACCTTCAAGCCCGATTCAGGCCCTCAGACTGCCGTCTCATATCCCGCTCGAAAGGCCACAACCACTTGTATTTTCAGGGGTTTTTCGTGGCCATGAACTTACCCGCAAGGATCGCCGCCTAAGCTCCGGACTCGCCTCGCTCGACGCCCTGATAGACGGTGGAATCCCGCGGGGGCGAATCAGCGAGATCACGGGCCGCGCCGGTTCGGGCAAGACCTCGATTGCCGCATCTTTCGCCGCCTTCGCCACCCGCCGTGGCGAGGTCGCCGCATGGCTCGATGCCTCAGGCGCCTTTGATCCCGAGAGCATGGCGGCTGCCGGAGTAGAGCTTGCCCGGATGCTGTGGGCGTCGATGAAGACAACGAAAACGACAACGACAGCGTCGCGGATGGCGCGTGCGACTCTCCCGTACAGCCGCTTCGCAGTCGGCCCGCTCGCGCGCCATCAATCCGCGATCGTCAAAGCTGCGGAACTCGTGCTCGAGGCCGGCGGCTTTGGCCTGGTCGTCGTCGATTTCGGCGAAGCGCCACGCGCACTCGCTCACGCGTCAGCGCTTCGAATCGCCCGCGCAGCCGAGCGCAGCGGCACAGCCGTGATCGCAATCGCACCGTGGCGGATGTGCGGGACGTTCGCGGCGCTGAGTCTGGCTGCCAGCCGCGCCAAGGCGTCGTTCAGCCGGCTCGCTCCCGGCTCACCGGTAATGTTCGACGGACTTGCGGTGGATGCGATGGTTGCGCGGAACAAGATGGGCGGAACGGGGCGGCGTGTTCGCGTTCGCGCTCTCGTTGATCCGGTTCCAATTCCAAATCCAACCGACTTGCATCCGCAGGTTCGAGTTTCCGCAAGCAGCTAGTGCGGTGTCCCGATGGCTCGTATCGCGTGCATCATGGTCGCCGATTTTTCGATCGCGGCGCTGGTGCGTTCGAATCCCGCGTTCGAGGGCAAGGTGTTGGCTATAGGCCAAAGCCTGGCTCCGCACGCCGAGCTCGACACCGTCTCGCCGCACGCGCGTGAACTTGGAATCCGCCCCGGGATGACGATCGCGCAGGCGCGGGCGATCTCCTCCGATCTGGCCGTAGTCCATCGCTCACCCGCCGCGGAAAGTTCGGCGCATTCTGCCCTGCTCGACGCGGTCGAATCGGTTTCGCCTATCGTTGAGTCGGGCGCGCCGGGATGCGTGTGGCTCGATCTCGCAGGCCTGCATCGCATCTACAATGGCGAAGAAGAGATTACCGCCGAGCTGGTGCGATGCGTGCGCAGAGTCGGGATGGAACCCGCCGCCGGCGTCGCGGCCAACAAGGAACTGGCGCATCTGGCCGCGCGATGCGGGGGCGTGCGCGTGATCGAAGCCGGGCGCGAGCGCGAATTCCTGAACTGGCTGCCACTCGACATGCTTGGCTTGGGAAAATCGGATCGCGGCGACGACTTGGAGACCACGCTCGCCAGATGGGGGATGCGCCGGCTCGGTGAGCTGGCGCGCCTCAATCCCGACGCTGTTGGCACGCGGCTGGGCCGTCGCGGCGTCGAGCTGGTCCGCCTTGCGCGCGGTGGAAGCTCTTCGCCGCTTGTGCCGCGCCGCCGCGCCGAGTTTTTCATCGAAACTATCGAGCTTGAATACGGAATCGAGAACCTGGAGCCGCTGGGATTCGTCATGCGTGCGATGCTCGAGCGGCTCGCCGAGCGGCTTTCGATGCGCGCGCTGGTCGCCGGCGATATCACGCTCGCGTTCGGGATGAGCGGTCATCGCAGTTTCAGCCGCCGGGTCGCGGTTGCGGCGCCGTCGAACGATGTCCGCGCGATTCTCACGCTCATCAACCTGAGCCTTGAAGCGGCGCCGCCCGAGGCCGCCGTCGAATCGATTCGAATCGAGATTGCGCCGCGCGTCCCGCGTCCCGCGCAGACCGACATGTTTCTGCCGCCCAGTCCTGCGCCGGACAAGCTGCAGACTACGATTGCGCGGCTGGCAGCGCTATGCGGCCCCGGCAACGTCGGCATGCTAAGGGCAGAGAATTCGCATCGGCCCGAAGCGATGCGGCTCGATCCGTTCGCACCGCCTGCCGCGATGCCGATCCCCGAAAATGCGGCAGCGAAGAATGTCACGCAGCTGGTGATACGCGCGATTCGTCCGGCGCGGGAAATCGAGGTGATGTGCTCGCGGGAGATTCCGGAGTTCGTCCGCGGTGAGAATCTTGGCGCGCGCGTGATTTCGATCGCCGGGCCATGGCGGCGCGATGGCGAATGGTGGCTTGGATTCGTCGTGGATATGCGCGCGGATTCATCCGATGAAAAAAATCCCGCAGTGCATAAATGCGGCTTCGTCCGCGATTATTACGAACTCGCGCTCGAAGATGGCGGCGTTTACCGCATCTTCCGCGACTTGAACTCGGATAAGTGGTTTCTCGACGGCGCCTACGACTGACTAATCGCGGCGAATCGGCATGAACTCCGACTACATCGAGCTTCGCGCGCGGAGTGCTTTTAGCTTTCTTGAGGGGGCTGGCACGCCCGAGGATCTTGCGACGCGCGCGGCGGAACTCGGCTACAGCGCGATGGCGCTGGGCGATCGCGACGGACTTTACGGCGCACCGCGCTTTTACCAGGCTGCGAAGTCCGCGGGAATCCGGCAAATCGTCGGCGCAGAACTGACGCTGGACGACAACTCGCGCCTCTACGTCCTCGCACCGGATCGCGAGCGCTATCAAAATCTCTGCCGCATGATCACCGACTCGAAGATGCGCGTCCTCAATCCCGGCGCGCTCGCACGCGACGGCTCCGCCGCGCCGCCCGTCTATCCCGCCAAGGGCGGGAGCCGCATTACGCTGGACGAGCTCGAACGCTACGGCCGCGGACTCATCTGCCTTGCCGGCGGCGTGATGAGCCCGCTGTCATGCATGCTCGTTCGCGGCGAGGATCCCGGCGATCTGGGCCGGCGGCTCGGCGGGATTTTCGGCGCGGGAAATTTCTACATCGATTTGCAGCGTCATCTCGACGCCGGCGAGGAGCGCCTAAATCGCAAGCTCGCCGCGCTTGCCGGCGCGGCGCGAATCCCGGTGGTCGCGACCAACGACGTATGCCACGGCGGCTCGGATCGCAGGTTGCTCGACGTGCTGACCTGCATCCGGCTCAAGACCACGCTCGAGGAAGCCGGCCGCGCGCTGTGGATCAACAGTCAGCGTCATCTGAAATCGCCGGCTGAGATGGCCGCGCTGTTTCGCGATCTGCCCGGCGCCGTCGCCGCCTCGCGCGCGATTGCCGAACGATGCGCCTTCCAGCTATCCGACATGGGATACCGCTTCCCCGACTATCCAATTCCACCCGGAGAAACGGCCGACAGCTATTTGCGAATACTCACTTATGCGGGTGCGCGAGAGCGATGGCGCGGCGCGATCGACGATCGCACCCGTTGCCAACTCGAACACGAACTCGGGATCATCGAGCGGCTCAAGCTCGCCGGCTACTTCCTGATCGTATGGGACATCGTCCAGTTCTGCCGCGAGAATCGGATCATGGTGCAGGGACGCGGCTCCGCGGCCAACAGCGCGGTGTGTTACGCGCTCGGAATCACGGTGGTGGATGCGGTCAAGATGGAACTCCTGTTCGAGCGCTTCCTTTCCGAGGAGCGCGGCGAATGGCCCGACATCGACCTCGACCTGCCCAGCGGCGACGATCGCGAGAAGGCGATTCAATACGTCTATCGCCGCTACGGCGAACGCGGCGCCGCGATGACCGCGAACGTGATCACCTATCGAACAAAAAGCGCCGTGCGCGAAGTCGGCAAGACGCTCGGCTTTTCGCCCGAACAGGTTGACCGTCTCGCCAGGCTCAACCAGGTGTACGAGTTCCGCGACCATCACGACGATCTCGTGGCGCTGCTCAAGCGCGGCGGCGTCGATGCGCAAGCGCCGCGAATCGCGATGCTGGCCGATCTCGTGCGCAGGATTCAGAGCGTGCCGCGCCATCTCGGGCAGCATAGCGGCGGCATGGTGATCGCCGCGCAGCCACTGGATGAAATCGTCCCGCTCGAGCCGGCCTCGATGCCCGGCCGCGTGGTGATTCAATGGGACAAGGACGACTGCGCCGATCTCGGCATTATCAAGATCGATCTGCTCGGACTCGGGATGCTGGCCGCGCTGAAAGAGGCTCTTCCGATGATCCGCGCGCACGAAGGAGTCGAGATAGACCTCGCGCATCTTCCGCCCGACGACCCCGGCGTGTATGCGATGCTCCGGCGCGCGGACACGGTCGGCGTCTTCCAGGTCGAGAGCCGCGCGCAGATGGCGACGCTGCCACGGATGAAGCCGGAGCGGTTTTATGACCTGGTGGTCGAGGTCGCGATAATTCGCCCCGGCCCGATCGTCGGCAAAATGGTGCATCCCTATCTCGATCGCCGCAACCATCGTGCGCCCGTCGAGTATCCGCATCCTTCGCTCGAGCCGATCCTCAAACGCACGCTGGGCGTCCCGCTTTTTCAGGAGCAGTTGCTCCGAATGGCGATGACGGTGGCGGGCTTCAGCGGCGGTGAGGCCGAGGAACTGCGCCGCGCGATGGGATTCAAGCGCTCTGCCGAGCGGATGGAGAAAATCGAAGCACGGCTGCGCGCCGGGATGCTGCGAAACGGCCTGCAGGGCAACCTCGCCGACGATATCGTGCGTTCGATCACATCCTTTGCCCTGTACGGCTTCCCCGAATCGCACGCCGCCAGCTTCGCGCTGATCGCGTACGCGTCGGCATACCTGAAGCATCATCATCCGGCGGCGTTCGTTGCCGCGATGCTGAATTGCTACCCGCTCGGCTTCTATCATCCCTCAACGCTGGTGAAGGACGCCGCGCGTCACGGTGTCGTCGCGATCCCCGTCGATGTGACCCGCTCGAACTGGAAATGCACAATCGAGATTGTGGATCGGCGGCCCGCGATTCGCATGGGACTGCGATACGTCACGGGCATCCGCGAGGAAATCGCACTTCGAATCGAAAGCGAGCGTGCGCGGCGACAGTTCGATTCGATTGCCGATCTTACCGCGCGCGTCGGACCGAACCGCCGCGAGATCGACGCGCTCGCCTACGCGGGCGCGTTCGCCGCGTTCGGCCTGGCGCGGCGCGACGCGATGTGGAATGCGGCCGCCGTCGAACGCGATCCAACCAGCCTGCTTGCGGGCGCGAAGCCGCGCGATAGCGAGGTTCCCCTGGCCTCGATGGCGCCTATCGATGAAACGCTGTCGGACTACGCCGCGACCGGCCTCACCACCGGACCTCATCTGATGACGTATCTGCGAGGCGATTTGAGCGCGCGCGGAATTCTCAGCGCCGACGATCTCACGCGCGCCAGACATCAATCCTGGGTGAAGACCGCCGGCGTCGTGATCGTGCGCCAACGCCCCGGCACGGCCAAGGGCTTCCTGTTCATCACGCTCGAGGACGAAACCGGAATTGCCAACCTGATCGTCACGCCCGACCTGTTCCAGAAAAACCGCCTGCTGCTGCGCAGTGCCGGCATTCTGCTGGCCGAGGGCGTGCTGCAAACGGTTGACGGCGTGACCGCGATTCGCGCGCGGCGCTTCGAGGAAATCAAGCTTCCCGGCGCGGTTCCGCCGTCGCATGATTTTCATTGATCGCGCGATTTCACGCACGAATCGACGTCCCCCGCCGAACCCGGTCGCCGACGGCACACAAAGCTCGTAACCGGTTTTTTCGGTTAACGTACATTTAGATTAGAGCAATCGTCGCCAATCAAGGTGGCCGCTCCACGCATTCAAGGAGTCTTTTATGGTTTCAAAGTTGTCTCGCGGTGTCGTTTCCGTAGTCATGGCAATCATCCTGGTCGTTGCGGTTGCTCATGTCGCTTCCTCGAATTCAGGCGGTGGCGGCCCCATGGGGCATTGCAGCATGCATGGCGGTATGAGAGGGCACAGCGCTCCGTTTATGCGCTTGCTGAAGAGCGCCAATCTGACTGACGCGCAGAAGACGCAGATCCATGCCATCTTCCAGGCCCGGCGCGCTTCGCAGAAGGCTGAATTCCAGCAGCTCAAGGCAGCCAAGGAGGCAATCGCGGCCAAGTTCACGTCAACCGGCCCGGTAGCCGCCGCCGACGTGGCCGGCTCGGTTTCGACAGCCAGTCAGATCCACGATCAGATGGCGAACGAGCGGATTCAGGACGCTATCGCGATCCGCAACCTGCTGACTCCGGCTCAGCTCGCGCAAATCTCCGCGACCAAGGCCAAGCTGGACCAGATTCACGCCGAGATGAAGGCTCTGTGGGCGCAAGGCGGCAGCGATTCAACACCGGCCGAGTAGGAAATAAGTTCGGCAACCTCCCCAGTTGGACGGGGTCGCGGCAATTCGGCGGCGACCCCGTCCGGCAATTCGCATGGCGTCAACTCGGCGCCGGCTCACTCTGGAATGAGCGACGGGCTGCCCGATTTCGCCGTTGGTCCGCCATTCCACCGCAGCGCCGTTCATCATCGACGGCGGCTGGATCGTCAGTTAAATTAGAATCGTGGCCCGCCTCACAGGCAAAGTCGCAATCGTAACCGGCGCAGCCAATGGGATCGGGCGCGCGATCGCGCTCCGGCTCGCCGACGAAGGCGCAAAGGTGGCGCTGGCGGATATCCAAGTCGATTCCGCCGAGCAGGCCGCCGCGGAAATTCGCCGCGGCGGCGCAGCCGCGATCGCGGTTGCACTTGACGTCACCAAACTTGCCGAAGCAATCGCAGCTGCCGATCGCGTCGAAAGTGAACTGGGACCAATAGACATCCTGGTGAACAACGCCGGATGGGACGTCGTGTTGCCGTTCGTCGAGTCCACCCCCGATCTTTGGGATAAAGTGATCGCGATTAACTTTCGCGGCATGCTCAATTGCTGCAAAGCCGTGGCGCCGCGGATGCAATCCCGCGGCGCAGGCAAAATCGTCTCGATCTCTTCCGACGCGGCCCGCGTCGGCTCCAGTGGCGAAGCCGTATATGCGGGATGCAAGGCCGCCATCATCGGTTTCTCCAAAACACTCGCGCGCGAGCTCGCGGCAAATCACATCAATGTCAACGTCGTTTGCCCGGGGCCAACCGACACCGCTTTGCTCAGGAACGCGATGGCGGGGCGCGAGAAAGTTCTCGAATCGATGGCGCGTGGCATCCCGTTTCGCCGGCTCGGGCAACCGGCGGACCTGGCGGGCGCGGTCGCATTCTTCGCTTCTTCCGATTCGGACTTCGTCACGGGCCAGGTGCTCAGCGTGAGCGGCGGCCTGACCATGGCGGGCTGAGGCCGGCTCGCCCGCGCGATCCGGCGTCGCCGGTCTCGCGCGCGCCCGCGATCGCTAGTTGAGCGTGATTCCCGGCGCGGGGAACCTGCGGCACATCTCGGTGACTTCGGCCGCGATGCGCTTCAGCGCCGCCTCATCGTTGGCGTGCGCGATCGCCTCGTCAATCCACTTCCCGATCTGCCGCATCTCCGCGTCGCCCATCCCGCGCGAGGTTACCGCCGGCGTGCCGAACCGAAGCCCGCTGGGGCTGAACGGCTTGCGCGGATCGTACGGGACGGTGTTTTTGTTGCAGACGATTCCGGCCGCGTCGAGCGCCTTCGCGCCCTTCGTGCCAATCACTTTCTTGTTCGTCAAATCGACCAGGATCAGATGATTGTCGGTGCCGCCCGAGACCAGGCTGAAGCCGCGCGCAAGCAGTTCGTCGGCCAGCGTCTTGGCGTTGCTCACCATTTTTTTCGCGTACGCCTTGAACTCCGGCGTCGATGCTTCCTTCAACGCAACGGCGATCGCCGCCGTCGTATGATTGTGCGGACCGCCCTGCAGCCCGGGGAAAACCGCCTTGTCGATCGCTTCGGCGTATTCGTTACGGCACATGATCATCGCACCGCGCGGGCCGCGCAGCGTCTTGTGCGTGGTCGTCATGATTACGTCGGCGTACGGCACGGGATCCGGATGCACGCCGCCAACGATGAGTCCCGCGATATGTGAAATATCGGCGAGCAGGATAGCGCCGACCTCCTTCGCGACCTCGCTGAAGCTCTTGAAGTCCCACAGCCGCGGATACGCCGTGCCTCCGGTCACGATGATTTTCGGCCGCTCCGCGCGCGCCATCTCGCGAATTTTGTCGAAGTCCACGACGTGACTCTCGCGATCCACCACGTACTGCGCCGAACGCCAGAACGTGCCCGTGATGCTCGCCTGCCATCCGTGCGTCAGATGCCCGCCGTGGGGAAGCGACAAGCCCATGATCGTGTCGCCCGGCTTGAGCAGCGCAAAATAGACCGCGAGATTTGCGGGCGACCCCGAGTACGGCTGAACGTTTGCGTGATCGACTTTGAACAGCGCCCTCGCGCGATCTATCGCGATCATTTCGATCTGATCGACATAGCGTTGGCCCTCGTAGTAACGGCGCCCCGGGTAGCCTTCGGAATATTTGTTGGTGAGAATCGATCCGGTCGCTTCAAGCACCGCTTTGGAGACGTAGTTCTCCGACGGTATCAGCCGGACCGAATCGATCTCGTAGCGCTCTTCATCCTTGATGAGCTGATAAATCTCCGGGTCAGTTCGCTTGAGTTCGTCCACGCCGCACCTCCATTGCCGTCATCCGATGAGCCTATAGGCGCGGACGCACCGACGCAAAACTGGACGGACAACTCGCGATGGAGTTGTCCGCCGGTCGGCGCGCGAAAATTTTTCGACAGCCTGCTACTGCAGATCGGCCGGCGTCACCTTGGCCAGCCACGCGCGGAAATTGCCCTCGTAGCCGACCGCACGCTGGCGTTCGCGCACCCGGCGCAGAAGGCTCGCGACGGCTTCCGGCGCAAGTTTCGGCCGCACGCTCATCGCGCCCGCGATCTTCTCGGCCGACGCCGCCGCCTCTTTGCGCGCGCCCTCTGCGAGGTTCAATTTCTCGTCCGACAGTCCCAGGTACGCCTCGGCCACGCGCAGTCCAATCTCGGTTCCGCTTTCGAGCGAGTCCTTGATGTTGCCCTTGCCGGTCAGCACGTTTCCGGCCGCAAAGACCGCGGTCGGCCCCTCCATCAGCAGGCCGATCTTCTGATCGGCGTAGATATAAGTCTCGCCCTTCTGCGGAATTCCAGGGATCGGTTGCGGGATGCTTCCGATCGAGCTGATCGTCAGCTTCGCGAGCGCGTCCTCCACCCCTTCCTCGACCGTGCGCACTTGACTGCCCGTGACTTCGGTGCGGTTGAAGTTCAACCCGACCATCGTGCCGTTCTCTGCGATCACTTTGCCCGGCGCGCGCAGTTCGTGAAACTCGAACAGGAATTTGCGCTGCGCCTTGTCAACGATCTTTACCCGCGCCTGCCTGAGCGCGTCCGCGCGCTTTTGCGGCGTGTCGGCAGGAATATCCGACAGCGGCATGTCGATTACGCGCCGGCGATAATACAGCCTGCATGGCGGGATGCCGAGGTCGGCGTACTTCAACCCTTTCGCATTCAGCACCGGCTCGATCCCTTCGCGCTCGAGATCGAGCATGTCGCCCTGGATGCCGCGCGCCCTGAGCCCCGCAAGCGCGTACTCGATCTGCACGACCTTGACCACGTCGATCGACGCCAGTCCGCCGCCGACGACGAGCGCTCCCGGAGTCAGCTCGTAGCGCGGACCGTCGTAAGACTTTTCCGGATAGTGATTCCACCAATAGATCAGCTTGTTCTGGTAGACCAGCCCGCGATCGATGTACTGATCTGCGCCCTCGATCGGAAGCGGGCGATCCTTCCATGCGCCGTTGGTCAGTACGATTCCACTGACTCCCCAACGGGTCCGCAGCTCCTCGAAATCGATATCGCGTCCCATCCCCGTCATCGGCACGTATTCGATATTGGGATGGTCGAGGCGTTTGTTGATCTCCTCGTACTCATCGTGGCGCTGCTTGACGTGCCATCGCGGCAACCCGTCTTCGATTTTTCCGTACGGCCGCGAATTCTGCTCGAACACGATCACGAGCGCGCCGTACCCCGCCAGGATCCGCGCGATTTCCGAACCTGCCGTCGCGCCCCCGATCACGGCCATCACGTGGCGCGATGAAACATTTGCTGTATCAGTCATAAGGATCTGTAATTGCCTCCTGGGACATTCATAAGGGTATTTAATTACCGTCTGCGAGCCTGTCGCGCAACCTCAAGCGGAGCCAAAACCGCCCCCTACCGCCACGGCAGTTCGTCTTGCGCGCATGAAACTCTCATGGTTTCCTTACCGGTTGTGATGAGTGTGGCGCGGACTGTGTTTGGGCAATTTCGAAAAATCGCGATCGTCTCCTCGATAGTGCTTTTCGCGGGATGTTATTTCGCGCCATATTTCGCCAATCGCGCGGCAGGCGGCGGCACCGATGCGGTCGAGGGCGAGCAGCACGACGTCCCGTACAACGTAAATGATTCGTTCCTTCTGATCCAGGATGTGCTGCGCGGTGAGGGTATTCTGTTCGAGGTCAAGTCCGACGACAAACTTGTCACGCTGTGGAAGGATGCCGACACGCGCGCCGGCATCCTCGGCAGCATCGTCGGTGTGCATCCGCAGTATCGCTACGAGATTGAAGTCGTGCCGAACGGCGATCGCAGCTCCCGAATAATCGTCAATGTCCGCACCGAGGACATCCCCGACCAGGACCTCGACAAGTACAAGGTCAGCACGCGCCTGAACCTGTTCGGCAAAATCGACCAGCTCGCCGCGAAATTCCCTCCCTCCGGCGGCACTCCCAAAGAGGGCGGCGTCAACTACGCCCTCCTGCCCAACGAGGACTTGAAGGCTCTCGCCCGGCGGGCGACCGGCAATGAGGACAACTGGCGGCAAATCGCGCAGGATAACGGACTCAAATCGCCCACCGACGCTGCCAATCTACCCAGCGTCTGGATCAGGAACACGTTGCTGAGCGAGCCGAAAAAGGAAGCCCCAACTGACAACTGAACCCAAGGCGCGTCCACGCCGGGCCCGAAAAACCGAAAAACCAAATCATGAAAATCGAATCGTGCAAAAATCGATGCCTGCCCAAGCGCGCCCGGGCAGGCATCGAAACAATGCTCTCGCGCTATCGCGGGGGGTCAGTCGTTAGGGAAGGACGCCTCGCTCGCGTCGTATTCCGGGCTCAGGCCGGCCGGACTTACTGCCGCGACCACTGCCAGAAATTGCTCGAATGTCATGTGGAGATTGAGAAACCCGCCTTGGCAAAAGACCCATCCGTAGTAATCCAGAATCTCGTCCGGGATCATCACCGGCAGACGCGGCAGTGTTGAAACAACCGGAAATGGATGCGGTTCGCCCTGGTTGATGTTATCCCAAACGGCAGACTGGTCGGGTTCCCGGTCCGACTCGACCACGCTTACTTCCCGTAACGGAATTACTTTGCCTCTAGCAACTCGGTTCATAGGCAATAGAGCCTCCTGCTCCCCTCACCATCATTCGGCCGCTTCCCGCGCAACCAATTCTAGACTATGTGTTGAGCCCGTCAAGGAGCAAATTCGACATGTATTCACCTCTCGGTCCGTTTCGTGGTCATGGGTCCCGACTGGCGCAATTATGCGCGAAAGGTCCGGCCCTTTCCTAAGGGCCTGAAAATATTATGTTTTCCGTATTTCAGGCTATCGTTCTCGGCGCGATCCAAGGCTTAACCGAGTTCCTGCCGGTCTCCAGTTCGGCCCACCTTATACTCGTCCCTTGGCTGCTCCGATGGCAGGATCCGGGGCTTGCCTTCGATGTAGCCCTTCACCTTGGAACGCTGTTGGCGCTGTTACTCTATTACTGGCGCGAATGGCTCGATATGGGATTATCGCTGGCCGTCGGCAACCGCCTCCCCCGCCGCCTGCTGTTCCTATTGATAGTCGCCTCAGTTCCCGGCGCCATCATCGGCGTCCTGCTGGAGAAGCAAGCCGAGACGGTCTTCCGCTCGCCGCTGCTGATCGCGGCCACGATGACTACCCTTGGGCTTCTTTTATGGGTTGCAGATTGGTATGGCTCGAAAAAACGCAGCATAGATGACCTCACTTTCCTCGATGCCCTCCTGATCGGGCTAAGCCAGGCGCTCGCGATCATCCCCGGCGTCTCGCGCTCGGGCGCCACGATTACGACGGCCCGCATCCTCGGCATCGATCGCGCCGACGCCGCCAATTTTTCGTTCCTGATGGCGACGCCAATTATCGCCGGCGCCGGCATGCTCGAGGCGCACAAGCTTTTCCATACGGGCCTCGCCGCTCAGCTCGGATGGGGCTTTGCGGCCTCGGCTGTCTTCGGTTTGCTCGCGATTGTCGGCCTGCTGCATTTCTTACGAGCCCACAGCTACAGGCCCTTCGCGATTTATCGAATCGTGCTGGCCGCGATTGTTATTGCCGTCTACGTGGCGCGGTCGTAGTCGATGCGAACCGACAGCTCAGCTACGTCCGTGTCCCCGGTCGTCAACGAAAACGCCACGGCCCGCCGCGCGCGAGCCTTTCAGGTTGGCGTGACGCTCTGCATCATCAACACGATCATCGGCGCCGGCCAGCCCGTGATCACGCGATGGGGTGCGGTACATCTCGATCCCCTGCTCTTCTGCACCAGCGCGGTCGTGTTCGCCTCGATTTGCTCAATTCCGTTTCTCCAATTCCGCGGCGAGTTGAGATTGATCGTGGACCCGCGCTATCGCGCGCGGTTGTTCATGATGTCGATGGCGGGAACCGTGCTGACGAGCCTCACCCTCACCTACGGACTCACCCGCATCAGCGCCGTCGCCGGTGTGCTGCTGCTGCAAACCGAGCCGGTCTATTCGCTGGTTCTGTCGACAGTCTTCATCGGCGAGCGCCCGTCTGCGCGCCAGATACTCGCGACCGCCACCATCCTCGTTGGCATCGGTTCGGTGTTCGCCGGCGGCGGCTCATTTTCACCGCTATGGGCCGCGGCCATCATCTTCGCGACTCCTCTATTCTGGCAGACGTCGCACGTGATGGGTCTGAAGCTGATGCCTCCGTTGACGCCGACCTCGGTCGCCGGCGGCCGATTTTTCTATGCGTCGTTTGTTCTGACCGCGATGCTGCTGATCTTCCGCCGCGGCTCGCTCGTGCAACTCGCCGACCTGACTTCGCTCAGCGTGATCGCCGTGACCGGTTTTTTTATCTATTTTCTGAGCGCGGTCACCTGGTACGGCGCCATCAGCCGGCTCTCATTGGCGTGGACGACAGCGCTGGTCGTGCCCGGAATCCCGATACTTTCGATTCTGTTCGCCGTGATGTTTCTCGGCGAGCACGCAACTACCCGCGAGGTCGTCGGCATCCTCATTTCGGTCAGCGGCGTACTGACTCTCGTCCTCGGCGCCGATCCGCATCGCAAGCAACCTGCTTCGGAAGCCGCCGAGGCAATCCACGAACCCCTGATCTGATTCCCGCTTTGACATTCCAAGAAACGCATTGGGCGCAGGTGCCGGCCCCTGCATTTGACTCTACGACTCTGCTGGTCTTAAGTGACCCACAGATTCTGCCGCAGGAATTGCGCGCGAACAGAAAACAGAAATTCAACGCGAGGAATTCTTCATGGCCCGAATTGTCAGACACGAAAGGAACACGCCCTACGAGGTTGCGGAAGGCACCGAGTTGCCGGTCTATATCTGCGCGTGCGGACTCTCGAAGAACAAGCCATTTTGCGACGGCTCGCACAAGAAAACGCGCGACGAAAATCCCGCGGACGTTTACGTTTACGACGACATCGGCCGCGCCCGCGTCAAGACCGAATACTAGTTTTTAGTTTTTAAGTTGTTCCGGGCCCTTCGACTTCGTTCAGCGTAAACTCGATTGTTCCCCTTCCCACGTGGGAAGGGGTTAGGGTTTAGGTTTCCCCCCTGCTTATTTCCGCCGGTGCCGGTATGTTATTCGGAGCCGGTCGCGATGCTCGCGATGCTCTTAATACTGCCCACCGTGGCAACGGTTGAAAAGTTGAAACTTCCTGAAGAGATTACGCGCGACGATCCCGAGCCGGCTTCTATCCCCGAGTGTGAAGCCCCTCTCGATCCCGCCGCTACGGCTCCCGCGGTCGCGCCAATCACCGGTCCTCCGGATTGGCTCCAGTATATAGCCGAGCCGCGCTACGCATGGCCGATACTGCTGATTGTCGGAGTCGCGCTCTATCTCGTAAATCTCGGCGGCTATCCGCTCTACACCAAGGGCGAACCGCGCGAGGCCGTCACCGTATTCGACATCGTCCACGGCGGCGGCGTGATTCTCCCACAGCGCGCAGGCGTCGAAATCCCCTCCAAGCCGCTGCTGATGCACTGGATGGCCGCGCTGGTCTCGCTCGTTGCCGGCGGCGTAAACGAATTCACCGTGCGGCTGCCGTCAGCCGGGCTCGCTATCGCCGGCGTGATCGTTTGCTACTTCTATGTGCGCCGCCTGTTCGACAACGTGACCGCGCTCTTCGCCGCGCTCATCCTCGCCACCACGTTTCAGTACCTGCAAGCCGGGACCGGCGCCCGCGTTGACACGACGCTGACCTTCTTCATGGAGGTCGCGTTCTTCGAATTCATTTTCATGGCCGAGGGACTGACGCGCCGGCGGATGCTGCTCTACGTCGCAATCGCGCTCGCCATTTTGACCAAGGGCCCCATCGGGTTGATTCTTCCGGGGCTGGTCGCCGTGATTTGGCTGGCCGCTGAGAAACGATGGAACCTGTTGCGCCGAATCGGTCTCGTGCGCGGCGCGATCGTCGTCCTGGTGCTCGCCGGAGGATGGTATCTTGCAGCGCTGATCGAAGGCGGCCCGGATTTTTTCCGCAAGCAGATTCTCGCCGAAAATCTGCTCCGCTTCACCGGCGGCGCCGATTTCCACGAGGGCCACATCCATCCCTTCTACTATATGGAACTCGCTCTTCTCGCCGGATTCATGCCGTGGACGATTCTGCTGCCGATCGTCGGCGTCCAGGCAGCGCGCGCGCCGCGCGCACTCGATCCGCGCCTCAAATACATCATCGTCTGGTTCGCCGCGGTGCTGATCTTTTACAACCTCCCGCAGAGCAAGCGCGGCGTGTACCTGCTCTGTATGTATCCCGCTTTTGCCACCCTGGTGGCGATCTATGTCCGCGAGGCTGTCGTGCGTCCTGAGCCTGCGCGCGCTTGTGTCCACTGGATCGCGCGATTGTCCGGTCTCGCGATGCTGATCCTCGGCGGCGCCGGATTGATTGCGCTTGCGATGCTCGTCGGCAGGCCACAGGAGTTCGCCGATCTGCTGCAGGCGGCGGGCATTCGCGCACCCGCTTTTCCACGCGTCTTGACCTCGGTTGTTGCCGAGGATTGGGCGCTGGACCTCGCGATGCCGCTCGCGGTTGTCGCACTCGGCGTCTTTATGATCTTCACCCGTCCGCGTATCGAACGAATGGTGCTCGCGATTGCGGCCGCGATGGTTTTCACCACCGTTGCGGCCAACGTTGTCGTCGTTCCGGCCATCGCCAACACTCTCTCGCTCAGGGACTTTACCGATCATGCCATGAAAATTGTGGGCGACAGTCCGGTCGGCTATCTGGGCGTGCTCAACTACGACGTCGCCTTTTACAGCCGCCGCACAATTCCGATCGTCTCGCAAGGAAATCCGGAGATGCCCGAGTACCTGATCGCCTGGCGCGCTCTGTTCAATGCGCTTCCCGCGTCCAGGCGAGGCCGCTTCGACATCGTGATAACCAGCAACCCGACCTCGCTCGACGGCACCGACGAGATGCTCCTCCTTCGCCAGCGCGCAGGTTCCCCGGCTCCGCCGTCCAAAAAACCCGCCGACAGCTACATTGAAGCAGGAATTTCTACGACATGGTCTCTCTTCGAATCTCGTCGACCGCCTTCACCAGCCGCGGCAGCACCTCCGCCGATCCGCCGCGCAAGCTCACGTCGCAATATTGCGTGACCTCCGACTCGTAGAGGTTCACTTCGATGAGTATTCCGCCGCGCTGCTTCACTTCCAGCGCGAATCCCGCCGCCGGATAAACCGTCGCCGAGGTCCCCGCCACGATCACCAGGTCTGCCTTCGCCGAATGCTCCGCGCACATGTTCAGCACGTCGATCGGAATCGGCTCGCCAAAGGAAACCGTGTCCGACTTCAACAATCCTGCGCATCGCGGACACGCAGGCGGCAGCTTCTCCAGGCTGATCGCATCGCGATGAAACCGCGTCATGCAATCGAGGCATCGAATCAAAGTCCAGTTGCCATGAATTTCCGCGAGCGCCTTCTGCCCGGCCTGCCGGTGCAGGTCATCGATGTTCTGCGTGATCACGAAGCGCAGCACTCCCAATTCTTCCATTTTCACCAGCGCGAGGTGGCCCGGATTCGGCCTGGCAACCGTAAGCGGTTTGAAAAGTTCGTCGTTGCGTTTGCTGAGCCGCTCTTCCCACGCTTTTTTCGGATCGGCCATGAAGCGCTGAAAGCCGTTCATCGGCGGCTCGCCGTACTTGGTCCACAGCCCGCCCGGCCCGCGAAACGGCGGGATCCCGCTTTCGACGGACATTCCCGCGCCCGTGAGCGCGATCGCATACCGCGCCGCCAGGATCATCCTCGCGCCTTCGCGAATTTCCTCGTCGCTCGCTTTCTGGCTTGCCTTTGCCATTGGGAATCCGCCCTCCGTGCGCAATCTCACATTTTAAGCCGGGCAGTGGTGCGGTTCTATAATAACCGCGGCACGGCCGGGTAGTGGGTCAAGAAAGGCAAGCAGGCGGTCGCGATGATGTCTGCTTGGCGGTATGACCAAAACCGGCTAAAGCTTGCAGAGGAACGCCGTTCGTTCTATACGGCGAGTTGAAGCCGGAGAGTAAAAGGAAATCCCGGTTAACACAAAAGACATGGCAGCGCGGGCGCCGGTGCTCTGGCAATTCGCGATTTCCCATTACGCCGAGAAGGCGCGCTGGGCGCTCGATTACAAGCAGGTTCCGCACCTGCGGCGCTCGCTGCTGCCCGGGCCTCATGTTTCCAGAATCAGAAGGATGACCGGACAGACCGCGGTGCCTGTCCTCGAGCTCGGTGGCGCGATCATCTTCGACTCGACCCGCATCATCGAAGCGATCGAAAAAGCTCATCCCGATCCGCCGCTCTATCCCGCCGACCGCGAGGCGCGGGAACGCGCGCTCGAACTGGAAGATTATTTCGACGAGGAGCTGGGCCCGTACATCCGCCAATGGGGATATTTTATGTTGCTGCCCTACTCGTCCACGGTAACAGCGCTGTTCACCAGCCAGGCCGGCCTCGGAAAGCGACTGTTCATGCGCGCGATCTTTCCGTTGGTGCGGCCCCTGATGAGAAGCAAGATGAAGGTCTATCCGGCCGAGGCGGGAGCGGCGCGGGATAAGACCGTCGCCGCGATGGATCGAATCGCGCGCGACCTTCAGCCTTCGGGCTACCTGGTCGGCAACGGTTTCACGGTTGCCGATCTGACCGCGGCCGCATTGCTGTCGCCGCTGGTGATGCCGAAGGAGTTTCCCTACCCGCCTCCCACCGCAATCCCGGCGCCGCTGGCGCAGGCGCGCGCGCAGCTCGCGGAGCATCCGGCGTTGAAATGGGCTGCCGGCATCTATGCCAAGCATCGCGGCAAATCGGCGGCGCTCGCGGAAGAGACGGTCATCTAAAGCCCTTTGGATTCAAAACCGGGGTCGAACTTCCCGTTTGCAAGCCGCTTCGTGTCGGTGGTAGTTGGATCCTAGGTGGGGTTGTCTTCGCTTTGGCACATTTTATTGTGGCTTCTGGCGTTGAGCTTCGCCGACCATGGCTAAAACTGAATTTGAAGGTGAATCATCATGAGAAACAAGATTCTGTCAATCGCAATGTTGGCGTTGCTACTTGCGATCGGCCCCGCAGTCTGGGCGCATGACCGTGGTCACCTACCTATTCCTACTCCTGGAACCCCGATCGCGACGCCGAGTCCTACTCCTGCAATCCCGACCGCGACGCCGACTCCGTTCGCTTTCAGTGACGCTAGTCTCAACGGAACGTATTCGACCAGGTTCAGCGGCTTCTGGCTGATACCGAGCACGACTACGGGCAACCCGCCGTCGCTCTCGCCGATCGCGGGATTCGGAAATCTGACTGCGGACGGCACGGGAAATATCACCGGCGGGACCGAGACCTTCAATGCCGGCGGCAGCGTCTGCACAGGCACGATCACCGGAACGTATTCTGTGAATCCGGATGGCACTGGCGCCTTGACCCTCACGTTCACCAGCACCGGCCCGGGTTCCAATTGCTCATCGCTCAGCGGAACCAACGATGACGACTTTGCGATCCGCGGAATGGGAGGGTACGGGGTGGATTTCTTCTCGACTGATGCCGACTTGGTAATTAGCGGAACCGCGTCGCAGCGGGGCGCCTATCGCATCATCGTACCCCCGCCGCCCCCGACCCCAAGGTGACGCTGGAAGGGCATAGTCCGGGCTGATAACCGATTGGAACGGGCGGCCCGGCCGTGATATTGCGGCCGGGCCGCCTGCTTTTCACCAGTCGCGCTTGTCAACGCGAAAATCGCGGCTAAGTGGATTTGACGCTACGCCCATCGCGCGTTAGTCACTGGCTCGTGGCTAAACCCTCGCGCCTCAAAGTGATTGCGATCGAAACGCCCGCCGACATGCAACGTGCCTACGCGATTCGCCGGCGCGTGTTTATCGAAGAGCAGCGCGTGCCCGAAGAAATTGAAGTGGACGCCTACGATTCGCGCGCATTTCACGCACTGGCGATTCTCGACGGCAACCCCATCGGGTGCGGCAGGATGGTCGAACAGGGGGCGAGCGAAGTAAAGATTGGCCGGATGGCCGTCATCCGGGACTTTCGAAAGACGGGAGTCGGCGCTGACATCCTGCGCTTCCTCGTCGATCGCGCTCGCATACGCGGATTCCGCCGGGCCATTGTGCACGCGCAAGTTACGGCTGAGGGCTTCTACCTCAAAGAAGGATTCATCGCCGTGGGCGGCGTCTTCGACGAAGCCGGCATCGCCCACCGCAGGATGGAACGCGACCTCTAGACGTCCTTGTTGCCTCAGAAATGAAAGGGAGTTGAAACTGCGCCTCGTATAACTATCAACCAATTCCGAAGAAGAGATCCCGAGGCCTATTCGAAAACGAGCACAGACGCATCGCAGACCGGTCGATACCCGATCTCCTGGTAGATGTGATTGGACGTCGGATTTGCGAGGTCGGTATAGAGGAAGCAGAACTTGCGGCCTTCGTTCAGCAGCGACTGGCTCACCGCCGCGACGCATGCGCCAGCGAATCCGCGCCCGCGCAATTCCGGCGGCGTGTACACCGCACCGATTCTTATCCCATTGGGCGTTGGCCCTGAAAATCCGGCCATCGAGACCGGTCGGTCTCGATCCAGAAGAACAGGCCCGCCTCACGCTGGCCGATGAACCTTCTCGGATCGGCCGGTACCTGATGCTCGCCCACGTCATGACTGAACGCCCGCATCCATTCGGTTGCCAGCGCGAGATCCGGCTGATGGCAGAGATGAAGATGCCCGACTATTGGACGCTGCGGATTCACCCGATCGAGGCAATATATCCGCTGGGCGTGCTCCCGCCTGATCCTGGCGCCGGTTATTTCACACCAGGTCTCCGCGAAAATATCGGCTTCTCGCGAGGGAGCGTTAACGCCCGGAAGCTGATGGCCCGCGGCCCACAGCTCGCGCGCCAGAACCGAGACCGCCTCCTCTGACTTCGCCTTCGAGAGCACGAGATTTTGCGGTGGAGTCCGAAGCGCGACTAGTTGACTTCCAGTTTCGGCCTCCACCGAACAAAGCAGCGGCGGCTTGTCGCTAAACTTCTGTCGGCCATCGATTATGCCCGAGAGGATTCCGAACACGAGGTTGTTCTCGGCCTCGCGCTCGCACAAAGAGCCCTCGACGTGCGATCGAAAAAGCGCCGGATCGTGCCAATTTACCAGTCTAAGTTGCATAGCGTTCAATGGTTCCTTTGAATGCTAGAGCCTATCAATAAAGTGCCGGTGAGATGAACGCGGAGAGGGCGGTGCGCGAAAACGGACGGCGGCGGCGTTGCGTCGATTGCGCGGAGCGTACCACAGCCCCCGGCTTCAGCATCGGCGGCGTTACGCGGTGAAAGATTGAAAGAGTTACAGGCTGGCGGCGAACTCTTCGATGACGCGGGCGACCGCTTCGGGACGCTCCAGAATCACATGATGATGTGCGTCGGCAATCGTCACCAGCCGCGCATTCGGATTCGACGCGCGCGCATGCTCCGCGCCCTCCGCGGTCATGATGCGACTGTGCTCGGCGCGCACCAGCATCATGGGAATCCTGATTTGCTTGATCGTCTCGAGCACCGCCATCCCGTCGCCGCCGAGGAAACACTCGCGATCGAACTTGAGCGTCCAGCGGCCTTCATCGGTGCGCGCCAGGCTTTTTTCGGCGATCTCACCAAGTACTTCGTCGGCGACTCTGCCCTCGCGCGGCATCAGCCGAAAGCGCGCCTTCGCCGTTGCGAGATCGGCATAGGTCACCACCGGGATTGATTTCAGCCGCTCCAAATATCGATCGCGCCCGCGAGTCGAGGTGACCGGGACGTCGATCGCAATCGCGCCGCGTGCGCTGTCCGGATGATCCCGCGCGAACGCCAGCACGTTCAGACCACCCATGCTGTGACCGGCGACCACCGGCTTTTCCGCATTCGCGGTCGCGTGCGCGACGAACCTCGCGATGTCGTTTGCGTAGTCGATCGGCGAGTACGCCGCCGGGCGCGCCCATTCGCTGTCGCCATGCCCGCGCTGGTCGAGCGCGAGGAGGCGGTACTCCGCCGCAATCGCGCGCGCCACCGGTTCCCACCACCACGCATTGGCAGAGTTGCCGTGGAGCAGGATAACCGTTCGCGGCGCGTGCGGATTCCACTCCAGGTAATGGAGCCGCGGAGAGCCTTCGAGCAGATGGCTGTGCGGCGCGGTCATTTCAAACCGTGCACAAAATCCCGGATTATTTCGATCAGCGCCTCGGGATTGTCCAGCATGACGTGATGATACGAATCATCGATCTCCGCCATCCGCCCATCGGCAATCTGCGCGGCCATTTTTTTTGCGAGCTCGCGATCCAGCAGCGGACTCTTTGTGATCTTCACGATCAGCGCGGGGCATGCGATGCGATGCAACGACTTCCACACCCGCGACGGTTCGCGAATCATCGTGCGCCGATCGATCTTGTGCGTCCACCCGCCGTCGGCGTGCCGCTTGAAGCTCAGGCGCGCGACGTGCTCCAGGATTTCCTTTTTCGCCAGCGTCTCACGCGGCAGGACCCTGAAATTCCGAGCCGCCTCGTCGAGCGATTCGAATCGGCGCGGCGGCTTTTCCGCGATCGACTTCAAAAATTCGACCACCCCCTCCGGGTAGTCGGGCGGAGGATCGATCGCCACGATTCCGCGCAATTTTTCGCTTTCGCTTTCGCTGTGCTCGGCGGCGTATGCGAGCACGTTATGCGCGCCCATCGAGTGCCCAACCAGGATCGGCGCGCCGAATCCCCATCCGCCGATCACTTGATCCAAATCCGACACGTAATGACGCGAGCCGTACGCCCATTCATCCGCCCATTGGCTGTCGCCATGCCCGCGTTGATCGAGCGCCAGCACGTGAAAATCGCCGACGAACGCCGGCGCGACAAAGTCCCACCAATGCGCGTGCGCGGAACCGCCATGCAGAAACAGGATCGGCGGCTTGCCCTCGCCTCCGTAATCAAGGCAATTCAGCGCAAGCCCGTTGGCTATGAAACGATGCGACTTCATCCGTCCCCCGGAATTTCCTTTCTCATCTCGAAGCCGATCCCACCCGCGCCGACATGATACCTTTGCAGCGTGCGCCTTTCATGCCACCATTTAGCTGCCAGTTCACACCTGAAGCCATGCGAGATCGAACCGCGCTGAAACCACTGACGCTAGTCGCCGCACTGATACTTGCGCTCGCGTCCGTTGCCTTCCCGGCGCGCGCCCAGGATGCCAACGCGGCCAAGGCTCGGGCGCTCGTCGATGCCGCAATCAAAATGACCGACAGCGACGCCGCCCTAAAGCTGCTCTGGCAGGCCACCGAAATCGATCCCACTCTCGACGACGCCTACGTTTATCTCGGCCTCTACTACAACTCGCGCTCCGACTTCACCGACGTCATCAAGGTTTATCAAAAGCTCATCAAGTATCAGCCCAGACAGGTCAGCGCCTATCTGAATATCGGCGAGGCGTACATGTCGTTTTCCCCGGCCAGGACCGACGACGCGCTGGTTTATTTTCGCAAGGCGTACGATCTCGATCGCAATAACAGTTTCGCCGCGCTCAGAATTGGACAACTGCTCGCGCAGACCGGGCAACGCGACGAGGCGCTCAAGTATCTGAGAATTGCGCTGGGCGACAGCGCCAGAAATCCCACCGTCGCGTCGGAAGCTGAGAAGACTCTCAAGCAGATGGGCGCGCTGTGACAGGGGCCGCCGGCTTCACTTCCTCGCCGCGGCGACCAGCGCGCGCACTGCAAATTCGACCGTCTGGCGGGCTTGCGCCGCTCCCCGCTTCTGATCGCGGCGCAGATGCTGCCAGGTCGCAAAGCTAAGCACCAGATCGAGCGCCTCGAAAAATTTGCGGTCGTGCTTGAGCGTCGTCGGCAACGCGGCCGCGAGCGCGGTCCGCTCCTCGCTTCTCATTCTCTCGTAGTCCTTGCGAAGAAAGACCGAGCGATGGCGATGCACGTCGGCCGCGTCCTTGAAAGGCATCGCACGCTCGAACAGACGCGCGCGCCGATCCGCCATTTCTCCGAGCATCCCCTTCCAGTCCCGCGATGCGAACGGAGCATCGACGATCGGCTGCAGTTCATTGCGCATCGCCTCCGCCATCTCGCGATACAGGCTGTCCATATCGTCAAAATGCCGGAACACTGTGCGCAGGCCCAGGCCTGCCCGCGCCGCGACCTCCTCGGCACCCGGTGAGATCGCGCCGGCGCGCACCAGCTCGAGCATCGCCGCGACAATTCGGCGCCGATTGTTGTAGCGCCGGATTATCCGTCCGTCGATGGTTTCGGGTCTCGCCCGTGTATCCTGCGCCATGGTCATCGGCGATGTTTCCGCGCGCGTGCGGACGAAGTTTCATTTCGTCGATGCGATAAACTCGTGGATCAAGTCGGCGATCTCATCCGGCTTATCCTCCTGCAGAAAGTGGCCCGCGTCCGTGATAGTCACATGCTTTTGCCCCTTGGTCCCTGGAACGCGCTGGTGGAAGAGGAGCTCGCCTCCTTTCGTAATCGGGTCCGAATCGCTGAACGCGGTCAGAAACGGCTTGGTGAACCCCTCCAGAACTTTCCACGCGGCCTTGTTCTCGGGGACAGAGCCGTGTTCCGGCGTAATCGGGACAAGGGCAGGAAAGCGGCGCGCACCCGCCTTGAACGATTCATCCGGGAACGGCGTTTCGTAGGCGGCCTTTTCGGCCTCGCTCAGGCTGCGGCGGCATCCCATGCTCAAAATCTGCCCGATCGGCAAGACGGGTGCGCTCTGGCTGAACTCGAGCCATTGCTTGAACCCTTCGCTGAATCCCTCGCCGGTCGGCAGCCCGGTATTGGCGACCACCACGCGCGCGAATCTCTCTGGAAACGCGGCCACCAGCCGAAGCCCAATCAGCCCGCCCCAGTCCTGGCAGAAGAGCGTAATACCCGACAGGCGCATAGCAGTCAGCCAATCACTCATCCATCGCACGTGCCGTTCGAAAGTGTAATCGGATTGATCGGCAGGTTTGTCCGAACGGCCGAAGCCCACCAAGTCCGGCGCGACCGCGCGATGGCCGCGCGCGGCGAGACTCGCGATTATCCGCCGATAGAGGAACGACCACGACGGCTCGCCATGCATGAGCAGCACTGGAGCGGCGCTCGGCGGACCTTCGTCGAGATAGTGGATTCGCACCGCGGTCCCGTCGGGGTCCGTGACTTCGTAATAATGCGGCTTGAATGCGAAGTCGGGAAGATTGGCAAATCGCGCGTCGGGAGTTCTCAAGATCTTCAAGGCGCACCTCACCCGGAATCAGAGTTGGCGATCATCGATATATTGACACTATGAATGCCATTATATTGGGGCCGGGTCAACCAACGGCAGGAGTGACCCCTGCACCCAGTGAAAAGAGAATCGGCACCGCCGCGGGATGCGGGCTTCGCCCCGTTAGAAGAGTAAGGGGGAGGGGTTTTTCATAGGAGGCCGGGTGCGGCCGCGCTTAATTCTGCGGTGCGGACGGGGGCGGCTGCGGAGGCGCCGGCGGCGGCGCGCCCTCCTCGGGCGGCATCCGATCGCCACCATTGCCGCCGCCGTGGCCGCGATGCGTCCACGGCTGCGTGAAGTCGCGATCGAATATCTTCTGCTGCTCGGGCGTCAGCACGGCGCGAATCTCGCCGAGTCCATCCCAGAACAACTCATGCCGCTTATGCTCAAAATCCTGCCGCGCCTGCGTCACTTTGAACCGCGTATCGCGCAGGATGTCGCCGATGCGATCGCGTTGCGCCGGCGTCAACTGAAGCTCATGATTCATTCGCTCGATCAACCCCGGCCCCGGCACCCGCAAGTAATGATACCGGTACGCCAGGGTGCTGAGCGCGAAACCAATCAGAAGGCACGAGACTCCCACCACCAAGCCGAACAGGAAATTCGACTTAGCTGGCAAGGTCGCTCTCTGTCATCGGCATCTCGGGCGCCAATGGATCGCCTGCGCTTTCGGAATTCATACTCGCCTCGGGTATCGATAGCGCCTCGCCCAAAGACTCATTCGGCGCCCGCGTCGAAAGATACGCCGCGCTGCTCGCGAATACAAAGATCGCCGCCGCCGCCGACATCGCCAGCCATCGATTCGGCTGCCGCGACAACAACGTCTCGCGCGATACCGACGCGAATCGCCGCGGCCTGTCTGCCAGCGAGAACTCGCGCCGGGCCGGCCGCGATACGCGAGCCGCATCCGGTTCCATCTCGCCATACAGCACCGGCGCCGTCAGCGCGAAGACGCGAAACGCATGATCGCACTTCCCGCATCCCTTCAGATGCGCCAGCAACTCGGCCCGCCGCTCGGCCGTCGCGGTCTTGCGCCATAGTCCCGAAAATTCCTGTCGTGCTTCAAAACAATTCATGACTGTTACCTGTTGCGGCCCGTCGCGAGCATCCGCTCCGCCTGCTTGCGAAGCGCCTGCCGGGCGCGGAACGCGCGAATTTTTACCTTGGCCTCACTCCATCCAAGCGTCTGGGCGATTTCGCTGACGCTCATATCTTCGCTCTCTTTGAGCACCATCACCATGCGGTCCTCGGGCTTGAGCGTGTCGAGCAGGCGATGCGCCAAGTCGTACGCTTCGCGCCGCTCTTCGGCCTCACCGACGATGTCCTCCGGCGACGCGACGTTCGCCGTCTGCATCCATTGCACTTCCGGCGCGCTGAAGTCTCCGACCAGTTCCTCGGGACGCCGGCGCCGGCGGCGCAGCTCGTCGTAACATAGATTCACCACGATCGCGCGCAGCCACCCGCCAAACGGCATCTCGGCCCGGTACGTCGCCAGCGCCGTGTACGCGCGGATGAAAGCTTCCTGCGCGATATCCCGCGCCATCTCCTCGTCCGAGAAAAAACGCCGGCATAAACGCTCCACACGTGGGCGATGCCGCCCCGCCAACTCGGTGAAAGACTCCGTTTCCCCGCCGAGGACTTCGGCTATCAGTTCCTCGTCGGGTTTGGCGCTCAATCTCCACCCTGCCCTGCTACGCGCCGAGAGACCCAACATAACCGTTTATTAATACGCATTATCCTGCCGATGGTTACATGGTTTCCGGCCGAAACTGCAACCAAAACCGCGTGCCTTTCAATCGCCCAGAGCTTACCATCTCCGTTCGGGTCGCGTAGATTCGCGGTGTCACCGCGCGGAGGTCCCAATGGCGGCGGAGCGCAAGGGTGCGATCGATATCTTCAAGGTGGCCGGCATCCAGGTCGCCATCGACTATTCCTGGCTGGTCATCTTCGCGCTGATTCTGTGGTCACTGGCCTCGGGATATTTCCCCAAGGAGTATCCCGGCTATTCGACCGGCAGTTATTGGCTGGTGGGACTGGTTGCGACCATCCTGTTCTTTGGCTCGGTGCTCGCACACGAGCTGTGCCACGCCGCGATGGGGAACCGGCTCGGCGAGGGAGTGCACCGGATCACGCTGTTCATCTTCGGCGGAATGGCGGAGCTCGAGCACGAGCCCAAGAGCGGGATCGATGAGCTCAAGATCGCCGCGGTGGGTCCGCTTAGCTCGCTGGTGATGGCGGGAATCTTCTGGCTGATCGCGCGCGGGATCGGCGCGGCTCCGGCGACGACGCTATGGAAAGCGGTCTTCTCCTATCTCGCCTACATCAATCTGGCGCTCGCACTGTTCAACCTGCTGCCCGGATTTCCGCTCGATGGAGGGCGGATACTGCGCGCCGCGCTGTGGATGCGATGGGGCGATCTGCGCCGCGCGACGGCAGCAGCGGCTGATTGGGGCAACACGATCGCGTGGGGACTGATTGCGTTCGGCGCGATGGAGATCTTCGCGGGCGCGCTGATCGGCGGGATGTGGCTGATATTCATCGGGCTGTTCCTGCGCAGCGCCGCGTCGATGGGCTACCAGAGCATGATCGTCGAGCAGGCGCTCTCCGGCGCGCGCGTGGGCGAGATTATGGTGCGCGATGCGATCGTGCTCGGCCCCGATGAAACGGTCGCAGACGCCATCGAGAACTATTTCCTGCGCTACGGTTTCGGCGGCTTTCCGGTCGTGGCGGATGGAAAAGTGCTGGGCGTGGTGACTCTTGCGCGGGTGCGCGAATGTCCCGCGTCCGAGCGCGCGAGCAGGCGCATCAGCCAGGTTATGCGGCCCGCCGATGGGACAATCGAGATAGCACCCGGCGCCGGCGTCACCGATGCAATCCGGCAGATGGTGGCTGCGGACATCGGACGGCTGCTGGTCGTCGATCAGGGCAAGCTGGTCGGGCTCATCACCCGTACCGGCGTAACGCGCTACGTGCACACCAAAACGCTGCTCTCGACGCCCGCCAGCACGGCAGCTTAAAACGAGTCCACTATGTCGAGCGCCTCAACAGCGCTGAGAACGGCGGCGGCGGCGGGAGGCCGGCGCGGGCTAGATCAGCGGGCGTGTCCAAATCGAGATTGATTCCCGGATCGTCCAGGTCAACGTAAGCCACCCGCGACGCATCGGCATTCACGACGAACCGCGCGCCCTCTTTTTCAGGAGCGGAAAGGATCTCGGCGAACAATGCGCGGTCGAAAATCACCGGATGCCCCCGGCGGCCATCGTGGCGCGCGATCACAATCGGCTTGCCCGTTCGATTGTACGAATCGACGATCGCTCGAAACGTTTCGAGGCGCACCATCGGATGGTCCCCGAGATGCACAATCGCGCCCGCCGAGTCCGGTTGAACAGCACCGAGCCCGACCTTCAACGACGACAGTTGTCCGCGCGAATAGTTCGGATTCTCGGCGATCGCGATACGCGCGTCGCGCGGAATCGCGGCCCGAACGCGATCGCGATGCGCCCCGATCACAATCACGAGCCGCGGCACCACCGCGAGCATCGTCTCTGCTATCTGCTCAATAAAGGTCCGCCCGCCGATCTCGAGGAGCGGCTTCGGATAGCCCATCCGGCGCGACTCGCCCGCCGCCAGGATGATTCCTTCGAGCTGCCGCTTCATCGTGTCGACCTAAGCGCCGGACGCCGCATCGATGCGGGCTACTTCGAGCGTTTGAGGATGCCGAAACGCACACCGAGCGTGAAATCGTCGCGCTCGCCGGTGCGGCGTTCGCGAATAATCTCCGCGATGATCGAGATCGCGATCTCCTCCGGCGTCTCGCCGCCAATCGTGACGCCGAGCGGCGCATGAAGGTCGCCGAGCCGCTCTATCGGAACCCCGCTCTCGCCGATTCTCTCGAGCGTGGCCTTCACCCGGCGGCGCGAACCGATCATCCCGACGAATCCGCACGGCTGCATCAGGGCCGCACGCACAACTTCCTCGTCGAAAGAATGACCGCGCGTGACGGAAACCAGATAGCAGTGGCCGTCGAGCGCGAGCGAGTCGATCGCGGCCTTGAAAGGTTTGACGATTATTTCGTCGGCATCCGGGAACCGCTCGCGGTTCGCAAACGATGCGCGATCGTCGATCACCGTGACGTGAAGCCCGATCATCGCTCCAAGCGCACACAACGGCGCCGCGATATGGCCCGCGCCGGCGATTATCAGCCGCTGCGCACCAACGATCGGATCGACGAACAGGCGCACGCCGCCATTGGGTTCGAGACGCGTGATGGGTTGAAGCCCGCCGGCGCCATCGATTTCGAGCAAGGTGGGAATCGCGCCGTTCGTTCGCTCAACGATTTGTGCGAATTCCGCCGCGGGCAGATCGATCGGTCCCGCACCTCGCGCGCCCGCATCCCGCGGATCTATAAACGTCCGCGACCCGGCCGGCATTTCGCTCCGCGAACCCGGATCTACCACCGTCAGCAGTGCGCCGGGAGCGCTGCGGCCGGCGGCGTCGGCCAGCTTGCGGGCGATTGCCAGGTCGCGGGCCGGGGACCACAGATCGACGAACACGTCCATTATTCCGCCGCAGGTACCGATCTCGGGCTGGTCGAAATCGCCGGTGAGATCGACTTCCGCAAGCCGCGCGCCGCTTTCGTCGCCTTCTTCAAGTAATACACGAGCTTTTCGAAAGACCTCGGCTTCGCCGCATCCACCGCCGATGGTGCCGAACTGCCCGTCCTCGCGGACGATCATCTTGGCGCCGACTTCACGCGGCGTAGAGCCGCGAACGTTCACCACCGTTGCCAGCGCAAATGGCTGCCCGCGCTCCAAGGTGCGCAGCGCTTCAGCCCAGATTCGATCCGAACCACTCATTTGAACCCGTGATTAGAACTTACCAGAACGCGCACTCGCGATGAATGCGGTCGCCGGTGTCAGTGGGAGGTTTCGCGCAGATGGCGGAGAATCTCGCGGGCATGAAGCAGGCTGTCCTCGGCGGATTTGTAATCGCCGGATTTGATTGCCACCTCGCCCTTCTGTTCCAGCTGGCTCGCGTCGAAGAGCTGCTTGCGCTTGACGGGATCCGTGGGTCCGCTGTCGCGCACGTGCGCAAGCTCGAGCGACACCTGGCGCTCCATCTCGACCAGGTCCGGCGGCGGCGAAGCGGCCCGCGCCGGGAATACGCCAACAAAAGTTGCGATTGCGGCAATCGCCGTGAAAAGTCGTGCGCCCGCCCTCATCAAGACGGAATTGTCATTGAATCGATCGAGGTTTTCCAGCCCCTGAAAGCTGACCGAAGTTGACGGAACGCGACGAGAGCAGGCGGCGCAGTCTCAGAATGGAAAGCCTCACAAGCCGGGAGCAACTGGCGCCACGACCGGTTAAGGGGTGGTATCTTCTGCGACCGTACAGGAGATGCTGCCATTCGGACCCGTAGCCTGGGTACATGTGCACAGACACTCATTGATATCCGGAAGTGGTGGTCCGTCGAGCTGTAGCGCAAGGAATTTCGGGACTCCGGTTGCGGCTCCAACGCGGAGGGCGGCTCCGTTAGCGGTGGGGTCAGCCACGCTGCAGGATGCACAGGCGCTTGCGTCACATCGGCTTCCTTTGGGGGCGGCCGGATGGTACGGGCCGAACACTTGATATCCCAAGCTATCCGAGCTGCCTGGCGTCGCGTCAGATGAGATCGGGCATGAGCAAATTATCTCATCATCCTGGAGCCGGCCGGCGAAGCCCGGGAACTTTTGGCCCGTGCTGCTCTTGAAGCAAATGCCACCGTCACATTGGCCAAAGGCTACCGGCGCGATCACCCCACTTCCCGCGTCAGCCGATCCAGGGCAGGTGTAGACGGCCGCGGGACCACCCTTCTCCACATTCTCCGGCAGGCTGAAGGTGCTCACCATATAACCATTCGTCTTGCCCTGCCGGTTCACATCACAGACATTTTGCTCGCTGACAGGGTTCGAGTAGCTGAGCTGGAGACTGATGCTGTCACCTTGCAAGATAGCGCACTTGCAATAGGCGACTCCGTCGTAAACGAAGCAAGTCGCCGCGGCGCAGAGCGCGTATTGCTGGTTTTTGCAAATCACGAAGGGGGGCTCGGGATCGAGCGACGGATCCGGATGGAAGCCGAACGCTGATACCGCGGTGAAGAGTTGGACGGCCGCCATGACAGATATGGCCTTAAGGAACCAACGCATAATCTTAGATAGGGTGCGGGACGGATAGCCGGTGCGGATTCTCGGCGATCCCATAGCGAAGGAGCATCCGGTAGAGCGTCGAGCGCGAAACGCCCAGCAAGCCGGCGGCGCGCCGTCGATTTCCCTCGGTCTCTTCGAGCGAACGCATCAGGGTCTTCTTGATCATGTCATCGAGCAGGAACCCCGGCGGCTCGCCGCCGAAATCTATGGTGGGCAAGCGGCGCGCGACTGGCGCGGTCGCGTGGTCGTTGGCGGACGATTGCTCGTGCGGGTACAACAACTCGGCGCCGGTTCCGTTTACGATCTGCTCGGCGAGATCGGATACGCCGATGCTGCTGCTCTCGCTTAAAATCACGGCGCTTTCGATCGCATTGGAGAGTTCGCGGACATTTCCCGGCCATTGATATGCGCAGAGGATCTCGATGGCGCGGCGCGAGATTTCCGAGACATTTTTGCCGAACAGACGATTGTATTGCTCGATGAAAAATCCGATGAAGGCTGGGATGGCCTCGCGCCGTTCTCGAAGGGGCGGGATAAAGATCGCCGAAGCGCTCATGCGGTAGTAAAGATCGTCGCGAAACTGGCCCGCTCTGACCATCGCGTGCAGGTCGCGATTCGTCGCGGCGACCAAACGGAGATCAACCTTGTAGCAATGCGACGATCCGACCGGCTGAACCTCGTGCGTCTCGACCGAGCGCAGCAGCTTGGGCTGGAGCTTGAGCGGCAATTCGCCGATCTCGTCAAGGAACAGCGTGCCTCCGTTGGCGGATCGGAAGTATCCCTGCGACTCCTCGCGTGCGTCGGTGAAGGCGCCGCGAACGTGGCCGAATAACTGCGACTCGGCCAACGATTCGACGAGGTTGGAGCAGTTCAGCGTCACGAAGGGACCGTTTGGAACCGGACCCAGCGTGTGGAGCGCGCGCGCGACCAATTCCTTTCCCGTTCCGGATTCGCCTGAAATCAGCACGGTCGCTTTGTACGGACTCAGCTGCGATACCGACTTTAAGACCTTGCGCACCTGCGCCGATCGTACGACCATGCCGCCGAGCCGGTCCGCACTGCGCACGAGATGGTCGAGCGGAACCATCTCGTTTGCACGGTCCCCGTTGGCAGCCGTCCCGGATGCGGGCTGAGTTCCTGAAGCCGATTGAGTATCTGTATCTTGCACAGTGCTCCGTCTTTGGCCTGTAGTCACAGGTCAACCACAAGGTTTCAGAGCAAATGACGGGCCATCGGCTCGGAATCGGGACACTCATTGAACGGTTGTCTGTAATAGGCACAACTGCGCGCTGCGCCGCATACGGCGCTCGATGCGGCATTTCGATGGCGTCGAGCAGTCGGAATGCGACATCGGTTTGCCGCTACTCGCACGCGGCGAGCAGGCGGATTAGTCGGCGCGCGTCAGCAGCGCAGGCAAGTCGCGCCGGCCGGTGAGCTGGAAGTCGGGGCTGGTATGGCGGGCGGTGAGCGTTCTGTTGTAGCGATTGATCCAAACGGATCGTGATTACCTGGAAAGTGCCCGCATGATCTGAATCATGGCGGGGCCGACGATCACGCTCATCATGGCGGGCAAAATGAACAGCACCAGCGGGAAGAGAATCTTGACCGTGGTCTTTGCCGCCGCTTCTTCGGCGCGCAGGCGGCGGTTGTTGCGCAGCGTGTCCGAGATCGAACGCAGCGCGGGACCGATTTGCGCGCCCAGCTTTTCGCTCTGCACCAGCGTCGCGGCCAGCGGTTTGATGTCGTCGACGGCGGTGCGAACGGCGAAACTTCTCAGCGCCTGGCCAAGCGAACTGCCGGCGGCGAGCTCGGCTGACACGATCGACAGCTCGGCCCCTATTTCCTGATTTTGGCGCTGCGTTTCCGATCCGACGATCTTGATGGCTTCGCTGAGGCCGAGACCGGCTTCGACGCAGACCACCAGCAAATCCAAAACGTCGGAGAGTTGGCTGGCGATTAACTGCTGACGGTTTCTGGCCTTGCGGCCGATATAGTAGCTGGGTGCGAATGCGCCGGCGCCCAGACCGATCAGCATGAACAGCAGCGGCTTGATGCCGTGGAAGCCAAGCGCGATCGTGACGACGAGCGCAAGGAACGCAGTTCCCGCCGTCGATGAGAGGCGGGCGAAGTGAAAGGTGCGGACGGCGCCGGGCCCGGGAAAGCCGGCGCGAACCAAGGTCTGTGCGAGCTTCTCGCGCTCCGGAGTATTTGGCGCGGGTTCGGGAAGATGCCTGGCGACCCATCGAAACAGCGAACGCGCGAAGGTCTTGGATTCCATGTCGAGATGGGCGGGATTTCCATAGGCGACGCGCATCTTGACGCCGATCTCGGTGATGCGCTCGTCAAACGGGCGATTAATCCCGTAGATCGCCGCGTAGATCGCGAGGAAGATCGCGCCGAACAGAACAAACACCGTCAAGCTTGCATAGATGGCCGGCATCGCAGTTATTTCAGTACTTCACCTTCAGGAGCTTGCGAATTGACAGGAACGCCAGGGCGTCAAGCACGCAGGCAACTTCGAGAATCTTTTGGCCGGTCGGATCGTAAAAGAGCGTGTTGGTATAGCTTGGCTGGATGACGCTGAACGCAGCCAGCATCACGATCGGCAGGAACCCGACCAGTATCCCGCTCATTCTGGATTGGGCCGTCAGCGCCTTGATTTGCTGTTGCAGGCGCTGGCGGGTGCGAACGATTTCCGAGAGCCGTCCGATTATTATCGCCAGCGAGCTGCCGACCTCCGATTGCACCCGCACCGCGACGACCAGCAGGCGGAGATCATCCTGCGGCACGCGCTTGAGCATCTCTTCAAGCGCCCGCGGCAGCGGCAGCCCCAGCCGGCTCTGTTCGATAGCAGAGCGGAATTCTGTGGAGATCGGATCGGCGAACTCTCCGACCACGACTTGCAATCCGCGCAGCAGCGTATGGCCCGCTTCGAGTGACGATTTCATCAAATCAAGCGCGTATGGCAGTTGCTTGGCGAATGCCTTGAGGCGCCGCTGCCTGCGCACCCGGATATAAACTATCGGCAGGCTTGCCATAGCCGCGCCCACCGCGATTGACACCAGTTCCATCCCCCAAATCGCCTCGCCCGCGAACAGGCCCGCCGTGAACATCAGCAGGATCACGAGCAGCACGTCGCTAATGCGGGCGTAGATTCCGGCCTGCCAGAGGTTTTCCTCGAGCTTCTGGAGCAGATCGAGCCGATAGAACCTGTTTAGAAATTCGCGTCCGGTCAGGTGGTAACGATCGGTCCTGGTGATGTCGTCGGCCGGGATTGCGTTGGGCCGCGACATCCGCCGCATCACGGAGCGCGTGACGCGGGGCCGATTGCGCCGCATGAACAGCAGCGCGCAGGCAATCAGCACGAAGCCCGCGGCCGCAGCCGGAATCAACAGGTCGCCGAGGTTCATCGCGCAGCCATCTTGATCACCTTCGATTCGGTCTTGTATCCGGCCGTTTCGAGGCGCTGCGTGTAGGTTGAACGAATGCCGGTCGATTGAAAGGCGCCGTTGATTTTTCCTGCCGGCGTGGTGTCGGCGCGGACAAACTCGAACAAGTCCTGCATCATGATCATCTCGCCTTCCATGCCGCTGATCTCGGAAATCCTCATGACTTTGCGCGAACCGTCGGACAGCCGGCTGACGTGAACGATAATGTTGACGGCAGAGGCAATTTGCTGGCGCATCGCGCGCTGCGGAATCGACATTCCCGACAGCAGCATCATCATCTCGAGCCGGCCCAGGCATTCGCGAGGACTGTTGGAGTGGATGGTGGCGATAGAACCGTCGTGGCCGGTGGACATCGCCTGCAACATGTCGAAGACTTCTGCGCCGCGGACCTCGCCGACGACGATTCTGTCCGGGCGCATTCGCAGACAGTTCTTGACCAGGTCGCGCTGCGTGACCTCGCCGCGGCCTTCAAGATTCGGCGGCCGCGTCTCGAGCCGCACGACGTGAGGCTGTTGCAAGGAAAGCTCGGCAGAATCCTCAATCGTCACGATTCGCTCGTCCTCGGGAAAGAACGCGGACAGACAATTGAGCATCGTGGTCTTGCCCGAGCCGGTACCGCCGCAGACGATTACGTTCAGACGCGCTCGAACGACAGCGAGCAGAAACTCGACCAGGTCCCAAGTGAGCGCATCCTTTTCGACCAGCGCGCCGATGTCGAAGCGATGCTTGCCGAAACGCCGGATCGACAGTGACGGGCCGTCGAGCGCCAGCGGCGGGATGATCGCGTTGATACGCGAGCCGTCGGGCAACCGCGCATCGACCATCGGCGACGACTCATCGACGCGCCGTCCGACGCGAGACACGATCCGATCGATGATCATCATCAGATGCTGGTCGTCCTGGAACACGATGTCGGTGGCGTGCAGCTTGCCGCGCTTTTCGACGTAAACCTGGTTGTAGCCGTTGACCAGGATGTCGGTGATTTCGTCGTCGCGGAGCAACGGCTCGAGGGGACCCAAGCCGAGCAGCTCGTTCTTGAGTTCCTCGATGAGCCGGCTGCGGTCGGTGTCGGTCAGGAGGCGGCCATCTTCATTGAGAATATCGTTGATAGCGGCGGTGACTTTGGCGGAGACCATCGCAGGCTCGAGGGTCTCGAGCTTGGATACGTCGATGGTCTCGAACAGTCTGTTGTGAACTTTGACCTTTAAGCGGCGCGAGCTATCCGCGATCGCATCCTTGCGCCGGCGCACTGCCGCGCCGATAAGGGAGCCACCGCCGCCGACAATCTCCGGCGGGCGTCCGCCCCTGGGGGCATTCGATAGCCTGTCCGTGAGTCTCATCTTGCATACCTCATCGACTTCAATGCGTGGCGAAGGCGGATTTGAGCCGCGACATAAATGTTTCCTGAAGCGGGGCCGGTTCCGTACGCGGCATTACCAGAGCTGCGAGATCGAGCATCGCGTGCGCGACCGGGGACGACGGCGCGAGCTGGAAAAGGTCCTGCGCCTTCATCTCGATAGATTCGAAAGTCCGGTCGTCGCTTGGAATCTTCGCGTAGATGGATCTGGCGAGAGTTGCTTCGATCGCCTTCTCGGTCAAAGGATGCGACGGACTATAGCGATTGAGAATGAAGCGCGGCTCGAGGCTGGTCAGGTCCAGGCGCTCGAACAGATCGACGAATCGCCATGCGCATCGCGCCGCCGCGATCGACTGATTGAGGACGTAAAATAGATGCTCCGAGCGCTCCCACGCCGCGACCGCGTTTTCGTCCACGTGGTCGCCGCAATCGACGATCACGTAGTCGAACAACTGACGAATCAGATCGAGCACCGTGCCGACCGTGATGTCCGAAACCAGTTCGCCTTCTTCTATTCGCTTGGGCGCGGCCAGCAGATAGACACCCGATTGATGCCTGGTCAAGGCGGATTCGAGCTGGATCGAATCGAGCTTACGCTCCAGCCGCACCAGCGGCATGATTGTCACTTCCGGATCGAGGTTCATAAAGACCGCCAGGCCTCCGGTCTGAAGATCGAGATCGACCAGCGCTACGCGTTTATGCAACGACTCGAGCGCCAACGCGAGGTTGGCAGCCAGCGAGGTCACACCGACACCGCCTATCAGGCTGGTGACGGAAATGACCACACCGCCCTCGTGGCGCTCGGTGCGCCAGCGCGCCTCGCTTATTTTCAGCAGGGCGCGGGTGGCCTCTCCCGGGTCGAGCGGCATGAAGAGAATCTCATCGGCGCCCGAGCGCAGTGCTCGCTTCATCAGCCCGGCCGAGCGCGCGCCAAGGACGGCGAGCAGACTTGGGCGCGGCGAATGGAGCGACTGGCTCTGGAGAAAGCTCAGAGCAGCCTCCTCGTTGCCGTTGACCATCACCAAGGTTGCGTCGGGCGGCGCGGCGGCATTCTCGGAAAGATTCGCGGCGGTGGCAGTTTCGCCCTCGACGATCTCGAGTTCAGGCTCAGCCAGTGCCGCCAGCACCGTCTTGAGCTGGCTGCGCTGCTCGCCGGGATCGCCGACCAGCATGACCTTCATCGTGCTGCGACGACCCTCACTCTTTAATCCGACAACTGGCACTCGATCTTTCTCCTGGGTATGGCCGCCTGGAAGCGGGGAATGTTCGTGCGTATGTTCTTGCGTACCCTCATGGCTTCCCCCCTTATTGCCACCTGCGATCACTGAACTTCATAGGTCTTCGGCGCCGGTACATGCCCCGGATCCCCCGGCCCGATAGGCGCCGCGAATGCGCTCGCGGTCCATCCGGCAAAGCTCGCGGACGAAGCAGGCTTTGCGGCCGAGACCGGAGATTGCGGTGCGTCGGGCAATCCCGGAGGCGCAGGCAACTGCGGCTCCGAAATGGCAGGCGCGTCCTGATGCGCTTGAACGAAAGAACGCGCTCCCACGCCGGAATTGACAAAGGTAATCTCCTCCGACGATGTGCCATTGCGCATCACTTCCACTTCGACTCGAAGCGGCGTGGGTCCATGCACTGGGCGCGCGCCGAGCGCCGCTGCCGGCTGCTGTTGCATCACGGGCAAGGTCGGGCCGCCCGCATGCAAAAGCTCGCCGACTGCGATTCCTCTGGTCGCGACAATTTTGCTGTCGCTGTAGTTGCGCATCGCCAGACGCAGCATTCCCTCATGGCTCGCAAGGGTAAGTTTTTCGGCGTCGGTCGGAGTTACCAACAGGGTCACGACCTTTACTACTTCCGGCTCGTCCTTGACGTGTTCGATTTCCTGGGCGACAGCCAGAACCTCGATGTTCTGGAGAACGATCCGCGAGAAGGACCCCTCGCTCGGGCCAGTGCCCGAGACCGCGACCAGGATGTCGACGCGCGTGTGTGGCGCGACAAAGCCTGCGATGTCCGCGACCTCGTCCACCGGCACCGACATCGCACGCATCCCGGCTGGAATCAGCAGCGGCATCACGCCGGAGGTCTTTTCGCCCATGAACAGCTTGCTCGCGACAACCGGCTCATTGGCGACGAACTCGCTCCTGGCGAACGAGCCCGCGACCGCCTGCGGATCCGTGAACGCGCCCTGCGGAACGCCGTCGCGTGCCCAGCGAACCACTTTGACGGCGTCGGGCTCAAGTTTCGCGCCGAGCGGTATGTCCTTTGCCGCGACCACGATTTCGACCGTGTGCGCCATCGCGCGCTGGACTTCGGACTCGCGTTTTCTGATCGCTGAAAAGACCACAATCGCGGCCAGCACCGCGCCCATTCCTGCAAGGATTACGAAACCTATAGGTCGTTTCATCTATGCCCCCGTTCTTGTGCGACCCGCCGGTGCGGACCGCCAGCACCAGCAGAATTCAATCGCTCACGCTCCCATTACGACCTCCGTCGCGAGCTGCGCCGAACCGGGCGAACTCGGAGCTTCCTGAAGTCACTGTTTCCCTCGCATCGACCCGTCACTTCGTCTGCAAAGAAACCCTGATTTTGCGCGGCGGGGCACTCGGTCCCCGCCGCTTATCCCGCGCGCCGGGTTTCGGCCTCGCGGGCTTGGGGGCTGGTCTCACGCAGCCTCCAGACTCGCGGTCACGTTAATAATGATCGAGTTGATTCCGCCTTCGAGGCCTTCATACGCGATGTAACCGGCCACCCGATCGCCGCGATAATCAGCACATACTCGGTCATCGTCTGGCCCGCTGGGCCTTCACGAACCCGAACAATGAGTTTGTTGACGTAGTTCATTGCCGATGCCCCTCTTTGTGCGTTGCCTCAGCGCAATCGACTGGTTGCGAGAACCAGCGTTCTTACGCAGCCTTCAGCGTCGCAGTCACGTTGGTGATGATCGTGTTGATTCCGCCTTCGAGGCCTTCATACGCGATGTAACCGGCTACCGCGATCGCCGCGACAATCAGCACGTACTCAGTCATCGTCTGGCCCTTCTTGCTCTCGCGAACCCTGACCATGAGTTTGTTGATGTAGTTCATTATTGATTTCTCCTTTGCGCGTTGCGTCAGCGCAATCGATTTGTTCCACGTTACCCGGCAGTTGACCGCGGCGCTTGTGTTGCCTGCCAAATTCATTTTGTTTCTGCAATGAGCCCAGCTCTTCCGCTTAGATCTCCGATCCGTTCAGCATTCGGCTCACTGCCCCGTAGTGAGGTTTAGGTGCACCACTCATGCCAGCCGTTGCTTCGAGAGAAAGTTAGACGTAGCCGCCCAAAGAAAGAGCGAGCGGGCCAATCTGAGACTGCCTGTGTCCCATCGCGATACATCGAATGATTCAATCGCCGACGCGGCATCCCTTCTTCATCTTGAGGAGTAGGCAATCGGCTGCCGCCTTTGCCATAATCAACTCATGCCTCGCTACCGCCGCACATCTATCCTGCGCTACGCTTCGCCGTGCCTCCGCTCCGTCAAGTAAGAAGGCGCCATGCCGGCATCAACGAAAACGAATTCTCTAACCGAGCGCCCCGCGTGGAAGGCATTGCAGGCGCATTACAACCAGATCCACAGCCGCCACCTGAGAACTCTGTTCGCCGAGGATCCTAAGCGCGGTGAACGGCTCGTCGTCGAGGCGGCCGGCCTGTACTTCGACTATTCCAAGCATCGCGTGACCGACGAGACTCTTCGCTTGCTGCTCGCATTGGCCGAAGAGGTGGGACTCCGCGGGCGCATCGACTCGATGTTCCGCGGCGACCAAATTAACGTGACCGAAAAGCGGGCCGTCCTGCATGTCGCGCTGCGAGCGCCGCGCAGCGCTTCAATCGGCGTCGATGGCGACGACGTGGTGCCCAAAGTCCACGCGGTACTCGATCGCATGGCGGATTTTTCGGCGGGCATCCGAACCGGCTCCTGGAAAGGTCACACCGGCAAGCGTATCCGCAACGTGATCAATATCGGGATCGGCGGTTCCGACCTCGGCCCGGTCATGGCGTACGAGGCGCTGCGCCATTACAGCGACCGTAATCTGACCGTGCGCTTCGTCTCCAACGTCGATGGAACCGATTTCGCCGAGGCCACGCGCGATCTCGACCCGGCCGAAACGCTATTCATCATTTCGTCGAAGACTTTCACCACGCTCGAGACGATGACCAACGCGCAGACCGCGCGGAGTTGGAGTCTCGCCGCGCTTGGCAACGACCAGGCGGTGGCGAAGCATTTCGTCGCGGTCTCGACCAACGCCGCCGCAGTGGCGAAGTTCGGAATCGACACGAAAAACATGTTCGGTTTTTGGGATTGGGTCGGCGGCCGCTACTCGATGGACTCCGCGATTGGCCTTTCCACGATGATCGCGGTCGGCGCCGACAATTTCCGCGCGATGCTGTCCGGCTTCCACGCCATCGACGAGCATTTTCGCACTGCGCCGTTCGCGCGCAACCTGCCGGTCCTGATGGGCCTGCTCTGCGTCTGGTACAACGATTTCTTCGGCGCGCAAACCGTCGCGGTGCTGCCGTACGAGCAATACCTCAAGCGCTTTCCCGCCTATCTCCAGCAGCTAACGATGGAATCGAACGGCAAGCACGTCACGCTCGAAGGCGCGCCGGTCGATTATCAGACTGGACCGATTTACTGGGGCGAGCCCGGCACCAACGGCCAGCATTCGTTCTACCAGCTAATCCATCAGGGGACGAAACTTATTCCGTGCGACTTCATCGGTTTCTGCCGAGCGCTGAATCCGCTCGGACGCCATCACGATCTGCTGCTCTCGAACGTGTTCGCGCAGGCCGAGGCGCTGGCATTCGGGAAAACGCCCGACCAGGTCAAGGCCGAAGGCACGCCGGATTGGCTGGCGCCGCATCGCGTGTTCGAGGGCAATCGTCCCTCGACGGTAATCCTGGCCGACGAGCTAACTCCCGAAACGCTCGGCAAGCTGGTCGCGCTCTACGAGCATAGCGTGTTCACCCAGGGCGCAATCTGGAACATAGACTCATTCGATCAATGGGGCGTGGAACTGGGCAAAGTCCTGGCGCAAAAAATCATCCCGGAGCTGGAATCTCCTGCGGAACCTCCACTAGCCCACGACAGCTCGACTAATGCGCTGATTCGCCGTTACCGCGCGCGCCGCAAGAGCTGATGACCGTCCGCCGCGATTGTCGCGGCTCGCCACCGGCCGCCCGGGGTCGTAAAAGGAACATCGGAGGACAACTAATGAATTTCAAGATCCACATCCCGCCCGTCGACGAGCATCTTCCTGACAGCGAAATCCATTTTCTCGAAGATCGTATCAATGAGTACAACGTCCAGCGGACTGGTATCAGAGACGGCAAAATCCTCTCTTACCTGGTGCGCGAGGAAGACGGAACGATCATTGCCGGCCTCTACGGTTGGACCTGGGGTGGATGCTGCGAAGTTCGCTATCTTTGGGTACGGTGGGACTATCGCAATCGTGGATACGGCAAAGGTCTGATGGCGGCCGCGGAGGCCGAGGCAATTGCACGCGGCTGCGGCCAGATGGTCCTGGACACTCACAGCTTCCAGGCACCGGGCTTTTACCAGAGTCTCGGGTTTGAGATTGTCGCCACTCATGCCGACTATCCGCGGGGCCATCAGAAGCACTACCTGAGAAAAGCTCCTTTGGGATCTTGATCACCTCTCAGATGTCAAAGAGGCATCGGACAAGCGCGCCGCAGTTGTCCCGCCGCCACGCATGGCATCCACCGCCGCGCCTGCCATATGATTTCACTCAATCCGGCGGCCGTTCCGATCGATGCATCGGCCGCAGCGGCATTTTGGAGGAAGTTAGATGATGCACCTGGTCGAGGTCCGGATGACGCGAAATGTAGTCACCGTAAGACCGGGCGATACGCTCGCTGCCGCAGCATCCAAAATGAAGGCGGGACCATTTCGCCGGCTGCCGGTCGTCGAGGCAGACCAGCTGGTCGGGATCGTGAGCGAATTTGACTTAAGACGCTACGCGGACGCGCTCGACTCGACGCTCGTCGAAACCGCGATGACGCGCGATCCGGTCACCGTGATACCCTCGGAAACGCTGGAACATGCGGCCACCCTGATGCGCGAGTACAAGGTCGGCGCCCTTCCCGTTATGCACCTGGGCAAACTCGTCGGCATCGTTGCGGCAAAAGACCTCATGATGCCCGAGCCGCAGCCACTGCCGGAATGGGACCCGCGCGCGCACCGCAAGAGCTAGTCTCGATGCCGATCGCCATGATTCTCGCGGCTCGCGGCTAGCTGCCCGGATTTGTTAGCGCGGCATTTTCGTGCCGCCGCTGTCATTGAATTGCCGCCGTCCGCACGCTCAGTTCTCTTTCAACCAGCCCATTTATTCACCGCGCGCGGCATAAATCTTGAACTGGAAGAACAAGGCGCTGCCAAGGCAGTGAAGTGAGAAGGGGAATCTGTGAGCGAAAAGATGCCTGCGAAACGGAACTTCAGCGACAGATTACTTTGGGCTGGCTTTGCCGCGGCGATCGTTGCCGCAGTGCTAATCGGGGGGACTGCCTATAAAGACGCGAACGAGTCCTACGCCTGGAGCACGTGGATAACTCACACACAGGATGTTCTCGGTGTTCTGGACGACACTCGAGGGAACACCCTCGCCGCGCTCGCGGCAATTCAAAACTACTACCAGAGCAACGATCCGCGGAACCTGGATCGCGTTATCGATATCGCCTCCAAACTCAAGCGCCAGTCGGTAGTACTCCGGTCCGTGACCCTGGATAACGCGTCCCAGCAGAATCGACTCGATCAATTCGATCGGATTGGGCGGCAAATGACAGCGCTCTCTGAGGACATTATTCGTTCGGCTCCGGCCTTTGACCGGCAACAGTCGATCAGGACGCCGCAGCTTGCAGAGTTGAGTACTGTTGTTTACCAAATGGTTGCGCAATTGCAGCAAATGTCCGCGGCGGAACAGCTGCTGCTGACAGAACGCACCGCAAAGGCCCGCGCGACGTCGCGCCAGAGCATGATCGTATTGGGGATCGGCGGCGGCATCGTCATCGTATGGCTGTTGATAGTCGGCGGCTACGCCTTCCTGATCACGCGGCGGCTGACTGACATTGCCAAAGCACTCGCGATCAGCCAGGCGGAATTGGCGCGCGTCACCGAGCACAAACGCGTCGAGGATGAAGCCCGAGTCGGGCGCAACCGCGAGGAAGCCCGCTACCGCAGTCTGGTCGAGCGGGTGCCGGTGGGCTTGTACAGAATTTCAACCGGCGGAAACATTCTCGAGGCCAATCCGGCCATGGTCGAGATGCTGGGATTTCAGGATGCCGACAGTCTCAAACGCGCCAACATCGCGGAGCTATGGCTGGACGCCGAGGAGCGCGCCCGGCTCGAGGCTATCATCGAAGGCGAGGGAGTGGTCCAGAACTTCGAAGTGGGGATACGCCGGCGCGACGGCAGCATCATCTCGTGCGAGCAGAGTGCGCGCGCCGTTTACGATGCAGCGGGCAAAGTCGAACACTACGAGGGCGTGCTGGTGGATATCACCAGCCGCAAGCGCGCCGGGGAACAGGCCGATCGCGCGCGCGATCAAGTGCGCGACGTTGCGCTGGAAGCAGCCCGTCTGCGATCCGACTTCCTGGCCAGCATGAGCCATGAGATTCGCACGCCGCTTAGCGGAATCATCGGCACCGGAGAGCTGCTGTCGCTTTCCGATTTGACTCCCGAGCAGCGCCGCCAAACTGATATCATCCGGTCCAGCGGCGAGCTGCTGCTGACCATCGTCAACGACATACTCGACTTCTCGAAACTCGCCGCCGGCCGGGTCGTGCTCGAGAAGCTCGACTTCGACCTTGTCGAACTGACGGAAAGTCTTATCGATTCTTTTGCAGTGGCTGCTCGCGCCAAAGGAATCGAGCTTGCCCTGTATGTGGACGTAAACATGCCGAGCGGTTTGCGCGGGGATCCGAGCAGGCTGCGCCAGATTCTCAACAACCTCGTGTCCAACGCGATCAAGTTCACCCATCAAGGCGAGGTGATGGTCCGGGCAAGCAGAGTGGAAGACTCGGCCGGCGGCGTGCTGGTGCGCTTCGAGGTGATGGACACGGGAATTGGAATTCCACCCGAGACACAGGGGCGCCTGTTTCAGCCATTTGTTCAGGCGGAAGGATCGACCAGCCGGCGCTTCGGCGGCACCGGACTCGGCCTGGTCATCGCGGCCAGACTGGTCGATCAAATGGGCGGCGAGATCGGATTTGAAAGCGCGCCCGAAAAAGGATCGAACTTTCATTTCACCGCGCGACTCGAGAAGGGACTCGAGATTGTCCGTCCGTGGATGTCTGCGACCGCCGCCTCATGTTTCAACGGGATGCGCGCGCTGATCGTCAACGATAATCCAGCCAGTCGTCAAGTCATTTCCGAATACCTGTCGTCGTGGGGCATTGAGAATGTGGCGGTCGGCAGCGGGGCCGAAGCGCTGGATATCCTGGAGCAGACGCGGGCCGGCGACGAGAAGCAAATCGTTGTGCTCATCGATGAACAGATATCCGGCTTGGGCGCACTCGGCTTCGCGCGTGCGATCAAGGAGGACCCCGATATCAAACATAGCAAGGCGATCATGCTTAGCGCGGAAAGCGCTGCGTGGAATGCGACCGAAGTGGTGGATGCCTGGATTACCAAGCCGGTGCGTCCGTCGCAGTTGTTCACCTGTCTCCTCGAGCTATTTGCAAAGCCCGATGGCATCGCCACCAAGACCATTGCCGACGCGCCGCCGAGCCCGATTGGCAATCAACCGCCGCCATGGCGCAAGGCGGTACGGGTGCTGTTGGTGGACGACAATCTGGTGAATCGAACTATGGGGGCGCAGCAGCTTCACGTTCTCGGCTACACCGCGGAAATCGTCGACAGTGCGCGCCGTGGGCTGGAGGTCGTATCGAGCGGGCACCCCGATATTGTCTTGATGGACTGCGAGATGCCCGAGATGGACGGCTACGAAGCGGTCGCGGAGATTAGGCGGCGCGAAGGAACCACTCGGCACACCGTGGTAATCGCCCTTACTGCGCACGCGACCGAAGGCGATCGCGCCCGATGCCTCGACGCCGGGATGGACGATTATCTGAGCAAACCCGTAAAGCTGCAGTCGCTTGCAGCAATGCTGGACACCTGGGCACGCGGCCAGCTCGACCACATCCTCAGCGCGGCGTAGTCGATGACCGGATGAATTCGGCTGGCCGACACTCTGCTCGGTCGGGCTCGCGCGTCTCGCGTATTGGATGCTTAGTCAGGCCTGCTAGGCGATCCTGAGGCGACTAAATACCGGGAATTTCGCCACATCCGCGACGAATGCCAAGGCAACTGCCGCGGCCAGCGTGCCGACCACAAGCACGTCCGGCAAAGCCGTCATTACGATTCCGCAGACGGCCAACGTCGAAGCGATCAGGACATCCGCTACGGACGACAGAACCAGCCATCGGCTTGGCGCGGACCACAGGCGTTGGCGTGCGCGGATGGCGTAGAGCGACGCCTCATTGCCGAACACAACGGCTAGAAAGGCCATGGTTTGCAGCGCCTCGATCCCAAGCCCCAGCCGGAATTTGCCGACGGCCAATACTGCCGTGCAAAAGGCCAACTCGCAGACTCCCATAAAGACCCCAGCTACCGTCAAGCGGCCGATTCGCCAGGCATCGGGCAGCGGGGAGGGACTCACGTTGTCGGTCGTCAGCGACATGCCCAGGAAGTCGCCGGTGAGCATAATGATGACCATCAGCATGGGGGTCAGGATGGCGTGTCCAGTCATGACCAGGCCAACCGCCAGAAAGAGCACCTGCACGATCTTTTTGGTAACCGAGCTCAGCGTATAGGTCAGGATGCGCTGAAAGGTCATGCGGCCTTCCTTAAGCGAGGCCACGATGCCGCCAAGGCCGGGCTTGGTCAGCACTATACCTGCCGCCGACTTGGCGACGTCGGTGGCGGTCGATACCGCGATTCCCATCTGCGCCTGCCGCAATGCGGGCGCGTCGTTGGCGCCGTCGCCGCACATCGCAACATTGTGGCCACCCTTCTGGAAAGCCTTCACGAGTTTGTACTTGTCCTCCGGCAGGACGCCGGCAAAGACCGCGAATTGCTCAGGCGTCACAGCGTCGCCAATCGGCCCGGGCGGACAGACGGCTCCATCGAGGCCCACCGCACGAGCCACGATTGCAGCCGTCGCGGGGGCGTCGCCGGTCACCATCACGGTCCGCACGCCTAACGTGCGCATCTCCGCGACCAGCGCCGCCGAGTCAGCTCGCGGCGGATCGCTCAGCGCGATCAGTCCCGCCAGGCGCATCGCCGCGGCGGTGCCGGCCGCGACGGCGAGCAGCCTGAAGCCATCCGCCTCCAGTTCGGTAGCCGCCGCGGACAGCTCCGGCAATGGCGGCGCAAGGCCGATCACTGCGGCATAAGCTCCCTTCACGACTCGCGTGGCGCCGCCTCCGCTTGGATCCGCGGCAGTCGCCTCGGACGTCTTATTTGCGGGATCGAAGGGGATGAACTTAATCAGTTTCAGCAGCTTGGCGCCCTTGCTCGAGGCTGCGGAGCGAATCGCTGCATCGACAGGATCCTGCCCGCCTTCCGCGCTCGCTATCGCCGCGAGTCCCAGCAAGCCGGCCTCGTCGAAGCCCGGCGCGGGACGGACTGCGGTCACCGTCAATTCGTTGCGCGTCAGCGTGCCGGTCTTATCGGCGCACAAGACATCGATGGTTGCCGCTTCGTCCACGGCCGAGAGCCGCGTCGGAAGCACGCCCAGACGCGCCAGCGCGCGTGCGCCCAGAGCAGCCGCAACGGTAAACGTGGCCGGCAGCGCCACCGGGATCGATGCGAGGATCGCGGTCAGCACCAGCGGTATGATCTCGGCAAGCGGCATCGCGAGCCGGTAGGCATACGCCACCAGCATGACAATGACGACGCTATTGAACATCGCGAGATTGCGCACGACGCGAAGAACCGCCTTCTGCTCCGAACTCGTGACATGCGCCGTGCGGACCAGCTCCGCAGTGCGCCCGAACTTCGTGCGCGGTCCGGTCGCCGTGACCTCCGCAACCGCCTCACCGCGCCGCACCAGCGCGCCGGCATAGGTCTGCAAGCCCGGACCGGCTTCTATGGGTATTGATTCGCCGGTGAGCATGGACTGATCGAGCAAAACTGACCCCTCGACGATGCGCACGTCGGCAGCTACCACGGCGCCCAGAGACAGCTTCACGATATCACCCGGCACCAACGAGACTGCGGGCACAATCGTCCAAACACCGCCGCGCCGGACCGACGCGTTCAGCGCCAGCCGCGACTTCAGCGCCGCAAGAGTTGCCTGGGCGCGCGACTCCTGAAAAAACCCGAGCGCGGCGTTGAACACCAGCAGGCCCGCGATGATCGCCCCCTCGACGTACTTGCCGAGCGCCACCTCAAGCACGATCGCAGCCTCGAGCATCCATGGAACCGGCGTCCAGAATTTGCTCAACGCCGAACGCAGCGGATGCACCGCTGTGTCGGGCATCGCGTTGGAGCCGAACTTCTTAAGCCGGAGGCCGGCCTCGTCACTCGTAAGGCCGGTCGCTGAGCCATCGGTGACGTTGGAGGACTCAGCCTTGGGCGCATCTGCGGAAACTGATGCCTCTGCCTTTTGCCAGTCGCCGATCTCATTCCCCGGTCCGCCGTGGCGCGCCTGGAATATTTCGTAGGCGCGCGTGCGAATCTCGTCCGCGCTGGGCTTCGACTCATTGGGCTTGGCGACACTTGCCTTGGACGGGTTAGGCGAGGAGTCCTTTGAATCGTCTAAGGTCTTCGCATCTTCTCGTGACTTCTTCTCAGTAGCCATCCTTTAACTCCCGCCAAAATTCCTTCCATACAGCCAAGACTGACGCGACCCATTCGAGGTCTAGGTGGCGTAGCGAAGCCCGAACAAACATTTGTTACCTGTGCGGATTCGAGAGCTGGCAACACATCACTTGTGGACCGTACGCCGACTGAGTTTCCCAACACCTTGAGTTAAAAATGCTCGGTGGTGGTACAAGGAGCGGCTTCGCAACCGTATCTTAGCAGATTCGGAGCTAGGTCACCTTCCTGTTCCATAACCCTCATCATACGGCCGACGGTCTGCGATTCTCCCTTACATGATCGCTACTTCTACCCGCTTGAGTCATCGGACGATTCAGGATTCATCGGAGGGTTTGACGGCGCGGAACTGAATCAGCAGTGCGATGTCGTAAATTGTTTTGAGCGCGCCCGCGCAAATCAGCGGCCATCCAAACGACGAATGAGTCAGCATCGCGCCCGCCGGCAACGGCGCCATCGCCGCTGCCAGGCTGCGCGGCACATTGGTCACTGTCGCCGCGGCCGCGCGCTCTTCGGGCGGCACCACCGCCATCACATACGACTGGCGCGCGGGAACGTCCATCTGCGAGGTCGAAAAGCGCAGCAGCAGAAATGCCATCGCCAGCCCCGGGGTCGGCATCAACGCCGCGACGATCAGCATGGCGTTCGACGGCAGATGGCTGAATACCATCGTGTTGATCCGGCCGAACCGCGCCGCCAGCGCCGACGAAATGAACTGTGAAAACGAGCCAAGCAGTCCGGCCGCAAAGAAAAACGTGCCCGCCGCTTGAACCGAGAGGTTGAAGCGGCGAAACAGCCACAGCGCCAGCAGTGACTGAATTACGAATCCGCCGCCGAGCGAGTCGAGACTGAACAGCGCCGAAAGCCGGAGCACGATTGCCCGCGATTTCGCCAGCGGCGCGGACTTGGCGGGCTGGCGCTCGACTTCGACAGCCGGGGAGAGACGCCGATAAACCGCGAACGCAATCGCCGCGATGATCGCGTATGCGACAAAACCCGACCGCAGCGCCGGCGCGAGCGCCCATCCATGCCGCGCCGCGAGTATCGCCGGCACGCCACTGGCGAGCGCGCCGAACGCACCGGCCGTCGCGCCCGCAACGTTGTACAGCGCGAACATCGCGGTCAGATCGCGCGGCTGTGCGGCTTCGGCCAGCGCCGCCTGTTCGACGGGTAGAAACAGGCTGACGTCGCCCGCCGACGGATTCAGCGTGCCGACGACCGCGACTACGAACAGCACCCAGAAGCTCGCCGTGGCGGCAAATCCAATTCCCGTCGCCAGCATCAGCGCGCAAGCCGCAAGCAGGACTCGACGCCGGCCCAGCCGATCGGTGGCCAGCCCCACCCATAGCGTCAGCGCCGCCGAGCCCAGCAGCGTGCCAAACACGATTGCGCCGACGCGCATCGGATTGAATCCGATCGCGGTCAGGTAGCTCGGCAGCAATATGCTGACTGTCCCGTCGGCAAGGCCCCGGAGCGCGCGTGTCGCCAGCAGCAGCTTGGCGTCGGTTGTAGCGCTGCGCGGAAACCATCGATTGATCGGGCTCAGCATGATGTCGCAATGCGCACGTCTATAAGGCTCGCGCCGCCGAGGAAAGCCAATACCAGAACCCTGTTTCTCGCGATGGCGCCGCGAGCCCGAGCCGCGTACCAGCAATTCGTCTTAAGATAGCTGCGAATCTTAGCTCCGCAATGCCCCAGCGTCTCTACGTTTGCGAAACAGCAGGTCGCGACGCTTGAACGCAACCAAAAATAGGCGGGCCGGATAATACAGCGGGTAAAGCGCGCGCGGCAACGGCATCAGCATGCGGTCGCTCATCTTGGGAGCGAATACGCGCTCGACGATGTATCTGACGCGGTCGCGCGCCGACTCGATCGTTCCCAGCGCGATCAACCATTCGTCGAGCTCAACTGCACGCCTTAAATTGAAAATACCCCGCGTTACCCGGCGGCTGAGCGACGCGACGTGCGAATCGCGACGGGCAGCGTCGAGCAATTCTGCCGGTACCTCGCAGAGCGAAAGCGAATGCGCCAGGTCCACGCCGAGCAGGAGCATCCTCAGGCTTCGCGTCCGCCGCGCGTCGTCGAGCACGCTTGACCAGCTGCTGGGCTTGGCGATCGCGAGAACGCGTGCGAAGTCGGATACTTGGGCAAGCGTCATCCAGCCGTCCTTGGAGCCGTGGCAGGCCTGAAACAGAATCGTGTCGGCGGGGCCGAGCATGCGGACGCGCCTGCCGAGTAACTCGATCTCGACGGTTCGATTCCAGACTTGCTCGCCTTCGGGAGCAAACGGGAAATGGCCGGGCGACAACCGCCAATGGAGGTCCACGACACTGTCTTCGCGTGAGAAGTCCAGCGTCACGTCGGGAAAGAATCCGCTCTCGACCACACCGGCTCGGTACGCTGCCGATGAGTAGCCGACTCGCTCCAGCGCCTCGGCCGCACGCGGCAGATCCGAAAGCCGCACCATGAAATCCAGGTCTCCGAACACCCGCATCGCGACGTCACCGTACGCGGCAATCGCGAGAGCCGGACCCTTGATCGCAATCGCCGGCACGCCGCCGGCCGCAAAGGAATCGACGATTTCTGCGGCGCAGCCTGCCCGATGGTTACATCGCAGCGCGTTGACCTGGTAGCTCAGCCTAAGCGCCCGGGCGACGTGTGGAGGCAGATTGGCAACGCCTTCGGCGCCGAGACGCGCACCGACCATCGGCGCCACGCTGTTGCGATTGGCGAGCGCGAGAAATCGATTCCAATCGACGCCGCACCCGGCCAATGCAACCATCGCGGCTCTATCCGCGAACGGGCCGGATGCCGCGCAGCATCGGATTAATAACTCGCTCTCGGTGTCAAGCGTCCGTAGCGTCGGATGATTCATTCAGATTGCGGAGCGCCGCCGGCGGCGCAAACCGCCTCGCGCGACTATACTACGAGCAAGATGCCGGCATCGAGCATCAGCGCCGGCCGCCGCGCGCGTGATGAACCAAAGGGCACTGCTTCAGTCTGGATTAAGGGAATGACCTGTTCAGCCTGCCCACGGCGCATGTGACGTGCTATGCCTACGGTATGGATAGCCGTCAGCATGCCACATACTCGCCGTACTCGCCCGAAATCGGGCGGCGCCAGCTTCGCGCAGAAATAATTTTTGACGGAACGAAACTATCCATAGAGCCCAGCCGTCCTAAAACCACTACGGGTGGTATAAATTCCTGTTTCAGGCCCTGTTCCATTAATCACAATCGCGCCAGTCATAGTCTGATCTTCACGGCGCTAGCGCATTCTATCGACTGTTGCCGATCGCATCAGCGAGCGGCGCCGATCGCGCGATGTCGGGCACTGGTCAGGCCGGCAAACTGAGCCGGTGTCGGCCAAAGCAACCGGTTGCCACACGGCACACGGTACGCTATTGTTTGATGACTCTAAATTAGTAGTGGTGAGTAAAATGCTGAAATTTCAGTCGAGGCCCTGGATCATCGGTTTACTCATTTGTGGCTTCGCGATGCCGGTCTGGGCCCAGGGCAATGAGATGAGTCTCGATGACGCGGTTCATGGCTACGAGGCCACCACGCATCAGACCTTCCAGGGCGTGGTCGACGACTGGAGCACCCATCACGTTGTTTTCTCGCGGCCCGAGCCCGGCTCGGAGACCGAATATCGAGTTCAGCGGGACGGGCGCTACTGGCTCCAGCAGATTAAGGAAAAGATGCCCGCGGCTGCGGCCACCTACGACCTTGGCTTGCAGTCTGATTTCGGGCCTCCTCCAAAAAAGAAGAAAAAAAAGCCCGTGAAACCCAAGGGCAAACTGAAGAACGACTGGAGCGTGAACATGGGCTCCGGCGCGAAGGTGGGCGCAGGCCAGTATCCCGCGAAGTTCCAGCTCCGTACGGGTACTGCGCCACTTTGCACGGACTATGTGGTGTTCAACACCGGCCTGGCCGGTTCAGCTACGCAAGCGAGCATCCTCGCCTTCGACAACCTGTATGCAACGACGTGCACCGGCACCGTCCCCACGGTCTATTGGGCATTCAACACCGGCGGGACGGTAGTGACCGCGCCAGCGCTTTCCCCCGACGGCACGCAGGTCGCTTTCGTCCAGTCATCCTCGGCAGGTGTCGCAAGCCTGGTCCTGCTTAAGTGGAAGGCAGCTAGCGGCACCCTCGCCGCACCTGACACTCTTACCGCTGTCGCGACCACCGCTTATCGCGCTTGCACCGCGCCATGCATGACCACAATCGCGTTCCATGCTACTGCTACTACTGATCCTACGCCCAACGACACCAACTCGTTTCCGTTCTACGATTACAGCGGCAGCGACCAACTCTTCGCCGGGGACAACAGCGGCTACCTCCACAAGTTCACGGGTGTATTCAATGGGACCCCGGCAGAAGTAGTGACCGCTACCGAATGGCCTGCGGCTGTGAGCACACCCACAGGCGAAGCCGGTCAAGCCTTGTCTACCCCGGTTTATGATCCCAATAGCCAGCTGGCCTTCGTGGGCGACGGGCATGAGGCCGGCAACACCACCGACGGGCACGTTCACTCAGTGTCTTCCACCGGTACTGTAACTACCTCGGGGCCTGCCGGTGACGCGCTATGCCATGGCATCGGTTTCGCGGAGGGTCCCTTGCTCGACCCGACCGCCGGCGCCAGCGGCACGCTCTATATCGGTTGCGACCATGACGCGGGCGGTGGTAACTGCCCCACCTCCGGAGATTACGCGTGTGTCCGCCAGTTTGCGGAAACCGGATTAACCGGAAATGGCATCGGGATAGGTGAGGAGTTGGGAACCCAGGCGGACGCTGAAATGTACGCCGGTGCGTTCGATTACAAGTACCTGACTTCGACCGGCGGCACGCCCGCCGGCTCGGCTCCCACGGGCCACCTCTACTTTTGCGGCAACCCGGGCGGCACGGTCTCTCTGTACGAAATACCGATTACTTCCAATGTGATGGGAACGCCGGTCCTCGTTCACGCGTTGTCCAGCTCCTCCGCCACCGCTGGAACGGAAGGCTCTCCGATTACAGAGTTCTACAACAGGGGAACGAGCACCGACTGGTTGTTCATGAGCGAGCCGAACACCGCTGATATGGCTGTTGGAACTTGCACCACCACCAGCACCGGGTGCGTTTACTCGTACAACGTCACTACTGCGCCGGTTGCCGGCGCAACCGCGACCGCCGGGCTGGCCTCCACAGACGGCTCGAGCGGAATTATAGTTGACAACTCGTCGACTGCAACAGGGGCATCCCAGGTTTACTTCTCGACGCTGGGTAACGGGTCGTGCGGCGGCGGATGCGCCATACAGGCGGCACAAAGCACCTTATGAGCGATTAAAGATATGAACAAACAAGATCATACCGGAAAGAAGCCGCGCGAAGCTCAGGTCCGCAAGCATTACACGAAGCCTGCCTTCCGCTGCGAGCGGGTGTTCGAGACCATGGCTCTCACCTGCGGGAAGACTGCCACTCAGGGGATTTGCACACGGCTGGTGAAGTTTTCCTGACCGGTGACCAGGCCGCCGGATCCCGGCAACCGCAACTCGATCGGATCGGCTGCGAGATAGTCGCGGATTGTCTGCGCGCAGGGCGCGAGGTTCGGCTGCGGGTCGCGGGAAGCAGCATGCTACCTGCGATTTGGCCCAAGGATGTGCTGCTGGTCCGCCCAAAGGCCGACTCGCAACTATTCGAGGGAGAGGTCGTGGTTTTCGCCAGAGACGGACGCCTGATTACGCATCGGGTGGCACGGCGCCTCGACGCAGAGGGCCATCGACTCCTGACGCGCGGCGACAGTTCGCGCGCCTTCGATCTTCCCGTTGAGGCGCATGACGTCCTGGGAACGGTGTCGGCTATCTACCGAAGTGGACGCGAAATGCAGGTTCACAGGGCCGGCCCGTCGGGCGCCGGCGGCCTGCTCGCGTTCGCGCTGCGTCATACTCCAGATCGCATTCGAGAACTACTTTTGAGGTTCCATGCGCTGCGCCGCCGGCTTGCCACCTGGACGCCGTGGGGGACTGATGCTGTCGCCAGCGGCGAATGAAACCCTCGAAATCGGAATCGATATAGGGCGACTGCCGATTGCGATTCAGACCGACGATCCCGAATACATCCGGACTCTTGAACATCGCTTTGCGCGCTTCCAATGCAATCCCGCCGGCGCGATCGCGCGTCTCCAGGTGACCGTGACAGAACCGCCAGTCTCGAAGGGCGGTGACGATGAGCTCAAGGTGGAACGAGCCGGGACGCAATGGACGATGCGGCGCGGTGATTTCGCTGCGCAATGGAATCCAACCGAGCGCCGGGGCCAGCTACGTTCGCTGCCATTTCACTACGCTCTCGATTCCGTATTGAGAATCGTGCACAGCCTGGAGCTGGCCGAAAGCGGTGAGGGATTCCTGTTGCATTCCGCGAGCGTGATACGCAACGGCCGCGCGTTCCTGTTCTCTGGCGTATCGGGCGCCGGCAAGACCACGATCTCCCGGCTCGCGCCCGCCGATGTAACCCTGCTGAGCGACGAGATCTCCTATGTGCGGATGCTTGGCGAGCGTTACTACGCGTTCGGCACGCCGTTCGCCGGCGATCTGGGAATATCCGGTGAGAACGTAATGGCGCCGCTCCACACGGTCTATTTCCTGAACAAGGGAGATCGGAACCGGATCAGCCCCGTTTCGCCGGCCGCAGCGGTTAGCTCCCTGTTGCGAAATGTGCTTTTCTTTGCGGACGACGAAAGACTGGTCGGAAGGGTTTTCCAGACCGCCTGCGAGTTTGTCTCCCGGGTCCCGGTCTTCGAGTTGACTTTCCGGCCGGATGAGGAGGTCTGGAACCTCATCAGATGAGCGAGAAGTACATCAAGCCAAGCCGCAATATTGCCGCCCGGATGCTGGACGATGAGATGATCGTGATGTCGGTGCGCGATTCGGCGGTCTACAGCCTGAACGCGACCGCGAGTGTGATCTGGAGCGCGGCGGACGGTTCCACGCCGCTTCGCGAAATCGTCGCGAGCAAGGTCGTCCCGCAGTTCGAGGTCGAGCCGGAGGTCGCGTACCAGGATGCCTTGGAGCTGGTCGAAGAACTGGCCAGGGAAGGAATCCTGGTTGTCGCAGACCATCCGATCCCAGGCGAAAGCGCATGAGTACGCTGGCGCAATCGATCAACGAGAAGGCGGTCCGGCTGGGCATCCCGCTAAGCGTGCATCTCGACGTCACCTATCGATGCAACGAGCGCTGCGTGCATTGCTACCTCGATCACGACGACAATGGCGAGCTGACCTTTGACGAAATTCACGACCTGCTGCAGCAGATGGCCGATGCCGGAGTTTTCTACCTGACGCTGAGCGGCGGCGAGCCGCTCCTGCGCAATGATTTGTTCGCGATCATCCGGCGCGCGCGCGAGCTGACCTTCAGCGTGAAACTCAAGACCAATGCGATCCTGATCAAGGAAAAGGAAGCGGCGCTGATCCGCGATCTCGGAGTGGAAAGGGTCCAGATCAGCATCTATTCGCATCGGCCCGAGGTTCACGACGCGATCACCAAGGTGCAGGGCTCGCTCGACCGTTCGCTTGCCGCGATCCGGTTCCTTGAGTCACAAGGCCTCAAGGTCACCATGGCGCATGTGATAATGTCGCAAAATCGATTCGACTATTCCGGCGTGCAGGCGCTCGCCGCCGAGCTTGGCGCCGAGTGCACCATCGACCCCACCATCACGCCGCACATCAACGGCGACCGTGGATTGCTGAAACTCAACATGTCGCGCGAGAACCTGCGCGACGTGATGCATGATCCGACGGTACTGGGCGGCGATCCGGCGAAATTTTGCGCACCGCCTCTACCCGCCACTGATGACGACCTCGACGCGCTGCCATGCAGCGCGGGCAATAGCGCCTGCTACATATCGCCATACGGCGACGTATTCCCGTGCGTGCAATTCCCGCTGCCGAGCGGCAATATCCGCGAGCAGAAGTTCATCGACGTCTGGAAGGATTCGCCGCAACTCAAGGAAGTGCGCTCGATTCGAATGCGCGACCTGCCGGTGTGCTCCGGATGCGCGCACGTCGCGGGGTGCAGCCGCTGCCCCGGGCTGGCGTACATGGAAGGCAGTATGCGCGGACCGTCGACGGCCGACTGCGAGAAGTCTTACGCCAAGACCGGAATTCCCAGCCCGAACATGATACGGCTCGGGCTCGCGGGTGGATCCGGCCGCTAGCGCCGGCGGCGCTCTTCCCGCCCTACTTGCCGATTCGGCCGTTTCTCATGACAGTGCAATACGGGTCGCGGCTGGTCCGCGCTCTTCGAACAGCTAGAACGCCTGAGCGTCCTCGCCAAAAAGCGGGATGGTGCCCTTCTCGACTAGAGTTGGGTGTCCACGCTGGTCAGCACGCTGGTGACGGTCGTCCCCATGAGTTGGTAGCCGGCGAACACCACAACCGCGACTGCGGCGAGGATCAACGCGTATTCCGTCATCGTCTGACCGCGCTGGCGCTGATACTCGCGCACCTTGACAAACATCCTCGTGGTCATATTTATTTTCCCGTGTCCTCTTTGCTCTCGGCACTGAATTTCAAACAATTTCTCGCAGCTTTCTCATATATCCCCATGACGCATATGCGTCAACGCCGAAAATTCAAGGTTTTTCTGGGTTATTTCAAAAAATTCAATTGAAATTTTTCGCGGCCCTGTCTCGGAAAAGATCTCGTAATCCGCCCTGCGTTGCGGGTCAAAATGTCTATGTCGCGTCTAACTTGATTCTACCCTGGCGCCGGCCCGATCGCGCGCTGAGCGGTGAAATCGCTGGGAGAGAAGGGAATTTGAGTGAGCCGGCCGGGACTTGAACCCGGGACCCTGTGATTAAAAGTCACATGCTCTACCACCTGAGCTACCGGCTCACCGAGAGATTTCAATGCTTACAGGTAATTCAAAGCATTGGAAACAGTCGCGACTTCAGAAGCCGGTTCCGCAATCGTGCGCCTCCGCGACGGATTAGAGGGCGAGGCGCAGGCAGAAGGGGGATTATGTCATTCGCGACGTTGTCCCCCGTCATGATTGCACCGCGCTTGCCATGAGGAAAATCGCGACGGCGAAACATAAATGGACTCGCCTTTGCCCAAAGACGGTGAAATCAGCATTCAGCAGCTTGACATGCTACCCACTACTCGAATATACCCAAATCCTACAAAGAAGTAGAGCAGGTTTTGTAAATAAGTGTAAGTTGGCGGAATCAGGGTTGATTTGAGGGGAACCAAAGATGCGCCTACAAGAGTACTCGGCGAACAGACCGTCGGTCGCGGCTGCGAGCGAGAATTTTGGCGCTGCGCCGGCGGACGCGACGCGCGAGTGGTTGAGCCTGGCGGATCTTGCGCATGGGTCGGAACGGGTTGCCGGGGCGGTGGTGCGGTCCGCGCAAGCGCGCAAGATACTCAAAACCATTTTGCGCTTGAGTCCGTACAAGTCAACCATCCTGATTCAGGGCGAATCCGGGACCGGCAAGGAGCTGGTCGCGCGAGCGTTGCATACGCACGGCCCGGCGCCGGGCGGCCCGTTCGTGACCTTCAATTGCTCCAACCTGGTCGAGTCGCTGGCAGAGTCGCAGCTTTTCGGCCATGTGCGCGGCGCTTTCACCGATGCCCGCGAGGATTCGCTCGGTTATTTCCGCTCCGCCAACGGCGGAACTCTATTTCTGGACGAAGTCGGCGAGCTCCCGCTGCGCCTGCAGCCCAAGCTGCTGCGCGTGCTCGATACCCACGAGATTCAGCCGGTCGGTTCGGCGCGCTCCTACGCGGTTGATATTAGGCTGGTCGCGGCGAGCAATCGCAATCTGCGCGCGATGGTGAAGGCGGGGGAATTCCGCGACGATCTCTACTACCGCCTTAACGCGGCGGCAATCCTGGTTCCGCCGCTTCGCGAACGACGCGAGGCAATCCCGGCCTTCGTCGCCCATTTTATCGAGCACTTCAACCGCCTGTTCGGCAAGGACATAAAGCTGGTTTCGCGTAGCGCCTTGGACGCGCTGTGCGCCAACCAGTGGCCCGGCAACGTCCGCGAGCTCGGCCATGCAATCGAAAGCGCGGTTCTGATGACCGAATGCGATCGTATTGATCTCGACGACCTGCCTTTCCCCCACGACGATGCGAATCTGGAAGCGCTGAGCGAGCCGGCCGAGACGCTGCCGCAAGACGGCGGGCCCAATCTCGAGGGTGGGCCCAATGGCGCCACGATTGACTGCCCGAACGCGTCGTCGAGGCGATGCTTCCAAATGGCGGGCTGGCCCTACTCGCTCGACGGTGTAATCCGCGAGGCCTCGAAGATCGCGCTGATTCGCGCATTGCAGGCGACCGAGGGCAATTGCCATCGCGCGGCCGAGCTGCTGGGCGTATCGCGCTACACGGTTTACCGGATGCTGAACCGGTTTGGCCTGGGCGAAGGCCGTACCTACAAGACGCTGCGCAAGTCGACCGCCCGCCGCGCGTCATAAATACCGTCCGACGGGGCCCCCCCGGTTTGCGCTGGCGACCAGTCGCCGGCCGCAGGAGCGGCTATTAGCTTAGGCGGATCAGCCAAAGAAAAAAGACGACGGGATTTCTCGAGAGATGGACAGTACGCGATCGATCCTGTACACGTGACTCGGTTGCAGGATGTCAGGGTCCTGGAGCCGTGAACGGGAAGTGAACTGACAGGCTCTGTGAGTTGCTGAACACGGTGCGCCCGCGAACGGCGCGGTAAAAGGAAAGGCGCGCATGCCCGTCGAAACATCGCGCGACGAATTCCCCGAAGAAGACCTTCCTCCGCCTACCGGCACGATCTTCATATTAGGAATGTACATGCTGGTGCTCGCCGTGGGTTGGGCCGTGATGTTCTGGATGCTGGTGGACAGGTAGATGGAACGGTACGAGAAGGCCTTCCTTTCGGCATGCGCCGCGGTGCTGGTGATTTTCCTGTGCGCGCTTGGCTACAGTAGCGTCGCGATGAACGTCCATCTGCCTTCGCATAGCGGGATGATCTATTGCAACGCCGGCCAGAAGCTTCGCAAGGTACTGCTCAAAACGCCGCCGTTCGATCACACAGGAGTGAAGGAAATCGCGCCGGGGAAATACCAGGCGGTGGTGATCGCCAAGACCTGGGCCTTTACTCCCAATGAGATCGACCTTCCGGTCGGCGCCGAGGTGAAATTCATCGCAACCTCGGCTGACGTAACCCACGGATTTTTCATCGTCGGCACGCGAGTCAACATGATGCTCCTCCCCGGCCAGATTTCTGAATTGGACTATCGCTTTACCAAACCCGGCGAATACTTGATGATTTGCCACGAATATTGTGGCGAGCTGCATCACACGATGGCCGGAAAGGTGGTGGTCAAATGAGTACGGCTGTCGTCTCGGAGCCATCCGGCTTCGCCCTGCCGCAGGGCCAGTTGAACGTTATCCGATGGAACATTTATTTCGGATTCGCGGTGCTCGCGATTGGCGTCATCATGGGACTGGGCCAGGCGCTCAATTATGCGCAAGTGGACATCATCCGGCACTATCCGGTAGTGAAATCATACTACCAGGGACTGACGATTCATGGCGTGTTCAACGCGCTGGTGCTCACGACAGCGTTCGCGAACGGCTTTATCGCGCTGACCACCGCGCGAGGGTTCGGGCGCAAGCTCAATGATGCGCTCCTTCAGGCGGCGCTCTGGACGCTTCTTATCGGCTCGCTGCTGGCGGCGTATGCGATGTTCGCCGACAAGGCCTCGGTTCTGTACACCTTCTATCCTCCCCTGGAAGCCCACTGGACGTTCTACCTGGGCCTCGCGTTGGTGGTGGTGAGCACGTGGTTCATCTCGGCGGCTCAGCTGGTGGCGCTGCGCGGATGGCGCAGGGATCATCCGGGCGAGCGAGTTCCGCTGCTCGCCTTTATGTCGATCGCGACCTACGTGATGTGGGATATCGCATCGGTCGGCCTGGCCGTAGAGGTCGTGGTGTTCCTGCTGCCATGGTCGCTGGGTTTGCTTCCGGGCGTCGATCCGATGCTTGATCGCACGCTGTTCTGGTTCACCGGGCATCCGATCGTGTACTTCTGGCTGCTGCCGATCTACGTTTCATGGTACGGACTGATTCCCAAACAGGCCGGCGGCGTGCTGTTCAGCGACACCCTGACGCGGGTGGCCTTCATACTTTTTATCCTGCTGATCCCGGTCGGCTTTCATCATCAGTTCGTTGACCCGGGAATATCGCAGGGACTGAAGTTCACTGTCGCGGCGATGACCTTCGCGATTTTCTTCCCCAGCCTGATGACCGCGTTCTCGGTGATGTATGCGCTCGAGATCGGGGGACGCCGCCGTGGCGGGAAGGGGTTGATCGGATGGTTCTTCAGGATTCCATGGAGCGATCCCTCGGTGGCGGCGCAGGTGCTGGCGATGATCGCATTCCTGCTCGGCGGCATCTCCGGCCTGATGAACGGGAGCTACACCATGAATATGGAGATTCATAACACCGCGTTTGTGTCGGGCCATTTTCATCTCATGATCGGCTGCGGGGTGGCCCTCTCCTACATGGGAATCGCCTACTGGCTGATACCGTATCTCGAGCGGCGCGAGCTATGGTCATCTCGCCTCGCATTGTTCCAGGCGTTTCTATATTTCGTCGGAGTGATGATTTTCTCGCACGGCCTGATGGCCGGAGGCATAGCGGGAATGCCGCGGCGCACCGACATGCTCCAAGCCAGCTACGACCTGCCGGCGTGGAAGATTCCGGAAATCATGACGGGCGTGGGCGGCTCGCTGATGTTCGTAAGTGCGATGCTGTTCTTCTTCATCGTGGTGATGACGATAGTTGCCGGCAAAAAGACCTCGCAGCGCGACCTCCCGTTCACCGCGACGGTCCAGGCACCGCCCACCATCGGATGGCAGCCGCGGCTTGATCGGCTTAACTACTGGGTCCTGGCTTCGGTCGTCCTCGTAATAGCGGTCTATGGCCCCGTCATCCTCGGACACTTCCCGCTCCGCCTCACCACCGCGGGCCTCCTCTATCCTTAGACGCCTGAGCCGGTCGCCTTCATCGCCTGCCGCGCGTGAGCGGGCGGATGAAGCCGCTTATTCGCTAGCGCGCGGTGCGCGATCGTCCGCTGAGCGCCCGCGCCATCGCGTCCGGCAGGATAGTCCTCGCCAAGCGCAGGTAATTCTTGATTCGTAATGGATCGAAGCGGATTGCGCGCGCGAATGCGCGGCGTGCAAGCGTCCGATCGCCCTCTCTGAGCGCGCGAAGCCCGATATAGCCGAGGATGCTCCGCGGCGCGCGACGGCGGGCGACCACATGACGATGCGCCGACACGCCGTAGCGCTCGCGCACCATCCGCTCGAAGACTACGCCCGCCTCCTCCTGCCCTCCGCCGGGCTTGAGCGGCTCCGGGAACAGCGCGAAGCGCCATACCGCGAGCGGCTCGGCGAGATAGTGAAAGTTTCCGTGCTCGCGAGCGCGGAGCCAAAGGTAAACGTCCTCAAATGCGGTCAGCGCCTCCGGGAATCCGCCCGCAAGCTCGAACGCGCGCCGGCGCATCACGACTCCACTCGGCAGAATCGGCCACAGCCGTTCGAGCATCTCGTCAACCGTTGGAGGGTGGCTGTCGCCGACCAGCGACGCCATCTGCTCCCGCCCGGTGCTGTCGACCAGCGCAAGATCGGTATAGACGAGCACGCAATCCGGGTCGCCGTCGAGCGTCTGGACCGTGCGCTCCAGCATAGTCGGCCGCCACCAATCGTCGGCGTCGAGGAATCCCAGGTACTCGCCCGACGACGCGCGCACGCCGGCGTTGCGGGCAGCGGAGGGTCCGCGCTTGGGCTCCTCGAGAATTTTTACGCGGTCGGCGTACCGCGCGAGAACCTCGCGGCTGCGGTCGATCGACCCGTTATCGATCGCGATGATCTCGAAATCAGTGAACGTCTGCGCGAGCACGCTCTCGATCGCGGCTGCGACCGTAGAGGCGGCATTGAAGACCGGGATGATTACCGAAACCCGCGGCATCCGCCATCCCCGATAGGCGAGCTACGCGACCGCCGAACGGCCGGCGCTGGCGCCGTGACGGGTGGGGCCGATTGCGGCGCGCGGGCGCTTCCACGCCGAGAGATCGCGCCCTGTCATCCGCTCCCCTGATCGGGGATTTCCTATTTGAATCTCCAAATGTAAACTCTGAGATACGCTGCACGGCCTCGGTCCGCAAGGCCCCAGCGCTAGCTTTGGCCCAGGTCCAAATTATGTTGGCATCGCGCGTGACTCCTGCGCATCACATGGAAAACATCGTAACATTTGTTATCCCGGTTCGGCATCAGGAGAATGCCAGGGACTGGCCCCAACTTAAAAGACATCTGAGTGAAACCGTTTCGTCGATCTCTCGGCAAACCAAGCCGGAATGGAAAGCTGTGATCGTCGCCAATTACGGTGCCGATCTTCCCGAACTTCCGCCTGGCTTCGAGGTCAAACGCGTCGACTTTCCTCCCAATCAACTGCATGAACGAGGGAAGAGCGATAGGGAGGATTTTTACAACGCCCTTCGGCTCGATAAGGGACGGCGTGTTCTGGCCGGCATGTTGCACGCCGGCGAGATGGAATATGTCATGATTGTTGATGGCGATGACTTTGTCAGTTGCAACCTGACATCATTTGTGGCTGCCAATCCTCACGCGAATGGGTGGTATATTCGCGATGGGTATGTCTGGAGCGGCGGCAATCTACTTTATCTTTATCCGAAGTTTTCCATTTTGTGCGGGTCGTCGCACATCGTGCGCGCCGATCTTTATCATCTGCCGGCCCGTTTCGAGGATGCCGACGACGCCTACATTCGCCGCATGCTGGGGAGCCATATTTTTATTGATGACCATCTGAACGCGGCCGGAACGCCTTTGGCGCCATTGCCTTTTGCTGGCGCCGTGTACCGTACCGGGCACGATGAGGCACACAGCCGTTCAGACACAATTCTGAAAATGTTCTTCTGGCATAAAGATGTTCTACGCAAACCCCGTAGGTTACCTCGCCGCCTGTTTCGCCTGCGAGTGAGAACCAAGCGCTTGAGGCAAGAATTCTTTTCGTGAAATGAACCTATGCCTTCAGTCCCGCACGCGCCTACGATCGGCGCGAGCAGCCTTCCAGGCAGAGAGATCACGTCCGGTCATGCGCTCGAGGCCGTCGATCTCGGGGCGCATGAGTTCGTACAGGTGCGACTCGCTGGCAGGATCGAGCGGCGGGAAGCGCGAGCCGCCGCCGAAAACCAACTTCCATGCACCCGCCCGCTCGAGAAAATTGCTTGTGCGGTAGGCTTGCTTCTCCCTGAGCCAGTACATGAGATGGCGCGCCTTGCGAGCTACACGCCAGAACCTGGGCAGATCGTTAATTGAATTGATCAACTCGCCTTGGCCCGCAGACGCCGGCACGGGGTACCGCTCGATGCCGATAAAATCGCAAACCCGGTCAAGGTAAGCCTGCGGATCGGCGCGCAGGTCCTCGTTGAGCAAGACCAGCACCCGGTCCTGACCAAAACGCGCGAGCCAGTCGGGCAGATGCTTGGCATAGCGGGTCGATTCGATCACCTGCGGAACTTTTACCAGGAACTTATCGAGCGGAAAACGCGTCAGGGTGTAATGCCGCCAGAGTTTATACTCCGAGTAAATACGCTCGACCGGGTTGCGAAAAGTGCAAATAATCTTGCATCGCGGAATATGCAGCGCGACGCGCTCGGCCGACTCGGGAAAGCCGAAGTATGGATTAACCTCGCCAACCGGACGCACGCTGTCCGCGTTGCGGAAGTGATGCGCGTACCAATCGATCCCCTTGTAATAATTGGTCGTGAAAAACTCGGTTTCCTTGATCCCCGCAGGCAGGTTGACGCGGCCCTTGAGGATCTCGTGCAGCCACGTCGTGCCGGTCCGGCCCGGCCCTACCGCGATGAAATCGGGCAGTCTCAGTTGACGTCCGCTATTTGAAGATTGGGTCACGAAGATCGTCAAGGCTGGTCGCGCGCGCGACAGACATCGCTGCCTTCCGCTTATCGCTGTGGCCGGCTTGTGGATCGCGCGGTTTCTTCCACGCGGAAAGATCGATCGCAAGCAATTCCTCGAGCGCTTCGACTTCGGGCCTGTACAGTTCCCGGACGCGCGCTTCGACGTCGGGCGCCAGCGGCCCATACGGCCGCCCGCCTTCGTACACGAAACGGCCCAGCGCACTCTTACGAAACCGTATGGCCGCCCGATGCATCCGGCGCGAATGCATCCAGGTAATGATCTGGCGCGTGGCACGCACCAGCCGGCGGCTCGGCGGCGCGGTTTCGATCGGATGCACGCGCTCGAAGGCCCGCCCCGGCGGAATCACGATTCGATCGATCCCGACAAAGGCGGTTACCCGGTCGACAAACGCTTGCGCGTCGGCCTCGAAGTCATCATACAGACCGACCAGCACGTGGTCAGCGCCAAATTGCCGCTGCCATCCGGCGAGATGAAACGCGTAGCGGTTCTGCTCGCGGATTTCGCGATGCTTCGCCGCCGCTTCTTCGAATGGGAGCTTGGTCCACGCGTGCCGGCGGAGCAGCCTGTAGAACGAGTAGGAGCGATCGACCGGGTCGCGGAGCGTGCAGATGATGCGGCATTCGGGGAGGTGCCGCGCGATTCGCTCGCGAGCCTCCGGCGACGCAAAATAGGTCGCGCACAGTTCGCCGATTTTTATCGCGGGCGGACAATGGCGGAAGTAGTCGGCGTACCAGTCGATTCCCTTGTCGTAGTGCTTGGAAAAAAAGTCGGTCTCCTTGATGTCGAGCGGCAATCCCACGTGGCCCTTCAAGACCTCGTGCAACCAGGTGGTGGCGGTTCGCGGCGGTCCGACCGCGATGAAGTCGGGGAGCCGCAACGGGCGTGAGCTTTGTTTTGCGCGCGATATAGGGTTCAAGGATTGCGGCCTGGCGATGCCTTTCCGGGCGAGCCCCGGCGCGGGCATCGCGGCGATGACAGTCACGCTAACATCGCCAATATTTCATATCAATGAGGCCGCCACCGCCCGCGCAGGTCGGCGATCCCCGCGCGCCGCGGCGGACGCGCTCGGACAGCGGCATACGGTGTTGCGATGCTCACAGTTGACCGAGTAACAGTTTCGACCCGCCGCCAAATCAGCAATAATTGACCTCCACTATCCGGACTGATACTTCAGCGGTGCGGCGCAAGCAGCGCGAGCTTTCCGAGTTCTTCTACACGGCCCTGCACAGTCGCGGGCCCCAGACTGGGTGCAGCGTGGAACAACCAAAACCGCCCTCATCTACGGATACGGAAACGCCGGTCTCAAGCACGAGGATTGAACCCGATCTTCATCCGAGTCTGCTAACCCTGTTCAGAATCTTCATTCTCGCCGGCGGGCTCAGCTTCGGCGGCGGCGCGGTGGCCTATCTGCGCGAGTACCTGGTGCGGGAAGAAGGATGGCTGGACGACGAGGGATTTCTCGGCGCGATGGAGATCAGCGAGACCCTGCCGGGGCTCAACGCCGTCAACATGGCGATCATCATGGGCGACAATCTGCGCGGGCTGGCCGGCGCGGCGGTGTCGGTCATCGGGATGCTGCTGCCGGGGACGATCGTCGTGATGGTGCTGGGGATACTGTATCAATCGAATCACAGCAATCCCGACGTCAGGCGCTTCCTGCTGGGGATCGCAGCCGCGGCGGTTGGTTTGCTGTCGGCGGTGACGTTGCAGATCGGGCGGCGCCAATTTCGCCAGCTTCCGGATATCGCGATCATCTTCGTGACGTTTCTCGCGGTCAGCTTCGTTAAATTACCACTGTTCGTGGTGCTGCTGGGTCTCGGGCCGATATCGGTCTGGCTGTACCGGCCCACGGTCTCAAAACCGCGCGCGCAGGACGAGCATCTGCCATTTCATCGCGGCGAGCGCCATCACCTGTTTCGTCATTAACTATTGAGATCGAAGTCCGCATGACGCGATTGATACATCTGTTCCTGGTCTTCGCACTGCTGTCGGTGATGGCGGTCGGCGGCGGCACGGCGGTGCTGCCCGAGATGCAGCACATGACGGTGCATACGTTTCACTGGCTGACCGACGCGCAGTTCCGCAACATCTACAGCCTCGGCCAGGTTGCGCCGGGACCAAACATGTTGATGGTGCTTGTGATCGGCTATCAACTGGCGGGATGGGCCGGGATGGCGGTGGTGGGAATCGGATTCTTCCTGCCCGACTGCGTGATTACGCTGTTCGTCAATCGATGGTGGGTACATCTGGGCGGGTGGCCGTGGCGCACGTCGATTCAGCGCGGGCTCGCGCCGGTGGCGGTTGGCCTGATGACGTCGGGGACGTTTGCGCTTGCGAGGCTTTCGATCCTGAACGTGCAGACGCTGGCGATCGCAATTGCGGTGTTCGGGATTTTGCTCTGGCGCCACATCAATCCGGGCGTGCTGGTGCTGCTGGGAGGGGCGGTTTGCATATTGTGGAGATAGGCTGCGGGAATCGGCGCCCGCGCCGAAGAGAAAAGAAAACGCCGGCAGGAGCGGATGCTCCTGCCGGCGTCGTACAATCCGAATCGTAAGGCGACTCGCCTCGCGGCCGCTCGCTACATGTGGCCGGTTTCGGACATCTTCACCATCGCCTCGGTGCTGAAGAACGCTCGATCCACCGCTCCCATGTTGATGTACCAGCATTCACGCTCGGGCGTCTCGATGCCGGGCAGGTAGCACATCGATGCCTGGCCGCTCTGCACATCGGTGGAGGAGGAGCCGACGACGAATTCGCGCTTGAAAGGATAGATGGCGATTTTCGCGTCGGGCACCGGACGATCGCGATACGCGAGCCAGAAGACGTTGTTGCGGAACAGTTGGCCGCGGCGATCGTAGGTATCGATGTACGGCTCGAACCACACTTCGGAATCCATGTAGATGATGCTCTTGGAATCGAGCGCCTCGGCGTTGTTAACGCTGCGCCGCGGCTCGGCGGTCACAATGTACATGTGGCGCATCTGCCAGCGCTCGGGGCATGCACTGCCGCCGCCGTCGGTGGAGCATCGGATTTCCGGTGAATGCTCGGCGTCAACCGTCGCGAGCATCTCCTTCTCGCCGATCAGCTTATAGTCGTACTGTTCGGTCTTGGGATTGAAACCCGAATAGTGATCGGGACTAAACGTCTGCGCGCCGGTCGCGGTCGAATTCATCGCCTCGTTCAGACGGCGCAGGCGCCGCGTGCCGGGCTCCCAGCTCCAGGTGTCGTCGCCATGAGCCGGATTGCCGTACCGATAACGCAGCAGACTGCTGCCACGTTCATTCTGGGGCGCGAGTTCCGGACCGAGCAGGAACAACCACAGGCGGTTGGTATTCTTGAAGTCGGGATCGACGGGAATCGGCTCCACCTCGGTTCGGCCGACGAGATCATAACCGGCGTAGTGCCCTTCCTGCAGGTATTCGACTGGAAAGAAGGGCTTGTTGTAGCCGGTGAAAACCGTCTCGCAATCGAAATATCGCAGGTCGTAGTCGTCAGTGCTGATCGGGCGCCACAAAGAGTTCCAGACGATCTTGGTCGCGACGTAGGGATCGTTCGCGTCGATCAGCGGAAACGGCTGGCCGGCGACATAGCCGATGACGGTGCGATGATCCTTCGAGAGCTGCACCTGCGACGAATATTTCTCGGTCGCGTCCTTGTACGGAGGCGGCCAATCGATGCGCAAGGTGGGGACTATTTTCATCGTCATCCCGCGCTGCACTTTGTAGTACACGCCCGGCGAAACAAGATCCTTCACCTGCGACGCGTTGTCTGGAGTGATGAAGTCGCCCGGCTTGACGCCGGCCTCCCCTGGCAAGCTCAGGGCCACGAGGGCCAACAATGCAATGCCCCCGGCTACGACCGCTTTGCGAAACTCCAGCTTCCCCATTTGCATTTGAACCTCCGTAAGAGCCCTGAACTGTTTTTCCCCTGGCTCGAGTAAAAATACCCGCCAGCGCTAATATTTCACGAACCTGTTATTAGAATGAATAAATGCAGAAGTCAATCAATCCGCCCACTTGCGCAGTTTACATATTGGTGGAGATAGGCCGCGGAAATCAACGCCCGCGCCGAAGAGAAAAGAAAACGCCGGCAGGAGCGGATGCTCCTGCCGGCGTCGTACAATCCAAATCGTAAGGCGGCTCGCCTCGCGGCCGCTTGCTACATGTGGCCAGTTTCGGACATCTTCACCATCGCCTCGGTGGTGAAGAACGCTCGATCCACCGCACCCATGTTGATGTACCAGCATTCACGCTCGGGCGTCTCGCGGCCGGGCAGGTAGCACATCGTTGCCTGGCCGCTCTGCAAATCGGTGGAGCTGGCGCCGACGACGAATTCGCGCTTGAAAGGATAGATGGCGATTTTCGCGTCGGGCACTGGACGATCGCGATACGCGAGCCAGAAGACGTTGTTGCGGAACAGTTCGCCGCGACGATCGTAGGTATCGATGTATGGCTCGAACCACATTTCGGAATCCATGTAGATGATGCTCTTGGAATCGAGAGCCTCGGCGTTGTTAACGCTGCGCCGCGGCTCGGCGCTCACAATGTACATGTGGCGCATCTGCCAGCGCTCGGGGCATGCACTGCCGCCGCCGTCGGTGGGGCATCGGACTTCCGGTGAATGCTCGGCGTCAACCGTCCCAAGCATCTCCTTCTCGCCGAGGAACTTGTAGTCGTACTGTTCGGTCTTGGGATTGAAACCCGAATAGTGATCGGGGGAAAAGGTCTGCGTGCCGGTCGCGGTCGAATTCATCGCCTCGTTCAGACGGCGCAGGCGCCGCGTGCCGGGCTCCCAGGCCCAGGTGTCGTCGCCATGAGTCGGTTCGGCGTACCGATAACGCAGCAGACTGGTGCCACGTTCATTCTGGGGCGCGAGTTCCGGACCGAGCAGGAACAACCACAGGCGGTTGGTATGCTTGAAGTCGGGATCGACGGGGAGCGGCTCCACTTCGGTTCGGCCGACGAGGTCATAACCGGCGTAGTGCCCCGTTTGATAGTACCAGAGTTCAAAGAAGGGCTTGTTGACGCCGGTGAAAACCGTGTCGCAATCGAAATATCGCAAGTCATAGTCGTCATTGCTGATCGGACGCCACAAGGCGTTCCAGACGACCTTGGTCGCGACGTAGGGATCGTTCGCGTCGATCAGCGGGAAGGGCTGGCCGGCGACATACCCGATGACGGTGCGGTGATCCTTCGAGAGCTGCACCTGCGACGAATATTTCTCGGTCGCGTCCTTGTACGGAGGCGGCCAATCGATGCGCGTGGTGGGGACGATTTTCATCGTCATCCCGCGCTGCACTTTGTAGTACACGCCCGGCGAAACAAGATCCTTCACCTGCGACGCGTTGTCCGGAGTGATGAAGTCGCCCGGCTTGACGCCTGCCTCCCCCGGCAAGCTCAAGGCCCCAAGGGCCAACAACGCAATGCCCCCGGCGACGACCGCTTTGCGAAACCCCACTATCCCCATTTGCATTCGAACCTCCGTAAGAGTCCTGAAACGTTTTCCCCCTGGCTCGGGTAAAATACCCGCTCAGCGTGACTTTTGAGTATTAGAAAAAAAGATGCTGAAAGTCAATCCGCCTAATTGCGCATCAAATAGAATTTACCTGTTGCGTTCCGAGAGGCACGATTGTGACTCGAAACCACCCAGCGAAACCTTCCACCTGTGGCGCCGTTAGCTACACATGATCCGGATTTAATCGCGAACCGTCCGTTTCGGTCTGGCACAGCGGATGCTCTGTCCTACAGATGCTAATAAATCCACTGGCGGCGAAGCGTTTCTGGCCGATCGCCGTCGCGGTCCTGGCCGTGGCAGCCGTTTCGCTCTATTACCTTCTCCGCAGTACGCCCCAGCCGCGATACACGACTGCCGCGGTTGACCGCGGTGCTGTCGTTCGCTCGGTCACCGCAACCGGCACCGTCAATCCGGTTACCACGGTGCAGGTCGGCACCTACGATTCAGGGCCGATCATCGCAATCTACGCTGATTTCAACACTCCGGTTAAGTCTGGCCAACTCATCGCCAAGATCGACCCGCGTCCCTTCCAGGTCAAGGTGGACCAGGCGGCGGCTGCGCTTGCGAACGCGAAGGCTCAACTCATCAAGGACCAGGCCGACGTGGCCTACAAGAAGCTCACGTTTGAGCGCGACAGCCGGTTGCTCGAAGCGAACGCAATTTCGCAAGACACGCTTGACAGCGCGCGCAGCGCCTACGATCAGGATGTCGCTCAGGTAGCACTCGACCGCGCCAACATCCAGCAGCAACAGGCCAATCTGGAGGAGGCGCAGGTCAATCTGGACTACACGAATATCATCTCCCCCGTCGATGGTACCGTCGTCTCGCGCAATGTCGATGTCGGACAGACGGTAGCCGCAAGTTTTCAGACGCCGACTCTGTTTCTGATCGCGAAAGACCTGACGCAGATGCAGGTGGACACGAATGTCAGTGAGTCTGACATCGGCAACTTGCGAACCGGCCAGGCAGCCGATTTCAGCGTCGACGCATTTCCGGATCGGGAGTTCGAGGGCACGGTTGGCCAGGTACGCAAGGCGCCGATTACGGTGCAGAATGTGGTCACCTACGATGTGGTGGTTAACGTGCCCAATCCGGAGTTTCTGCTGGCGCCCGGGATGACCGCCAATGTGACGATAGTCACAGCCCGACGCGACAATGTCCTGCGGGTTCCGGTTCAGGCACTGCGGTTCACGCCGGGCAAAGACAACCGCGAAACTACGAATCAGAACGTCGCCGAAAAGTCTTCGCGGCAGAGGCGCGTATGGCTCGAGGATCGCGGGATGCTCAAACCCATCTTCGTCGTTACCGGCCTCGACGACGGCAACTACGTCGAAGTTTTAGGCGGAGATCTGAAGTCGGGCGATGTGGTCGTGACGAACAAGCTCCGCACAACTGACACCGGAGGCAGCTCTCCTTCTTCCTCGTCGCTTCGGCTTTCTATGCTGAGGTGAGGAACGGTATGGCGCCGCTTATCGAGATCGTAAGTCTGACCAAGACCTTCCGAATGGGTGAGATCGAGGTGCCGGCGCTATGCGGCGTCAACCTTAGTATTGAGCGCGGTGAGTTCGTCTCGATCATGGGCGCGTCGGGTTCGGGCAAGTCAACCTTGATGAATATCCTCGGCTGCCTGGACCGGCCGACGAGCGGTCGTTACCTGCTGGAGAGCGTAGACACCGCCTCGCTCAAGGAAGAAGAGTTGGCCGGCATCCGTAGCCGCCGAATCGGGTTCGTTTTTCAGACCTTCAATTTGCTGTCGCGGACAACCGCATTAGAGAACGTCGAATTGCCGCTCTTTTATTCGCAATGGAATCAGGAAGGCGACGAACGCGCCAAGCAGTTGCTCGGCAAAGTCAGGCTCCAGGGACGGGAACAGAACAACCCCAATCAGCTTTCCGGCGGCGAGCAGCAACGAGTCGCCATCGCCCGCGCGCTGGTCAACGATCCTGCGATTCTGCTGGCCGATGAGCCCACCGGAAATCTCGATTCTAAGAACTCGGCTGAGATCATGGAGATCATCAGTCGGCTCAACCGCGAGCACGGGCTCACAGTGCTGGTGGTGACCCACGATGCGGACGTTGCCGCCTATACCGATCGCGTGGTGACTTTCCGCGACGGCGCGATTATTTCCGATGTACGCACGCGTGAAGCGCCGTCGGCGCCTCCTGGTGTCAATCGAGTCACCGCTACCAGGACGGCGGTGCGGCCGCAGAGTGAGAAGAGCTGGAGATTCGGCGGGATGGCGCTGAGCGCGGCCTGGCGGGCGCTCATGCGCAACAAGACTCGGGCTGTGCTCACGATGCTTGGTATTTTCATTGGCGTTGCGGCGGTGATTACGATGGTGGCGGTGGGCGACGGTGCGCGCTATTCGGTGCAACAGCAGATCCAAAGTCTCGGCACCAACTTGGTGGTGGTGTTGCCAGGCGCGACCACTTCCAATGGCGTGCGCATCGGCTCCGGAAGTACCTCGACTCTGACCGTGGCGGACGCCGAGGCGATTGGGAAAGAAGTGGATACGGTTTCCGCCGTGAGTTACGCGGACCGGCAGATCGCACAGGTCGTCCACTCGAACCAGAATTGGAGCACCTTCGTGGCCGGCGTCACACCGGCCTACTTCGCAATTCGTGACTGGCCGATGGCCGCAGGGCGCAGCTTTACGGACGAGGAGCAGCGCAGCGCCGCGCCCGTGTGCCTGCTCGGCAGGACGGTGGTCAGCAATCTCTACGGCGAGGACGAAGATCCGATAGGTACCACCGTTCGGGTCAAGAATTTTCCCCTGCGCGTGATCGGCGTGCTTGCAGTCAAAGGCCAATCCAACTACGGCCAGGACCAGGACGACGTTGTGTACGTGCCGTTCAATACCGCCGAGCGAAAGGTGCTCGGCACGTCACAGGTGACCGCGACGGCACCGTCGAGCACCACGGGATCGAGCAATCCGGTCCTGAATCCCTATCTGAGCGTCCCAATCACGAGTGCCTCCAGCCCCATGTACGCATCAGACACCGCAGTCATAAGCCCGTTCGGAAGCCCGCCCAAAATCTCCGGCGTCGTGAATATGGTGTTTGTCCAGGCGCGCGATGCCGAAGATGTCGATGCGGTGCAAGACGACGTTCAGCAACTGCTCCATCACCGCCATCACGTCGGCCCCGGACAGGACGATGACTTCACGGTGCGGAGTCTCAACGAACTCGCGCAGGCCTCCGAGAGCGCCAGCCGGGTCATGACTCTGCTGCTGGCCGCCGTCGCGTCGATTTCATTGCTGGTCGGTGGGATCGGGATCATGAACATCATGATGGTTTCGGTGACCGAGCGTACGCGCGAGATCGGCATCCGGATGGCGATCGGGGCCCGCCGCCGGCAGATTTTGCTGCAATTTTTGGTGGAGTCAGCCTTGCTCAGCGTCATGGGCGGGCTGGCTGGAGCAGTGCTTGGAATAGTCGCTTCGAAGGTGCTTTCGGCGCTGGCGCAATGGCCGACGCTGATTTCACCATCGGCTGTGGTAGGCGGATTTTGTTTCGCGGCGGGTGTCGGTGTGTTCTTCGGCTGGTATCCCGCACGCAAAGCCTCGCTGCTCGATCCGATTGAAGCGCTCCGCTACGAATGACCGCATCGTGTCGAGAGCACCCTAAGATATCCGTTCCGCCTCGACGGATTGTTTTGAGGAAGTCGTCCCTGCCTGCCGGCGGTGCGGCATTAGTCGCACTACCTCGACGCGAATCGGCTGACCTCTTCCTGCCACTTGTCGCCAAACACCAGGATCATCACCTGCTGATTAATGTCCGCGTCGTGACTTAAGCTGCGTATCGATCCACCGCCCTCGACCGCCAGCACCTTGTATGCGGCCTGAGTTTGCTTTGCGAATTCAGGAAGCGGCCCAATCTTGTCCGGCTCGCGGCCATGCACCCTGATCGAGAATTCGCGCTCGAAGCGCTCATGCTCCTCTTCCATGACATCGACGCCGCTCAGCGTACCGTTGTTGTGCTTGAAGTCCCGGATGAGCGTGACCAGCGGTGCGAAGTCCTCTTTTTCGGGCGGAGAGTCGCCGATCAGCACGATCACCTTGCGCGCGTAAGGCTTCCAATCCATCTTCGTGACCGCAGCCTGAACCGCGCCGAGTGTGTTCTCCTGCCACTCGCCGCCGCCCCTAGCCTGAATCGAGCCGAGAAACGACCTCAGCTTGGCGGTCGAGAGCGTCAGCGGCTGTATGTCGAGTGGTTCACCCTTGCCGCCGAACACGACGACGCCGACGCGCGCGATCGGAACCAGTTGGCGAACTCTGACCGCGAGTTGAGCCATCCGCGCTTTCACGTCAGCCATCACGAAGTCCATCGACTTCGTGCCGTCGATCACCAGCACTATGTCGAGACCCTTGCGGCGCAACTCGCCGATGAAGCCCGGAAAGCTCGCGGCGCCGCCGCCTCCTCCGGGGCGAAGGTTCAGGAACTCGCCGAGGTGGCGACCGAGACCGATTCCCGTGTCGGACGATGTACCGGCAATCGTGCTGAAGCCTTTGAACACTTTGTCGACGTCCACCACCGGCGGCGAATCGTCTGGTGATTTGGTGGTGAAATCAGGAATCGCTTCGTCGGGTATCTCGAATCGCTCGGCCTCGTCGAACGGGTGAAGGGATCCCGGCTCCATCGTGACGATGATCAGGTCCCGCGCGCGGCTCTCATGCACGGCGATGATGAGCGCGAGAATAATCGCGAGGTGGATCGCGATCGAAATCGAAAAGGGACCGCCGGCAAAGCGGGCCGCGCTGCGCAGCCCCGGCGGCATCGATGCCGCGACAGGAAGACCGCGAATCCGGTTCCATGCAAAGGCTACGATCACTATCGAGCCGGACACGACAAGGCAGGTAATCAGCATCGCAATCATCGCACCCTCCTTCGCGCCACAGGCCGCCCCGAGCGTTGGCGTCTCCTGAAACTAAGATCGTAGGAGGGGGAACTTTCTTGCGATTTATTTTGGCCAGTATGGAAAGTCTGGTTGGCCGGCTGGCGCGGGAGCCCGACTTATGGACTGGGACTCGAGCTGCTACCACCCAGCCCGCGGCCGAACGACGCGACCTGCGACTGCCATTGCTCGCCGAAGGCCAGGATCAGCACCTGCTGATTGATGTGCGCGTCCTTGGTCAGCGATTTCATCGAGCCGCCACCCGCGGTAGCCAGCACTTTGTACGCCGCCTGCGTCTGCCGGTAGAACTCCGGCAACGGCGAGATTTTCGGCGGCTCCTCGCGATGCACCTTGAGCCAGAACTCACGCTCGAAGCGCTCGTGCTCCTCGGCCGCCACGTCCACCGTGTTGAAAGTGCCGTTGTTGGATTTGAACTGCCGGATCAGCGCGAGCAGCGGTGCGAAGTCCTCCTTCTCCGGGGGCGAATCGCCGACCAGCACCACCACCTTTTTTGCATAGGGCTTCCAGTCCATCTTGTCCATCGCCGTCTCGCACGCGCCCAGCGTATCCTCTTCCCACTCGCCGCCACCCATCGCCTGGATGCCGTTGAGGAAGTCGCTGAGCTTTTGCGGTGACAGCGTCAGCGGCTGGACATTCCGCTTCTCGCCCTTGCCGCCGAACACGATTATTCCGATTCGCGCGATCGGCACCAGCCGGTGAATCGACTGCACCAACTGCTGCATCTTGGCCTTGACGTCGTCGATGATCAGTTTCATCGAGCCGGTCCCGTCAATGACCAGCACCACGTCCAGTCCCTTGCGCCTAAGCTCACCGATGAACCCGCCGAAGCCCGAGCCGATGCCGTGACCGTAGCCCGAGCCCATGCCGCCGCCGCGACCGATGCCGATGCCGCCGCCGCCGGCTGCGCGCACGTAGTCATTGGCCAGCCCAACCGCCTGCGAGGTGTCCACCGCGGTCGGCTGCTCCATCTGCTGCGGCGCCGTGTCGGGCATCGGCACTTCGGGCATGTCGAGATCCTGCATCTCGTTGCCGCCACCGCCGCCGCCGCCCGCCTCCAGGTTCACCATGATCAACTCGCGCCCACGCTGCTCGTGCACCGTGATGATCAGGAAGAACAGCAGCACCACATGAAGCGCGACTGAGAGCGGGAACGGGCCGATCATGAATCGTACCGCGCTGCGGATCGTTGGCCAGAATCCGCCCGCTTCCTCGCGAGCTTCGTCGGCATCGACAGTTTCGATTTCTGGCTGCGACGCGACCGCTGCTGCAGGCGCCCCGATCGCACCCGCTCGCGCGAGCACCGCGAGCTGGCGCTGACAAATCGCGCATACAGCGACGTGAGCATTCCATTTGGCGCGCTCATCCGGCGCGAGTATGTTTTCCGCAAATGCCGCGAGCAGATCCGGATCGGGACATCCCGCCCCTGACGCGTCGAGGCCCGATGCGAGACTCGTGCGAATCATCGCGTCAAGGCGGTTATCTGAGGCCTTTTCGTCTCCCATCATTTTCCCAGCGCGAGCATACGACCGAGGTCGATGGGCCAATCGCCGGTCGCATACTCGAAGCATTGGCTGATCTGATCGTCACTGAAATGGTACTCGCGGCGCAGCGTGCGCGTGACGCGATCGCGGATCGCAGTCCTTGCGCGCGCGAGATTGCGCGACGCGCTCGACTCGTGCTCGCCGATCAAAGCCGCGGTCTGTGCAAGCGTAAGATTCTGGACGCAATAATACGAAAGCCTGAGCCGATCGTCCGGGGATAGCGCGTTCAGCGCTCCGCGCAGCGATTGCTCGAGGGCCGCGATCAGCCTTGCCCGATCGGGATCGGGCGAATCGGTCGCATCGATAAGGACGCTGGAATTGCCGTCGCGCTCTTCGTCCAGCACTTCCATGCGCCGCGTCGCGCGCCATCGATCAGCTTCGAGCCTGGTGACTACTACTCGGAGCCACGACATCAGCGAGCTGCGCCCCCCGTAATGCTCAAGTGGCGAGCGGCGCTCGCTGTCGTAGGATCGCAAACCATAAAGATCCGCCCATAGTGAATCAGCGACTTCGCTTGCGCGCGAGGAGTTGCCGAGTACTGCCCGCGCGAAGGCGTCGACCGGAGCGCGATACGTCGATACGAGATGACGCCAGGCCTCGGCGTCGCCGTCACGGCATCCGATGGCGAGCGCAAGGTCGGCGGCATGCAGCGAGTCGAGAAAGCGTGTGACTTCTGCGTGGTCGGCAGAACCGGTAACCGGGCCGAATCGGCGTTCCAAGCTCCGCCACAACGCACTGGCGAAGGACGAGCGTGATACTCGCCACTCCGCCGCATTGCTCGCGGAATACAATCGATCAATCGTGTCGCGGTAGTTTTCGAGGAATTGTTCTAGCGACATCGCCGCCATGATTTCCCGACCGCTGCGTCCACGACCCTCGCGCCGGTCATCCGCTATGCTGAGCCTGCGTCAGGCCAATCTCAATCCCGTCCGCGCGGTTCGATCGGCGCCATCAGCCGGCCCGAGCGTTGGCGTCTCCTGAAACTAAGATCGCAGGAGGGGGATTTTCTTGCGCTTTATTTCGGCGGGAACGGAAGTCTGGCCGGCCGCCGACGCGCGAGCGTCGAGCGTCGCGCAACTGCGACCGTCCACGGCCTCATTTTCTGTTTCTGTGATCCCGTGGCTGTCAACTGTGGCTGTCAAACGCCCTGAAGAATCAAAAAACCTTGGCGTCCCCGACGGGATTTGAACCCGTGTTACCGACGTGAAAGGCCGGTGTCCTAGGCCGAGCTAGACGACGGGGACGTTAGGATCGAAGCCCGAAAATACGAACGCGCGCTATGCGCGCGCCAGACAGTCGAAAGTATCAGAGCCGCAAGAAGGGGAGCAAGTCATCGCGGCCAGCGGTCCAACGGCCCGAAGACTCATCCCGTGAAGCGAACAAAGCGGCGGCGTTGTTTGGCGAAGCGGCGACCGATAATTTCGACATGATGTCCAATTCTGTCATCTTGGTCGCCGGCGCCGGCGCGATTGGCTCGATTCTCGGCGGGATGCTGCATGATGCGGGGCACGACGTCACGCTGCTTGGCCGGCGAGCGCATCTCGAGGCGATTGCACGCGGGGGCTTAAGAATTTCGGGACTGCTTGGCGATCGAACCGTCACCGGCATGACGCTGGCCGACGATCCCGCGCGGCTCGGCAGGCGGTTCGGATTAATCGTGTGCACGGTCAAGAGTTATGACACCGAGTCGATCGCGGCTCGGCTGGCCGACCGTTTGACCGACGACGGCGCGGTGGTCTCGATGCAAAATGGCCTGGGCAATATCGAGTCGTTGATCGAGAGCTTCGGACGGCAACGGGTGTTGGGCGCGCGCGTGATCTTCGGCGCGGAAATACCCTCGCCGGGCAGTGCGCACGTGACGGTTTTCGCGCAGCCGGTCGCAATCGGACCCGCACCCGCGATTCATCGCGAGGACTCGCCGGCACTCGCGGCGCGCGCCCGCGCGATCGCCGCAATGATCGACGCCGCCGGCGTTCCCGCGGTCGGTGTTGACGACATCATGCCCGTCCTGTGGACCAAGGTTCTGTACAACGTGGCGCTGAATCCGCTCGGCGCAATTTTGCAGCAGCACTATGGAGCGCTCGCCGGCGATCCGGACGTGAAGCCGATCATGGATCGCGCGATCGAGGAGGCGTTCGCGGTCGCGCGCGCGCTCGGCGTCGCCCTCCCCTTTTCGAGTGCGGCAGAGTATCTAAAAGTTTTTTATGAGCAGATGATCCCGCCGACGTCCGTTCATCGGCCGACGATGATCCGCGATCTTCATGTCCGCGGGCGCACCGAGATCGGCGCGCTGAACGGCAAGATCGTCGAGCTTGCCGATCGCCTGGGAATCGGCGCGGAGACGAATCGGATGCTGACGCGGCTGATCAGGGCCGCCGAGCGGGCTCGGCGCCGAGCAATGAAAACTCAGGGAGAACGATGAAGGCGGCATCGATACGCCGCGCGAGCATGGATGCGATCGTCGCGCAGGCTGAGCGCGAGTTCCCCTTCGAATGCTGCGGCTTGATCATCGGCGACAACGAAAACTCGGTCGAGGAAGTCCGCCCGGTCGCCAACATCCAGAACCGCATGCACGCCGAAGACGCGGCGGCGTTCCCGCGCGACGCGCGCACGGCTTTCCTGATGGAGCCGAAGGAGCACCTGGCGGCGATGATCGAGGCCGATCGCCGCAAACTCGCGATCCGCGCCGTTTACCATTCGCATCCCGATCGCGACGCGTATTTTTCCCCGACCGATCGCGCGCAGGCGTGCTCATTCGATCCGCCGGAGCCCGACTATCCCGGCGTCGTTTACATCGTGATCTCGATTCGCGCCGGAAAATTCGCGCGCGCAGCGGCGTTCGCCTGGGATTCCGAAAGGAAGGAATTCGCCGAGACGAAGCTGACCGTCGAATGCAGGGGTGACCCCTGCACCCAATGTTAAGTAGGCAGGCGCACTGGCAGTCACTTTTTTCAAAAGTGGTCGGAAAGGGTGCTGAAGTGCTGGGGTTATTAGGAAAATGTTTCACGTGAAACATTTTTTAGTTCAGGAGAACGAAACACGAATGTCCGGAAAAAGAGAGGCGTGGGACTCCCCGGCGTTATCGACGCGGCGCTGGTGCGAAAGCGAAGATACGAACAGGCGCCCAAGTTCCACTCGTTCGAGGAGTGATAATCTGTGAAAATTGAAAAAGGGGCGCAAGCCGAGGCGTTGGGAATTATGCCGATGAAGAATCCGCCGCATGTCGGCGGTTTAATCCGCCGCGAAGTGATCGAGCCTCTCGGACTGACAGTGACCGAGGCGGCGAAAGTCCTCGGGGTCGGGCGGCAGGCGCTTTCCAGCCTGCTGAACGGGAAAGCGGCTCTTACGAGTGAGATGGGCCTCCGGATCGAGAAGGCGTTTGGGCCGAAGATGGAGCACCTGATGCGGATGCAGCTTGCTTTCGATCTGGCTCAGGCGCGCAAAGCGGAGCGCGGGATCTCGGTAAAGCGATACCTTGGGAAAAGAGAGGGGATTATCCGGGATGCTCCAGAAAAAAAGCCGCGCAGCGTATCCACGGCGTAGGTTCTTCTGCGCCCGCAGACCTGTTTGATCGCGCGCAAATCGTCCGGCGGCACGGCTCGGATAAAAATGGCCTCAAAAAATAGCCTCTGCCGGGCGGGACGCATCGCAGCCACAATTCTGAAATACCCCGCGCAGAACTCGACCGCGTAGGCCATCGCGTTGTCAGATCAGACCCAGTTCCTTTTTCAGCCGCGTCCACGGAGTCGTCCCCTTGCGTTTGGCCTCGCGGATCGCCGCGCGGGCGGCCTTCAAGTCGTCGCGGTCCTCCATCGCTTCAAGCAGCGCGACATCCTCGATCGGCACCACAGCCGCCAGCGGACGGCTGCGGCGGGTTAGCAGAATCCGGTCCTTGCCGTAAGCAACGCGGTTGATAAGGTCAGAGAAGTGCTGACGCGCCGCAACTGTAGTGATCGCTTCACTGCTGGATTTCTTCCTGGCTGGCATCGGCAAATGTGCTCCCGTTCGCTGAAACTGAGTCAATTGTACATTTACGCTGTAATGTACACCAGCGCCGGGAGCTGAAATTCACCGGGCAGGGGTGACCCCTGCACCCAGTATTAGGGCCGCCCGCCGCTGGCGGGCGCGGAAAATAATGACCCGATCAGGTTACGCAAAGGTCTGTAAGGGAGAGGCAAAGAAAAAGATCCGGGGTCCCTCGACTTCGCTCGGGATGACGGAGAGGAGCGCCATCGTTCGGGATGACGCCGGGGGCGCGACATCGCTCGGGATGACGGATTAAGACGGGATGGGGGAGGAATTTGGAATTTGGAACCGCACCCGACGCTCCGCGTCGGCCTCGCCCTGTCAGGGCGAGGCAAAGATCCGGGTTCCTTCGCTGCGCTCAGGATGACACAAAAAAGTGAGCAGGCGGGCTTTTGCGATGCGCTCGCAGAACCCTTGTATCTGCGAAGTCGCCGGGGTTAGTTCTCGGAGGCGGTGAATTCGGATTCCTTGCCGGACATCTCGAGCGACATCCCGCGAGTTTCGTCGATCATCAGACCGAACAGGATCGCAGCCGGGATTCCAACAATCGACAGCGCGCCGACGACGATCGACAGCCCGCCCATCGCGTTCGCCAGCATCGCGACCGCGGCATTGCAAATGACGGCGCCGATGGCGCCGACCAGCGCGAACCAACCGATCATGGTGCCGCGCAGCGGGGTGGGAAACAGTTCGGTCGCGGCCGCGTTGGTCGCGACGGAGCCCCCGTTGTCGCATACGTTGAACCAGAAGAAGCCGCCCGACAGCCACATCAGCGGCCACGCGAAATGCGCCGGCGGTCCCCAAAAAAACCACAAATGGCCGGCGGTGATGAAAATGCCGAAGCCGACCACCGTCGGCACGCGGCCGAAGCGCTCCGACGCCCACGCGCCGATTGGAAAACCAACCAATCCTAATCCGCCGGCGACGATGGTCATCGTGCTGGCGGCGGCGGCCGACAGGCCGACAACGGAAACCGCGTGGTAGTAGCCAAAGGCGTTAGCGGCGGTGGTCGAGATTGCGACGGCCAGCGCGCATACGATCATCGTGATCGAGCGTTTGCGATAGAGCGGCTGAAAGACGTCGTAAAAGTGCGACCTGGCGATGATTCCCGCACTTTCTGAGAGTTCCCATCGATCGCTCTCGGGCAACAGCCGCGCCATCGCGGGCAGCATGGCGACTCCCGCCGCCGAAATCACGAACATCCATCGCCACGACCATCCGTACGCGACAAAGATCGGCATGAGGAATACGCAGAGTCCGGCTCCCACCGAGGCCGCCAGACCGCCGAAGCTTTGGCCGCGTGCGCGACGTGCGATCGGCAGCTCCTCGGAAAGCATCACGATACAGCCGGCGCCGGCGGCGCCGAGGACCGCATAGAGCGCGATCTGAAATGAGGTGAACGCGACAAAATTGGTCGAGAGCGCGGTCCCGATGCTGCAAACGGGAATCGCGGCGACGCACCACAGGATCATGCGGCGACGTCCGTGCCTGTCGATCATCCGTGAAAGCGCGAGCGCGCCCAGGGCGGAGAGCGAGATCCACGCGAACAGGCGGGCGATTCCGGCGCCGTCGAGGTGGAAGCTCGTTCCGATCCACGGCGCCGCGACCGAGACAATTGAGGCCGCGAAGCCCTGGTAGAAGAGCATCGCGACCAGCGCGATAACGGTCACCCGCTCGCGCCCGGCGGAATCAGCGGCGGCATCGAGCTGCTCGTGATTGGGGGCCGGGGCCGTCGGCGGCGCGGGATCGTTCACAAAAGAATTCGAGGACTCTCAGCCGTCGCCGACCAGCTCAAAGACCGGCGTGCGCGACGCGACGGTGCGAAACGCGTCGGCGGGCGAGCCGGCGGGCACGTCGAAGAAACGCTGAACCTGGGAGGCGAAGCGATCGAGGAACGCTTTGATAATCTCGGGCTTGTCGGCATCGGCAAGCTCGCGAACCGTCAACGATTCGGAACCGGCGCCGCGCCGCAGGACGACGCGACCGGCGGCGCGCGCATTGCGGGCCCATGCAGTCTCGCCGCGAGCAGCAACCAGCCATCGGCGACCCTGGAATTCGAGGAGGTTGACGGGGGTGGTGAAGGTCATCCCCGATTTTCTGCCGCGGACCTCGAGCAGGCGCATGTATCGCGGCGCGATTCCGAGCTTGACGGCGCGGCCCATCAGGCGGTTCAAGAATCGAGCGAGTGCGCTTTCCTTCTGAAAAGTCTCGGGCACGATGCAGGGGCCTCCCGCGGCGACGGGTATATAGCGAGCATATCTCAAGGACGCGCGCGCTCGAAACCGCCGCAGATGCGCGCCGGCGCAATATCCACCGGAATACCGCGGCGGGTGATTTTATCTCAGAAGATGGTATTCGGGTTTGTAGGTCTGCGATCGGACGAATTGCGCGATATCTTGAGGCACCGGGACGCGCGCAAAGCCGCGCGCGAAAATCACCTCCGCCACGCGCTCGGCAGCATATAACTCGGTGTTGAGTATCGTTGACACGGGAGGATAGATGAGCCCGGCATCGAGCTCGGCCGCACTCACCTGCTCCGCCACCGCGCGAGCGGCAACTATGAACATCTCATTCGTCACGCGCCTTGCGCGGGTGGCATAGACCGCCAGACCTATCGCGGGAAAGATGTAAATGTTGTTCCCCTGTCCGGGCACAAAGGTCCTGCCGTTAAGGAGCACCGGAGGAAACGGGCTTCCGCTGGCGAAGATGGCACGGCCCTCCGACCAGCGGTAAGCCTCTTCCGCCGAGCACTCGGAGTGCGAGGTCGGATTCGAGCAGGCGAAGATAATCGGGCGCCGATTGATTCGCGCCATCGTTTCGATCACGCGCTGGTTGAAGGTCTTGGCAACCGTGCTGACGCCGATGATCGCGGTCGGCTTGATCGACTCGATCGCATCGACAAAATCTTTGGTCGGCGAGTGGCGATGCGCGTAAGGCTTGTGGAAATCAGCCAGGTCATTGCGGGTTGTTTCCAGCAGTCCGTTTACGTCGAACAACCACAGTCGAGCGCGGGCATCCTCGGCTGAAATCCCCTCGAGCATCATCCTTTCGGTCAACAGGCCTGAGATTCCGATAGCGGCGGAACCGGCGCCGAGGAACAGGAAGGTCTGCTCGGAGAGTTTTCCGCCGATTATGCGAAGCGCTCCAAGAATTCCCGCAAGCGCGACCGCCGCGGTGCCCTGGATGTCATCGTTGAAGCAGCAAATCCGGTCGCGGTAGCGGGCAAGCAGCCGGATGGCGTCGGCGCCCGCCCAATCCTCGAACTGGACGCAGCAATTAGGGAACTCTTCCTGGACCGCGGTTATGAATTCTTCGACAAACTCATCCAACTGCGCCACTGGCGGGCGCGTCTGCCGCAAGCCCAGGTAGAGCGGGTCGCGCAGCAACGTCTCATTGTTAGTGCCGCAGTCGATGAGGATCGGGAGAGAGTATTGCGGCGGCACGCCGGCGCACGCGGTGTAGAGCGCCAGCTTGCCGATCGGGATTCCCATGCCGTTTGCGCCGAGATCGCCAAGCCCCAGAATCCGCTGCCCGCTGCTGACCACGATAAAGCGCACGTCGCGCTGCGGCCAATTGCGGAGAATTTCGCGGACGCGGCCCTTGCGTTTGATCGACAGGTAAAGGCCCTTGGGCCGGCGCATGATGTGGCCAAACTGGAGGCAGGCCTCGCCCACCGTCGGGGTGTAGACGAGCGGCAGGAATCGCACCGGGTCCGACATGAGCACGCAGTAAAAGAGCGTTTCGTCGTTATCCTGCAGTTGCGACAAGTAGATGTACTTTTCCAGATCGTTCGGCTTTTGCGACAGCTGAAGGTGCACCCGCTGGATCTGAGCTGCCTCGGTATCGATCCCTTCCGGCAAGAGGCCGAGCAGGCCCAGCGCCTCGCGCTCAGACTCAGTGAACGCGGTCGATTTATTCAGTTGCGGATCACGCAGAAGCGCCAAACCGTGCGGTATACCTGTCATTCCGCCAGCCTAATAGTAAACTTGATAGTTCACAAGCAAGCCTAATATCAATTTAGTAGTTTACAGGTAAAATGGAAGTCCGCGATTACGATCCCACGTTGGCTGGATTGCATTTCGCACCTCCGTTGGAATAGGAGTTACGTCTCACAAATTTCGACGTGGAGCGATGAAGTGACACCCAACCCCGACGCAATTAGTTCACCGACCAGCAGCCGCGCGTTGCGCGATTGGGTCAACGAAGTCGCCCAGCTCACCCGGCCCTATGCGATTGTGTGGTGCGACGGTTCCGAAGCGGAGAAAAATCGCCTGACCAAACAGGCCGTCGCGGTGGGAATACTGATCGAGCTCAATCAGGCCAAACGGCCCGGCTGCTATCTGCATCGCTCGAATCCCAACGACGTTGCGCGCACCGAACAACTGACCTTCGTCTGCACTCCGAAGGAAATAGACGCCGGGCCTACCAATAATTGGTCGGAGCCCGCAGCGACATACGCCAAGTTGCGCGGATGGCTCCAAGGGTCGATGCGCGGGCGCACGATGTACGTGGTGCCGTACCTGCTGGGCCCGATCGGGTCGCCGTTCTCGAAGGTCGGCGTCGAGCTCACCGACAGCATCTACGTCGTGCTGAACATGCGAATCATGACGCGGATGGGCGCGGTGGCGCTCGCTCAGCTTGGCGAGTCGGACAATTTCAATCGCGGAATTCATTGCCTGCTCGACTTGAATCCCGAGCGCCGCCTGATTTGCCACTTCCCCCAGGACAACACCATCATCTCGGTCGGCAGCGGGTACGGCGGCAACGCACTCCTCAGCAAGAAATGTTTCGCGCTTCGGATCGCAAGTTGGCTCGGCCGTGACGAAGGATGGTTGGCCGAGCACATGCTGATCCTCGGCCTGCAAAGTCCCGACGGCGAGACCACTTATGTCGCCGCCGCGTTTCCCAGCCTATGCGGCAAGACCAATCTCGCGATGCTGACGCCGCCGGCCGAGTTCAAGGGCTGGAAGGTGTCCACGATTGGCGACGATATCGCGTGGCTGCGGGTCGGTCCGGACGGCGGCCTGTGGGCGGTTAATCCCGAGAACGGCTACTTCGCCGTCGCGCCCGGAAACAGCGAAAAATCGAACCTGAACGCGATGAGGATGCTACAGCATGATTCGATTTTCACCAACGTCGCGATGACTCCCGACGGCGGCGTGTGGTGGGAAGGGATGGACGTGCCGGCGCCCGACGGTCTGCTCGACTGGCAGGGACGCCCGTGGAAAAAAGGCTCGCCGGACAAGGCCGCGCATCCCAACAGCCGCTTCACGACTCCGATGCGCAACAATCCCGTCTGGTCGCCGCTGGCGGACGATCCGCGCGGTGTGCCGATCTCCGCGATCATTTTCGGCGGACGGCGCGCCACGACGGTGCCGCTCGTGCTCGAATCGATGGACTGGACGCACGGCGTCTTCATGGGCGCCACGATGGGTTCCGAAACGACGGCTGCGGCTACAGGAGCGGTCGGCGTGTTGCGGCGCGATCCGATGGCGATGCTGCCGTTCTGCGGCTACAACATGGGCGATTATTTCGCTCACTGGCTCAAGATGCGCAGCGCGATCAAGAAGCCGCCGCGCGTATTCATGGTCAACTGGTTTCGCAAGGACGCCGCCGGCAACTTTATCTGGCCCGGCTACGGCGAAAACCTGCGCGTGGTCAAATGGATGCTCGATCGAATCCACGGACGCGCCGGTGGCCGCAATACGCCGGTTGGAATCGTTCCCAATGAGGCAGACCTCGATCTCAAGGGCCTCGATCTGCCCGAGAGTGCTGTGCGAGACGCGCTTGCCATAAATCCCGCGGAATGGAAAACGGAACTCGAATCCGCCGGCGAATTCTTCGAAAAGATCGGGCCGACGATGCCGGAGGAATTGAAGGAACGCCGTCAAGCGATCCTCAAATCACTCAACAGCCACGCATCCGTGCAGCAGGCCGCCGCCGACCGCTGATATATTTGCCGCGATACGGCAGGTCGGCGAACTGCTCGGACATTCGAGCGCGTATATGACTTCGCGCTACGGGCATCTCGACCGACGATCCGCGCCTCAAAGAAAAGTAGCCGCCGCTGTTTGCAGCCACCATCGCGCCGACGCGAAACCGCACCCGTACAGGGATTTGAATCTGATCGCGGGCACACGCTGCCGCCATGTCTGATCGGTGTCTTGACGCGGGCCTGTCCGCCATTTGTCGGTCGCACGACAGTCTGCTAACTCACTGTGTTTGGTAATCTGAATCTCACTTTTATGGAGACCGAAAGCGCCAGAGCACTCTTGAGAATCCCCTTCGTCATTTTGTTCGTCGTGGCGATGGTTCTCGCTGTTTTGGGGGGATTCTGGCTGTGGCTTCTCTATGTAGGAGCGATTGAGGACTGGTTCCAACCGCACATCAGCACTTTCCTGTCTCTTTGGGTCGGGGGAGCGGTCGGGCTTTTCACTTCTCCCGGCGTCCTAATCTTCCCTGCCCTGTTCTACCTTATCGAAGGCCATCTGCCTTGGCATTATCTTCACGTCTATGTTGCTTCAATCGCGTGCGTTCTGTTGGGAGTGTTCTCGAAAGCTCTTTCCGACTGGATAGCCGAGCAGGAGTCGCGTTCGAGCCACGGCGAACTGCCTACGCGATGGCTCAGATTCTACATCATCTTGCTCTGGGTGAAAGTCGCTGTAGCGGGGACAGCGGCCCTACTTGCGCTAGCTGTCATGAGGCATCGCGCAATGCCGTGGCTCATGGTCTCGGCTTTTGAAGGCGCCGCCATCGCGCCGATTTCCGCTTTCGTGGCGCACGGTCTGTGGCGAAGAAAACTAGTCGCTTGGCGCTGGAACTGGGTAGCGCTGGCGTTCGACTGTATACCGCACGTCCCTGCTTCACAGGCTGGCATCCCGCGCGGCTTCAACGCAGCGCTCGTTTTCACGGCAGTGGCCCTTTGGTCTTTTTTTTGGTTCCTTCCCAACTACGTGTATTTCAAAAGGCGTAAGGTCTTGTTCGGTGGCGCGACCGACGACCCGCACCTCAATTCAGAATAGACCGGCGGACAGTTCTGCTGAAAGGCGGCCCAACGAGAGAGGTGTCAATGCCAAGCTGGAAGCAGCAAGCGAGTCGGCTGTTTTGGAAGTGCGTTCCTGAGAAGATACGTATCCGCCACAGCCTGCGGAAGCTGAACCGTCAGTACGATGGCGAAATCGAGCAAGCAAGACGGCGGGGCGACTGGAACAAAGAGCAAGAACTGGCATCGGAGTTTTTCCTTTACTCCGACGGCTATTATGGCCGGTTGTATGAAATGGATACCAACTATTGGCGACGGAAAGCCCGCCGTTACCATGTCCCGATTCCCGAACGTGGCAGCGAGGAAGACAGTAACTGGAAATGCATCGAAGACCGCGAAGACGGCCACAAGTATTGGTATCTCACTGAGACCGGAATATTTGCGGTGCGCAGTTTGATCCGTGAAGAACAAAAGTACAGAAGAGACAGTATGTTAGCAGTTATAGCCGCATTCACTGGAGCCGGTGGAGTACTAATCGGGATTTTATCTGCCCTGCACAGCAAATGAGTCCCAAGGCGCCCCTTCTACCGTCGCGCATGTTTCCCTGACATATCGACCACGACACGAAACCGCACGGGCGCAAGGCTTCACCGGCTCTGCGCGAGCCAGAGAAGCCCCGTGTCTGATCACCACGATTAACCCGACCATCGGGCACGCGAGCGGCGCCGTAAGCCCTCAGACTCCGGCACCGCAACTGTTTGTGCGATCGACGGCGCTAGTCGAGATGCTTGCGCAGGAAGGTCGGGATGTCGAGGTCCTCGTCTATTCGCCCGATACCGCAGGTTCGAACGGGTTCAAGCATCGAACGCCGCTACGCTCAATGTCTTTGAGGTTGCGCGTTACCAGAGTCAGGCCATGAGCCTCGGCCGTCGCGGCTAGGATCGAATCAACCACAGGCAAAGGCTCGCGTGCGTTTATACGACCCCAGATCTGCGCGACTCGCTCATCGACGGGCAGTACTCGTTCTCCGAACGAAGCCAAAATCTCTTCCAGCCAATGTTCCAGCGCGTTAGCTCGCTGCCTATTTCGCGGACGCAGCCGTTCGATTCCCTGTCTTATCTCCCCGACGACCAGAACGCTCAGGAAAAGTTCGTCGTCGCGGATATCGCGATACCAGGCGGCCACGTGGCGATCGCAACGCCGGCCTTTGCCAACTTCCGATATGATGTTCGTATCAATCAGGTACATTCAAAGTTGAATGATTCGCGCTGTGTCACGCGACCGTCGTATCTCTACGCCTTCCAGCGGCGCCGACGCGAGCAATGCCTTGAAGGTCTTGCCCCCGGCGCGCAAACGCCGATATTGGTCGGCCCTGACCAGGACGGCCACCGGTTTGCCGTGACGGGTTACCGTTTGCGGCCCTTCTCTCAGAGTACGCTCGACCATTTCGCTGAAGCGCGCCTTGGCTTCTTGAATCTGCCATCTCATGAGCATCAGTCTAGTCAGACTAGACCGTCGAGTCAAATTTCAGTGACCCCCCAGAGCCGTTAAACAAGGCCAAAAAGTACGCGCCGCGACTCGTAAGACCCCGCCACCGCAACTGTTTGTGCGATCGCCCGCGCTAGTCGAGATGCTTGCGCAGGAAGGTCGGGATGTCGAGCTTGTCATCGCCGTCGAGCAGCGAAGTCGGCTCCAGCTTCTCTCCATCCGCCAGGCCCGCATCCTCGCCGCGCCGCCTGAAAGTCGGAATGTCCAGCGAACTGTCGTCCACGACCATTCCCATCCTGCGCACCGGCTTGTTGCCCGGGAACATCCTCACCTGCCCTGCCTGGGCCGGCGCCGGCTTGACCTCCATGGGATCGACGGCCCGGGTCGAGGCCGCCGCGATCGGGGTGGTGACGGGAGCGCCCGACGGCGAATAGCGTGGCGAACCTCGGTCGAGATCGCCGAATCCCGTAGCGATAACCGTGACGCGAATCTCGTCCGTCATCGCGTCGTCGATCACGGCGCCGAAAATGATGTTCGCGTCCTCGTGCGCCTCTTCCTGGATCAAACTCGCCGCCTCGTTGACTTCGTAGAGCGCCATGTCCGAGCCGCCGGTCACGTTGATCAGCAGGCCGCGCGCGCCCTTGATCGAGACGTCTTCGAGCAGCGGGCTCGAGATCGCACGCTGCGCAGCCTCGACTGCGCGATTTTCGCCCGACGCCGTCGCCGCGCCCATCATCGCCATGCCCATCTCGGCCATGATCGATCGCACGTCGGCAAAATCCAGGTTGATCAAGCCATGGACGGTGACCAGTTCGGAAATTCCGCGCACCGCCTGCAGCAGCACGTCGTCGGCCTTCTGAAACGATTCCTTCAACGACGTATTTTTGCTCGCGACCGAGAGCAGGCGTTGATTGGGAATCGTGATGAGCGTATCGACCGCGTTCTTGAGCTCGCGCAGTCCGTCTTCCGCCTGCGCCATGCGGCGGCGTCCTTCGAACTGGAACGGCTTGGTCACGACGCCGACGGTCAGCGCGCCGAGCTCGCGCGCGACCCGCGCAATCACCGGTGCGGAGCCGGTTCCGGTGCCGCCGCCCATCCCGGCGGTCACGAACACCATCTCCGCTTCCGACAGGATTTCGCGGATCCGTTCTTCGTCTTCCAGCGCGGCCTTGCGTCCGATTTCAGGATTGCCGCCGGTGCCGCGTCCGCGCGTGATCTGGTCGCCGATCTGAACGCGCAGCGCCGCATGATTATTCTGCAGCGCCTGGATGTCGGTATTCACGGCTATGAAATCGACGTTGCGCAGCCCCACATTGATCATGTGGTTGATCGCATTGCCGCCGCATCCACCAGCGCCGATTACCTTGATCCTCGCGCCCGGGTCGGGATTACTCACCAACTCAATCATTACAGATCCTCCTCCACCACCTACCGGCAAAGTTTGTTGCCCGATTAATTTTTTGTTCCGGCGACTTCTCAAAAGAAGTCCCTCATCCAATCGCTAAGTCGCGAACGCAGCCGCCACAGCCGGCCCGTTCTTCCCACGCCGTTGCCAATTCCACCCGCCGCGCTCTGGTACAGCAGCAATCCCGCCGCCGCCGTGTACATCGGCTTCATCAGTTCTTCGGGCAGCCCTTTCAGGTTGATCGGAAGTCCGCGCCGCACCGGCACGCCGAAGACGCGCTCGGCCAGTTCCTGCGTGCCCTCCAGCAGCGACGTCCCTCCCACCAGCACCACGCCCGAGGCAAGCCCGTCCGAAACCCCCGAGCGCAGCAGCTCGCGCTGCACCATCGCGAAAATCTCTTCCATCCGCGGCTCGATTATTTCTCCGAGCAAGCGGCGCGCGATCACCCGCGGCTCGCGTCCGCCGACTCCCGGCACCTCCACCATCTCGTCGCGGCGCACGACCTGGTTGGTCGCCACGCCGAACGTAGTCTTGAGCCGCTCCGCTTCGGAAATCGGCGTGCGCAGTCCCGCCGCGATATCGCTGGTAAGATGGTTTCCGCCGATGGGCAGCACGGCGGTATGCATCACCGCGCCGCCATGAAACACGATGATGTCCGTGGTGCCGCCGCCAACATCGATCAGCGCGACTCCGAGCTCGCGTTCCTCCGGAAACAGCGCCGCGTCCGCCGACGCCAGCGGCTGGAAAACCATCTCCGACGGCGTCACGCCCGCGCGCTCGCAGCACTTGGTAAGATTCTGGCCGTAGCTCTGCGCCGCGGTCACGATATGAATGCGCGCCTCGAGGCGCACTCCCGCCATCCCATGCGGCTCGCGCACGCCCTCCTGCTCATCGACCGCAAACTGCTGCGGCAGGATATGCAGCACTTGCCGATCGAGCGGGATTGCGACCGCGCGCGCTGCGTCGATCACTCGATCCACATCGCGCGAACCGACTTCACCGCCCCGCACCGCGACGATCCCGTGGCTGTTGAGGCCCTTTATATGCGGCCCCGCAACCCCAACCACCGCCGAACCCACCCGCACGCCGGAACTTTTCTCCGCTTCCTGGACCGCCGATCGGATCGCATCGACCGTCGCCTCGATATTGACCACCACGCCCTTGCGCAACCCGGTGCATGGCGCGATTCCGAAGCCAAGCGTCGCTAATTGGCCGTCGGGCAGCGACTCGCCGACGATTGCGCACACTTTGCTGGTGCCGACGTCCAATCCGGTGAGCAGATTTCTCATCGCGTCACGGACTCCCCGTTCGGCTGGAGCGAAACCTTTCGAATCCCGCCCTTGTGTTTCGAATGGTTACCCTCGCCTGCATGCAGGCGCACGACCACCAGCCCCGGCGTAGTCAAATCGAGTGCGGCGATCAGGTTCTCGCGCCCCTGCCATTGCTGTCGCACCTCGATCGCGCGCTGAATTTCCGTCGTCGCGCGATCGAGGTCGATCACCACCTCGGTACGCTCGCGTTCCAGAAAGAGCGACGCGGTCGCGTCATCATTAACTCGCATTTCCGAGACAATTTCGGACAACTGCGCTTCCGAGCGCACCAGCACCGCCGCATAATCGACCATCTGCGGTCCGCGCGCGTTGTCGAGCACCGCGCCGCTCAGCACCGGCAGATCGCCCTGCTTGCCGGGCGAGACCGGCCCGCGAAGTTCGCCGCCGCTGAATAGCTCGTAGAAGCCGTCGCGCCGCTCGACGATCGCGATCGCGCCTTCACGCATGTCCCCCGCCGACAGCGCCGTGACGCCCGGCCCGAGGCTGGCGCGATGGTAAATTCCAGCGCGCCCGGCCCATTCGGTCAGCACGGCAGAGTAGCTCGCGGCAGCCGTGCGCGCGGGCGCGAGCGAGTCCATTATTTGATTCCGATATGAGCTGAGAGTCGCGCAAGCTCTGAGCGTGATTGCGCGGCCGGTCGTGCTGAATCCCGTCATCACGCCCAGCGCAAAAAAGGCGCACACGACCAGCCCGCCCAACCGCGGGCTCCATCCTGCCACCGCCCTATTTCCGCCTCTGCGAACCGCCACCCCGCCACCTCAATCCCGCGTCACCAATCGCCGACCAGCCTAACCTCCGGTTCGAGCCAGACGCCGCTCTGCTCCTTGACCTTGTTGCGCGCCATGTCGATCAGCGCGCGCACTTCCGCGGCCTGAGCGCCGCCAAGATTCACGATAAAATTTGCATGCTGATCCGAAAAAGCCGCGCCGCCCAGCCGCGTCCCCTTCAGACCCGCGCCTTCCAACAGCTTGCCCGCGAAATTTCCCGGCGGGTTCTTGAAGATCGAACCCGCATTGGGCACGCCACGCGGCTGGCGCGACGCACGCCTGGCCTTCATCTCCGCGACTCGCGCCATCAACTGCGCGCGATCGCCGCGAGCTAGCTCGAAATCGACTCGCGTGATTACGAAGTGCGCCGGCAACTCGGTGCGCCGGTACGAAAACTTGACTTCGTCCCTGCTCAGCGCAATCGCCTCGCCAGCCCCGGTGACGCCGTGCACCAGAGTGACCACCTTGGCGATTTCGCCGCCGAACGCGCCCGCATTCATCACCAATCCGCCCCCGACCGTGCCGGGAATACCCTCGCCGAATTCGAGCCCCTCAAGACCCCGATCGACCACCGCCTGGACCAGGGTACCGAACGCGGCGCCAGCGCCCGCAACGACTTTCGTGTCGTCAATTTTTATTTTCCCGAAGCCATCGCCGAGCCTCACTACCAGCCCGCGCATCCCGCGATCGCTCACCAGCAGATTGGTCCCTGCGCCGAGGCAGAAGCATGGCACGCCGGCGCGATACGCCGCCGCCTTCGCATGCATCAGCTCGGTTTCGTCCTCGACGGCAACGAACAAGTCAGCGGGTCCTCCGATCCGAAATGAGGTCAGCTCCGCCAGCGGCATCGCGGCGCGGATTCGCGCGCCAAATCTCTCGCGCAGCTCGCGTTCAAGCGCCTTCATGGATTTTGACCTCGGCGTTGAGCGCATCCAGTATTTCGCCGCCCATCTTGTAGATATCGCCCGCGCCTAAAGTCGCGATCACGTCACCCGCGCGCGAGCCTGACGCGATGCGCGCCGCGGGATCTTCCTCGGCGCCGAGGTAATGCACTTCGAGATGCCCCCGTGCGCACAGCGCCTCGTACAGACGCCGCGCGCAGACGTCGGCAATCGGCTCCTCGCCGGCCGGATACACATCAAGCAAGTAGAGCACGTCGGCATCGTCGAATGCCGACAGGAAATCGTCGAACAAATCGCGCAGCCGCGTGTACCGATGCGGCTGAAAGACTGCTACCACCCGGCGCTTGAACGATGCCCGCACCGCGGCCAGCGTCGCGCGCACCTCCGCCGGGTGATGCGCATAGTCGTCGAGCACGATTCGTCCCGCCGCTTCGCCCTTGATCTCGAATCGCCGGCTGATTCCGCCGAACTTGGCCAGCGCCGCCGCCGCGCGCTCGAAGCTGATTCCAATTTCCATCGCGACTGCGATCGCCGCGAGCGAGTTCATCGCAACATGCACGCCCGGCGTCGGTATAGTCACTCGGCCAAGATGCTCGCCGTTGCGGATCACCTCGAAGCGAGTCGAAAGGCCGTCTATCACGATTTTCTCGGCGCGCAGATCCGCGTCCTGCGCGACGCCGTAGGTCACCATCGGCTTGCGAATCGACGCCATCAGGCCGCGCACGTTCACACTGTCGATTCCGAGTACGGCAACGCCGTAGAACGGCACCCGGTTGATAAAGTCCGCAAACGCCTGCCGCACTCGATCCATCGTGCCGTAATGATCGAGATGCTCCGGATCGATATTCGTCACCACTGCGATCGTCGGGATCAGCAGCAGAAACGACGCGTCGCTCTCGTCGGCCTCGGCAACCATGAAATCGCCGCGTCCCAGCCGGACGTTGGTGCCCGTATTGCGAATATTTCCGCCCACCGCGACCGTGGGATCGAGATTTGCCTCTTCCATGATCAGCGCGATCAGACCGGTCGTGGTCGTCTTGCCATGAGTGCCCGCGACCGCCACGCCGAGCTTGGCCATCCGCAGCAGCTCGCCAAGCATCTCGGCGCGCGCGATTACCGGAATTTTCATCTCGCGCGCTCGCGCGACTTCAGGATTGGAAAATTTTATCGCCGACGAGATTACCACCGCGTCGATACCAGCCTCATCCTTCACGTGCGCCGGATGATGCCCCTGGCTGATTTCGGCACCCAGCGACGCCAGCCGCGCGATCGTCGCCGAAGGTTTCACATCGCATCCGCTGACCCGCATCCCGAGCTTCAGGCACAGCTCGGCGATTCCGCTCATGCCCGCGCCGCCGATTCCGATGAAATGCAGCCGCCGCTGACGCGTCAAAAGACCATTTGCGTGCAGTTCACTCACGCTGCTGCTTTCTCCGCAACTTCAAAACATATTCTGGCTACGTGGCGAGCGGCGTCCGGATGCGCCGCCTGATGCGCCCGCAGACCCATCTCGTCCAGCCGCGCCGGATTCCGGATCAGCGCGTCAAGTTCGCGCGCGAGATTGGACGCAAGCTGCTCGTCGTCGCGGACTATTATCGCTCCGCCGCGCTTTTCAATCACGCACGCGTTGTGCAGTTGTTGCAAATCCTTATGGAACGGATAAGGCACAAAAATGGCCGCGCGCGCGCCAAGAGCAATGTCCGTGACCGTCATCGCGCCTGAGCGCGCGATAACCAGATCGGCGCGATGCAGCGCGTCGGCGACGTCGTCGATAAACGGCGCCACCTCTGCCGCGACGCCCATTTCGCGGTATGCACTCCTCACCAACTCCTCATCCGCCTCCCCAGTCTGGTGAACAATGCTCAAATTTATAACACTTTTTCCGCAGATTTTGAAAGCCCCTACAACGCCAATATTCAGGCGATGCGCTCCCGATGAACCGCCTAAAACAAGGATTTGTAATTGCCCACCCTCCCGGCGCGATCGGTCAGGATGGTATTGAAACCGGGTCGGATTGCCCGTGACCGCGACTTTGGAAGAACTGAAATAAGCCGCACTGTCACTGAAGCCGACGCAGATTTTGTCCGCGAATCTCGACAACATCCGATTCGCCAGACCCGGCCGCGTGTTCTGTTCCATCAACACCAACGGTGTCCGCGTCATGATCGCCGCCGCACCCATCGACGCCGACGCATATCCACCCGCGCTCACCACAATGCTCGGACGAAAGCGCCTGACCAGCGACACCCCGAGCCCAATCGCGCGAATGAATTCCGCCGACGCGCGCGCCCTCTCGATCACGCTATGCCCGCGAATTCCATGCATCTCGAATAATTCGTAACTATGCCCGCTTCTCGGCAGCCACTTCGCCTCAAGACCCGCGCTCGTGCCGACAAACAGCACCTCGATACCGGGACGCTCGCGAATCAGTTCCTCGCCCAGCGCAACGGCCGGAAAAAGATGTCCTCCCGTGCCGCCGCCTGCGATTATCACCTTCATCGCACCGCCGGCCGGCGCCCGAGCGCGAGTAGCGCGCCCAACGCCGCCATCGCGATGATGATCGAAGTGCCGCCGTAACTCAGGAACGGCAGCGGCAGCCCCTTGGTCGGGATCAGTCCGATCACCACCGACATGTTGATCAGCGCCTGAATCGAGAGCAGCGCGGTCAGTCCCACCGCGAGCAAGCTCGCGAACGGATCGGGCTCGTCATGCGCGATTCGCATCCCCCGAAACAGAATCAGCAGGAACAGCGCGACCACAACGGCCGCCCCGACAAGGCCGAACTCCTCGCCAACCACCGCGAAAACAAAATCGGTGTGCGCCTCCGGCAGATAGAACATCTTCTGACGGCCCGCGCCGAGACCTACGCCCCACTTACCGCCTTCGCCGAGCGCGATGAAAGATTGCACCAATTGGAAGCCGGCGCCGCGCGCGACCGACCACGGATCGAGGAACGTCGTCAGCCGCTTCATGCGGTACGATTTCGCTACCGCCTGGAACACCAACAGGCCCAGGGCCCCGCTGCCCGCGGCCGCAAGATGCTGCCAGCGCGCGCCCGCCGCCCACAGCATCGCGAACAGGATCAGCGCGATCATCACGGTACTGCCGAAGTCCGGCTGCTTCAGAATCATCAGCGTGATTGGCCCGACGATCAGAAAGACCGCCAGCGGTCCATGCGTGAACTTGCGGATCCGCTCCTGGCGCTTGCTCAGGAACCCGGCGAGGAAAAACACCAGCGCGAATTTCACCAGTTCCGACGGTTCCGCAACCACCGGTCCCAGCTTGAGCCATCGCCGCGCGCCGCCCTTCATCAGCCCGAGCCCTGGAACGTAGAGCAGCACCAGCATCACGACCGACACGATGAACAACGGCATCACGATTCGACGCAGACCCGCCAGCGAGAATTGCGACAGCAGGATCAAAATGACGAAGCCGGCCACGATGTGCGCCAGGTGAAGCTTGAAGAAATGGAACGCGTCGCCTTTTTTCTCGATGCCGAGAAAGTAGGTCGTGTTCAGCACCATCAGCAGCCCGAGCAACAACAGCACCGCCGCCGGCAGCCACAGCCACGGGTCGGGACGCCGATAGGTTACCCCGTCAAAGCGCCCGAACCAGCTCTTTATATACGTTGCCGCGTTCCGCATAGTCCTTGAACTGATCGAAGCTCGAGCACGCCGGCGACAGCAGCACCGTGTCGCCCGGCCGCGCCTCGCGCGCCGCATGTTCGACCGCCTCGCTTAGAGTCGCCACCAATTCGATCTGCGTGGCACCTTCGAGCGCCGCCGCCATCTTGTCCCGCGCCGCTCCGTTCAAAATCGCAAGCTTGACCTTGTCGCCGAGCGGCCGCCTCAGCGGCGCGTAATCTCCGCCCTTGTCGAGACCGCCTGCGATCAGAATTATCGGCGCCGCAATCGCGTCGATCGCCTCGACCACTGCGCCGACGTTGGTTCCCTTCGAGTCGTCGATATAAGTCACGCCGCCATGCGCATGTACGACTTCGATTCGATGCGGCAGCCCGCAAAATGACGCGAGCGCGCGTTCGATTTCTTCCATCTCGACACCAAGCGCGAGCGCCGCTGCCGACGCCGCCATCGCGTTGGATATGTTGTGCCGCCCACGCAGACGAAATCCTTCAAGGCTGATTCGCCCGCGACGCGCGCCATCGAAACCTAAATCGAAGACGATCGCGTTTGACCGATCGTCGAACCAAATCGACGCCCCGCCGCCGCCGCGCGCGTGCCCGAAGCCGATCACGCGCGAGCGCACGCCGTTGGCAAGCTTCCAAACATTGGGATCGTCGCGATTCAGAATCGCGTAGTCCGAAGCCTGCTGGTTTTCGAACAGCCGGGCTTTCGCGCGCCCGTAGTCCGCAAGATCGCGATAGCGATCGAAGTGATCGTCGCTCAGATTCAGATGCACGCCGGCGTGCGGCCGGAATTTCTCGATCCATTCGAGCTGAAAACTCGACACCTCGACGACCGCAACTTCCCACTTGCCATCGACCGCGTCGATTAACGGCGTGCCCAGGTTGCCGCCGACGAACGTGCGCCGTCCCGATGCCTTCAAAATCTCGCCGAGCAGCACCACGACCGTGCTCTTGCCGTTGGTGCCGGTGACCGCGGTGATTGGCGCCTCGAGGAAGCGGCCGGCGAGTTCGATTTCTCCGATTACCGGAATTCTCCGCTCGGTCGCAGCCCGCAGCAGAATCGAATCGCGCGGTACTCCCGGACTCGTGACGACCAGGTCGACGCCGTCCATCCAGCCTGCATCTTCGGCTCCCAGCTTCAGCGCACCTGCGGGTAGTTTGCTGCGCTCGACGTCGACACGTCGATCCGTCATCACGAGTTTCGCGCCGCGCGAGGCAAGGAACCGCGCCGCGGCGACTCCGCTGACTCCCAGTCCCACCACCATCACGCGCTTGTCCGACAGTTCCATCAACGCAGCTTCAGCGTGCTCAGTGCGACCAGCGCGCACACGATCGATACAATCCAGAATCTGATCACGACCACGGTTTCGGGGATGCCTTCGAGTTCAAAATGGTGGTGCAGTGGCGCCATCAGGAAAAACCGCTTGTGCGTCGCCTTGAAATAGTAGCGCTGAATGATCGTTGACACCGCCTCTGCCACGAACACGCCGCCGGCTATTATCAGCGCGAGTTCCTGCTTGGCCAGCACCGCCACCGTTCCGAGCGCCCCGCCCAGCGCCAGCGCGCCCACGTCGCCCATCATCATCGAAGCCGGGTACGCGTTGAACCACAGAAAGCCAAGCGACGCGGCGATCAGCGACGCACAGAAAATCGCAACCTCGCCGACGTTGGCGACATACGGTACCTGCAGGTAGCTCGCGAACTTGATGTTGCCGGCGACGTAGGTGAACGTCCAGTACGTGAACGCGACCGTCATCACGGGTCCAATCGCAAGACCGTCGAGTCCGTCGGTCAGGTTCACCGCATGCGAGCATCCCACGATCACGGCCATCGCGAACGGGATATAAAGCCACCAGTGCAGATCGGGATGAACGTTCTTCAGGAACGGCACCGTCAGATGCGTGTCGAAACCGAGATACAGGAACAGCCACGCCGCCGCGATGAACGCGCACGAAAATGACCAGGCCAGCTTCGCCGGGCCGCTCAGTCCAAGCCCTTTGCCGCGCGTGAGTTTGAAGTAGTCGTCGCTGAAACCGATCGCGCCGAAGGTCAGCGTCACGAAGATCGCGATCCAGACGTACGGATTCAGGATGTTGGCGAGCAGCAGCGTCGCCGCCAGCATCGACGCCACGATCAGCAGACCGCCCATCGTGGGCGTGCCGGCTTTCTTCTGATGCGCCTGCGGAACGACTTCGCGAATCGTCTGACCGATACGCAGCGTGCGGAACCGTTCGATCACAATCGGTCCCAGAGCCAACGACAGCGCCAGCGCCGTCAGCCCGGCCAGCACCGATCGCAGCGTCTCGTACCTGAGCGCGTTGAAGCCGGAATAATATTTGTGCAGGGGGTAGAGCAGCAGGTAGAGCATCGCGCGGCTCGCCGAGTATCAACTCTGCCCGCCGCCGAGTTCCGCCGCAATCTCGCGGACCACGACCCGATCGTCGAACGGGAGTACGCGCCCTGCCACCAGCTGATAGTCCTCGTGTCCCTTGCCCGCGATCAAGACCGCGTCGCCCGCGGTCGCGATTCTGAGCGCGATGGCGATCGCGGTGCGCCGATCCGGCTCCACGATATATCCGCCGCGCGTTGCAGCAATCGCAAACTCTTTCGGATTCCCGATTCGCGCACGTCCCGCCGCGATCAATCCCTTCTCGACGCCCGCAATTATCGCCATCGGGTCTTCGCTGCGCGGATTGTCGGAGGTCAGCACCGGGAGATCGGCGAGCCGTCCCGCAATCTCGCCCATGATCGGCCGCTTGCCGCGGTCGCGGTCTCCGCCGCATCCGAACACGCAAATGATCCTGCCCGCGCCGATGCGACGCAGCGCCGTCAGCACCGCCTCCAACGCGTCGGGCTTGTGCGCGTAATCGACCAGCACCGTGACTCCCGGTTTCGCCTGGATCGCTTCGAGTCTGCCGGGGGCCCCTGGGCATCGCCGCACCCCATCCGCCACCGCTTCCGATTCGACACCCAGGGCCGCCGACAGAGCCGACGCGCCCAGGATATTGAGCAAATTGATTTCGCCGATCAGCGGCGAATCGATCTCGATCTTTTTGCCGAGTACCGACAGCGTCGCGCGAAGTCCGCTCAAGTCCGCGTCGAATTTCTCGGGATGGACGTCGAGCGAGCGGTCCAGCCCGAAACTTATTTTCGAGCCCTTGACCGATTCGAGCACGCGCCGGCCCAACGGATCGTCGCCGCGCACCACCGCGACCGTGTCTGCCCGCCGGCTGCGCGGCAGTATCTCGGTGAACAGGCGCAGCTTCGCCGCGAAGTAGTCCTCGATCGTCGCGTGATAGTCGAGATGGTCGCGGCCCAGGTTGGTGAACATGCACGCGCGAAAGCTCAGCGCATCGACCCGCCCTTCCGCGATTCCAATCGACGACACTTCCGCCACCGCGTGACGCACGCCCGCGCGCTCCATTGCCGCCAGCGCAGACTCGAAGTCGATCGACTCGGGCGTGGTAAGTCCGCTGTAGATTTTCGTCCCGGCGATGAAGATGCCGATCGTGCCGATGATCCCCATGGGCATGCCGGCCGCCTCGAAAATCGACGCCAGGATGTAGCTGGTCGTGGTCTTGCCGCTGGTTCCGGTGATGCCGATCAAATCGACGCGCTCGCTCGGCGCACCGAAGAAACGCGACGCGGCCGCGCCCATCAGCAGGCGCGGCCGCTCGCTCTCGACCAGGGGTACCGCGGGGCGCGCCATTCCACCGTCCCATCCCGCAACCACCACAGCGCGCGCCCCACGGCTTAATGCATCGTCAATGTTGGCCCGGTTCCGCTTTGGATCGCGGGCCGTCGAGAAGTAGAGATGACCGGGCCTCGTCTGACGCGAGTCGTAGCTGAGGCCCGTAATTTCCACGTTCAGGTCACCGTCGATTCGACCGACGTCGAGTCCTTCGAGCAATTCACCAAGTTTCACTTTTCACTTTCGCCCGGCCAGCCCGCCGCCGCCGCTGAAATACGACGCGGGTACGACGCCAGATTGCGTTGCCGTTGCCGCGCCGGCTCCACTGTCCGCGACAATCGGCGCAAGCGTCAGTTTGACCGTCAAATGATTGAGCGGAGCGCCGGCGCCCGGCTCCTGCGCGACCACGTAGCCGCCGCCATGCACATCGACGTTGACGCGCGAGACGCGCGCCAACTCCATCGCGCGCCTGAGACTCAATCCCGCGAAATTGGGGGTCGCCCGCGTCAGTGTCGAACCCGTCAACACGGGCAGATAGTCGTCCACCTCGGCGGACGCCGCGGCAGCGCTCTTCGCGTCCGAATTTCCGCCCGCCGAATCTTTGCCGAAATCGGGCATCGGGATCACGCCGGCAGTATCGTAGGGCTGATTCGGCGCGATGATATTCAAATCACGAACCGCGCCCTGCGCGATTTCGCTGAACACCGGCGCCGCGATCAATCCGCCAAAATGCTCGTGGCCTACATCGTACAACACGACCAGGATCAACAGCCGCGGATCGTCCGCCGGCAAAAATCCCACGAACGACGAAACGTGGCGATTCTGATAGTAGGTGCCGTCTTCCGGATTCACCATCTGCGCCGTGCCGGTCTTGCCCGCCACGATAAACCCGTCAACGCGCGCCTTCGCGGCGGTGCCGCCGTCGGACATCACGACGTTGCGCAGCAGCAGGTTCATCTCATGCGCGATATCCGGCGCAATCGCGCGACGCATCACTTGCGGCGTATGCGTGAGGATCGCCCGCCCTTCCGGTTCGTAAGCAGCCCTCACCACGTACGGGCGGATGATATTTCCGCCGTTCGCGATCGCCGCGTACGCCACCGCCAGCTGGATCGGCGTGACCGCCACGCCCTGCCCAAAACCGTGATTGGCAAGGTCTATTTCCTTCCATCCCGACGGTTTGCTCAGCAAGCCCGCCGCTTCGCCGGGCAAATCGATTCCGGTGCGCGATCCGATTCCAAATGCGCGAAGTCCTTCATGGTAGCGCTCCGAGCCGAGCGTCAACGCGATCTTCGCCGCGCCGATATTCGACGACACTTCGATTATCCCGCCGAGATCGAGCCATCCGTGACGGCTGTGATCGTGGATCGTGTGCCGACCGATCGTGAAGTGTCCGTCCTCGCAGTAGAATTGGCGATCGAGCGTGATCGCGTGATCGGCCAGCGCGATCGAGCCGAGAATTCCCTTCATCGTCGAGCCCGGCTCGAACGCATCCTCCACCGCCGGGTTGTGCAGACGGTCGTGGACGTCGGCCCCGCCGGCGCTGACGTTGGCCATCGCCATCACTTCGCCGGTAAATGGATCGAGCACGATTGCGCTGCCGCGCTTCGCGCCGCTCTGAACTACTTCCGCCGCCAACTCGGTTTCGGCCAGCGATTGGATCGACGAGTCGATCGTCAGCTCGAGCTGCGCACCCGGCGCCGGCGCCTTGAGCGCCAGCGGGCTGTCGAAAATCGGATGCCCCAGCGCGTCACGATAGAAGCTCAGCTCGACCGCTTCGCCTCGCGCCAGCTTGTCGTATTGCAACTCCAACCCGGAGAGCCCCTGGCCATCCATCCCCGCCAACCCCACCACCGACGCCGCCAGGTTGCTCTCCGGGTAAAACCGCTTGTATTCGCTGATCGTGCCGATACCGTCGATTCCGAGCGCTTCCGCGGCCTGCGCTTTGTCCGGTGAAATTCGACGCTCGAGCCACACGAACGGCGCGTCCTTGCTCAGCTTCGATTCCAGGGAAATCGGCGGCATCGTCAGAATTGCCGCGAGCTTCGACCGCTCGGCCGGCGTGCTCGACTCGAGCACCCGGCGCGGCCGCGCGTAAACCGACTGCGTCTCGACCGATAGCGCCAGCGGCTCGCCGTTGCGATCGACGATCGATCCGCGCACCGCTGCGAGTTCGGTCCCGCCGCTATACTCGTGGCGGGCGAGCGAGTTCAATCGCGGCCCATATATCGCCACCAGCAGCACCAGCCGGATTACCGCGAAACCGAACAACGCCGCCAGTGCGAGCGTGAGTGCTCCGATTCGAGCGCGCCGCTGCTTGAACGATGCCTTCATGGGAGCATCACCACCTGCCCGCGGCCGGGCGGCGCAAGATGATATTGCGGCGCGAGCGCGCGCAGGCGATCCTGCGAGCTGAGCTGCGCGGCCGTCAGGCGCAGCCCGCGATTTTCGTTCTGCAGCTTGGTGATTTCATCGTGCAACTCGGGAATCCGATAGCCTTCCCGCGTCACTTCCAGCCGTATCATCAGCGTCGCGAATCCGACGACCGCGATCAGCGCGCCCAGCACCGCCGGCGCCGCCTTCGACGGCCGCCGCGCCGGTTTTACCCGCTCGCTCATCGTGCGCTCCGTTCGATGCATCGGACCCTTGCGCTGCGCGCGCGCGAATTGCGCGAAGTTTCCGACGACGACGGCTTGATCACCTTGCGCGCAATCGCCGTGTAGTCGCCGGCGCGCGCCAGCTCCCGAAAGCGCTCCTTGACCGGACGGTCTTCGAGCGAATGATAAGAGATAACCAGCATCCGGCCGCCGGGATTGAGCATCGCGGGGCCATCGCGCAGGAGGGCCGCGAGACTTTCCATCTCGTGATTCACCGCGATTCGAAGAGCCTGGAAGGTGCGCGTGGCAGGATGCGCTCCGCCGCGTCGATGCGCTCCCAGCGCGCGCTCGACGATCGCGCGCAATTCGCCCGTCGTCTCGATCGGATTGCGCCGGCGCGCATCCACGATCATCCTCGCTATCCGCCGCGACGCCCGCTCCTCGCCGTACGTATAGATGATGCGCGCGAGCTCCTCGGCGCTTTCTTCATTGACGATGTCTTGCGCGCGGATTGCCTGGCGGCTGTCCATCCGCATGTCGAGCGGACCGTCGAGCCGAAATGAAAAGCCACGCTGCGGATCGTCGAGCGCGTAGCTGCTCATGCCGAGATCGGCGAGCATCGCGTCGGCGCCGTCGAAGCCGTGTTGCTTCATCACGGCCGCAACTTCGCCGAAGTCCGCCCGCTCCAGCACGACGCGATCGCCGAATTCCGCCAGCCGCTCGCGCGCGACGGCCAATGCCGCCCCGTCGCGATCCAGCCCGAGCATCCGCGCCCTGGTCGCGCGCAGCATCGCCGCCGCATGCCCTCCGGTCCCGACCGTCACGTCGACGAACGCGAGCGGACCGTGTGCGGACAGCAGCCCGCACACCTCCTCCACCATCACCGGCACATGCCTCCGGTCCGCCGCGTCGTCTTCGTGTATCGCCGCCAGACTCATCGCTCGTCACAGACCCAGCTTCGCAAAAAATTCCGGATCCATTATCTTCTCCTCGGTGGCCTTCAAAACCTTCTCGAGGATCTGCTTGTCCCAAAGTTGAAAATGATCCTGCCGCGCCGAAAACGTCACCTCGCGATCGAGCGCCGCATATTCGCGAAGCTTGGGCGGAATCAGAATCCGTCCCTGCCGATCCACGGGCGCCTCATGCGCTCCGCCGATGATCAGCGTCTCGAACACCTGCACCCGCGGATCGAATCTCGGCTTCGTTCGCAGAAGCGCGTTGAGCGTCTCCCACTGACTCGGTGGATACAGCGCCAGGCAACGCTCTCCGTCGAACGGGAAATTGGTGATATAAAGACGATCGTGATTCTCGCGCTGGAGAACTTCGCGAAATCGGGCCGGGATACTCACCCTCCCTTTCTCATCGATCGAATGGTCGAAGCGGCCGTTGAACACCGTGTCTCCTCCCCAGCGTCCCACAACATCCCACTCTGCCCCACTTCAGTCAAGCGATCCGCGAGTCCTGCGATGCGATAAAGTGACTATTAGCTCAAATAGTTAGTAAGCGAAGAAAAAGCGAAACTGAGGCTCGCTCTGGCTATTCGACGCGAAACCTACGCACCAAAAAGGGCGCAGCGCCGACCGCCATCGAGCGCTTTCGCTGTGTTCAGCTTGACAGCACCGCCATTCATTGGCGAAACTCGCGCCGACTGGCTGGTCGATCCACCAAATTGGGAATTAAGACCCTTAAGCTCATCGGGGCGGAGAGAGGATAGATGAAGACGGGAAGTTCTTGGCTGCGAAGCGCCGGAATCGTCGCAGCAGGCATAATAGTGGCGGTGCTGGTCATCAGCCCTGCCGCTCATTCAAGGCAGAAAAAGAAACAGGTCGCGACACCGACCGATACCATGACGCCGACCGCCACGCCGACCCCTGAAGTTCACGTGTGGAATTTCGACCAGGACAAAGCGGGCGCCGTGGCCTCGGGATGGAAAGCGCTTGAAGGCGATTGGCAGGTGATTGCCGACCCGAGCGCGCCGAGCAAGCCCAATACATTCGGCTTGCCCCCGGGCCGCCTGCTCAAGTCGCTGACCAACGCGCTCGAGTATTACCCAATGGCGATTCAAACCGATCCGACTGAGTATTCCGACTTTACTCTCGAAGCTCAGTTCAAATCTGCGGGCGGACGTTTCGATTGCTCCGGCGGTCTCATCTTCCGCTACGTCGACGACAAAAACTTCTACCTGCTGTCTGCGGGATGCCCCAGCGATTACTTCGCTCTGTCGCGGATGACCAACGGGGAGCTTGTCTCCCTCAAGCAGAGCGTCGTGCCCACCGACAAAGACACCTGGTACCGGCTCAAGGTCACGGTCCAGGGTGGACACTTCATGTGTTACGACGATGACAAGATGATCTTCGATTCTGACGACAGCAAAATAGCCAAAGGCAAAATCGGACTCTGGGCGCGCGACGATTCGCAGGCGCAATTCGACGACATGAAGATAACGATTCTTGGCTCAGGCGATAGCGGAGCGAGCGCCGCGCCCGCCGCATCACCGTCGCCGTAGTTGATTCGTTCTGAGGTCCGCCGCGGTAACAGTGTTGCCGGGCGCCCGCGCGACGGTTGCATCCGGGCGCTTGGCAACTTACTCTGAACTCTGATGGACACCGTCGAAGAGAAACCCCGCATGGAGGTTCGCGTCGAGCCGCTGCGCGGTCTTCCTCTTGTCAAGGAAGTCGCTGCCGCAGTTGGCCGGGCGTTGGGTCTGACTCTGCTGTGGGGACTTGAAATCGTCCGGGATTCGTACTTCCGCCTTCTCGATCGTCTCAACGTTCGCCCGCGCCACAAACGCGCGAGCGCGTTTCCTCCCGGCCAACCGAAAAAACGCAAGGCCCCCACCACTCGCTAGCCGAATTTCCGCGCGCCGGCTTTTTGGTGCCCTCCGAAGCGTTAGATTTATCCGCGATTGTTCCCCTTCCCACGAGGGAAGCGATTAGGGGCCAGGTTTGCGCTTGTCGCCATCCCCTCTCCGCGCGCCCGCTTCTTTGCGCCATCCCGAGCGAAGTCTGCGCAGCCGAGGGACCCCGCATCCGCTGTCTCATTCTCGTCGAGCACCTGCGCCAGGTATCGCGCAAGCTTCTCGTCGAGCACCCGCACGAGCGCGTCGGTCTGCGCGGCTTGCGTGATCTTCAGAAATCCTTCGAGGCGATGCTCGCGGTCGTGAATGTGAATCAGCCGCGCGATCATGCTATGCGAGAGCGCTGCCAGTTTGATCTCGAGCGCGCGACGAATCCCCTCCATCGCATCCTCGAGTTCCGCCTGCGGCGACGCCGCGCCCAGCTGAAACCCGCAGCTCGAACATCGCGGCGTCGTCTCGGGCGCGATTGCGTCCTTGAGCTCGCATCGCACCACGCGCGCGCTTAGCTCCGCCACCCGCGCCCCCAGATGCTCGCCTTCGGGGGGACCCAGCGCGGCGATCGCGTTGAGCCGCGTGAGCGCGTCGAAGTACCGCCGCGCGTCGCCGGCCGCCAGCTCCAGCCGCTCCATCTTCACACACCATCGCGCATGCGCGCTCAGATAACACTGCACGTACGTCCATTTGAATTTTTGAAAGCGTGCTTCCAGCCCGTCCAGGCTGCGCGGCGGGCCCGTCAGGATTCGCGGCCCAAGTTCCACTCGGAGCAGTTCGCACTCGGTCTCCAATGAAGCAACCGCCGATTCGCGCGAGACACTTTCGGACAAACCGGCCTCGTCCGGCACCGCGCGCAGTCCTGTCGCAGCGAGAAACTCGCGCATCGAGCGCATCCGCGGGATCGACTCGCAAGCGGCCGCGATTGTCTCGTACGCGCCGGCGATTTGGACGGCCGACGCGAGATACGATCGATCGGCCGCCGCCTCGAGCATCGCAGCCGCGCCCGATTCCGCCAGCGCGATATATTCCGCGATCGCCGTGCGATTAGCCGCGGGCATCTCGAAGTTCGCTTCCGCAAGCGCCGACGCAAGCACGTCGCGCGTGCGGGTTGCCGCCTCGACGGCGTCGGCCATCGCGGCTTCGAGTCGTTTCAGCCGTGCATCCAGCCCCTCGCGGTCGCGCGCGAGCGTAAGCCGCGGTTCGAATCGCCGCGCCAGCACGAGCGCCGCGTTGAACGCCGCGAGCTCCGGCGCGCCTGCGGCCTGCGGGTCAAACCGGGCCGCGTCGGTCTCGAAACGGATCACGCCGCCGGTGGACACCTCCAGCCGGCGCAACAACTCGCGCACGGCCGCCAGCGCCCGCTCATCCGCCGTACCGTCGCGCGCGACCATCGGCACTCGCGACTTCAGTTCTTCGATCGCCAGCGCCGCCGTGCGGCGGCACGGCGGCGATCCCGTCGCGCGCAATCTTCCACGCGGCGCGCCCGGCTTCAGCCAGGAGCGCCTTAACCCGGTTTAAAATTACCGCATTCATAGTCAGGTCGGGCGGGTAGATCAGCCGCGCCGGCGATTCGCCGCCGCCGGCGCCGGCGAGAGTCGGCGAGGACAACACTTCGCGCGCCAGGCGCGACAGCGATACGATCGCAGCGACATCGGAACTTTCACCGGCTGCTTTGGGACGGGTGGCGATTGTTCGAAGCGCGCTTAGTGCTACCGGATGGAACGGGAAAATCGCATCGGGCGCCAATCCCGCCGTATCTATTCCAGCGTACGCGATGCCGGCGTCGAGCTCGGCGTCCTCGACAAGTCGTCGTGCGCGCCGCACCGCGACGATCGTTTCCTCGTTCGCGTCGTGCGGCGCCACCGCCAGCGGACGCGTCGCTTCCGGAGCCATCGTGCGTCCGGCCGCGATCACGGTGAACTTCACCTGGCGGAACGACGCGGCAACTTGAGCCAGCATCTTAAAGAAATCCGCCGCCGACTCGCATTGCGAAGTTCCGAAATCTATCGCGACCGTTATCGCCCTGATTCCCGTCCGCCGTGCGGTCTCCAGCCCCACGTTCAACGCGGCCGCACCGCGCATCTGCCGGAAAAGATCGCCTGATGAGCGCGGGTCGCCGCCGATTTGTTCCGCCAGGACGCTCAACAGGAACAGCTCGACCTCTGCCGCACTCACCCGTCCGGCCAGTTCGAGGCCGCACACCAGGCGGCGCATGTTTTGCGCGTCGAGCGCGCCCGCCCGCCTCTGCAGCGCGATTACGTAGTCAAGGAAATGCGTCTTGCCGCATCCCGCCGGTCCGCCAATCCAGAACACCGCCCCTTGCGGCTCAGCAAGGTGCTGATTGAGGACTTCCCACGAGCGTTCGGCCGCGCGCGTGAGCACGTAACTCGCGACGGTCGAGACGCGCGGCGACGTCTCCAGTTTCAATCGTTCGGGTGCAGGCGGCTCAAGCTCGAACCAGCGCCGCGGGCTCGCGCGCCGCCCCCCGCCGTTCTGCAATTCCATCTGATGAGACTATCGCAGTAGTGAGCATCAAAATGTCACGTTATGTGGACCAAAATGTGGAAAATTGGTCACTCCGGGAACCAGCCGGGGCCGGCCCGTGTACCAAGTCAGGAAAGAGACCGAATCAAAGTTAGCGAAACCCACGGTGGGTTTCACATTAAATTTAAGTGGATTTCCTCCTGCCCTACTCCCGGCACTCATTCCATGCCTGCGACGGCGCGTTGTTGTAGTTGAATCTCACGCACGCGACCGACGCACACGCACCAACCAAATCCGCCGTCGGCGGCACGTTCGCCTTCTTCATCAGCCACAGATTCAGCTCATTGACCATCTGCGGACCGAGTCCGTTCAGCTCCGGGACAACTACAATGTAGAGGGCGTCCTCCTGGCGCCGCGCCGTTGACCACGAGCCCCGCCGCGCAATCGACGGGAACGCCTGTATCCTGCGATGCGTTGCCGGACCCTCGACCACCTTCCAGTTGTTCGCAATCTCAACCGCCAGATGACGCGGGAACTCTTCCGTCAGGCCGCGGACATCCGTATCGCCGGGCCGTTCCACGCCGGCCGCGCAAGAGTGAACCTCGTTCCAGTAACGATCGATCGCTAACGCTGCGGCCTTCCTCGCGGCCTCGGTCTTATACTGGCCGTTGGTCTTGACGCGAATTCCGCCGGGCGTAATCAGGTCGGCCGTGAATTCCGTTGGCGACAACTCGAGCGGCCGTTTCCCGACTTCAGCCGGAGCGCCAGTGTCGTTCGACGGATAGTCAGTTGATTGCGTGGGCTCGCACGCGATTAGCGCATTCGAGACCGCGAGCGCCAATGCGACCGCCGACGCGCGCCGGATCGTCGCGCGAAACCGCCCGCGAGCGACTCCACGCCTGAACCCATCAAATTGTGCGACGCGCATCCGCTCAGATGACTCCGTCGCGCTTTAGGCGTTCGAGTTCGTCGGCGCCAATCCCGATCGACCCGAGTACGAGCGCGGCCCTATCAACTTGCGAATGTAAGCCGGAATTTCCATATCGAACCGGGCTTTCCAAACGAGCTACGCGGGCTTGTATCCTTCCACGCGATTCTCGATTGCATGCCTGAGCGCGTTAATTGAGTCGAGAGTCTGGGTGATCTTCACGAAAGTCTCGATTTTTGCAACCAGCTTGTCTGCCTTCAACTTCGCCCACCTTGTTTCGGCTTCTCTGGGCTTTATGCCATGCAACTCGTACAGTACCGAGATTTGCTCGCGGAAAACATCCAGCGGACCAAGCGCTCCCACCAGTGAGCGCAATTGCTGGATGTTGGCTGCTTTGGTGCGTGATATGCCGTGATGTCCTTCTTCCAACTCTTTGCCCAAGACGTCGAGAGTGGCTTTAAGAGACTCGCTCGCCGCGTCCACGTTCACAGTCTCCAGTAGCGCGACGGCCACGTTGATCTGAGCGGCCGTGTCAGCGATTTCGAGCAGGCGCTCTGACCTTTTGAGTTCGTCAAGCATTTGCTGAACTTTCTTGGTGCTTTCCATAAGCGTGCTCCCTCGTTTATTCTATGGCATAAGCATTTTTCTCGCTCAACGATCTCTATTGAGGGGTGCGTTCGATCTCGGGCGACCTACTCATCGCGCACTACCGGTCAACGTCGGATCCATGACAATGCCGGCAAAGAGCAGCGCGCCGGATTGCTGCTCGGTAATTGCGAAGAAGAACGGGTGATCCACGATCATCACAAACGGAGGCATGGATGCACGAACCGCAAGGGCCACACTGATGCCGATTGAGGTAGCGGCCGCGGCTTCGGTTCCCTCCTCATCGACTTTTACCCACGTCTTATGTTCAACGTCACTGATGAATAGGTAGGGATGAATTCGCGAAAAATCAGCTCTCCCGACATCGAACGCCAACCTCATTCCCATTTCCTTCAGAGTATCATTGAGCTGCTTGCTGTACGTCGTTTCGAACTTTGGGATAACTATCTCTCCGGACCTTCGAGCAAACTGACTTGTCCATTGCGTCCAATGCGTTTCATCGAGTGAGCGGATAAGATCGGGCAGTCCCGCCGTCTTGCGCGGCATAAATACGTACATCGCATAGCGCTGATTGCCATAGGGGATGCGAATGGCCTGGAAGTCCTGATTCTCGAGGTAAGAGTAACTTCCCGATTGATCCATCATTGCGGTCTGGCGCGAATCGCCGCTCAGAAGATGAAACGGCCGCGGCCGCGTTTGTGCTTTTTTGAACTGCGATGACCAGCGGCCTTTGAAGTAGACCGCGTCGGTCAGCATCAGCCGGGTATCGCCTCTAATCCCCGCGACTAAGACCGGAATCCGGTGATGGGTGTTTTTGTCAACCCACGAGTTGATTTCCGCGGCGGCACCTGTCGGATCGCCGATGAAATCCAGACTCGCAGCGTTGGCATCGTAGAAGGATTCGCACACTGTGCGAAAATCCGGATTGATTGGAAAGTCTTTCTGTACCCACAGCGCATTGGCGATTTCAGTCTGCACCGCGGGATCCGCCTCCGCGAGGGTGTGCATCAGGTAGTGATTGGCTCGATTGATGTCCTCATCGCCAAGCGATCCGAGAGCGAGCGTCCTGGCCATCTCCGTTTTGGTATCGCCAGCCGCGCCGTTGTATGCCATCGCGAACGCCGTCGCGACACCAAGCGGGGATATGACGGTGTTTTGAGTCGGGTCCTTGGCCAACGCGTTCAGCAGCCGAAAGCCGAAATCATCCGTCGCTGAAGAAACCCGGCTGATGACCGCCGGGTCGGGAGCGGGGATGTTCGCGGCTGCGATGCCTTCGCCTTTCACCAAAGCGCACGACGTCGCAATCGATGCGAGTACGAGCACGGCCCCTATCAACTTGCGAACGTAAGCGGGAATTTCCATATCGAACCGGATTTTGAAGTCCGCTTCAGCCTTCACGCATATACCACACGGCCCGCCTTTGCACGGCTCCAGCCCAGTTCAATGGTGTCCTGATTTAATTGGCCCCGACATGCTCGAAGCACTCCGACCCGCGCACGATCTCGCCGGCCGCGTCATGGTTGTTCTCCTGAGGCCCCGAACAGGCGGACTTCTCTCACAGGAAAGGGGATCTCGATCTTGCTCGCCCGGAACCGCTCGACGATGGCCTGATACAACTCCCCTCTTGCGGTGATCATATCCGCAATCATTACCCACGGCTGAATAGAAAGTGTAACAGACGAATCGGCAAGCTCGCTGATTCCTATCCAGGCTGCCGGTTCCCTTAAGACGCGCGGGTCTGCCGCAACAACCTGTTTGGCAACAACAAGCACCTCGGTCAGATTCGCGCCGTAGGCAACCCCAACCTTTAGCTGAAGCTGGCGGATCGTGCCGTAGTTATGGAGAATCTCGCCGACGATTTTGTGATTCGGTATGACGATGCGGGATTGATCGAGCTGCGCCAGAGTCGTTGAGAAAAGCTCGATCGTGAGCACCTGCCCCTGAACACCGAGCAGCTCGATATACTCTCCAACTCGATAAGGTTTGGTAAAAACGATCGACAGTCCGGCGATGATGTTTGCGAGCACGCCATGAAAAGCAAAGCCCACGCCCACGCCGGCGACGCCAACCGCGGCAACCAGCGGCGCGATCTGGAAACCAAGCTTGTCGAGCGCCACCAACAGCGTGAGCATAAGGACGAGAATTCGGGTTGCTCGGACGATCAGCAGGCGCATCGGCGCCTCCTTCACCCGAGCTTCGAGGCCTCGATTGGTGAGGTTCGCGACCCAGCGGGCCAGGAGAACGCCGACGATTAGAATGATCATCGCGCCAAGGATTTGGAATCCGTACCGGATGATAAGGTCCAGGGTGATGTCTTTTGCCGTCATGATGCAGCCTCCTTTGAGGGTGTTTTCTCTATTCGCTCAAACTCCTTTCCGCGGGCAAGAGAGACGCCATTCCAATGTCCCTTGAGGCGGACACCACCCCAGTTTTTGGCCCGGGGACTTCGCTCAGATGACTCCGTCGCGCTTGAGGCGTTCGAGTTCGTCGGCCCCGATTCCGATCGAGCCGAGCACTTCGGCGTTATGCTCGCCAAGCTCGGGCGGCCTTCTCATCGGCCGGTCACCTTCCGGCGCATCGGACATCTTAATAGGAGTGCCGGCGACGCGGATTGGACCCCTGGTGGGATATTCGCTGTCGATAAGCATCCGACGCTGAGCGATTTCAGGATCGGCGATCACTTCCTCGACCGTGCGCATCGGCGCGCACGGGATTCCCGCCTCGATCAGTCCCTCGACCATCGCGTCGCGCGGCTGCGCTCGCGTCCAATCGGAGACCATCGCGTCGATTTCATCGGCAATCTTCAGACGTGCGCCATGATTCCTGTATCGCGGATCGGCGATCAGCTCTTCGCGTCCCATCAATTTCGCCAGCGTGCGCCAATGCGCTTCGGTCAGGCAAAAGATCAATATCTCGCCGTCGCGCGCTGGATAGAGGTTGGTCGGGCATGCGCCCCAATGACGATTCCCCAGCCGCTCGAGCTTCATCCCTTGCAGCGCGGGCGCAACCGCGCTGGTCAGCGCGGCAATCGCCACGTCGAGCATCGCGACCTCGACATGCTGTCCGCGGCCGGTCCGCCCCCGACGTATCAGCGCGGCCAGGATTCCGCTCACCAGATGACTCCCCGTTCCCATGTCGATGAAAGTGGCGGGGGTCTTCACCGGATGGTCGGGAAATCCGGTGATACTGATGAATCCCGACGACGCCTGGATCGTATTGTCCATCGAGCCAAGCTTCGCGTACCTGCTGTTCGAGCCGTAGCCCTTGCCTGACGCGTAAATCAGCCGCGGAAACCGCGTGGCGATCTGCTCGTATCCCAGTCCGAACGACTCCATCACGCCGTCAAGATAATTCTCGACAAGCACGTCGGCGTCCTCGAGCAGCTTGAGCACGATTTGCTGCCCGCGCCGATCTTTCAGATTGATCGTGACCGAGCGTTTGTTCGCATTGAGCATCAGGAACGAGTAACCGGCGCCGCCCGGCGGCAGTTTCGGCTGCCGCAGCACTTCGCCTGTCACGGGAGGCTCGATCTTGATGACATCGGCGCCCATCGCCGCGAGTTGAAGCGTGCAGTACGGCACCGCGTAAACCTGTCCCAGATCGATCACGCGGACTGCGTCAAGAGGCAAACCCGGCAGACTCATCGCGCCTCTCCTTGTTCAGTCTTCATCGCAAAAGCGAGCGGGCGATCACCATCCGATGCACTTCGCTGGGGCCTTCGCCGATCCGGCGGATTCGCGCCTCGCGGTACCACCGCTCGATGGGGAACTCCTTGCTGACGCCGTAGCCGCCATGAATCTGCACAGCGCGATCGATCACGCGGCCGAGCACTTCGCTCGAATAGAGCTTTGCGATCGACGCCTCGGTGCGGAAATCTTCGCCGCGATCGGCCTTCCACGCTCCTTCCCACGTCAGCCACCGCGCCGCGCGCAGCTCGACCTCCGAATCCGCGAGCATCCACTGTATCGCCTGCCGCTTGGCGAGCAGTTCACCGAAGGTGCTGCGCTGCTTGGCATGATCGATCGCCATCCTGAGGGCAGCCACTCCCACCCCGACATTGCACGCCGAGTACGGAAAGCGCAGCCGCGTCAGCAGATCGAGGCATAGATTCAGGCCCTCGCCCTCGGGCCCCAGGCGCTGCTCGATTGGCACGACGCAATCTTCGAACTGAACCTCATTGGGTACCGCCGAGGTGCGCAGTGTGCGAATCGGCCGCGCCGTGAATCCCGGCGCGCCCTTCTTGATTATGAAGCAGGTGATTCCCTTGCGGCCGGCCTTGGCGTCGGTGCGGGTGAAGACGACGCCCCACTCGGCCTCGTGCGCATGCGAAATGAAAATTTTCGTTCCGTTGAGGACGTAGGTATCGCCCTGGCGAACCGCTTTGCACTGGATCGCGCCGGCCGGATCGGAACCGCCCGACGGTTCCGTGATCGCGAAGAAGGTGTGCCAGGCATTCTTGATGGTGCCGCCGGCGTAGGTGCGCTTCTGTTCCTCGCTGCCCGCGTAGATCACCGGTGGCGGCGTGCGCCCGAAGACCCCGCATCCAGGGTTGTAGAGTCCCATGCGATGCTGCGCCATTTCCTCGGTCAGCACGCACATGTCGAAAGTGCCCAGACCACCGCCGCCGTACTCGCGCGGCGCGCCCATGCACCACATTCCGGCGGCTTGCACCTTGCGCGCGATCGGCCAGTATTCATCCTCGGGAATCTCGGGCGCGTCGGGATCGATCCGCGCTTCGATCGGGATAATTTCCTCGCGGATTATTCTTCCAACTTGACCGCGAAGCGACCTCAGTTCCGGCGACAGTACGAATCCATTGTCAGCGTCCATCAGAACAGTTCCTCCGGCGGTTTTCCGTCTCCATCGAGCCCGCGCGCAAGCGCGTTGAGCCACATCTCGCGGATCCATTCGAGATCGTACGCGCCCCAGGTTCCCTTGATTTCGGGATCGATCCCGCGGATGCGCTCGATGGCGCCCGCGACTTTGGCGATGGCGGCTTCGCCACGTATCCGGCGATCGGCGCCTGCCTCGCCGAGCGCTCCCAGATAGTCAGACAGTCCCGCGAGCACGTCGCTGCTATAGCGCCAGAGACCCTTCTCCGCATCCGCGAGGGGAGTATCCAGGCTCAGCGCAATCTGGTCAGCCGCGGCAATCGCCTCGTTGAACGTCAAGGCGGCTTCTCGCAACTCGTCGCGCTTGCGCGCGGTCCTTTCGGGCGGCATCACCGGCAGCATCACGTCGGCATAGTCGAGGCACAGCTTCGACGCGCGCTCAACAGCGCGATAGGCGGCGGCCATCTCGGGGGCGCATCGCGGATGCCGTCCGACGGATACGTCAACTAAAGTTGTATCGGGCTCGAAATCGGGATCTCGCGATCCGCGAACGAATGCCTCCAGGTTCACAGGATAGGCCATGACGCTGTAGGCGCCAAAAGTCAGGCACGAAATGCTCGTGATCCCAAGCGACCGATAGGCGCGGAGATCGCGCGCCACTACCGCAGGCGTCGCGAAGCCCAAACCGCCGAACAGGATCGCGTCGGCGTAATACTCGAAGACGTGGCCGCGGCCCTTGAAGATCTCGATGTAGCGTTTGAGCGATTCGAGGTAGCGCGGATTAATCTCGCACGCCGGATCGTCGATCGCATGGCTGTAGCATCGTTCGCGCGGCGCCCATTCGAACCATACGTTGTCCAGCGGCCTCAGGCCGGGATGCGGATCGATGGTGTCGTGATAGGCGAGATAGGCGATTGGCGGAGCATCGGAGTCATCGGCGAGTGCACCGGCAATTGCATTAACGACATTCATGTATTGGATCTGCGGCGGGAGCTCGCGGCATTGACCGCATCGGCACCACGCGCCGCGCCATACGTCGGCGCCCCAGATGTGCAGCAAACTGTTCTCGGGATGGTCGTGAACGTAGGCGAGCGCGCCCGCGCGGACGATAGCAACGGCGTCGGGATTGGAGACGCAGAGATTGCCGCGGGCGATTCGAACGCCGTCGTCGCCGGCCGGGAAATACTCCGGGTGCTCCGCGAAGCGATCGCGCGGCAGCAGAAGTTGCAGGACGTGGCCGCCATATTCGACGTCTATTGCGCGCTCGCGCAGAAGCGGCGCGATCTCGTCGATCTTGAGGCGCGTGTCGTGCGCATGGCGGATGTACGAGAACGCGTTGATCCCCTGGCGCGCCATCCATGGGATGAATTCGCGGTCGTGGCGAAGATGCAGATCGAGGCGGTCGGCGAAGTTGTAGTTCCAGGTCATGATGTCGGACACGAATGCGCGACGCTTGAAGGCGGGAGTTACGCGCCAGGGTTCGAGCGCGCCAACGCGGGCACTCTCGATGCGCGGATACGATGGCGCAACGCCCGGTGGGAACTGTGCGCCGAGCTTTTCGAGCAGATTCGACGCCGCATGGATTAGTCCGCGCTCCGTCCCGGCACGAATCACTATCGAGCCGGCGCCGGCGCCGCCGCCTTCGCGTGTGACCTCGAAGCTGTCGCCTTCCAGTGCGATAGGCGCTGCGTGCGCGGAAGGCGCCGAATCGCCGAGCTCAATTCTCATTTCGGCTCGTGGTAGCGACGCGTCCGCGGACGATCCGACCCGAGCGGCGAGCATCGCCGCGAGTCCGCTCGACAGATCGCGAGCGGCGAGCGCCGCGACTTCGCCGCCGGCGCCGCTGAAGCGTACTCGGGGACAGGGGCCGACGCCTGCTTTGCTCACTTCTTATAGAACTCCCGATGTGTTCGACCCGTCGTTTTTCCGGGGGTCCCGGAATGATAACATGAGCGTCGCGCTTTGATAGCGTGGCCGCATCCTAATCGAAACCATCGACAGGTCCGATCCGCACAATGCCGAGTCCAAATGAAATTCTCGCCGAACTCAAGAAAATAAAATACCCGGGCTTCACCCGCGACATCGTGTCGTTCGGGATCATAAAAGATATCGAAGTCGCGTACGCAGGCGTGACCGTCTCGCTCATGGTGGCGTCGGCTAAACCCGAAGTCGTCGAGAAAATCGTGGCCGAGGTGAAGACGACGGTTGCGGCGATGCCGGGCGTGCCTGCCGTCAACGTCCAGGTCGAGCAGGCTCCGCAGAGCGCGCCGAGGGCTGCGGCCGGGATAGCGCAGCCGCGGACAATCGCGGGCGTCAAGCACATCGTCGCGGTGGCCAGCGGCAAGGGCGGAGTCGGCAAATCGACGGTCGCGGTGAACCTCGCGCTCGCGATGCACGCGTTGGGTTGGCGCGTCGGCCTGATGGACGCCGACGTGTACGGGCCAAGCGTGGCGATGATGGTCGGGGTCGAGAAGGCGGTGACGGTCACACCCGAGCGGCGCATCATTCCATTGGAGCGGTACGGAATTCGCTACATATCGATGGCGCTGTTCATCAACGACGAGACCGCGGTCATCTGGCGCGGGCCGATGGTCACCAAGCTCGAAACGGAATTTCTGTTCAACGTCGAATGGGGCGAGCTGGATTGCCTGGTGCTCGACCTACCTCCCGGCACGGGAGATGCGCAACTGACAATCACGCAGCGCGTCGCGCTTGACGGCGGCGTGATCGTGACGACGCCGCAGGAGATCGCGCTGCTCGACGTGAAGCGCGGCGTGGCGATGTTCGAGGAAGTTCACGTGCCGGTGCTCGGCGTGGTCGAGAACATGAGCTACTACGTTTGCCGCAAGTGCAACCATCGCCACGAGATTTTCGGCCACGGCGGCGGCGCCGCGCTGGCGCGTTCGCTCAACGTGCCGTTCCTGGGCGAGCTGCCGCTGGTTCGCGAGCTGCGCGAAGGGGGAGACCGGGCAAGCCCGATCGTCGCGGCCCTCCCGGCTCATCCGGTGAGCGCGGCGTTCAAGTCGATTGCGTCGAAAGTGATCGAAGGACTCGACCGATCGGAAGCCCAGCACGCGTCTTAGCGGATGTCAGAACGGCCAAAGATTTCGCTGATCACGATTACGCGCGACGAAGAGGCGCTGATCGGCCAGTGCCTGAAGAGCGCGTGGTTCTGCGACGAGAAAATCATCATCGATTCGTTCTCGACCGACAAGACGGTCGAGATCGCGCGCCGCCTCGGCGCCGACGTCGTGCAGCATGAGTTCACGAACTACGTGAAGCAGAAGCAGATGGCGCTCGATCGCGCGACGGGAGACTGGGTGCTGCTGATGGATGCCGACGAGCAGGCGACGCACGACCTCGGCGAGGAAATTGTTCGCACGGTATCATCGCCGGCGCCCGCCGACGGCTACCGGATTCGGCGCATCCTGTACCACCTGGGGCATTACTACTCGCACGCGATTTATCCGGACACGCCGGTGCGCCTGTTCCGGCGCGAACGCGGGCATATAGGCGGCCGCGATCCGCATGACAAGGTCGTAGTCGAAGGACGGGTCGAGCGGCTGGACGGGCAGATTTTGCATTTCAGCTACCGCGATATCGCGGATCACGTTGCGACGATTAACCGGTTCAGCTCGCGGGCGGCGATGGAGCAGGAGCCGAACGCGTTCACGCCATTCAAGATGATAGCGAATCCGGCGTGGCGGTTTTTCAATTTTTATATTCTTCGCGGCGGGTTTCGCGACGGCGGACGCGGATTGTACGCCGCGATGACGGCCGCATTCTACGTGTTTCTCAAATACGCGAAACTCTACGAGCGCCGGCTCAAGCAGGGGTGACCCCTTGTATCTTGCGGTCAGGGTCGCAAGATGGATTCAAACCTGGGCGCGGCAGACCGATAACCCCTGGGTCCGCAACGAGCGAGACCGCGGTGCAGCGCGGGTCGCCGCGCCCTGAAAACCAGGTCACAGCCCGAACAGTCGCCGGGGCCGGCGCAAGTGGTCGAGCCCGCACCGCGCAAGGACGGGCGCGGCCGGAACGCAGAGGTGCAGCGATGGAAGCTCAAGTGTACGTCGGGATCGATGTAAGCAAGGCGCGGTTGGACGTGGCGCTGGGGGCAACGGGTAAGTTGTTGGAGGTGGCCAACGATGCCGGCGGGATCGCCAGCTTGGTCGCACGGCTGGTGGAGCTTGCGCCGGCGCTGGTGGTGCTGGAAGCCAGCGGTGGGTTGCAGACCGCGCTGGTCGCCGAGTTGGGCGCGGCCGGGATGCCGGTGGTGGTAGTCAACCCGCGCCAGGTGCGCGAGTTCGCGCGCGCCAGCGGACGGCTGGCCAAGACCGACACGCTCGACGCGCGTGTGCTGGCGCTGTTTGCCGAGCGGATGCGACCCGAAGTGCGCCGGCTGCCCGACGCGCAGGAACTCGAGCTCAAGGCGCTGGTCGCACGGCGCCGCGAGCTGGTTGAGATGCTGACCGCCGAGCGTAACCGGCTCGGCAGCACGCCCAAGCTGCTGCACAAGGAGATCACCGCGCATATTCGCTGGCTGGAGGGCCGGCTCAAGGAGCGTGACGGTGATCTTGACCGGATGCTGCGCAGCTCGCCGCTGTGGCGCGAGCGCGAAGACCTGCTGCGCGCAGTCCCCGGAGTCGGTCCGGTGTTGTGCGCCACGTTGCTGGCCGACCTGCCTGAACTAGGCGCACTCTCGCGCCAGCAGATCGCCAGCCTGGTCGGCGTGGCTCCGCTCAACCGCGACAGCGGCAGCATGCGCGGGCGGCGCACGGTGTACGGCGGTCGCGCCCAAGTGCGCGCCGCACTCTACATGGCCACGCTCGCCGCAGTGCGCTGCAATCCCGCGCTTAAAGACTTTTACCTGCGGCTGCGCAGCATGGGTAAGCCCGCCAAGCTCGCGCTTACTGCGGCCATGCGCAAGCTGCTCACCGTCCTCAACGCCATGCTCAAACATCGCACCCCATGGAGTCCTCAATGCCCCGCCTAAAACAAAAAGCGCGATCCAACCCATCCTCTCAACCCCTTGAGGAGGGTGGGTTGGATCGCGTGTCCAGCTTGACCCCCATCACAGTCGCTGCACCCAACGTTAAGAGCAGGACTGGGGATCCACTTCTATCGCGGCGCAGACCTGATAATTTAACCGACAGCCCATGAAACGACTGCTCTTCTACGCGCGACGCTACCGGTTGCGTTACGCATTCGGGATCTCATGCACGTTCGCGAACGCCACGCTCGCGATGATCATTCCGTTGTTCATCCGCGGCGCGATAAACGCGACCGGCAAGCATCGATTCGACCTGGTCGCGCATTACGCGGAGTTGATGATCGTTTTCGCGCTGATGCTGGGAACAGTCCGCTGGTTCTCGCGCTTCGTTATTTTCAACGTGGGACGCGATATCGAGTACGACTTGCGCAACGATCTGTTCCAGCATCTGACGACGCTTGGCACCGACTTCTACCAGAAGTTCAAGACCGGCGACTTGATGTCGCGGATGATCAACGACCTGACCGCGGTTCGAATGATGGCGGGAATGTTCGTGATGTCGGTCTCGAATACTCCGCTGATGTTCGGGCTCGGGCTGGCTTTCATGAGTTCGCTCAGCCCGCACCTGACGTTGTTCGCGATACTTCCGTACCTTGTTCTGTTCGTCGCGATCCGCTGGCTCATGCGAAGTATGATGATGCGCAGCCTGAGAGTGCAGGAGGGGCTGGCGACGATCGGCTCGAAGGTGCAGGAAAGCCTGGCGGGGATCCCGGTCGTGAAAGCGTACACGCTGGAGGAACACGAGGCCGGGCTGTTCCGCAAAATCAACGACGCTTACAACGAGCAGGGTCTCGCGCTGGCCCGCACGCGCGGCGCGATGATGCCGATGATTCGCGGCGCGGCGGCGACCTCGACGATGGTCGTGCTGATTTACGGCGGGTCGCTGGTGATGAACGGACGAATGTCGCTCGGATCGCTGGTGGCGTTCCTGAGCTACCTGGGCCAGCTCGCGTGGCCGACCATCTCGCTCGGATACATGCTGGCGATTTATCAGCGCGGCAAGGCGTCGATGAAGCGTCTCGACGAGATTTTCAACGCGCGCGGGGCCGATAGCGTCGCAGGGGAGGAGCTCAGGCTCGAGATAAATGGGGCAGTCGAATGGGAAGGAGTCTCGTTCAGCTACCTGCCGAATAATGGCGACGGAGCGAACGGAAAGGTTCCGTACGTGCTCAAGAACATCAACGTCAAAGTGGGCGCGGGAGAAAAGCTCGCAATTGTCGGCCGCACCGGGTCGGGAAAATCAACCATGGTCAAGCTGCTGACCCGGCTGCTGGAACCGACCAAGGGACGAATACTGCTCGACGGCCGCGACATAGAAGAGATGGCGCTGGGCGCGCTCCGACGCACGGTGGGAATGGTCCCGCAGGAGCCGACGCTGTTCACGGACACGCTCGCGCGCAACATCGCATTCGGAAAGACCGATGCGTCGATCGATGAAATCCAGAACGCCGCGCGCATCGCGGGACTCGAGCCGGACATCGCGGTGTTGCCGCATGGACTCGACACGGTAGTCGGCGAACGCGGAATGGCGCTGTCGGGCGGGCAGAAGCAACGCGTCACAATAGCACGGCTGCTCGCCTACAATCCGGCGATCGTCGTGCTGGACGACGCGCTGTCGAGCGTCGATACCGAAACCGAAAAGGCGGTGCTGGACAGTCTCGAGAAGAGCGTACAGGGCCGCACCACCATCGTGGTTTCGCATCGCGCGTCGACGGTGAGGGACTCCGATCAGATCGTGGTGCTCGAAGACGGGGAGATTGCCGAACGCGGCACGCACGAGGAACTGATGGGTCGCCGTGGAATTTACGCAGAGCTGTTCCATCGCCAATTGCTCGAAGAGGAATTAAGCCGCTACTGAAATGCAGGTCGCCGAGGAAAAGGCGCTCGCCAGGACCTACGATGCCGCGCTGGTGCGATGGGTGTGGGGTTTCATCCGCCCTTACCAGGGGCTGTTCTGGCTGGCGACGGTGATGATGCCGCTGGACACGGCGTTTTTGCTCGCACAGCCATACGTGATCAAGCTCACGGTTGACGAATTTCTGTCGGGCTCGCATGGGGCACGGCCACCCGCATGGCTCGCGATGCTGTTTCGTGCGTCGGGCGGACACGGCCTGTTCGTGCTGGGCGCTTTGTATCTGCTGCTGGTGATCGGCGAGTTCGCCGCGTTCTACGCTCAGTTTTACCTGATGATGATGGTCGCGCAGTACAGCCTCTCCGATCTTCGGATGGCGCTGTTTCGCAAGGTCGAGCGTTTGCCGATGTCGTTCTTCGATCGCACGCCGGTCGGCAGGCTGGTCAGCCGAATGACGACCGATATCGATGCGATCAACGATATGTTCTCGGCGGGGTCCTTGACGATATTCATCGATGCGATGACGCTCCTGGGCGTCGTGACGATCATGTTCTCCTTGAGCCCGCGCCTGGCGTTGTCGGCGCTGTGCGCGATTCCGCCGCTGACGCTGGTCATCTACTTTCTGAGTTCCAGATCGCGCATCGTGTACGGCCAGATACGCGACCGTCTCGCCGCGTTGAACGCTTACCTGTCCGAATCGCTGGCCGGCATGATGATAGTGCAGCTCTTCACGCGCGAACGCGAAAGCCGCCGCGAGTTCGATGCGCTCAACCGGCGTTCGCGCGACGTGCAGATGATGGCCAACGTTTACGAGGCCGCCCAATTCTCATCGGTGGAGGCGCTAAGCTCCATCACGGTCGCGGTTATTCTGTGGATCGGCGGCGGCAGCGTGATTCGGCAGTTGGTGACGTTGGGCACGCTGATCGCGTTCATCCAGTACGCTCAGCAGTTTTTCATGCCGTTGCGCGAGATCTCTACCAAGTACAGCGCGCTCCAGTCGGCGCTCGCGGCGGTCGAGAAAATCCACGCCCTGATGGAAGGCGAGAAGATGCTTCCCGTTCCGGCGCATCCGCAGCGGCCGGCGGTCTCGCGCGGGGCGATCGTGTTCGATCACGTCAACTTCGAATATCGCCGCGGCGAACCGATTCTGAAAGACCTGAGCTTCACGGTCGAGCCGGGACAGAAGATAGCGATCGTGGGGCCGACGGGTTCCGGAAAAACGACGATCATCAAGCTGCTGAATCGTTCGTACGATGTGACCGGTGGACGAATCCTGGTTGACGGCGTCGACGTGCGCGAGTGGGACCTCGGCGCTCTTCGCCGCGAAATCGGGTACGTGCAACAAGACGTGTTCCTGTTCGCGGGCGATGTGATGGAAAACATCCGCCTGTCGCGAACCGACCTGAGCGAATCCGAAGTGCGCGATGCGCTGCGGCGGGCGCAGGCTTTGCGATTCGTCGAGCGGTTGCCGAACGGACTCGCAGAGCAGATTCGCGAACGCGGCGCGAACCTGTCGGGGGGGCAGCGCCAACTGCTGTCGTTCGCACGCGCGCTGGCGTACAACCCGCGAATCCTGGTGATGGATGAAGCGACCTCGAGTGTGGACAGCGAGACCGAGCGCCTGATCCAACTGGCGCTGAACGAGTTGCTGGCGGAGCGCACCGCGGTCGTAATCGCGCATCGGCTGTCCACCATCGAGCGCGCCGATCGGATCATGGTGCTGGGCGCAGGCGTGCTGCGCGAAAGCGGCACGCATGACGAACTGCTCGCACAGCGCGGACTCTACTACCGGCTATTCGAATTGCAGTACGCCGCAATGGCGAACAGCGACCGCCTTGTGGCGGGCTGACGCCAGCCTGGTGGACGGAGAAGTGGCTAGCACGACGCGGCGCCCGGCGCGGGCGCGACTTCAGGCGGCATATCTGCTGCGCCTGGCAGCATTGGTCTTCGCGCCGATTGTGCTGGGCGGATGCTACGCGGGTTACCTCGCACGCGCCGCGTACGAGGAAGGCCGAATTCTGTGGAACCGCAAGCCGATTGACGATGCGCTCGCGCGGGGAGACCTTCCGGCGGACATTCGTGCGAAGCTGGAGACCGTGCTCGCGGTGCGCAAGTTCGCGGCCGAAGAACTCGGCCTCAATGTCGGCGGTGCGTATCAAAGCATCGCGCTCGTGGCTCAGAGCGCGGTCGTGCACGTCTTGATGGCGGCGCCGCGCGACTCGCTGGAGCCGTACACATGGTGGTTCCCGATAGTAGGCCGCGTACCGTATCGCGGCTATTTCGACGAGAGCGATGCGACGGCCGAAGCGGCGGCGCTCGAAGCACAAGGGCTCGACACGATGGTGCGGCCGGCGGTTACGTTCTCGAGCCTCGGATTTTTCAGCGACCCGCTGCTGTCGAATCTGCTCAAGCTGGACCGCGTCGAGCTGGCCGGCGTGATCATCCACGAACTTTTCCATCGCACGTATTATCTGGCGAGCGATGCGATGTTCGACGAATCGGCCGCCAACTATGTCGGCAGCGCGAGCGCGGTAGCTTTTTTCGCGGCGACTGACGGTGAATCGGCGCCCGCCACAATCGCGGCGCGTGGCATCCTGGAGAGCGATCTCAAGTTCGCGGGCTTTCTGCTCCAGGAGCAGGCGCGCCTGCTCGACATCTACATGGCGAAGCCGCCGAAACAGGAGCTCGACAAGCGCCGCGAAACGGCCTTCGCAGCGATCAAGGCCGACTACGCTGCGCTGGCGCCGTCGCTATCGGGACTCGAGCGCTTCGACCTCGACAAGCAGCCGCTGAACAACGCCGTGCTGGTGAACTATCTGATCTACTTTCACGACCTCGACAACTTCGCCGCGCTCGATCGGATGAATCACGGCGGCTTGCGCGCGACGATCGCGCAGATCATTTCGATCGCGAAGGCGCATCCCGACGATCCTTTCTACGCCATCTGGGAGGCGACCCGCGCGGCTCCCGCGCCTTCCGGCGGCGGCTAGGTTGCAAGCGCGGCGGCGATTGCGCGCGACAGTTCCGCTTCGCGGCCGCCGAAGAAATGATCCGCGCCGGTTATGATCTCGAGTCGCGCCGAGTCGCCGATTTTGGACATAAGCGTTTTCAGCCCCGCGACGGGCGAGTACGAATCGCGATCGCCCGAAACCAGCAGTATGGGCTTGGATGCGCCATCCGGAATGCGCGCATCAGCCATCGCAAGCGGCAGCGCGACAGCGACTATTCGCGCGATCTCCGCGCGTGAATATCCTGCGCTCACCGCGACCATCGCGCCGAACGAATATCCTGCCATCACGGCGCCCTCTTTGCGCACGCCGGGCTGCGCGAGCACAAACGCCATTGCCGCGACGGCGTCATCGACTTCGCCGGGGCCGCCGTCATGCTCGCCCTCGCTGGCGCCGACGCCGCGAAAGTTGAAGCGCAAGGTCGCATATCCGGCTTGCCACATCGCCGCGAGGATCGCATCGACAACGTTGTTGAACATCGAGCCGCCATAGGCCGGATGCGGGTGACAGACCACCGCTGCAGGCGCATTTGCGCCTGGATTGGCGAGCAGACCTTCCAAGCTCAAATCGCCGGATTGAAACGACACCTGAATTTCCTGCATCGCGCGCCTCTCAAAACTTAAACTGTCACTTCATATTTTCCCGGACTACGGTTCCGTCGATCGCTGATATAATACAGTCCATCGCAATGGATGAAACTCCCCGACTTGCGGCTGACAGGATGCTGATGCGATTAGCGCGATGGCTGCGGCTGCTCGGCGCCGACGTTATTACGGACTCGTCACTGACCGGCGCTGAGCTTCTGAAGATCGCTCGCGCAGACAACAGAATCCTGGTGACCCGCGATAAACGCCTTCGAACCGCGGCCGACGTTTTTTTCATCGAGGGCAACGCGATCAGAAGTCAATTGCGCGAGGCTGTCAGACGCTTCCGGCTCGACCCGCGAGTGATTGCGCTGACGCGATGCTCACGATGCAACCATCTGCTGACGTCGGTTGCACGCGAACTCGTGTCGCGGCGAGTGCCGCCCTACGTCTTTGCCAGCCACGATCGATTTGCCGAGTGCGAGAGGTGCGGCCGAATTTACTGGTCCGAGACGCATCCGGAGCGAATCCATGCGATGCTGGATTCAATCGCGTTCTGACGTCCTGACGCGCAGCCGCGCGGTGGCTTTTTCTTTGCGTTGCATTAGGGAGGCTTTGGCGACTATAAGAATTTCGGGGACCCCAGATTCGAATTACTGATTAGCGGCTGGGGGAAAAATGTTTAATTTCAGGCCTTTCCCATCTGCGCTCGTGATTCTGCTCCTGACTCCACTGAGAGCGCACGCGGTTTCGCTGACCCTCAATGGAAGCAGCGCCGATTTGCAGATGGACAACACGCAGGCGGTCTATGCCAGCGACAGCAACGGCGTCCCGACGCTGATCACCGGAATCGGAATGCCGGCGCCCGGTGGCGGCGTCGTGACCGAAGTCGGCGTGCCGTCGATGATGCCCGATGGACGCGTGATCTTCGGCGCCGAGACGCAGCCCAAGGACACCAATATCAAGGCCCGGTGGAATATCTTCATCGGCAATGCCGATGCCGTACCGAGCCATCGCGTAGTCGCGGCGTTCAATCCCAAGGGGCCAGTCGGTGATTGCAGGCCCGCGTTCAAGGGCGACCCTTACCCGCTGGCAGACATGGACGGAAATATCGCGTTCATGTCGATAGTGCCGCATGGCCGTGACGCGCTGTTTTTTTATTCGCACGGCAAACTCACCTGCATGGCGAAGGCGGGTAACAAAACCAATGAAGGGCACGAGATCGCAGTGCTGAGCTTCGGCAGCCCGCAAATGAGCGATGACGGCCAGGTCGTGTTCACCGGGTTTCTCGGCGAGAACGGGAAGCCGGCTGGACATCGTCAGGCGCTCCTGCTGGCTTCCGTTGACGGCGGCGTTTCGGAGCTTGCGGTCGAAGGCGAATACGGACCGAATCACACGCTCTATCAGCGCCCGTTCGGATTGCCGGCAGCGCTGCCCACTCCGCTTGGGATAATGGTCGCGTTCACGGCCAAGTCGCCCAGCGGCGCGGCGCTGTTCCTGTACAGCGGGGGTTCAATGGCGAGGATCCTGCCGACCGGCACTCTGACTTCGGTCGGTCCGGTGTCATATCTGTCGGCGGGGCGCCCGGGTTTGATGGCTGACGGAACGACCGCGGTGCTCGCGGGATGCGCGCGCATACCCGCAATTTTCCGGCTGACCCGACAGCGCCTCGATTTGCGGATTCAGCGCGGACAGCTAACTCCCTTCGGCACTGAACTGGAGTCGCTGGGCGACCCGGTGCTGACGGCTTCCGGCGCTATGTTCATCGGGGCCACCGATTCTGATGATCACGAAAAGCTCTACGTGCTATCGCCTGACGACGCATTTTTCGAGGTCGGCGAGTCTGAACTGATCTACCGAATCGCGATGGGCGCGCAGAAGCATCATTCGATCTTCACAGGCACGCTGACGGTGAATCAGCACGGCGACTTCGCCTATCTCGGCGGCCGGTGAGAAATAAGCATGGCGTCAGGACCCTCGCAATTTCTCGCGCTCACTCCCAAACTCTATGAATACCTGGTTGCGCACGGCCACAACGGCGATCCGATCCGCGCCGAACTGGCCGCTGAGACCGCAAAATTGGGGTGGATTAGCACAATGCAGATTGCCGCCGAGCAAGGCACTTTCATGGCGATCCTCGCCGGCGCGATCGGCGCGCGCTCCGCAGTCGAGGTCGGGACGTTCACCGGCTACAGCGCACTCTGCGTGGCTCGCGCATTGCCCGCCGACGGGCGGCTTCTATGTTGCGACGTGAACGAGGAATGGACGAGCATCGGGCGCCGCTATTGGGAACGGGCGGGCGTCGCGAACAAGATAACACTCAAGCTGGGGCCCGCGGCCGACACGCTGAAGGCGATCCCGGCTTCGCATAGCTTCGACTTCGCATTTATCGACGCCGACAAGTCAAGCTACGCGATCTATTACGAGGAAATTCTGAAGCGGCTGCGTCCGAACGGACTCATCCTGCTCGACAACGTGCTGTGGAAAGGCGCAATCGTCGATGAAGCGATAAAGGACGCGGACACGCTGGCGCTTCGCGCGCTCAACGACTTCATCGCCAAAGACACCCGCGTCGAGGCCGTGATGATCGGCTTCAGCGACGGCGTCACTATCGTTCGCAAGAAGTAACCGCGCGAACCGCTCGAATCCGGCGTGAACGAAGTCAACACTCGCCGTCTGATCGGCACGCCCGCTGTTCCTGGCGACTTCGCAGATATTCGCATCCTGCACGCCGATCCGCGCGTGATGGCGACGCTGTCCGCCGACGGCAACACTTTCAGCGAAGTGCAGACCCGTGCTTTCCTGAAAAACGCCGCCGAGCATTGGAAGCTGCACGGTTTCGGATTGGGGGTCTTCCGCGAGCAGGTCTCCGGCGAGTTTGTTGGTTACGGTGGAATCAAACACGCCGTCGTCGAGGGCCGCGACGAGATCGAACTCGCGTATGCAATCAGGTCCGACAACTGGGGGATAGGACTCGCGACTGAGATTTCAATCGCGGCGCTGAAGCTGGGTTTCAACGTGATGCGCCTGGAACGAATCGTTGCCTTCACCTTGCCGCACAACCGGGCGTCGCGCGGCGTAATGGAGCATTGCGGCTTCACCTACCAGCGCGACATCGTGCATGCCGGCCTGCCGCACGTCCTCTATATTTTGGAAGCTCGCGACTTCTTCACCCGCTCCTGAAACCATGCATGCGCCGCGACATAGTTGGAGCCGCACGATCGGCACGCTAAACTCGCGTAGTTGAGACGCATATCCGGCGACATCACGATGGACGAACGTTACGACCCAAAAAAAATCGAGCCCGCGTGGCAGGCTGATTGGCAACGCACCAATCTCTACCGCACGCGCGAGGAACCCGGCCGGCCAAAATTCTACATCCTCGAGATGTTCCCCTACCCGTCCGGCGCCGGCCTCAGCGTCGGTCATCTGCACAACTACGTTCCGTGCGACGTCGTCGGGCGCTTCAAGCGGATGGCGGGATTCAACGTGCTGCACCCGATGGGATGGGATGCGTTCGGACTGCCCGCGGAAAACGAGGCGATCCTGAAAGGGTCGCATCCAACCGAAACCGTGCCGCGTTACGCCGCCAACTTCAAGCGCCAACTGACAATCTCCGGATGTGCGTACGACTGGACGCGCGAGATCAACTCGTCGTCGCCGGAGTATTACAAGTGGACTCAGTGGTTCTTCCTGATGCTCTACAAACGCGGCCTGGCCTACCGCGGCACCGGGGCGCAATGGTGGTGCGACAAGTGCCGCACGATCCTCGCCAACGAGCAGGTCGTCAACGGATGCTGCTGGCGGCATACCGACAATCCGGTCAGCAAGAAGGATCTCGAGCAGTGGTATATCAAGATCACCGATTACGCGGATCGATTGCTCGCCGATCTGGATGGGATCGACTGGCCGGAGCCGATCAAGCTGATGCAGCGCAACTGGATCGGGCGCAGCGAAGGCGCGGAACTTGCTTTCCCGGTGGCCCGCCACGCCGGTAAAGAAATCCGCTTTTTCACCACACGCCCCGACACCGTCTTCGGCGTATCGTTCATGGTGCTCGCGCCGGAGCATCCACTCGTCGCCGAGATAACTGGCCCCGCCGAGCGCGCCATGGTCGAGAGTTATGTCGCCGACGCGCGCCGCCAGAGTGAAATCGAGCGGATGTCGACGGTCAAGGAGAAATCCGGCGTCTTCACCGGCGCCTACGCGCACAACGTCTTTACCGGCAAGGACGTCCCTATCTGGATCGCCGACTATGTCCTGATGGGCTACGGCACCGGCGCAATCATGGGCGCACCCGGCCAGGATCAGCGCGATTTCGAGTTCGCTAGAAAGTATGGCCTCGAGATCCCGCGGGTGACGGCACCAGCCGACGGCAGCGCTCCACCGGCGGATCGCGCGTTCACCGAACCCGGCATCGCGATCAACTCGCGCTTCCTCGACGGCAAAACGACGGCTCAAGCGATCGATATGGTAACAAAGTACGCCGAGGAAAACGGAATCGGTCGCGCGACCATCACCTACCGGATGCGCGACTGGCTGATCTCGCGTCAGCGCTACTGGGGATGTCCGATTCCGATGGTGTATTGCAAGACGGATGGAATCGTACCGGTGCCGGATGATCAAATCCCCGTGATGCTTCCTGCGATGAAGGACTATTTGCCGTCGGGCACCGGCCGCTCTCCGCTCGCCAACGTAGCCGAGTTCGTCAACACGACCTGCCCAAAGTGCGGAGGCCCGGCTGAGCGCGAGACCGACACACTGGACGGCTTCGCATGCTCCTCATGGTACTTCATCCGCTTCGCGTCGCCGCATGAAGACAGCCGCCCATTCGATCGCGGGGCGGTCGATTACTGGTTGCCGGTCGATCTCTACGTCGGTGGCGCCGAGCACGCCGTGATGCATCTGTTGTACGCGCGGATGTGGACCAAGGTCATGTTCGACGCGGAACTGATTGGATTCGATGAACCTTTTCCCGCCCTGCGCAACCAGGGTGTGGTGTGGGCCTCCGACGGCCAGCGCATGTCGAAGAGCAAGGGCAACGTCGTCACGCCGGACGCGATGATCGAAAAGTACGGCGCTGATGCGCTTCGGCTCTGGGAGCTGTTCATGAGCCCCTTTGACGAAGCGACCAACTGGAACGAAAGCGGCGTTGCGGGCACGCTCCGATTCATCACTCGCGTGTGGACCATGATTCGGCGCTATGTCGAGGCGGGATGCCCCGGCGCAAAGCCCAACGAAGAAACGCTCAAGCGCGCGCACAAAACGATCCAGCTCGTCACCGATCATATCGAGCGGCTGCGCTTCAACACGGCTATCGCGTCGCTGATGGATCATCTCAACTATTTGGCGAAGCTCAGGCCCGGGGAGATGGACCGTTTCAGCGCGGAGACCTTTGTGCTGATGCTCGCGCCGATGGCGCCGCACGTCACGGAGGAAATGTGGCGGGCGCTTGGCCACGATACTTCCGTTCATCTGGAGGCGTGGCCGAAGTTCGATCCGAAACTGGTGCGCGACGAGATGGTAACCGTCGTCGTGCAGGTTAACGGCAAGGTCCGCGATCGCCTGGAGGTCGGCGCGGGCGCTTCGGAAGCCGACGTGCGTGAACTCGCGCTCAAGAGCGAGGCCGTCGCGCGCCACCTCGCCGGCAAGACGCCGACCAAGTTCATCTTCGTAAAAGACAGGATGCTCAGCATCGTCGCGTAGCCGCGTCAATCGCCGCGCTGGTTCAGTTTGCAGGCCTGATAGGCCGAAAGGGCTCGGAACGGCAATTCATACCATATGTAGTGGTTTTGGGACGGCTGCGCTCTATGGCTAGTTTCGTTCCGTCAGAAATTATTTCTGCTAAAAGCGGAGGCCGCCCGATTTCGGGCGAACCCGGCCAGTATGAGGCATCGTGGGGGTTGTCCATACCGCACGCGTAGCACACTAAATCCGCCGCGGTCAGGCTGAACAGTTCATCCCCAAACCCGGCCTGAAACCCGGGTTCAGCTTCATCGAAACTGAACCAGCGCCCAAATCGTCACGAACCTTGAAGGACGCGCGCCGGGCGTGCGATGCTCCCGCCCACGACATTGGACCCTTTTCATCATCAGCAAGGAGCGACCGATATGGCCGAGGAAGTACTTAAAGTCACACGCCATCCCAATTACGCGGTCTTGACGCTAAACCGTCCCGAAAAGCGCAACGCCCTCAATCAGCCGATGATCGAGGCGCTCAACAATGCACTCGTCAAGTTCGAAACCGACCGCGAAATTCGTGCGCTGCTATTGCGTGGCGAAGGAGCGAGCTTCTGCGCGGGAATCGATCTGAAGGAAGTGGCCGAGGCCAGCGGCAGTCACAACCCGACCTCGCTTGAGTCCGTCTTCGGCCGATTGGAGCGGTTTCCGGTGCCAACAATCGCGGCTATCCAGGGCGCCGCGCTCGCCGGCGGACTCGAACTGGCGCTGCATTGCGACCTTCGAATCGCGTCGGAAAACGCCAAACTGGGCATGACGCTCGGCCGCGTCGGGTTGATGGTGCCGTACGATTTCACGCGCAAGCTGATCGAGGTTTGCGGATCGGCCAACACCGCATGGATTCTCTACACCGCCGACTTGCTCGACGCCGAGCGCAGCCGTCACATGAATATCGTGCATGAGGTCGTGGCTGACGCGAAGCTCGGCGAGGCGGCGAGTGCGCTGGCCGAGCGGATCGCCGACAACGCGCCGCTGTCTTTGCGCGCGATGAAAGCGACGGTGCGCCGATGCATGAGCGAGACCTTCGACGCGTGGCACGACGATCTGTTGCAGATGGCGCGCTCCGTTCGCGACAGCAGCGACGCCCGGGAAGGGGTGCGCGCGTTCCTGGAAAAGCGCAAGCCGGTCTGGAAGGCGAATTAGCGCGCGCGCGTCTCAGTCGGAATGCCTGCCCAGTGCGTTGCGGATCGCGCCGGCACTCTCCAGCAGCGTGCTCGGCAGGTTCAAGGTTCCCGCGACATTTGAATATGGATACAGCCGCGCGTTCAGATGCGCGTGCAGGGGAATTCCCTCGCCCTGGTGAATTTCATAGTCAAGCGGCAACGGCCCAAAGATCGTCAGTATTCGATAGATCGCATTTGCAAATTGCTGCATCTGGTCCGGCGTCAGCTCCGATACCAATCCCCGATAGTTGGGCATCACGACATCGTAGCTGCGCGGGAACCCGCCCATCGGGCTCGCATAGCTGACGACAGAGTCGCCGCGATCGATCACCAGCTTGAGACGCTCCATCAGGGCGACGATCTCGCGCCATAGATGAGGATTCTCACGCTCGGCGCGCGCCTCCGCGAGCACGGCCGGAAACGGCTCCGGCGATCCGATGATCTGCTGATGCAGATGCGGCTGCGAGGCGCCCGACTCGCGCCCCTGATTCTTGCGGATTACAACCGAGCAAACGTCCGGATTCTCCAACGCCAGCCGCATCACGCGCGCATCGGCTTGCATCAGGCGAAGGAAATGACCGCCGCCCAGCGCGCCGGTAAACATCAAATCGGCCTGCGATCGCGGCGCGTCGATAAAATGACGCGGGTCTTCGACCACGATGTACGACTCGTTGCGGTTTCCGGTCAACTCCGCGGGAATTCGCGGGAAGAGATTGCTGATCACGCGCACCACCCAACTCGCGCCATCGGCAGTCTTCGCCCCGTTCCATTCGGGGATTTCATCCGCAGTAATCCGAAAGAGCTCGCGCGCCGCAAGCCTTTCGTTGCCCGCACAGAAAGGACATGACTCGGTCGCGCGGCGAATCGCCTCGGCGCTGAGATGCGGTGTGTCGGGATCGGCACTCTCGCGGCCGCCGAGCGTGAACGCGAAGCTCTTGCCACGAACGTCGACAACGTATGAAATCACGCCGGTGATCGGATTTTTGACCCAGACCAGGGCGCCATCGCGGATTTCGCATTCTATCGGCATCGGAGCGTGACCATCTTTAACAATTGCCGGCGCGCCATTTCAACGTCGGCTCGAAACCGTCGCGAGCCGCGTGTCGCCTTGACTATGCCTCCCGGCTCCGTTATCCCAAGTGCTGAGGACGGGGGAACCGGCGAAACCGGGACAAATCGTGGCCTGGCGATCCGCATGCGCGGGCACCGGCCTTTTTTTTGGCTGCCATCCCGAATCACGAGCGCCCCCGTGAATAGTCAAGAATGCCGCAAATGAAGAAATACCTGTTCACGCCCGGGCCGGCTGCCGTACCGCCCGAGGTTTTGCTCGAGATGGCTCGTCCGATCATCCACCATCGCACGCCCGAGTTCAGTTCTGCGCTCGATCAGGCGCGCGATCGGATGAAACCTCTCTACGGCACCTCGAGCGAGGTAATCCTGCTCGCGTCCACCGGCACGGGTGCGATGGAAGCGGCGGTGACCAATTTGCTGCAGCCGGGCGAACATGCAATCTACGTCAACGGCGGCAAATTCGGCGAGCGATGGGGCAAATTGCTCGCCGCCTTCGGCATGATTGGGCACGAGGTGCGCGTTGAATGGGGCCGCGCCGCACGGCCGGGGCAAATCGAGGATGCGTTCAAGGCGTATCCCGAGTCGCGCGCCGTGCTCGTGCAGGCCAGCGAAACTTCCACTTGCGCGGTGCATCCGGTGGCCGCGATCGGCGAGGTCAGCCGCAAGCGCGGCGCGATGCTGATCGTAGATGGAATCACGTCGGTCGGCGTCTTCGAACAGAAGATGGACGAATGGGGCGTTGACGCGTTCGTCACGGGCAGCCAGAAGGCTCTCATGCTTCCGCCGGGTCTCGGAATGGTCGCTCTGTCGGCGCGCGCTTTGGACGTCGCGAAGAAAATCAAGACGCCGCGCTTCTATTTTGATTTGCTCAAAGAATTGAAGGCGCAGCGCGACGAGCATACCACGGCATGGACTGCGGCCGTGTCGCTGATCTGCGGCCTCAACAAATCACTCGAAATGATTCACGCCGAAGGTCTGCCGCAGGTTTACGCGCGTCACGCGCTGATGGCGGAGGCCACTCGCGACGCTGCTGCGGCACTCGGACTGAAACTGCTGTCGCCCGACAATCCCGCTCCCGGCGTCACCGGCATCCTGGTCCCTGAAGGTCTCGACGGCGGCAAACTGGTCAAGTTCCTGCGCGACAGCCTGGGCGTGTCGGTTCAGGGCGGCCAGGATCAGATGAAGGGTAAGCTCGTGCGCATCGGACACATGGGTCATTTGAGCCCGTTCGACATGCTGATCGCGGTTGGCGCGCTCGAGATGGGACTTAAGCAGATCGGCGCAAACGTTCAACTTGGCGCCGGCGTAGCCGCCGTTCAGGCGCGCCTGGCACGGAGCATCTGAAATCAACATGGCGGAAACTTTCCGCGTCCTTATAAGCGACTCACTTGCGGCGCAGGGGATTGAAGTCCTCAAGCGCTTCCCGCAGCTGCAGTTCGACGTCAAGACCGGCCTCAAGCCCGCGGAGTTGGCGAAAATAATCGCGCCCTACGACGCGCTGCTGATTCGCAGCGGCACGCGCGTCACCCGCGAAGTAATCGATGCCGCCACGTCGCTCAAAGTGATCGGGCGCGCGGGCGTTGGGGTCGACAACGTCGATATCGAAGCGGCAACGCGCCGCGGAATCGTCGTGATGAACAGCCCGACCGGCAACAGCGTCACGACCGCGGAGCACGCGATCACCATGATGATGGCGCTGGCTCGGCATATTCCAGCCGCCAACGCCGCGCTGCGAGCCGGCAAATGGGAGCGCAGCAAATTCACCGGCGCCGAGATATGCAACAAAACGCTCGGCGTAGTCGGCCTCGGTAACATCGGCCGGATCGTCGCCGACCGCGCTCTTGGGCTCAAGATGAAAGTGATCGGCTATGATCCGATCCTGACGGCCGAGGCTGCCGGGCGGATCGGCGTTCAATTGGTCAGCCTCGATGAGCTTTTTGCGAGCGCCGACTTCATCACCGTCCACACCCCCCTGACCGACGAGACCAGGGGCCTCGTAAACGCAGCGGCATTCGCGAAGATGAAGAAGGGTGTGCGAATCATCAATTGCGCCCGCGGCGGTATCGTCGATGAAGCCGCGCTTGTCGAGGCGCTGAAATCCGGCAAGGTCGCGGGCGCGGCTCTGGACGTGTTCGTCGAGGAACCACCTCCCGCCAACCATCCGCTGCTCCAGTTCGACAACGTGATCGTAACGCCGCACCTCGGCGCTGCCACCGACGAGGCGCAGGTCCAGGTCTCGGTCGATATCGCGCATCAGGTGGCCGACTTCCTGATCGAAGGCACCATTCGGCAGGCAGTTAACATCCCGGCGCTATCCACCAAGGAACTCGAAATACTCGGGCCGCATCTAACGCTTGGCGAAAAGCTGGGCAGACTCGCCGCGCAATTGATCACCGACGCGCCCACGGAGCTGACGCTTGCGTTTGGCGGTGAAGCCGCGAATCTCAAGCCCGACGCGATCACCGCCGCTGTTTTAAAGGGATTGATGAGCGGCTTCCTCGACGAGGATCTGAATTACGTCAACGCGCCATTTATCGCTCGCGAACGGGGAATCAGCATTATCGAAACGCGCTCCCGCGAAGTCACTGACTACATCAACACCTTGACGCTCACGGTTCGTACCGGCGCCGGCGAGCACGAAGTCTCTGGCGCCGTGCTCGGAAATCGCGTGCTGCGCCTGACCCGGATCGACGGCTACCGCGTCGAGGCGGTGCCCGAGGGTTACTTCCTCATGCTGCATAATCGGGACGTTCCCGGAGTGGTCGGCGCGGTGGGCACGATGCTCGGGCAGGCCGGAATAAATATCGGCGGACTGGAACTCGGCCGCGATCGCGTGGGAGGAACCGCGCTCAGCATTTTCGAGGTGGATGAACCCGTGCCGGGCGCCGTCCTCGACAGGCTCAAGACCCTGCCTGCAATTACAGCGGCGTCGCTGCTCAAGCTCTGAATTTATTTTGCGCGCGGGACATTTCAACCCGACAGGTGCGCGCGCAGGCCGGCGAAGTTGACGCCGGTCGGGGAAAAGACATGAAGACAGTTGCCGTGGTCGGCACGCAGTGGGGGGACGAGGGCAAGGGCAAAATCGTCGACATGCTCGCGGCGGACGCCGATGTGGTCGTCCGCTTCCAGGGCGGAAATAACGCAGCTCACACGCTGGTGGTCGGCGGGAAGAAATTTGTGCTGCGGCTGGTGCCCGCCGGCGCGCTCCATCCCGGCAAGGCTTGCGTAATCGGCAACGGCCTGGTCGTCAATCCGCTGGCATTGCTCGGCGAAATCGCAAACCTCAAGCGCAGCGGCCATCTCGCCGACGATAGTCTGCTCAAGCTCAGTTACGAAGCACACATGGTGATGCCGTATCATCTCGCGATCGATCGCGCTCGCGAGGCGCGCCTGGGCCAGCGCGCGATCGGTACGACCGGATTCGGAATCGGCCCGGCCTACGAAGACAAGATGGCTCGGGTGGGATTGCGCTTCGAAGATCTGCTCGATCTCAAATTTTTCACGGAGAAACTCCGCCGCAACATCATCGAGAAAAACGCCTACCTGAAAGCATTGCTCAAGACCGCCCCGATCAAGACCGACGAAACCATCGACGCGATGAAAAAGGCGCGCCGCCGGCTGCTTCCATATCTGTGCGACACCGGCGCGTTCGTGAGCGAGGCGATCGCTTCCGGCAAGCGCGTCCTGTTCGAGGGCGCCCACGGCACGATGCTCGACATCGATCATGGCACCTATCCGTACGTGAGCTCGTCGAATTGCGTCGCGAGCGCAGTCTTCAGCGGCACCGGCATCGGGCCGGGCAATCTCGAAGCAGTGCTCGGCATCAGCAAGGGATATACGACACGAGTCGGGGCGGGACCCTTTCCGAGCGAGTTCACCGGCTATCTCGCGGATTCGCTGCGCGAAGAAGGCGACGAGTTCGGCAGCGCCACCGGGCGTCCCAGGCGGATCGGGTGGTTCGACGCAGTGCTGGCCCGTTACACCGCTCGCGTCAACGGGCTATGGGCGCTCGCGCTTACCAAGCTCGACGTTTTGACCGGGATCGATCCAGTCAAAATCTGCGTCGGCTACATCGTCAAGGGGAAACGATACGACGACATGCCGCCGTCGCATCGGATGCTCATCGACGCCAAGCCGATCTTCGAAGAGATGCCGGGATGGAGCGAAAGCCCGGCGGGCACGCGCACGCTGGCCGAATTGCCCTCGAGCGTGCGCCGCTACGTCGAACGAATCAGCGCGCTGGTTGGTGTGCCAATTGCGATGATCGGCGTCGGCAAGGAGCGCGAAGCGACTATCGTGGTCCGCAACCCCTTCGCCGACTAGCTCGCCTTATTCATTCGCGTCAGACAAGGGCGCGCGTATCGAAGCTGTCTGCGTGCCCCCTACCTTGCGCAAACCGCCGCGAGGCTCGAGATCGCGACGCCGCGGCGTGCCAGCCGCAGATCATTGCGATCGAACCCGTTGGTTGTGTACCCGATCGAAATCCCCGTCGCCGGATCGGCCCATCCGATCTGCCCGCCCGCGCCTCCGTGTCCGAATGCCAGCGCCGAGTTGGTCTTGCCGAAGCCGCGATAGTTCGCGAGCCCGTCGCCTCCGGCTACGACAACTCCCAGCGCGCGGTTGCACTTGACGCCGAAAATCGGATCCTTGTAATCGCCCGAGCGCACGCGCAACGCGTCCTTGAGCGCTTCAGGCTTGATGATCGGCGCACCGTTGACGCCGCGATTATGCAGCAAGCCCTGGTAGAACAGCGCCAGGTCGCCCGCCGTCATAATTCCCCCACCGCCCGGCGTGCCAGCCTCCATCACATTGGGCCGGTTGAAGCCGAGGATCGCGTCTTCGGTAACTTCGGTTTCCGGCATCGCGGGCAGGCCGAGCTTCTTTCGCTCCTCGTCGGATAGCGCCTCTCCGACGTAGCAAAGCTGCGTAACCCGCTGATGATACTCGCGCGGCAATCCAACCCGCAGTTCCGGCAGTCCGAGCGGCGTTGCAATCCGCTCATGCACGAACTGACGGAAGTCCTTGCCCGTGCGGCGCTCGATTATCTCCGCAATTACCCAGAAGCCCGAGGTCGGATGGTATTCGAATTTGCTGCCCACCGGCCATTCCAGCCGCCACTTCGCGAATCGCTCGAGCCGCTTGCTCTTGTCCAGCCACTCGTTCTGCGGATACGGCGCGTTGGGAAATCCTCCCACGTGGAGCAGAACCTGCTCGACGGTCATCGTGTCCTTACCCTTGGCGCCAAACTCGGGGATGATCTCCGCCACGCGCTCGCCCGGATTCAGTTTGCCTTCGCCGATCAGAATCCACGACGCCGCCGACATGATCGCCTTGGTGCACGAGAAGATCGTGTAGAGCGTGTCGTTGGTGGCCGGCTTTTCACTTCCACCCTGGACTGCGCGTCCGACCGTGCGCATCGCGCCGATTTTCCCATTGCGGGCGATCGCGATTTGAGTCGATGGCAGTAACCCATCCTTGACTTCGCGTTCGGCACGATTGAAAAGGACTTCGACTTTTTCAGGATCGAGGCCGACTTCGCGTGGACTGTCAGCAAAATGACTTTGCGCCGGCATTGCGGGCACCCCTTCCGTTTGAATTCCAGTCTTCGGGATATAACACGCCAGCGCCGATTCGTCATTCGGAAGCGATCCGCGCCGGACCTTGCGACGATATCCACCCCGCCCTGCCGGGCAGCGTCGTCCGAATGACTTCGCATACCGGCAAATTCTTCCGATCCAGCCGCGCCGCGACCTCGCGCAGTTGCACGAACTCCGCGCCCCGCTCCTTCAGCGCGCGGACCAGGGCCGTGAAGCCCTCAAGCTGTCCCATCCCCTCGGTCTCGGCGTGAATCGTGTGCACGTTGAGCGCATCGGGCTTGCACAAGCTGAGATAGAAATCGCGCACCGCGCCGTCATCGGGCAGTTCTCGCCGTCCCATTACCTCGTCGAGGGTCGGCAAGGTGGTCGGGATCTCCGGTGTCGCGAGAACTCGCGCCTCGACGATGCAACGGTACGGCGCGCTGCCTCGCGTGTCGCTGCGATAGTCGAGCGCCATCGCGTCCAGCGCGACTAGCGCCGCATCATTAGTGCGCCATCCGGGCGCGGCGAAACTCCGCGGCGCTTCACCAAGAATCGCGCGGTATGCCTCAAACGCGTCGCCGAGTTCGTTGCGTACTCCGGGCTCGCCGATTTCATCGAGGTGATCCTGCCATCGCACGTGATCGTAGCCATGCACGCCGACCTCGAAGCCATGCGCCTTCAGGTCGCGGATAATTCCAGGGAACGACAGCGCGATCGGCCGCGACGGCAGCAGCGTCCCCGAGAGAATCGTACGCGCGCCGTACATAGAGACGGCTTTGGTGCGGAACATCTTCGACAGAAACCCGCGATTTCGAAACACCCGCAGGATTGCGCGCCCCGAATTGTCCGGGCCCATCGCGATATAAAAGGTCGCGGCGACGCCCTCGCTCTCGAGCATCGAGGCCAGTCGCGGTACTCCCAGTTCGAGGCCCTGATGGGTATCGACGTCGATCTTTAGTGCGACTTCCAAGTGTGGTGACTGCGTGGACGCGGCGCGCCTAAGAAGTCATCTCTTTGCGGAACCAGTCCATCGAGATTTTCACGCCATCGCGCAGGTTCACTTTCGGAGTGACCCGCAGCAACGTGCGCATTTTCGTATTGTCCGGCACGCGGCGAGGGATGTCCTCGTAGCTGCTGCCGTACACTTGCTCCTGCGTCACGAACTTGATCTTCGATTTCGTTTTCGTTGGCCCAAACAACTCGAGCATCAACCTGGCGAACTCGAGCACAGTCGTCTCGACATCGACGCCGATGTTAATCGCCTGTCCATTCGCGGCGGGATTCACCCCCGCCTGCACGGTTGCCTCGATCGCATCAGTTACGTACGTGAAGCATCGCGTCTGCAAGCCGTCGCCAACCACAGTCAAGTCCGCGCCGCGCAGCAGTTGGCCCATGAAGATCGTAAACAGCCGGCCCACGTCAAGCTTGTCCAGCCGCGGACCGTATACGTTGAAATAGCGCACTATCGTAACCGGCAGGCCGAGCTTGTGATACGCAAAACAGAAATGCTCGCCGACGGCCTTCGACGTCGAGTAGCACCAGCGATCGATACTGGTCGCCCCGAGCACGCGATCGTCGTCCTCGCGCCACGGCACCTTGGGGTTGCGGCCATACACCTCGGAGGTCGAGCTGAATACGAGCCGTTTGTTATGCTTGTAGGCGGCCTTCAGCACGTTCTGCGTGCCGTTTACGTTTACGTTGAGCGTTTCGTAGGGATCGGCGACGTAGTGTTCGACGCCGACGACGGCCGCGAGATGGTAAATAAGATCGACCTTCGAGACCAGGCTGTCGATCAACTCGAGGTTGAAGACTGAATCGTGCACGTAATGAAAGCTCGGATTGTCCAGTAGGTGACGTACCTTGGCGATCGAGCCGGTGTCGAGCACAAAGACCTCGTCGCCTCGCGCAATGAACGCATCCGAAAGATGCGATCCGAGAAATCCGGCGCCGCCGGTGATCAGAACCCGCATGTGACCTCCGCGAAACTAATCGAATAGAATAGTATCTTTGACGTGCCCGGCCTCGGAAAGAGCCTCGCGGGCAATGCCTTCGTCGCCACCCTCGAACTGCGCAATTTTCAGGATTACGCTGCCCTCGCCGGCCGCAATTTCAAGAGCGCCGTCCGCGGTTTCGCGCACGACCCGCCCCGGCTCCCCGAGGGATCCGTTTTCTGCGCCAATTTTCGCTTCCCATACCAGCAGCTTTCGCCCGCCGGCGAAACAGAACGCGCCGGGGTACGGATGCGTCACGGCCCGCACGAGATTGAAGATCCTTCGCGCCGGCCATCGCCAGTCTATCCGTCCGTCCTCCGGCTTTCTGCGCCCGAAGTAACTTCCCTTCGAGATCTCCATTTTTCGCCGCGGCGCGGCGCCCGCGACGATCTTTGGGTGCATCTCGGTTATCAGCTCGACGCCCAGCGGCACCAGCTTGCGGTATAACGTCAGCGCGGTGTCGCTGTCGTCGATCGCAACCGCACGCTGCCCGACGATATCTCCGGCGTCTGCCCGCGCAACCATTTGATGTAACGTGACGCCCGCCTCGCGTTCTCCGTTCACCAGCACCCAGTTCACCGGCGCACGACCCCGATATGCCGGCAGCAACGACCCATGCAGATTGAAGGCGCCCAGCGGCGCAACCCTGAGCACGCTCATGGGAATCAGATGGCGGTAGAAGAAAGAATAAATTACCGCCGGCTTCAATGCGCCGATCTTCATGGCCGACCCTGCCTCGACGCCGTCATCAGTGTGCACCGGGACGCCGTGCTGTGCGGCCAGTTCCGCACACGATCGCCACCAAATCTCTTCATGCGAATCGTCGCGATGAGTGAACAGTGCGGCAATCGGCGCGCCCATTTTCAGCAACGCCTCCATGCACGCGTAACCCATCTCATGGTACGCGAACAGCACGCAGACGGCGGATTTCACAGTCGCGCCAGATGCGACGCTCGAGACGTTGGACTCCACGGTTGATCGCTGGTCGGCTTCGCCGTTAGTTGCGGTCCGGCCCCGGCCCGACTTGGGAATCGACCGGCTTGCCTTCCCCTCCATGCACCGCTTGCACAATGTAAGTGGGGCGGTGGCGCACTTCTATATAGATACGCCCGGCGTATTCGCCGATAAGTCCGAGCGCCAGGAACATCATGCCGACGAAGAAGAACAGGATCGCGAACAGCGTCCACAGCGCGCCCTCTTCTTGCGGGCCGTAGATCAGCCGATGCGCAACAAGCACCATCGCCATCATTACGGCCAGCACCGAAATTCCTATCCCGGTCATGCTCAGCATCTGGATCGGAACCAGAGAAAATCCGGTGATCAGGTTGAGACTGAGTTTCGCCAGTCCAAAGAGATTGTACTTCGACTTGCCACCGGCGCGATCGTCGTGGCCGACCGGGATCTCCGCGACTCGCTTGGCGAACGTGTTGGCGAGGGCGGGAACGAACGCTGCCTTCTCGTCGCAATCGACCACGGTATCGACGATGTGCCGCCGGTACGCACGCAACATACATCCGTAATCATGCATCGGTACGCCGACAATCATCGACGTCAACCGGTTGTGCAGACGTGACGCGTACCGCCGATACGCCCGATCGTGACGTTCCTCGCGCCATCCGCCCACCACGTCGTTGCCTTCATCGATCGCCGCGATCAAGCGCGGAATTTCCTCCGGCGGATTTTGCAGGTCCGCGTCGAGCGTGACGACTATCTCGCCGCGCGATTGCCTGAAGCCCGCGAGGATCGCCGAATGCTGTCCGAAATTGCGCGCCAACTCCACGACCCGTACGCGGCCCTCTTCGGCCGCCGCAATTTCGCGAAGGATGCCGAGAGAATCGTCGCGCGATCCGTCATCGATAAAAACCGTCTCCCATGGACGGCCCAGACCCTCGAGAACCGGTTTGAGGCGCGACCAAAGCGACTCCAGGTTCGCGGATTCGTTGAACACCGGCACAACGACCGACACCAATCCGCTCGGTGCTCGCGATACGGCCGAAGTGCCTCGAATCGGTGATATTTTGCCCGGGGAGCTCAAGGAACGTGCGCGACCTGACCGCCGATCAATCCATGCGAAACCACCGTCGCGTAAAGTGATTGTTGCAGACAGCCTCGGGGAATTAAAGATAGCGCCGGCCCGGCCCGGTTGACCGCGCGCGATCGCCTCGCGAAACTGCATCGACGATGCTCGCCGCTCACCGATCTCTCCGTCTCGCCATCTACGCCCTGCTCGCGGCGATTCTCTATCTTCCCGGTCTCGGCAGGCCTGCGCTTTGGGAGCCCGACGAGGGCCGCTACGCCGAAATCGCGCGCGAGATGGTTATCTCGGGCGACTACGTCACGCCGCGTGACGACTTCGAGCTGTATTTCGAAAAACCTCCACTGGTCTATTGGGCCGAGGCGGCCGCAATTCAAATCTTCGGGGTCAATGAATTCGCGGTGCGATTGCCCGCTGCCATCTTCAGTATCGGCCAGGTCGTTGTCACAGCCGCATTGGCCGAGGTGATGCTCGGTGCTCCGGCGGGACTCTTCGCCGCACTCGTGCTCGCGCTGAGTCCGCTATTTTTCGGCTTTGCGCGATTCGCGACGCTCGATCCCGCGCTGGCGTTTTTTCTTGCCGCGGCGCTGGGCGCCTTTTACGCCGCGTCGCGTGACGATTCGTTCTCGCGGCCGTCGGCTCGCAGGTGGCTATTGATTTCCGCCGCGATGCTCGCGTTGGGCACCCTGGCCAAAGGCCCGATCGCATTGCTGCTGGGCGGCGCGATCACTCTGGCATGGATGGCAATTGAGCGGCGGCTGCGCCAGGTCGCGCAGATGCCGCTCGTCTGGTGCATCGTCATCTACGCGGCGATCGTCCTGCCGTGGTTCATCTTGATGGAGGTGCGAAATCCCGGGTTCCTGCGTTTCTTCTTCATCCACGAGCATCTCGAGCGCTACGTCGCGTCGAGCGAACACGGATGGGGTCCGTGGTTTTTCATTCCGATCGTTATAGGAGGAACGTGGCCCTGGATTTTCTTCGTCCCGCTTGGATGGTCCGAAATGCGCGCCGACGACGGCTTGCCCGAGAGCGCCAAGGAGACATCCGGCCGACGTGCGGCCGCGCGCTTCCTGGCCGTCTGGTTCGTCGTGATCTTCGTGTTTTTCTCGATCCCCCGCTCCAAGCTCGGCAGCTATATCCTGCCCGCGCTTGCGCCGCTGGCGATCGTTGCGGGATACGGCCTCGCGCGCATGCCCGCTCTCAACGCCGTGAGTCGCCGCCGTCTTCTCGCCGTCATTGCGATCGCGAACCTGGCGATCGCGGCGGTTCTTTTCGTATTTTTCGAACTCGTACTGGCGCCGATAAATCCCGAGCTTGGCGTCGACGGATTGCTGATTGGCGCCGTTCTGGCCGCCGGCGCGATTGCGATGTACTCGCTCGGGCGCGCAGCGTCGCGCGTTCCGTACGCGATCGGTGCGATCGCGCTGGCGATGCTCGCGGCGGTGCCGCTTGCCGCACGCGTGCGCGAAGACGCGTCGTCGATTTCCACCTATCGCGATTTGGCAAAAACTGTCCAGCCCTACCTTTCGGGAGACTGTACGCTTGCCTCATACCGCCATTACGTCCAATCGCTCCCGTTCTACACGCGCCGGCGCGAGGCCCGGGTCGAGTACCGGGGTGAGCTTTCGGAAGTTTCTCCCCCATCGCCCGGCGGGTCGCCGTTTCTTATCGGCTCCGACGCGCGCCTGCGCCAGGTCTGGTCGTCGGGCGCGTGCATGATTCTGATCGTGAACGATCGCGACCGCAATGCGCTTGCAGACTCGCTGAAGCCCGCGCCGGTCGTCATCGGATGCGAGGGAAAAAAGCTAGCGCTCTACAACGGCGCCGTCGCACCGCCGCCGGGCGCAGCCAATTGTCTCAAATCCGAAACGAAAAATTAGTAAATGCCAGGATCGAGGTACTTGGATTCGGACTCATTCGACTGTAGCTTTCTCGCTGTAGCTTTCTTGCGACCGTTTCCAGTGAAGGGTCACAATTTTAGCCGTAAACGATTTGCCCGGGAGAGACTGATCGCAGGTGGCTGACAAAAAATCCAAATCCAAACTTCAGGCTGCGGATTTCGGAGCCGACGGCGGCGAGCCGGAACCTTCGCTCGGCCACTTGATCACGGAAACCCGCGAACGCAAAGGCATGACTCGCGAGCAAGTCGCCGGCGAGACTCATTTGCCGGCGCATTACATCAAAATGATCGAGACCGACAGCTACGATCTGATTTCGGATCGGCTCTACCTCGTGCCATTTCTTCGCCGATACGCAACGTTCCTGGGTCTCGACGCCGAGGAAATTGCCTCGCGTTTCGTCACCGACGTTCAGCATACCGAGGCTAACGTGGTGCGAATCTCGCAAGAGATCACGATGGTTGCGAAGCGGCCGGCCGCCGCCAGCCGAATCGCCTTCGTCGTGCTGATCGCCGCGGTGCTCGTCTTGGTGGCAGACTTCGCGTGGCGCCGGTTTGTGGAGCATGAAGTTCCCACTCCGGCTCCAGTCGCCTCGCCGGCTGCGATGGCGCCCGCGCCGGTGACGACAGCGGCGGAGCCCAATGCCGAAGCGCCGAACGAAACTCCGCCGCCCGCGACAATCGTGAAGAATCCCGAAGGCGCCGCGCCACCTTCTTCAGCGGCCGCCGCCTCCTCTATCGCCGCGCCCGCGGCGCCACCGATTCGTACCGGCATCTCGAATCTTCCGCGCCCTGCGAGTCTGCCGCCTCCAGCTCACCGTCCTGCCCCGTCGCGGCCGCTCCCGCCTGCGGCGACCGATGAGTAACGGCCGCTAGTGCAGCACGGCGTTGGCGATCTCTTCCGCGACAAGCTCCTTGGCGCGTCGCGCGTCGTCGCCCGAGTGCACGACCGCGACCACCTTCAGCTCATCGGCTGCGCCCTCCAGCGACGCGCGTGCGACGATCACCGTGTCGTAAATCTGATTCTTCGGGATACGGTCATATGGCGTCGGCGCGTTGACGCCGTGCAACGCCTGCTGACTCGCCTGGTAGGCTTTGAACTGTTCGGTAGCCGTATCGTCGGGATACAACGACCGGCGGCGAGCCTCCTGTGCGAACGGATCGATCGGTTGATCGCCGCTGTCGCCCAGCGGCGGCGGATTCGCGCCGGCCGCCTTCAGCAATTCAACCATCGAGGGATCCCCCGGGAACATCTGATTCAATGACACTCCCGGTGCAAGCAGTTGCTGATTCACCGTCACGGTGAGCGTCACCGAATTTTCCGGATTGGACGCAAGACCATGGCGCGCCGCTCTCAGATCTTCGTTCAGCACGTTCTGCACAACGGGATCGGTGCAAACCGCAACCACGCCGGCGTTTGGGGGCGCCACCAGCTTGCCCGCCATCTTGATGTCGGCTGCCTGCGCAAATCCGCAAATAGCTACTACAATGGCTATCGTGGCGATCGCGCGTTGCCCTGCCTCACGCACTGGATTACTCACCTAGGGAATCTTCTGCTGCAACAATTCCTGCGCCCGCGCAGCCCGCCATTTTACCAGCCGTTCGCCGAGCTTCGCGTCGCCCAGCGCGATTATCTGCGCCGCAAGCAGACCCGCATTCGCCGCACCAGCTTTGCCAATCGCCATCGTCGCCACCGGCACCCCCTTGGGCATTTGCACGATCGACAGCAGCGAATCGATTCCATTGAGCGGCGTCGTCGGCATTGGCACACCAATGACCGGCAATATCGTCTTCGATGCGACCATTCCGGCAAGATGCGCCGCGCCGCCGGCGCCGGCGATTATCGCGCGCAGTCCGCGGCCGGCAGCATTGGCGGCATATTCCAAAGTAATGTCGGGCGTCCGATGCGCCGACATAATCCGAACTTCATGCGCCACTTTAAGTTCTTCCATAACCTCGGCCGCTGCCGACATATATTCCCAGTCGCTCTTGCTGCCCATGATCACGCCGACCATCGGTGCCTTGCTATCCGCCATCGTAGCTCCTCGTGCGTTCCTTTAATTGTGATTATCTCATGCTGGGGTGAGGGACGCAGCATTATTCGAATCTGAGGCTGATTCCAGCCCGCCGGCATGTCAAGTCGCAGCCGGTATGAGCGCCCTGGATAATTCGGCACAATATATTCGCGATGGCGACGCCGATTCCCAGCAATCAGTGCGCGTTCACGCTCGCCGAAGTTGTCGAGGCTACCGGTGGTACTCTCGTCCGCGCCACTTCGACCGTCCCGGTCGGCGACGGCGTTCGCGGCGTCAGCATAGATACACGCTCGATCGGGGCGGGAGCGATATTCGTCGCACTGCGTGGCGCGGCGTCCGACGGCCATGACTACCTGCCACAAGCCGCCGCGCGGGGCGCTGTAGCCGCGATCGTCGCGACCGGCCGCGGTTATCCTGCTCTCGATTGCATCGAGGTCGCCGATACCCTCGCGGCGCTGGGCCGGCTCGCGCGCCGCCATCTTGTGCGCACGCGCACGGCCCGCCCGCTTCCCCTGATCGCAATCGGCGGAGCAGTCGGTAAGACCACCACCAAAGAACTCACCGCCGCCGTCGTTCGCGCGCTGTTCGGATCCACGCTTTCAACCCCTGGTAATCTGAACAATCTGATCGGCGTGCCTATGACGATTTTCACGCTCACCGGCGAGCATCGAGCGGTCGTCCTCGAATGCGGCACCAACACACGCGGCGAGATTCCAAAACTGGCGCAAATCGTCGAGCCAGACGTCGCAATGGTACTCAACGTCGATCTCGAGCACAGCGAGGGTCTCGGCACGCTCGACGATATCGCCAACGAGGAAGCCGCGCTGTTCTCGACTGCCAAGCGCTATGCGGTCGCATCTGCCGACGAACCGATGGTCCTGGCGCGGATTCCGAAACATCTGAGGCGAATCACGTTTGGCAAGTCGCGCGACGCCCACGTGCGGCTCGTCAGTCGAAGCGCGGGCGTCCGCTCGCGCATCCGCGTCGAAATCGCTCGCGTCATGCTCGCGGCGGGAGTCGAACCTTTCGTCGAAACCGAAATCGCGCTCCTGGGCGAAGCCGCTGCTCTCAACTGCACCGCCGCGATCGCCGGTGTCGCCGCGATGCGCCCGCGGCCGCTTGAATCGCGCGAGCTTGCCGCGCTCGCCGATGCGCTCGCGCTCGTCAAGCCGGTCGCCGGTCGGCTCGCCAACACCTCGATTCACGGCATCTTTGTGATCGACGACACTTACAACTCGAACCCTCGCTCGATTCGGGCCGCGCTCGCGGCCGCGCGCGAGGTAGCCGATGGTCTCGGCGCCCGTCTCGTGATCGCGCTGGGCGATATGCTTGAGCTGGGCGAGATGTCGGCCGCCGCGCATCAGGAGGCGATTCGCGACGTGATGCTCTCGCATCCAGCCGCATTCGTCGCCGTCGGCCCTGAGATGAACTCCGCCTGCGCAGTCGTATCCCGCGATGCGGATTCCACCAAAGTACTCGCCGCGCCCGACAGTATCGCCGCGGCAGGAATAATTGCCGGATTGATCCGGCCCGGCGACGTGTTGCTGGTCAAGGGTTCGCGCGGGATCGCAATGGAACGTGTTCTCGAGAGGCTCGGTTGACGCTAAACAGTGCGTGGGCGGGAGCCTGGTTATTGCCCTATTGCCGTGATGTCGCAAGTTTTTGCTGTCATCGAGGCGTTTGCCGGGAGTGTAGCGCGGCGGATGGTTTGATCCGAATACGGCGAGTGATCTGATCCGAGCGGGGCGCCGTGTCAGCTCCCAGAAGCCTCAACGTATGAGGCTACCTAATGGATAACCGCTTGCTACGTCGGCGTGGCCGTGGGCGTCGCGGTATGCGTCGCGGTTGCCGTGCCCGTCGCAGTGGCTGTCGCGGTAGGGCTGGCGCTGGCAGTCGGCGTCGCAGTTATGGTCGGCGTCGGGCTGGCGGACGCGGTCGGCGTCGGGCATGGATAGCTCGGCCATGAGAACAGCGCGCCGCCCGCGCCGAAGCATCCATTCCCCGGCGATTGAGCCGCGATAGTCACGTTGCCGCTTGCCACGGTCACGTCGCCGGTCGAGTTGCGCGCCGGTGGGCCGTAGCTCGCAAAGGTCAGGCTGCCATCGTCGTTGGCGGTCCAGACGCCGCCGGCGTAACTGAAAAAACCGAGGTCCGCAGTCGTATCGTTCTTGACCAGGTACCAGAACTGCACGCCGTCATAGCCGCTGCCCCACGTGCACTGGACATAGTTGGTGCCATTCAGCGTGTTCGGCGCATTCGAGACGGTCGTGTCGCTGCTGACGAGGGTATTTCCGTCGCCGGTCACAATCCCGAAAACCGGGCCGCTGGCATCCACCGCCTGAACGGCGTATTTGATCGTCGCCGTGCCGGGCGTTCCGACAACCGTGCAGGTCGGCGGATACGGATTGGCGAGCGGCCCCACGTTGACCGCGCCCGTCGCGTTGATTCCGCCCTTGTTGAGAATGCCGCCGAGGCCGATACGCGCGTGCCCGTGCCGGCCCTGAGCCTCCTGCCCACCGCCCGGTCCGTATTTCCACTCCCCGCTCTGACCGCTGTTATTGAAAAGCGCGATGTCCGGCTCGCCCTGCGCCCCGGAGAAGCCGATGATGTTGGCCGCGGCCAATTCCAGCGGCCAGTAACCACTTCCGAGCGTCTGATACCAATTGGTCACGTTCCCGGAGCTGTCGGAAATGTCGCCTTGCGTGCCGATGATCTGGTTGAAGTACGCGCCCGATTGAAGCGCGATCACGTTGCTGCCGTAGCCCGGATAGACCACGTTGTAACTGCCTGAAATCGAGATGGGATTCGGAGTGCCTTCGATATCCACGTCGTCGAGTTCATCGACCTGCCCTGCCATCAGCACTCCAGTCCCGTCGGAGAACACCGTGCCGCCGACGATACTGTCCTGGTTGGCGCTGGCCGTGAAGTTGACCGCGTAGGTGATTCCTTTGAGCTGGCTGCTGAAGATGTGGTCGTAGTAAGCCGCCTTCACGTCCACGTCGCCGTTGCCAAAGATGCATCCGGTGTCGAATCCCGCGACCAGAATGTTGTACGCCTGCGACTGGTACATCTGACTCCAGTCGATCCCGACGCTGCCGGAAGTGTTGCTCCCGTTAATCGAGAAATTTTCAAAGGTGAGGTCGTAATTGCCGGCCGGGTTGCCCGCGGCGATGCACGTTCCCGATCCCGTGCAAGTGATATTCGTGGCAACCCAGCTCACGCCTGAAAGCGTTGCGCCCTGATAGGCCTGAATCTGATTCGTGCCAAGCGAATAGGTGCAGGGACCGAGCAGCAACTTGACCGTCTTGCTGGCGCTGCCGAGCGCGACGTTTTCATCGGCGGTCGTGAGCGTGCTGCCGGTGCATAGCCCTTGCGCGTCAACCGTGCCACCGTACGCAGGAAGGGCCGCGATTGCTGCCATTACCTGCTCAGCCCAGGTCGCACCTGAATAGTTCGCCGCGTAAAGAACGGCGTTGCTGACGCCGCTGGCCACGCCGGTAGCGCCGCCGGCCGGCATCCAGTTTGCTCCGTTCCAGGTGATCTGGCATTTCGTTGTGTATCCGCCGCCGGTGATAGCGGTTCCAACTACGCATGACTGCGCGTCCGTAATCGTGCAGGTCGTTCCCGTTGCTGGCGACCCGGGCAATGCTGAGAACACGATTGGCCCCCCGGGGCAGCCGCTGCCGCCACGCGACACAGGGAGATTCCCGGTCCATCCGATGGTCAGATGCGTGCCGCCGCTGCTCAGAGTGCCGGTCACGTTAGAATCATTAGTGACCGAGGACAGGCCGCCGCTATTTGCGACATTGCAGTTCCAGTCGCCGCCCATTCCTAATGCGACGGCGCCGCTCCCGCCCGATGAGCAGCTCGCATTCCCTTGACAGTTGGTGCAATAGAGCAAGCCTCCATTGATCGCTGGCGTCGCTGCAAGTTGTGCCGCGTTGACCGGAACAAGCGTCGGCGCGATCGGCTGGGCACCCGAAAATCGATCATTGATCGCTTCGCGGAACTGCAATCCCGCTCCCACGCCGGTGAAGTTAGGGATCGGCTGATAAGCTCCGGGCGGTGGCAGATTCTGCGCCAGCGCCTCCACACTCGCGACGAGCAGGATCATCGCGGCGAACGTCACACCTCGAAGCGTTCGTGAAATCTTCCGTTTCAAATCCATCACCATTCCACCAATCGGCGGCTTTCCTCGATAACCTCAGAATCCGATCGCGATCCAGTAGAAGCCATCGTTGAGGTCGTATGTCGTGTCGACACCGTCGTAATCGGACTTGAAGATCCCGCTCGCTTTTGCAAAGCTCACCGTCTCCATCACCAGTACCCCGCAAGCGTTGTCGTCTGCTCCATTCGAGAGTGAGGCCAAAGCCCAGACGCACTTATTCGGGAATGCGATCGGCCATGTAACTGTCCAGTCGGAATCCTTGCCGGTGCCGCTGTTCCATCCCCACTGGATGATGTACTGAATCAGCCCCTTATTGATGTCATTCACGGGGATTTTGATGTAGCCGTTCGGCGCCATCTTGCCCGTGAACAGCACCTGGAAGGCCTGCAACACGCCGATATTCGAGATATTTACGTCCTGGCGCTGTTTCAGAAACGCGGTGCGATTAGCCAGTTGCTGATGTGGCTGATTGGAGATACCTGTCCCGCTGAAACTCGCGCCGCTGGCAGCGCCTTCGACCGGATCGGTTGCTTGAATTTGATACACCTCATTGGAGGTGAATTCGGGGGCGTCGATTAGTGTAGCCATTGACTACCTCAGAAGGTAAGCGTCCACGTACCGCTGATACTCATTCCCGCGCCGAAGACTATTGGTGCTATCGTCTTGCGCGCGAGCATCGGAGTCGGCGCGGTCGTTCCGGGCAGTCCCGCGCTGGCATGATTGGCGAATATCGCCAGCTCCTGAATGGTTATCCCCTGCGCGCCGGTGTCCGCCGTCGTCAGCGACCAGTTGAAGGTCACGCTGCCGTTGCCGTCCTCGCTGTGACTGTCGAGCGCTTTGTAATATGCGGGGGCGGTCAGCGCGCTGTCGGTCACCGTCGGTGCGTTCGATCCCGAGCCGAATCCCACCGCCACCGCGAATTCGCCGGTTGTATCGCCTCCGAGCAGCGCTGCAAGGGCAGGTAGCCCGGCGTTCACGAAAAGATTGCGACCCTCGTATTTCCACACAATACGCCCTTGCTGGACAAGACGGATTCGCACGATTCCAATCGGTCTTCTCATTTTAACCTCCGTACAAAACGGCTGTGCCGTCGACGATCAGCGCCGAATCTGCAACCGCAGGTTCGTTGACGTCGTAAGTAATCCCGCTGTGCAGATAGTGAGCGTCGTAAACGGGGACAATCGGACCGTACGCATCAGTCAGCGGCGCGGTCCCGATCGCGAGCTTCAGCGCGTCGTCATTGGGCGCTGGCGCCGCGTCGATCTGGTACTGGGCAATTCCGCCGAGCGTCAAATTGTCTGACGGCGCCGGCCCCGCGTCGGAAATCGCCGGCGCCACAAACCATATCGAGTCCATCCACGCGCGCGCCGGTTTGAAGAAATTAACCGCTGCTGCTGCCGTGGATACCGCGCCACTTGAGACGCCCTGCCCGGCCACAAGGTTGATCATGACACGGAACACCGCCCATCCCTGACTCGACGGATACGCATCGCCGCCCCAGCTCGACTGTCCTTCGAGCAGAGTGACCTCCGTCCAGCCCAACGACGTCAGCGCCTGCTTGATCGCCCACGGCGTACCGCAGAATCGATGCAACGGGATAGCGCTCATGAGCAGTTCGCGTTCTGCCACCTCCGTCAGCATCTGCACCGAAACCAGGCCGCCGGATTCGATCAGATTGTCCACGTCGATCAGCAAATCAATGTTCGTAAGCGCATCGACCCCGAGCGACACCGGCGCGATTAATTGCCACAGCGGCGACAGGATGTCGAATTGCCACGCCAGAAACGGCAACGCGCTTTCCACCACCGAGTCGATTCGGTAGATCAGCAGCGTCGTGAGATCGAGCGCCGCGAGCCGCGCGATCAGCACCAGCAACGCCTGCGTGCGCGTATCGTTGATCGACGGCGCGGCCGAAAGCTCGGGCATCAGCTGTGCTCCGTGCTGAAGGCCGTCGTCAGCGAGATCATCGTACAGTTCGCCCACTGCCCGGCCGTAAGCGTGGTCAGCACCGGCGTCGTGAGCGTCACGCCATAGACCCCCGCGACAGACAGCGCCGCAATTATCTGGCTCGGCACGATGTCGCGCTGAATCTTGGCTGCCAGCTCAAGCGCCAGCTCCTGCACGGCGGCGGTCGCCGCGGCGATCGTCGCGGTCGGATCCGCATCCGAGTACAGCGTCACGGTCGCGTTGATCTGATAGTCCACCTCAGTCACCGCGAGCACGCTGACGGTGTCGGTCAGCGGACGCACAGTGTCGGCGTTCAGCACCGCGGCCACTTTCGCAAGCAGCGCGGAGTTCGCGACTCCCGCACTGTTTGGCGCCGCCGCCGGCTGTACTGTAATCGGTCCGGTCAGCACGTACGCGTTCACCGATCCGGGCGCCGGACTGACAATTTGCGCGTCGATGATCGACGGATCGGCGCCGATCGCAAAAAACCGGTACGCTCCGATCGGCCCCGCGACGCTGAACTGATTTGGCGCAGCCTGAATGCGCGTGCGCAGATGATCGTCCGTTTCAGGGGCGGATCCACCCGTGGTCGTGCTCGTATTGGTCACGCTCGCGATCAAGGCATTCGGATTGAGCTGGACGTTGACCTGCCCCGCCAGGTATCCATTCGCAGCCGCTCCTGGAGTTGTCGCCGTGGCAGCGACACTACCGGTAGTTGCGCTGGCCGCAATGGTGATCGTCGCGCTGGTCGCGAAAGCAAACTGCCCGTCGTTCGTGCCGGCCAGCGTTCCCGCGGCAATCGTGAACGGCACCGTCAGCGCGTTGGCCAACGTGAATTGGAGCGTCGTCACCGCGGGCTGCGATGCCAGTCGCGTGACGCTTAGCAGTTGACCGAGATAATCGAGCATCGGGAACGACGCGAAGGCGAGCAGATTCTGCTGGGCCGCATACTGGATCGCGTTGCGTACCAGCGATTCGCGGTACGCATACAGATTGATCAACAGCCGCTCGACCTGCGCCGGATAAAGCGTTCGGCCTGCGGCTGCCTCGAACTCGGCAATCATGTCGGCAAGGATTAGGTTTGGATCGAGCCCGTCGGCATCGTTGACAAACACCGGCGGCGGAAGCGATGGAATTCCCGCACTCATCAACTCATCCTTTCATCGCCGTCGGCGCGGCCCGGATTAGACCGTCGCTCCCGGGATTGTCACGGTCGTGGTCTGAACCGGCGCCGCAGTGACGCCCAGCCTGAGCTGCCAGTTGAGCGTCACGCCGAGATGCGCGCCCGACTGCGCGCTCCCGTCATTGACGGGTTGCGCCGTCACGGAAACAAGATTTACCCGCGGCTCCCACGTCGTGATCGCCGATGTCAGTTCGCTCACAATTGCGGGCAATGCCAGGTTGATCGGAAAATCGATGTACCGCCAGATATCCGCACCAAAAGTCGGCCGCAGCGGATCGCTTCCCTGTGGCGTCGTTACGATTATCCCCAGGCATTGCTCGACGTCGGCGATTCCCTGCACCACTTCGCCGATGGCTCCCAGAGCCAAAGACCAGTCGGCCGACGTGATATCCGCCAGTGTGATTGCGCCCGCCGGCATCGTCATCCCGCCAACACGTCGGTGCTTGCCGTCACGATCGTTCCCGTCGCCTCGCCCACTTGAACTCTATCGCCGAGCCGCGCGACACCAGCCAACTGGCCGGTTCCGAGCTGCACCTGTCCCGCCGCCCTGATGATGACGTTGCCGGTCGAGTCAATCTGCATCTGTGCACCGTTCGCCGTAACATTGAACGCCGCACCTTGGGGGAGGCTCACGGTCAGAATGTGCTCGGTGCCGTCGTATTTGATCTCGCCCTGGTCCTGAAACTTCAGATCGAGCAGATGCACCTGGGCGTTGTAGGTGATTTGCGTGGTATCCTGGAAAAGAAGATCGAGGAGGTGCGCGACGCGATCGTAATCGATGCTCGTGCCATCCCGGAACGCGAGATGAAACTTGTCGGCGCTATTCACCGGCGGCACGTCTGCGTCTGAATAAATCGCGCCCAGCACCGCGCCAGCCTCATCGCGCAGGTCCATCAGGCATACGACCTGTTCGCCGATGTCCGGAATCCAATACGCCTTGTCGTTCTGCGTCTTGGGAAAAACAACTGGCAGCCACCAGCTGATCACCTCGTCGTAATCCGGAAACACCACGCGCACCTTTGCGCGCGCCGTGTCCTGCTGCTGCACGATTCCGACCCGGAAAGTGGGATTCAGCGAGGCAAATCGCTCACGGTATTCGACTATGTCATTCATGCGCTGACCCGCCGCGCTGCAATCGACGTTGAGTATCCTGTCGCGCGCGCCAAATGATGCTGCGCCGTCTCGATTAGGTATGTTCCATCCAGCGCGCCCCATCCGCTGAGCTGTACATTGTTTCCGGCCACCAGCACCGTGGTTCCCGGTCCCTCCAGCGTTGCGTCCACGAACACCATGTTGTGCAGATGAAGTGCGGCTTCGGCCTTCACTAGCGCTTGCTGCGCGTTTTCACAGCGCGCGACGATCTTGAGCGTGTCTCCCGTCGGAGAAGACGGGTCCGCGGACACCGACTGAGTAATCAGTTGTTTCGTGTCGGGATCGAAGTATGAGAATTCCGCACCATCGTAGATTCGGCGTGTTCTGTTCCGAAATGAGAATCGAACCACATCTGATCGTGTAATCGCGACCACCGCAGGTACGGACTCGAGCACCGGTCGCGCGTAAAAGACCAACTGCCCTCCACGCACTGTAAAACCGAAGTTGTGCTCTCTCGCCAGCCGTTTCAGAAATTCCAGATCCGTCTGGCGGCGTTGAGTGACGCGGGCAAACACGACATCGCTCTCGGACTCGGATGACGCCGTCACCATTACCAGCCCGTACTTCCCTGCGATTAGCCCCGCTATTTCCACGATGCCCATGTTCTCGTACGCCACAGTATTCGCTGTGCGCATCGCCGGCGTGATGTATGCGGCAAGGCAGCGGAGTCTCATCACGTCGGGCGGTCCATCCAATTCCAGCTCGTCGATCTGAAATTCACCGCAATCCAGCAAAGCCTCGCCGCTATAGCCAATTTGCAGACTGACTATGTCGCCGAGAGCCGGATACCAGGGCCCTTGCCATAGCTTCGCGGAATCTTCGAGATCCACTTCAAGCTCGCCTGAAGCGCCATCGAGCCGATCGACATATCTGATCGCAAGAACCATTTGCGATACATCGGCGGTAATATTCACGCCCAAATAATTGAGTATCCATTGCGGCGAACGAACTGGATACGATGCCGTCGGAGCCATTACGCACTCGCCGTCCGAGACAATTTCCAGGGCGGCAAATCGGCCGTGACCACCACGCTCTTCTGCAGGATCGGCACGCCGATCGATATTCCGGCATCGAACACCGGCTCTATCGGTACATTCGGATTAGCCATTATGATCGGAGAATAGTCAGTTGGATCGCCATAGTATTGCCAGGCTAACAGATCCCAGCGTTCACCGGCCGTCGTAATGTGAAGTATGAACTGTCCGGACGGCGTCATCGCGCGGCGCTCCTCACGATAACCGCGGCGGGCACGTCGTCCGCTTCAAGATTGGGACCGCTTGTGCCTGTCGCAGACGGGATACTGAGCAACGCCGACACGCCTGGCGTGGATCCGTCCGAGCCACTGCCGGCGGTTCCGGTCGACGCCGTCGTGATTCCTAACGGAGAAAATGTCGCAACCGGCAGCGCGCTGGAAACAAGTTGCGGGTCAGCTATCCATTCCTTGAGTGCGAGTGCGACCCTGATTGTCAGCAATCCGCCGAGATCCGACATCTGCATCGATTTCACTTTAATCGATTCGATCACAAAGAGACCCAGGTACGTTCCGACGCCAAAGACCAGCGGCAGCGCCAGATGCTGCGCAGCCGTCGCGCGCAATAGCGCCAGCTGCACGGCAGGGTTCGTGAACGACGAGTGCCACATCAGGTCGAAATTCAGCCGCTCGAGATCGTCGCCGACCCATTGCAGCCGTGGCTTGCTTTCAATCACCCGCTGCTCGGCAAAATCGTACGCCCCTGCCGATTCGTAGCCTTCCGGAGAGCCAACCACCCCGAATTGAATGTCGCCCAATGCTGCGAACAACTAATCGCTCCTCAGAACTGCGCGCGCTCGCGCCGCGCCGATTCTCGTTTCAATTGATTGAACAGTTCCTCGCGATGCGCCCGCAGTGCGCCAATCGCATCACGCTCTACATTGCCGCCCGCTGCCGGCGCGTTGATCACGACCGTCGGCGACGAGTTGATAGTGATCCCCGTGCGCACGCTGCTGTTATTCGGACCACGAGAGTTGCCCGATGGTTCCGCGAACTCGCGCTGGGAGAGATTTGCGGGCGGCATCACCGCGCGGATCGATGAAGCCATGCGAGCGCTCGCGAGGAAGCCTGTCCCGGCGAACGCCTCTCGTTCTGCTTCGAGACTCTCTCGTGATCGACTCGAAACTCGCCCTGCATCTGATCTCGGCGATGATTCCGTATTCGCGACAACCATCGTCTGGGCAATTTCGCTCGCGCGGTGCGCCCGCTCGGCGAAATCGCTCGAGCTCTTCAATCCGGACCGTGTCGCGCGTCGGCCCGCAGTGGAAGTCGCCCAGGCTGCGCTTCCCCATTCAATTGAGCGTTCAACTCGCGACAGAGCATCCGCCGCGAGCGACAATTCCCGAATTTCCCGCGACAAGCGGCCGCCGGCATCGACCCTTGCAGTCGTGCGATGCCATGCATTCGCGTGACCGCCAGGCCTTCCTCGTGACTCTCCATCGATCGCGCCATCCGAGTCTTTCAGCCGCGCCATTGAAGCTGCCGCTTCGTTGCCCCTGATGCCGTCACGTACTCGCGCAGTCGCATTCAGCGCTCTGGCGCCCACGGCGAACGGCCGAATCAATTGCGCGGCGCTCGCAGTCTTTCTCCAACTGTCTCCTCCATTTCGACCTGGATTGTCGTCCAACCGGCTCTGAGAGCCGTCGCTACGAGTATCTCTGTTCGCGAAGGATTCTGCCTCCGGACGATGGTCGTATTTCAGAAGGGCAGCATGCGCGGGAAGTTGCCAGCGATGACCTGCGGCCATCGCGATGCCAGCAGTCGCCCGCGCGATCCGGATGCTCTCTCCTACGAAGCCGGCCATCCGGTCGAGATGGCTGAGCGCGCGCGCCGACTTCGCTCCGCTAATCTCCGCCGGCGTGTCGATTGTCCTGGATTGCCTTGCCATCTAATGATTCGCTCTGATGCCGCGATTGAAAGGTTCAACTAGGCTCGCGCGACGTTACGGTCGAATGGCCGGCGTTGAGAGGTCGCGGCCTCGACTCGCAACGGACGTCCTGCGAGTTCCTTGCCGTTCATCGCGCGCAGCGCGACCGCGGCGTCGTCCTCATTGGTCATCTCGACAAATCCGAACCCGCGCGAGCGCCCGTCGAAACGGTCGCGCACAATCTCGGCTCGTTCCACTCCGCCGATCCCGGCAAATGCCTCACGCAAATCGCCATCGCCTAACGAAAAACTCAGGTTCCCTACGAATAGTCTCACTCCCATCGTCTCACCGTCTCGCGTGATTAGTTACTCCACGCATTGCGCTATAGTCACTGTAATTACTACTCACGATTCGTCCCCTCCGCCGCGTTCGACGCGCATCCGCTCATAATCCGTCACCGCGTCGAGCCAATACGACAGCTCCGCAAAGTCCATCCCGCTCAGCTCCTGGACTGAGAATCCGGATTGAACGAGGCCTGCGAAGCTCGCTGCGGAGGGCAGTCGAAATTTTCGCCAATCACCTCGTCCTGCAGCGCCATCACGTCGCCAAGATCCATCTCGAGCACGTCCTCGTACACGATCTTGCGCCCGTCCACGCGCGTCAGCTCCGCGATTAGTGCAAATATCACCGCGCTCGCGTCGCTACCCGCCGCTGCCCGTTGGGCCCGCATCAGGTCCCGTCCATGACCTTTGCGCACCGCAGCGCGCGAGCCAGAAGGTAAATCGATGGCCCGAATATCTTCTTCCTCTCCCGTTTCCGCGCCACCGATACGTACTCCATTCACCGTAATTTCATCGCTCTTCATTAATCATCGCCCCTGTCTTCCAATTTCAATGCAATCCCGGGTCAGCCGCCGAGATTTGAACGGAAAGTACTCAGTTGATCGACGCCGCCGACTACGTAGATATTGGCGAATACGTCGTACAAGTATATTTGGACTCCCGCCACGTATAGCTCGCAGTGATAGATGCTTATCACCGACGTGGTTTCGACCATTTTATGCTGACGGAAAATGGGACTTCCGCCGTCCTTGAAAATTCCCGTCATCAGGTACACCACCGGGAGTTGCGCAGTTCGTCCCTGGCTGGTGTACTGCTCCAGATTTCCCCGTGCCTGGAAGGAATGTGTTTGGAACGGACTGGTTGACATCGTAAGCGTACTCGCGTCGAACGAGGTCCACTTGATTATCGATTCGAGTTTTTCCACGCCCGCCCACAGCTCAGCCGTTCCGGCCATCCCCAGGCCCTTGTAGTCAATCATCTTGTGCTTGGGATTGGCGATCTCGATCTCTTCGGCGCGGCCCAGCAGTCCGACGCCGTCGATATATATATTTGCGTTAGTCAGTGAGTTGATCTGGATGTTCATCCTGTTCCCCTGGGATCCGCGCGAGTTACGAGGTCGCTCCCGCCGCTGCAGTTATCGGGCTCGTCTGTCCGAGTTGCTGCAGCAACGTCACATCTATGAATGCCTCAAAGGTGATTCTTTCCGCGGGTGGCGGGGGCATTACGTCGATGTCAAAGACCAGTTGGCCGGCGGCGATCTGCGTGTATGGATTTTCCGCCGGGTCGAAGCTTGCCGCGCCGGCTACCAGCGCGCCGCGCTGGATGAGCGATCTGATGAACGCGTTCGCGCTGGCGAGGATCGCCGTGATCAGCGCGTTGGAAATCGGCTGGTCGATAAACTGGAGCATCGCGAGTTCCAGCGATTCCTCGATTACGTCCATGGTGCGCCGTACCGAGATAAAATTGTCCGGCGCGGTGGATGCCGGGTACTCGGCGCTCCGGTTGCCCCACACCCGAAGTCCGGTACCGAATGCGTTGAACACCGTCACGATTCCCGCCGCATTCAGATTGTTGGTGTCGGACGACGCGTCGAGAATAGACGCGTAGAGCTGAACGTCCGGCCCGAGCATTCCATCGACCGGCGTGTTGGATGGCGACCACCAGTAACCTTGCGCCAGGTCCTTGGCCGCGATCGCTCCAGCCACCCACTGTGAATATGGCCCTACCGAGTTCGCGTTGAATTGCGCCGTTACCGGCGTCCCTGAAGTGCTGAGCGTGACTCCCGTCGGCACGATTCCCGTGTCGTAGAACGTCTCTTGCGGATAGCAGAGGACTGTCCGGCTGCTCGACGTTGCAAAGGCATTGCCCACGACTCCGCGATTGGCGATCGCGGTCGCCACCGCAGTCGAAGGCGGCGAATCGACGAGCGCCATCGCGCGAATCTTGTTGGCCATGGCGTCGATTGCAGTCGCAACCGCGGCGTCCTGCGAGTAGCCCGGCGCAATCAATATCTTGGGAAAGAATCCCATCGTTCCGTAGGTCGTCTGAAATGCCTGCATCCCCGTATAAACGCCGCCCGTGAATTCCCCAATCACGTCAGCGTCCGCCACCTTCGACGGATCGGCGTAGTTGAATGCGATCAACACGCTGGCGCCCGCGGTAATATGTCCTCCCGATCCCGTTGGCACGATCGTAATCGCACCATTCACCGCATCGAGCGTATAGTCAGTGCCCGCGACATAGGTAGTACCGGCAGGATTACTAGTCACTACCACGCTCGATACGCCCATGTGGCCGAGGTTGATGGCTCCCTGCGCGTTGAAGGTGAATGCGGTCGCAGCTATCGCCGTGAAATGTCTGCCGGGATCGAACACGTTGACGACGATCGCCTGTCCCGCTCCTTGCTCCTGGATCGACACGAGCGCATACGGAATCGAGTACCCTTGAACTGTCGGTCCGAAGTTTGCAGCGTCGAGCGCTGACGAGACCAGCGCCGGCGTGTTGGGCGCTACCGCGACCGACGGCGATTCCACCGCCCACGATGGCGCCGTCCCGACCAGTCCAATCACCGCCGACTTGACGACCGTGACCGGGACCGGCCCGTTAGTCACTTCGATTACTTCAACTCCGTGCAAGAAACTCGCTGGCATGTGTCACCTGTTACTCAGTTGAATCGAATTACTATTTGTTCCGGCCTAATTAGTCGGCTCGCTCTGGCCCGTTGTCGCAATAACCTCTTCGCCGTATGTGTATGCGATCTGCACCGTGTCGCCGGCGGATATTGCGCCGCCCGGGATCGCCGTGACGATTCCGCTGGCGCGATCGACCGAGAAATCCGTGCCCTGGATCAGCGATCCGCCGCCGGGACCCGTGATGCTCACGGCAAACACGTTGACCTGGGGAAGCTGAACCTGTTGGTTCGAATTGAACGTGTACGCCGCCGCGCCGACCGTGATGGAAGTCTGTCCGCCTTCTTCCAGCGCGATGCCCTTGACGAAGAGCGGGAACCCGTCCGGCTGCGAGGCTTCGACTGCCACGGTGCTCAGTGCGAACGTCGATGCGTACGTCCACACGCCGCCCTGCTTGTCGCGCTTTACGAATTTTTCACGCACCGGGTACATTTGGCGGCAGCCCGGAATCCGATATCCGGTCAACGCTGTGCGGATGCCCTCGATGATCGCGTACGCGCCGGGACTCGGCCCCGACGGGTCTCCACCGACCGCCCATCCGAGGTCGCGCATCATTATCGCGATCTCGAACTCGAGTTTGCGTTCCTGAATTATCGCCGCGGTTTCGAGCAACTCGCCGTACTGCGCGCCCTTGTACATCACCAATGCCGCGCCCACGCGATGCGTCAGGCGCCAGGTCTCGGGCCGATCCGGATAGTGCGCGATTTCGATCGAGTTGATTTGCGAACGCAGTTGATTGACGATTGCGTCTTCGATCGTCGCGATATCGATCGCCGTCGGCGGCGTGAAGACCACGCCGTTCCACGGAGCGTCGAGCATGGCGCCCATCTCAGTAGCCCTTCAGATTGCCGCGCTTGAAAACGCGATCCGGCCCCTGCACGGTTTCCACCGCCCCTGCCGCCACCGGCGGTTCCTGGTTGTCGGCGGACAGACCGAGCGTGAGCTCGCCGGCCGCGACTTTCGTGAGCATCGCGACCGCGTCTTCATAACGCTTGCGCGCGTCTTCGAGGTCGTGCAGCGGTCGCAGTGATTGCAGCCGGTACATCGCGATGTCGGTTGTGAGACGGTTGAGAACGGCCGGGGGATCTGTCAGCGGCAGCGCGAAACGCCCTTCGATATATCCGTCGATTTCCGCGGAAGCGTCGGCAAGAGCTTGCGTGATCGGTGCTTCATTTACCGTGGTCGCCGTAGGATCTTCATTAGTCAGTTGAACAAGGTCTCGATTAGGGTATCGATTGATCACGTCTTGCGCGGTCGCGTAACTCACTGTCGTAACCTCATCGCATCGGAAGTCGTGATGCTCCTTGCGGGCCTCTCCGCGGGCGTCAGGCAACTGGCCTGCGCCCGCGGAGAGTGGGCACGCACTCCGGCGCCGCGGGCGGGAGGGGGACCCGCGGTACGCCGGCTCAGGGAAACTGGTTTCATCTCCGCGTCCTTACGCCAGGAACTCACTGACTATAAGGCTCGCGCTCTTGAGCCAGATGTTCGAGGTCGCGACGTTCGCACTCGCGCCGGCGCCGACCATGAACTCGGAGTTCAGCAACTGACGCGCGACTTCTTCGAGCGACGGCGGCACCAGCAGGTAGACGCCCTCGCGGCTCGACAGCGCGCCAAATGGCTGTCCCGCATCGGTTTTGAACGCTCTCATCGCGGCGCGCACCGCTCCGTAGTTGGTCGGATTGCTCAGGTCCGTGTTGCTGGCGTATGCCAACTGCCACAGCCCGACGCCGGTGTTGGCGCGCCCGTCCACGCCGTAGCGAAACTCGCGCCGGTTGAACACCGCCTCATCGGTGACGGTATTCATTCGCGTCACTGCGTATTCGCGCCGGAGCTGAAAGATGAATGGGCGGATCACCCGCGACGCATCGATCAGGTACCAGTACGCACCCGACCCGCTCGAGTTGATATTCGCCGCGGTGGTTCCGGTCTGTCCCATCAGGCCGACCGGATGGCTCGCCGAGAAAAACGGCACCCCGTCGAAGCCGACGACATCGCCTGGGTTCGCCACCGCGTCTTTGATCATCGCGAACAGCAGCATGTCCGGATGCACCTTGGTGTCCCATCCAAGCTGCTCGATGATCGGCTCGTACGCACCGTAGGTATCGTCCTCGATATCATTGCGATCGATCGCGACAGTATCTTCGAAGTTCCTATTGACTATTGTGTATTCATGCGTCTCGAGCGCCTGTATAACGCGATCGCCCAGCCACTCGCGGAACTTGGTAGTGCGGCCGAGCCATGGATAGGTAGTCTGGCGCGACGCCGAACGCACCACGCTCGTGACCTGTTCGTAGTATGACGGCGGCTTCTCGAATCCGCGCTGGAAGACGACGTCGAAGCCGGTGAACAATGCGGTCAGATTCGCTGCACTGATTTCCATCTAATTCTTCCTCGTCTTCGTTTTTCGGGTGAAGGTAGTCATCACGCCGCTCCGGTCGCCTGATGCCAGAAATCCACCCAGACCTGGCCGCTCGGATCGATCGCAACCACGGTCCCGGCCGCCGCGTATTGCTGCACGGCCGCGCCACTTGCGCGATCGGTCGCGGTGACGTTGTTGTCGTCGAGCGCAAAGCAGATGAGTCCGACCTGCGCCGCGCCAACCGATCCATCCGTCGCGTACAGGAACACTCCCTTGCGCGCCGTGATCGAAAGCGCGCCGGCGGCGCCTGGATTGTTAATCGCGTTCTGCCCCGGGATTCCGTTGCTCACGTATTCGGCGCGCCCAATGATCTTGAGCGGGTTCGCGACGGTCGTGGTCGCGGACGCCGGCACCGCATTGCCCGCCGCGTCCAGCGCGACGATCCCGCCCAGGTAGATGTTGGTATTCGCTTCGACCGGGTAAACGCGCATCCTGCCGCCGTCGGCCATCTCGGGCGTGTTTCGCGCATTGGTTAGAGCCGCCATCTTTTCACCCTTGTTGATGCGCGCCGGCGCGGCCGCTTCAGAGCCGCGCGAGGCGCAAGTTAGTCTTGGTTGCTTCGAAAATCGGCGCTGCGGATTTCCGCATTGCGGAGATCGGCGTCGGCGCGTTCGAGGCTCAGGAAGTCCGCGCGCCCGCGCTTGCGCCGGATAAACTCCGAATGCTTGAGGCCGAGTTGCGAGCAGATGGCAAGTTCCGTCGCGTTAAGCCCGCCCGCTCGCCTCTCCGCCGGCGGCTCTCCCGCCAGTCCCAGATTCTCGCCGACGATAGACGGCTGCTTGGCGGCGAACGCCTGAAATCCGCGCGTGTCCGCGGCGCAGTACGCAATCGCCCACTCGCGCTGCGCCGGCACGATTTTGCCCGCGCGAATCGCTTCTTCCACCGTATGCGCCGCGCGCTCGCGCGCGCGCTCGGCCTTGAGCGCGTTGAGCTCGGTAAGCGCCCGCTCGAACTCGGCGATCGCCACATAATGCGCCGGGTCCTGCGCGTGCGCGCCGGTGGTTGGCGACGCCGCATCTCTGGCCGCGCGCAGCTCGCGCACCTTTGCGACGACGTCCGCGACCGTCGCATCGCCATCGAGGTTCAGCAGCTCGCGTAACTCTTGAGTTGGAAATTCCATGCGTTCGTCCTTCGCGTCTGCGGCCGCCGTGCGCGACGCCGCGATCGCGGTCAGGTGAAGGTTTGGATTGTTGGTGAGACCGGCTCGCAACAGCCGGCTCACGCTGCCGTCTTTCGGATCGAACTGGAACACGGGCGAGACGTACCGGTACTCGCGCGCCACGATCGAATTCGCCGCCCGCGCCGTCCATTCCACACGCCCCCACACCGCGCCGCCACGCACCTCGAGTTCGCGGATCCATCCGGCCGCCGGAGCGGGCCGTCCTTCGGGCGCGCCGAAATCCGTGGCATGGTCGTAGTCAATCGGCAGGCCCGCATTCATCTGCAACGCGATTGTCGACTCGATTACCGCGGTCGGATCGTCAAGCCGAAATGGCCCGCGTCCGTCGCGCCCGTAAAACACCCCGGCCGGCAGCAGCTCGATCCATTCGGGCGCCGCCGCGACTTCTTCTCCCGGCGCTGGCGCAGAGGCGGGCGCACCGGCGGTATCGATCACGAACGAAGGAATCAGTTTGCCCGCCCGCGTCTCGCTCTCACCGCCGGTGCGTGTAATGAGGTCTTCCATCGAGGCGCATTGTGCATCGCGTTTCGAAATTGGATAAGGCTGAACTGTTCAGCCCTGAACTTTCGTGGCGATCGTGTAAATTATCTCTACTAATGGTAGATGCCCGCGCGTGTCGCCGATCCTGCTCGGCTCGCGTTCACCCGCGCCGGCCTGTTAAAAATTGCCCCACCATGAAGTCCGCTCCGGCCGTGATCGAGGTGACCGCGCTGCGCGTCGAGCGCGAGGCCGTCATCCTGGAATCCATCGATTGGCGCGTCGAACGCGGCGAGCATTGGGCGATTCTCGGCGCCAACGGCTCGGGCAAAACTTCCCTGCTCCGCGCGCTCACCGGATATCTGCCGCCGACCGCCGGGGAAATTCGCGTGCTCGGCGAGACTTACGGGCGCTTTGACTGGCGCGATCTGAGAACCCGGATCGGACTGGTCAGTTCAAGCGTGCATCAGATGATGGAAGACAACGACGGCGAAACGGCTCTCAAAGCCGTCGTCAGCGGACGCTACGCACAAATCGGCTACTGGGGCGCGATCCGCCCTGACGACCGCCGCGCCGCCACTGCAATCCTGCGCCGCATCGAGGCCCGCCAGCTCCGCGATCGCCCGTGGCGATTTCTATCCCAGGGCGAACGCCAGCGCGTCCTCATTGGCCGAGCCCTGATGGCCTCGCCGAGGCTCATGATCCTCGACGAGCCGTGCGCCGGACTCGACCCCGTCGCCCGCGAGCATTTCCTGCAGTTCATCCGCCGCCTCGCCCGCACCCGCGGCGCGCCCACGATGGTCCTCGTCACCCATCACGTCGAGGAGATCGTCCCGATGTTCTCGCACGTACTGGTGCTCAAGTCCGGTCGCGTGCTCGCCGCCGGACCTCGTGGGCGCGTGCTCACTTCCTCGACGCTGTCCAGCGCGTTCCAGGCGCCGGTGCGCCTCACTCGCGAGCGCGGCAGATACTCACTTTCGGTGCGCCCCCATCGCGGCATAGTAATCTGAAGACAGCCATCGCCAACTCGCCGATCGTCAAATCTAAAGCGGCGTGCCATTTGGCCCGCCGCTTCGTTGCGCGCGTTGTTAAATCCGGCCCGGCCTCTATTTCTTTACCTTCCGCGCTTTGCCGGTCCCGGACAAAGGGATTTTCTGTGGTTCTCCCGTTTCGTCGTCGTTGATGATCAACTCTCCGCTTTGCGCCGTGGTATCCGTTGGACTGAAGGTCACCGAAACTTTACAGCTCTTTCCCGGCGCCAACGATGTAATGCATTGGCTGGTGACCGCGAATGGCGCGGCGGCCGACTCACGGGTGATTATTACGGTAATCTTGGATTTCTTGGAGCTGTCGTTCTTGATCGTCACCGTCTTGGGTTTGCTGACCGAATTGACGATGGTGGATTTGCCAAACTTCACGGACTTGGGTGAAAACGCCAGCTCGGGGTCCACAGGCGTCGGCGTCGCGGATGGCGTCGGCGTCGCGGAAGGCGTGGGCGTCGCAGTTGCCGTCGCTGACACGGTTATCGTGGCCGTCGCCGTCGGCGAAGGGGTGCCGGTAGCGCTTGCAGTCGGCGTCGGTGTCGCTGTGGGCGTCGCGATTATCCCGTCATAGACCAACGACCGGTTGTTGCTCGTGTCCGCCACGTAAAGATCGATATTCGAATCGACCGCCACCGCGGCCGGCGAGCACAAGCTGTCCGCGCCAAGTCCGTTCAAATCGCCCGGAGCAATTCCCCGATTGCATCCCGAGGTCGTGAAATTGCCGCCGTCGCCCTGTCCGATCACCATCGCCGCCGCGGTATCCGAGCCGAATGGCGCATCGTACTCGAGTACGCGATCGTTGCTCACGTCGGCCACCCACAGGTTGCCGAGCACGTCGAGCATCAATCCTGCCGGCGCGCATAATGTCGATGCGCCCGGCGCCGACGACGCGCCTTGATTGCATCTCGACGCCGTGAAGTTGCCCGCCTGACCGAACACCCGCGTCGCATCTTGCGTGCCCGCCAGCGGCGCGTCGATTTCCATCACCCGGTTGTTGCTCGAGTCCGCAATAAACAGATTCCCCGACTGATCCAGCGCCACGCCGCCCGGATTGCACATCCCGTGATTGCTTGGCGGCGGATCCTGCCCCACGCCGTCCGCGCATAGCGTGTCGGAGAAATCAGACACCGCGCCCTGTCCGTAGGACCGATTCGCAAGCGCATCCGACGCGACCGGCGGATTGCCCGCTTTCGCGAACTCGAGCACGCGATTGTTCCCCGCGTCCGCTATATAGATGTTGCCCGCGCCATCGAGCGCCACTGCCGCCGGATTGCACAACGTCGTCGCACTCGCGCCGTCGAGATTGCAGTTCCTGGTCGTGAACGCCCCGCCCTGTCCGTAAACGAAATCCGCCACCCCGTCGCCCGCGCCCGGCTCGCCGCTGGCCGCGTTGAACGGCGTGTTGTACACCAGCACGCGATTGTTGCCCGAATCCGCCACGTACAGGTTTCCCTTTTGATCGACCGCCATGCGCGCCGGACCGCACAGACTGTCCGGGCCGAGTCCGGCCACGTCGCCTCCCGCCACGCCGTTATTGCACTTGTACGAGAAAAGGTCGGGCTGTCCAAAGGCTATGCCCGCCGGCTGCGCACTGACGTACGACGACACGTCATTCCATCCGAGCACGCGATTGTTCGTGCTGTCGGCGACATATAGATGCCGATGCGGCGGGTCCGACGACGCGTCCACTGCGATTCCGCCCGGCGCGTCCTCGCCTATCGCATCGACGTAGTTTGGCGCGTTGTGCGACCGATCGATCTGCCCGCCTGCGCCGTTGGCTACTTTGTTGCCCGGCGAACTGCCCTCATTGAACTCCAGCACCCGATTGTTCGCCTGGTCGGCAACGTAGAGATCGTTGACCGCATCGATCGCCAGCCCCATCGGGGATTGCAGCGACGCGGCGTTTGGATTCTGCGCCCCGGGTCCTATCATCAGGTTGAGCAGGTCCGCCGTGTCCAGCGGGACCGGCTGCGTGTACTCGTAAACCTGGTTATGAGTCTCCGATGAAACGTAAAAATTCCCGTTCGAATCGGCCGCGACCCCCGACGGATGCGCCAGGTTGTTTCCCTCGAAAACCAGGTCGGCAGTAGGATTATTGGTCTGCTTGTAGCCGAACGGGCCGTTGTATTCCAGCGCCCGATCGTTCTGCGTGTCGGCGACGTAGAGATTGTCGCCGCCATCGACCGCAATCCCAACCCCGAAAAACGGCGCCATGCACAGCGTCGTGAGAGTCGCGCCGCCGCCCTGGTTGCAGGCTCCGCTGACCAGGTTGGGCTGTCCAATCGCCACGTCCGCCGTCGCGTCGCCGAAATTCCCCGGCGGCCCGCTCACCTTGGTCATCGGAATCGGCGCGAAAAAACACCAGCGCGCGATTATTACTCACGTCGGCAACGAACAGATTGCCGTTCGCATCGACCGCCACGCCCTGCGGACTGCTTAGACTGTTGGCGCTCAGGCCGTTTTCATTCACCGCATTCGTGACAAAGCTCCCGGCCTGCCCGAATACCGCGAAAGCTGCGAAATCGTTCGTTTGATTTGTACTGGAAAGCGCCGCAAACGGATCTTCAAATACTAACACTCGGTTGTTCTGCGTATCGCCGACGTACACATTATGCGATACGTCAACCGCGACTCCGATCGGCTGGCACAAGCTCGTCGCACCCGGCGCTGGCGCATTCTGATTGCATCCCGATGAATTGAAATCAGGCTGCCCAATCACCAGGTCCGCCGCGCCACCGGATGCAAACGCCGGGATGCTCTTCCATCCCATCACGCGATTGTTCTGCGTGTCCGCCACCAGCACGTGGCCGGCAGAATGGTCGATCGCCACTCCCGCCGGCGCGTCCATTCCGATCGGATCGACAAAGTTCACCGCGGTCTTGATGAAATCGATTTGCCCCAGCACGCGGTCCGCGCTCACCGCGCCAACTCCCGCGCGCAAAACTCCGCGCATTGTCGCCAGCACGAGTGCGGCCGCAATAGCCGCCGTCAATACGATCCCGCCAGTCCGCAAACCAGGGCGCACGCGCTCTCCTTCCGACAGCCCTGACCTCCTCCTTCCGGCTATGCTTGCTGATAAGGATGCTAGACGGACGGCGGGGTTAGACTGCGCGTTAACTGCGCGTTAACCGCGTGTTGGAGCCGAGCATAGCGCCACTGCGTGCTTTGTCGAACACTATCAAAGTTCTCCAAAGCACCTATTTTTCACTCTTCCCGCCCGATCCCTCCCTCAACCGCGCCCCCACCGCAGCTGAGGGTGCAGATTTCAGGGGATCTAATGGGGCGAACACAGGTCAGGCATCACATCCCGACCTGGATCGACGGCAAGCATCCGATCGTGCACGACAAGGTGATAATCGTCGATGAGCGCAGGATAAACTATCGGGCGCGCCGACCCGTGAGCTGAACGTTCAGGGAAAGTGATTTAGCCGCCGCAGTGGTCGCTGAATCGCCCGTCGCTGCACCTCCTCACGGGGGGCCCGGGCGCCGGTCCATCGTAAATCCGCACCTCGGGATCGGCGGCAGCGGCGGCCTCAAGCCGCGCCTGGACCCCCGAACGGCATTGGGGCGGAACCATCTTGGCGTATCGCCCCTCGGCCTCTGTGAGCGCTTTAATCTTCGCTTCGTCTTGGATCACGCGGTTCAGTACGGTGAAGGCTTCTTCTGGCGTAGCGATGCTAAGAGCAGCGCGGTCACCATTGTGTATTCTAATGAGCATCTGCCGCGTGTGCCGCGCCTCGACGGCACGAGTGGCAATCTGACTGCACACAGAATCCCCTGCGCGCGCAACGCCCGCGAGCGCGCCAAGCACGACGATCAAGAACGCGATTAGGTATCGTCTCATTTCCCGGTTCTCCAAGGCTCGCCGGATGCCGGCGACCACGGCACAGCCCCTCGCGCATCACCTACTGAATCATAGCCAATACATCGTGCTCAAATTTCCCGTTTGGCCGACAAGCCCCGTGCTCCAAGGTCGCTTCGCCCCCACTGTTAAACATAATTGTTTCGTGAGGTGACGTGGGCGGAACCTGGCCGACGCGCGTTGTTGTGGAAATATTCAAAACATAGCGTGCGTTGACCGTCACCTTGGTCGAAGTCTCAGATAGATGCTCGAAGACGATATTCATCCTTCCGGCGAGTGTAACGGTTCGAGAATAGTTGGCGGGTAAAATTCCGCCCGATGGCCCGAGCCAATCTTGATGAGCCTTAGCTGCGGGGAAATCGATCTTCTCCGCACCATATTCCGAATGAATCGTTCCGCAGTCCACGTACTGCTCAGGATCTCCGTCATAACTGATGTTCAAGATTCCGGAATTCTTGTCGATATTGTTGATTGCGAAGAAACTCTTGCCGACCTGCGGAATGGCATGAGACCACACCTGCTCGAATGGCTGATTGATTACGACGGTATTCGCGTCCTTCGCAAGGGGCGGAGCGCTGGATGGTATGTTTTGCATCTGGCCGCACGCGCCTACCAGGACCAGCGCAAAAGCGATCAAGATCAGTTTCAAGGTCAAGCCCCTTTTATGAAAATAGTGTTTTCTCAAAGCTAGTTTAGGGATGGCAGGTACAACCTCTTACCGCATAGCTCGCGAGCAACAGTGCCGCGCAGACCGACAAGATCGACTTCATGATCCCCCGTTTTGAAATGGCCGAAATTTCCGTTTCGAGTGCCGATTCAGACTCGCACCGGCACCAGGCGGTTTGCAAACGCGAAGTTCGAGGCTCGGGGCTTTCCGCCCGAGGAAATAAACGTGGCCCGAACCGAGGCGGAAGAAGCGGCGCTCAGGAAGGAACCGGGATTCTTCGCTTCGCTCTAGAATGACACAAAGACGGAGCGGAAAAAATTCACGCGGAAAAGAGCGGACACCTCTGCCCTGACTCGTTCTAACAGGGACGAAGTCCCGCATCTTTTCTTCTAATACCGGGTGCAGGGGTCACCCCCTGCCGAAGGAAGTGTGAAACCCACCGCGGGTTTCACTACAATAAAGTTCTCTCCCCTCACGTTTTGTAACCGCCCCTTCAAGCCTGCTAATGTTCTCGTCGAAAACCGCCTAACCATCGGTACCGGAAAGGAGACCGCGACCATGACCATCAAAGAGCGAATCGGGTTTGTGACGCTGACTCTCTCCGCCGCGCTCGTCGGAGGAGCAGTGTCTGGCCATATCTTTGCCGCTCGCGCCGTTGACGCCGCCGCAGCCCCCAAGATGATGACCGCGCAGAAGTTCATGCTCGTCGACGCCAAGGGCAACACTCGCGGCGAGTTCAACGTCACCAGCAGAGGCGTCGCACAACTCGGCGTCTTCGATGGCACCGGTACCTTGCGCGCCGGGCTCGGCGTCGGCTCCGATGGGGCCCCGGCTCTCGGCATCTTCGGCCACGACGGCAAGCCGCGCATCGAAGTCGGACTCGCCAACAGCGTTGCCCGCATCGTGCTCTACAATCCGAACGCGCTGCCCCAAGCCACCCTCGCCGTTTCTGCCGACGGCCAGTCCGGTCTGGACCTCTTGGACTACACCGGCATTCCGCGCGCCTCGATCGTCGTGGCGACCAATGGCGCTCCCACGTTGCGCCTGGCCGATCAGCACCGCGCGCGCGTCGGCCTCGACGTGACGCCCGACGGGTTGCCCGGCCTCGCACTGCTTGGCGCCAACGGCAAGACACGCGCCTCGGTCACCCTTAACGCCGACGGCGCCGGCGCTTTTACGTTGTTCGACGCCAATGGAAACGCGAGCGGCTCCGTCCCCTGATTGACTCTTGACAGGGGGTGGCCCGCGATGGCCACCCCGCTTTTTCTCTCTATGCCCAAGGAACCAATGCGCCAACGCCCTTCTACTTTCGTCGCCGTCGTCTTCTTGATCGCCGCGTTTTCCGCCGCGCTCTTCGGATGCGGCTCGATCCAGCCCCAACCGCCGGCTCCCGAGCAACAGGCCGAGCAGATAGAACCGATGCTCTCGGCGGCCGGCTTCACGATGCTCCCCGCCGACACTCCCGAGCGCCAACAGCAGCTCGGATCGCTGCTTCCGCTCCAGGTTCAGTACTACATCGGCAAGACCGGCAACCTGCACTATTGGATGGCCGATCCCTACTATTGCAAATGTATGTACATCGGCACCGAGGAGGCTTATCAGAAGTACGAGAAGTTGAAACTTGACGAACAGTTCCAGGCAAAGGAGGGCGAGATTTCCCGCCAAAACCTCGAAGCCCAGCAGATGGAGGAAATGGACATGCAGGAAGAGATGTTCAATCCATACGGCATGGGCCTCGTCGGTCCGATGGGCCCTGCGATGTACTGGTGACGACCGCGAGCAGCGGCCCAACTGCCGCGCATCGTCAAATTAGTCGCGCGCCTTCGATCCGCGTCGGTGAAAAGTGAAAAAGTGAAAAGTGAAAAGTGAAAAAGTGAAAAATGCGCTTTGACGCTTTTCTCGAGCGATGCCGTGCGCAATGGCCCGAGTTCGACGACGCCGGCCGCCTCGCCCGCTCGACGCATCCCGCCGATCGCTCTCTCTCGCACATCCTCGGCGAGATTCCCGGCATGGCCACCGAGAACAAGCTGAGGCTCCTCAATTGCGCCGTCGCCTCTCTCGATCAGGGCGAAGTTTACGTCGAAGTGGGATGCTACAAAGGCGCCAGCCTCGTTGGCGCCGCGGCCTCCAACCCGCGCGCGCGCATCTTCGCATGCGACAATTTCTCGCAGTTCGACGGCGCCGCCGACGCTCTCCGCCGCACGCTGGACGCGCACACCGCGCCCGGCCAGGTCACCTTCCACGACATCGACTTCCGCGATTTCCTTGCCGCCGCGCCATGGCGTCCCGCGCGCATTGGCGCCTATTTCTACGACGGCGGCCATTCCTTTCGCGATCAATATGACGGCGTCGCACTCGCACTCGCCCAGCTCGCCGACGACGCCCTCGTCATCATCGACGACACCAACAAACGCGCCGCTCGCTCCGCCAACGGCCTCGTCGCGCGTGCCCTTCCCTCTTTCGAACTCGTCCTCGATTTGCGCACGCCCCGCAATCATTCTCCAACCTGGTGGAACGGCGTGCAGGTCTTTCGCTATCGCCGCCGGCCCGGCGACGACGCGATTCGATTCCCCGGCTCCGGCTTCGCCGTCCGCAAATTCATTTACGACGACATCCTGCTCGAGATGAAACATCGCCGCCGCGCGCTGCGCAAAACCATCAAGGACCGACTCCATCGCCGACAATAGCGGGGGCTGGCCCCTGCTACTGCTCCCCCCTCCCGCACGCCAACGCCCCCAGCACCGCCTCGCCATCGCTCGCCTCCGCGATCCCCAGTTTGTCCAGAATCGTCTTCTGTCCGACACGCAGCCCCCGATCCGCCAGCATCGCGACGATCTCCGCGAACACTTTGGCATCGCTGTCGTCGGGCAGCCCCAACTCGATCTTCGGATAGCGCACCTGCGGCCCCATGTTCAGCTCGACGATCGGCCGAACCAAATCGCGCGCGAGCGTCGCCGCCAATCGCCTCGCATCCGCATTCAGGATGTCGCGTCTGACGCCCTCGTGGACTTCAGCCGCCGCTCGCGATCCTCCTGAATCAGGCATCTCAGTAGTCAATGTCTGGCCGAGAACTGCTTTACTCACTTGCGCGTCCAGATACTCACAAAATTTCTGATACAACTCCGCGCTGCCGTTCTGATGCGCCTCGGTAAACTCTATTACCATCGACTCCGGCATTATCGCCGCCGCATCGGTGCCTATTCTCGACACGGCCCGCAGTAGTGCCTGCTTGTCCTGTTCCGACGCGCCCGGATGGTATTTGCCTACTCGAAGAGGCTGCCCGAATACCTCAGTGAACGTTACCCAGTCCTTTAGTACGTAGTTTTTGAACAGGTACGCCCACCCGGCGGCGCGCGCCAAGCCGCCTCGTATCGGCAGGCCGGCTTTCGCCTTTGCAAAATGAGTCACGAACTTGTAGGGCGCCAGCGGCGCCGTCATCGGCTGTATTCCGATTCCGGGACGCATCGACGCGTATATTCCGTCACCGCCAAAATGCGTCGGTAGTCGGGTCTGCGTTTCGCTATCGACCGGGATTACCTGGCCCTTTAGCGTACGCACCAGCATCTCTTCGCCCGAGATCCAGTCAAACGCGAACCAGCGCGGGTCGCGCCATTTCAACTGCGCTGGAAACCATTCTCGCCCAGAGGTATCCCAGATTATTTCAGTCGCTGAGAACCCCTTGCCCACCGCATCGAGCACGTCGAACAGCACGCTGTCGAGTTGGAGCGGTCCGTCGGCGATCATCTCGCGCACCATCGCCGCCGCGCGTTGATCCTCGGACCCGCTCGACGCCGCCCGCACCACCAGGTCCAGCTGCGCGACCGCATTCTTGCGCGTGCCGAGCACGGCCAGGTAATGCAGGTCCTTTTCCTCCATCTCCTCCGCCAGTTCGAGATACAGAAACGGATCTCCGAACTCGGCCTGCTGGAAAATTCCGACCAATCGTTCAGGGGTCAGTCCGATCGACGGATGCATCACGGAATATATATTTCGCACTCCCGCCATCGTCGGCGCCGCCTGCTCTTCGCGCAGCATCCCTGTATCAACTTCGCGTCCGTAAGCATCATAAAGTGTCATTGCTGCTCTCCTATCGCCTCAGTCAGATGTATGCTCTTTCGATGCGGCCTCGCCTATTTTCAAAAACCATTCGCCGCCGCATCGACGGCACGGTTCGGGAAGACGAATCAGCGCGAGTATAAACTCGTAACCGCATTCTTCGCATTTCCATCTCCAGTAGCTACTCATAGGTCTTCAGAACCCACGCACACGAGCGCCGGGGGGATCGTCTTCCGCCGGCGGTGCGCCGAATGGATCGATCCGGCGGTCGAAGTTGTCCCGCTTGCCGGGCACGGGCGCCGAAATGTACGCGAACTGCCCGGTGTCCGCGCGCGACGCGAAGAACGCCAGCGCCGCCGCCATCGCCGAGTCGCCATGCCGTCCCTTGCCGTCGGCCCCGGCGCGCCGCTCGGCGACCTTGGCCACGCCTTGCTCGAGGACGATCGCGCGATGGTCCGCGAGCACGTCCGCATCCTTGGGAATCTCGATCGTGCCGTCCTCGAACGCCGCCTTGTAGCGCGGCATATTTTCGCGGTACCACGACTCCGACAGCATCACCTGCACGATTCGCGCGCCGTAGCGCTGCGCCGCGGTCTCCGCCAGGTACTGTCCGTTGCCGCGCGCGTCCATCGCGCCCGTGGTGAATCGCGGCAGCCGGTCGGCGATATAGAAAAGCACCTGCTCCTGGTTTCGAAACGGGATATTGCGCAGCTCGACCACAAACGGCGTCCGCCGCGTCAGGTCATGTGCGATCTGCAGCGGCCAGATCACCGTCAAGTCGCCCGAACGCCCGAAGTCCTCGCCGAAAAAACTCGCCAGCGTCGGATCCAGCGCCGCGATTGCCGGCGCCAGGTTGTCCTCGCACCACGCCTGCGTCTCCGAGCAGCGCTCCGCCTCCGGGCGGCCCGAAAATTCCGCCGGCATTTCCCAGCGCAGTATCGGGATACCGGCCTTCATCCGCGCCTCGATCAACACCGAGCTCAGGTACGCGCCCGACGACGCGCGCGGGATGCAGAACAGTTCTTCGCCGACGTTATCGCCGTAGTAATCGACAATCTGCTGCCGCCACTCGCGCTGCTTTTCCTCGCTCCACTCGATTTCGCTCTGTTCGCAGATTTTTCTGTATAGTCCGTCGGCTAGTGCGTCGTCGAAAGTCGTGCGATGAAGTGAGTATGGACGCCGGCCCGCGCGAATCTCACTGATTAGTTCGTTGAAGGGATTGTCGGCGCCGTTGTGAGTTGAAATTATCCGCACCAGTCCGCCCCACATCGTAAACGCGAGCGCCGCCTTCAGGAGTCCCGGCAGGTCTTCATGGAACGCGGCCTCGTCTATAACCGCGCAGCCGTCCTTGCCGCGCAGATTCGACGGCCGCGACGATAGCGCCACGATTTTGTGCCCCGACGCGAAGCGGATTCGGTAGGCCAGGATGTCCGCACGCTCATCCGCGAGCACAACTTCCTCGACCGCCTCCGCCGCCCGATTGAAGCGCCGCGCCCATCGCGCGGCCGCCTCGACGAACTCGAGCGCCATGTCCTTGTTGTAGCCGATATACCATCCGTCGATTCCGGCGCGCCCGCCGGTGGCCGCAGCGAGTGCGCGATCGGCAGCCTCGGTCCAGGTAATACCTATTCGCCGCGACTTCTCGCTGACCTTGACTTGCGATTGATCGGCCAGCCATCGGCGCTGATATGGAAGTAGTATTGAGAGTGGTTCATTCATTAGCTAATCCGCAGGAGTGAGAGGCAGAAGGGCAACTTGCAAAATGGACCCTCACCCGCGCCGGAGGCGCGGCCTCTCGCGATATAGGGAAAGGCAATTCCTTCCCGGCTCACTGCTATATCTCCATCAAGACCGCTTTGATCTGATCCGCCGCATCCTTGCTCAGTCCCTTGGCGCGCGCCTCCTCGACCTTCTCGCCCACCGCCGCCACGCCCGCGCGCATCCGTTCGGCCCATCTCTGATGCTCGGATTCCGCCTTCACCAGCCCCGACACGCTGCGCGCCAGCGCCGTGATATTCACCGGCGCGATCGTTGCACCGGCACGCTTCCCATGCCCCGGTTTCTCGTTGGCGACCGACAGAACTTCGAAAAGCTGGGTCTGCACCAGCCTCAGCAGCGCGGTCTGCATCTGGGTGTCATCGTCCTTGAATTGCTCGCAAACGATTCGCGCCTGCTCCGTCGCCATCCGGACCGCATCGAGGCGGCGCTCGAAGCCCTGCCGATATTTGCGGATCGCGCAGTGAGAGATCTCGAACCCATTGTCGGCCAGCCATTTCTGCAATTGCAGCGAGCTGTGAACGCTGCCATCGCTGAGGATCGCGTCGAGCTGCTCCTTCAGATCGCTCGGCATCCGCATGATCTTCCACGACTTCGCTGGAACTTCCCCAAGCGGCACTCGTTTCGGCTTGCCGCCGGGCTCGCTTTTCTTGGCGGCCTTTTTTTTCTTCATCGCGGTGCTCAATCCTCCTCAGTACTTGCGCGGGCGCGCCACGCCCGCGGGAGCCGGGAAGTTGTACTCGACGACGTCGACGCCGCTGGCGGTGAGTTTCGCGAACCAGGTTTCCGCGCCCTCGCCTTCGAGTTCGAGCAAGCCCAAGTCGCGCAGATAGGCGAGCTCGCGGCGCACCGCGTTGAGCGACAGCGAGAGCTTGATGTCGGCGAGCACCCGCCAGATTATCTGCTCCGAAACCGCGATCGGACGTCCCGCGTCGATGACGCGCAGCACCCGCCATCGAGCTTCCTCGCGCCGCTTTTGTTCGAGATCAATTGCGTCCGGCATACAGCCTTTCCTTTACCTCTGCGATATCTTCGCGCATCTCTTCGCGCATCGCGTCCAGCTTCGCGTCCAGCGTACCGCTGAACCTGATCCAGTCCTCGCGCCGCACGTATTCCACCGGCAGAGACACCCGCAAATCAGTAAGCTGCTTTTCAAGCTCGTCAACGCGGCCGGAGTCGCGCTGATGCTGTTCGTCGCGCCGCTTCAGCAGCCATTGAATCGTGCTCGCATTCACCGCAACAAACGCGACGAAAGCAGCGGCCCATCCCGCGACGTTTCCCAACTCCAATCAGGCCGCTCCTTTTTTCAGTATCAAGCGGCAGGGGCCGACCCCTGCACCCAATGTCAAGAGCCGGCTCCGTTGTCGCCGAAGGAGGGTCTGAAACGTCCGAACCCTACTGATGCGCCACGCATTCATAGTCGGCGTTGCCAGCCACGAACTCCGCGATCCCGATGTAAGGCGCGGCGCGGCTCGGCGCGATCGACCGCGCGCCTTCGGGCCCGAGCCGCAGCCCGATCTCGTTGTAAGACAGGCACGCGAGCATCGAGCAGATCGGGCATCCCCTCACCTGCGGCATCTTTTCGGTGAACAGCGCCGTGTCGAAAACACAGTCGAGGCCCTGCTCGAGGATTTTGCCGTAGCCGTAATCCTCGGCGCTGTACAAACACGCCGCAGCCACGATTGCCCATCGCTGATAATCGACGAGCGTTTTGTTCGACCAGATTTCCCAGTAGTCAACCCCAAGGATCGAGTCGTGGAACGGGCGCGTCACGACGCGCGGCATCACAGCCTCGATCACGATGCCGTCGTTTTCGTTGGGGTCGGACAACGAAAGCGGTATCGGGCAGACTGCGATCGCGACGTGCGAGAACCGGCCGCCCGTCGCCTTCATTATATCCAGCGACAGTTGGTCGGTTCCGCGGACCAGTATGAGATCCCCCGGCTTCACGTCATCGCGCGGTTACGAGCTCGACGAAGCAGGCGCGGACGCCGGCGTCACTTCCGTATTCAGTGAGGACGCCGCTCCGCTCAACGTCGCCGCCTGATTGTTCAACTGCGTAACGACCGCTTCGACCGCAGGGTCATCCGCGTTGACACTGCCGTTTTGAAGATTCCCGATAAGAGTCGCCGCCGCATTCATCGCCGCCGTGGCGCCTGTCACCGCCGCCGCGATAGCCGCTTCTGCCGCTTGAAGGTCCTGAATTGCACTCATGATTTTTTTCACCACCTGTTTCTTTTGCCGAGCCGTTATTTTTGCGCGCTTCACTTCGCTACTTTCCGATGGATAGCGCGCTGGTGCCGGCGCCGGCGCGATGAAGCTCTATCCCCGACGCAACCATCTGGCGGATCGTGCTGACCGGGAGTTTCGTCGTGTCGAGACCCTCCTCTCCGATAGCCGCCATGGCCATCGACTGAATATCCATCCATGCGATGTCGGATTGCAGATTGTCGCCGGGATGGTCGGTCGCGTAGATCGCAACCGCCACGCCGATTTTCGCGCAGATGGTTTTGTAGATCCCGGCGCTGAAAGCCGGGATCGCTTTGGCGAGGTTGGACGCGACCGCGACCTCGACGCCGATCGCCGGCGGCACGACTTTGACCGTGCCGGCCGGCAACTTCGCCAGCAGCGCCTGAATCTCGGGCGTCAACGCGCTGATGATGATCGGCGCGGCTTTTTCGATGGCGTCCAGCGCCAATGTTCCTATTGCTGCTCCCATAGGACTAGCTAGCTCTCGCTGCTGCGGGCGCTCCTGATGGCGCAGTCACGGGCGGCGGCGCAACGCCGGTCGGGCAATTACCGAGAGTCACGGTCTGAGGCACGATGAGCTGATTGCTCGAATTGGTGTAGCCGTACACCTGGCACGAGAACTGATTGGTCTCGGTCTGGTAAGTGGTGCTGATGGACAGCGGCAGCGTGGGAGTCTTGCCATCGCAATACAGCACGAGGCCCGCGTAATCGACCTGCGCCTGCGCGTTGCAGAAATTGGTGGCTTCCATGCTGAGAGCGGCAGCACTCGGCACGATCGTATTCTTGCCGCTGATGATTTGTTTCGGTGTCGGCTGCAGCAGACCGCCGCCCTGCTGCGCGCATCCAGCGAGTATGAGCAGGCACGCGCACAAAATCAGTCTGGTGAATCTTTCAAAACGCATCTTAGTCTCTCCTCATTTTCGGCCGCGTGATTGCGGCGTGTTTCAGTGACTGTTTGCTTGGGTTGCCCCATTTTGCTGGCGCTGTCCTTTTCGCAACGGCTACGGCACATAGGTCACATGACTCGCCGCGGTGCTGAGCGGCGTCGAAAGCTGGCTCACTCCGGTATCGACCGGCGTCTCGATATTCATCGTCACGACGCCCGCACTGTCGCATCGTGCGACGATGCGATGCGGCGGCGAGATCAGCGGGATCGGGCTGGTCGAAACGTCAATCGCCATCGCGGTGCCCGGCGCGAGTTCGCCCGCCATCGGCTCGCGGCCGATCGCGCATTCGAGCGTGAACATCTTCTCGTTCACCTGCGAGCATCCTGTCGTTGCGGCAGCCGCGATCGCGAGCATGACGAGGCCGAGCGGTATACTCGCGGCGCCGATCGCTTTGCTTGCCATCATCAGAAGCTTCACTGACTCACTCACCAGCCGCGCGTTCGCGCGCCCGGTCATACGCGTCGCGGCAGTAGTCGCGATCGTCGTGAAGAATCTTGAACCGCTTCTGGCGAATCATGTCCTGGTCGAGCGTGAAGCACGCCGCCAATCCCGAGCGGAGCGGACAGGGCGATTGTTCCGCGTCGGGCAGTTGCGGCGGCGCGTCCAGCGGGGCGATTTTTTCAGTATTAAGAGCAGTGGAGCAGTCGCTCGCGGATTGCGGTGGCGACAATGCAGGCAGGTTGGGCGCGTCCATGTGGATCGTCGGCGCGCACGCCGCGAACAGGCAGGCAGAAATCAACGCCAACGCAGCACGACAACGTCGTGCGAGCGGGCGCACAACCAAAATGCCGCGCCGCCGCCGCAGCGGCCTAATTGCCGTGGTCGGCGTCAACGGCTTTGTCGCTTTTCCGTACATCTGCCTTTGCATCCTCGACGTCGGCCTCGGATCGATCGCTGACTGCGAGCGGCGCCGTCGCGGCGACTCGGCCGTAAACCGCCAGCGCGCCGGTCCCAATCGCGAGCATCGCCTCGGTGGAAACGTGGCCGGTCGTGAAAATTATCGAGAGCCCGGTCAGGATCGAGCCGAGCCCGCCCCAGAAACCTTTGCTTTTCCAGAATGCTTTTGTGACCGTCATTGTTCTAATACCGTTGACCCGCATCAGCGGGCGTACGCGCGATTCAGCCATCCCTTGATGAACTTGTTTTTTTCGTTGTTGTCGCGATGTGCCTGATCGGCTTTCGCCGCGACCAGCCGGTAATACGCCGCCAGCTCCGAGCGCAACGCCGCCATCAGCGCGGCCGGGTCGGCGCGCGCGGCTTCGGCCGCGGTGGCGGCCCCTATCACGCCGTCTTCGGTCACGGGCCGGCCGCACGCGCGCAGCGCACGCTGAAGGCATTCGATCGCATGGCCGGCACCCATGTTGACGGCGAGATCGAACGTCTTGGCCGCGGCCGCGGCGGGCAGCCGCGCAAATCCGAATCGCAACCACCATTCACGCCAGTAGATTTCCACCGCCGCGTCGCGGGTGAGGGTCGCGATGTTGAGTCCGGGATGCGATCGCGCTGAAATTCCGAACCTGGTGGCGCCGCCGGGGTCGGCCGGATTCGACGAATAGCCACCCTCGTTGGCGAGCACGCGTTTGACGGCTGTCAGAAATTCAGGGCTGTAGGTGTCAGGAACGCTGCTGGATGGGTCCACGTTTCAATCGCACGGCGATCGGCGCGGACGTTGGCGCGGGGGCGGCAGCCGGGGTTTCGGGAGCGCGATTGAGCGCGAGCACCTTGTACACGTATCGTTCCGTGCATCGGAGTTCGTGGGCGATGCGCGAGATGCTGACGTGGTCGGCACGCATCGCGACGATTCGCACGCGCCGGCGCGCATGAGTGCTGGTGACCGGAATCAACAGGCGATCGCCACCAAACACGCGCGCCATCGCCAGCGCCGCGGGCAGCCCAATCGAGCGCGTGACCAGGTCGCCGGGTGCGGGGGCTACCGGGATGTACAAGCGGCGGCCGCCAAAATCCGCGATCAGCTTGTCGGCGGCGTCGTCACCGATCGAATGACCGATCTGATCGTAGAGCGAGGTCCGCACGGCGGGCGCGAAAGGATTGAAACGCAGCGGCGGCGATGGGGCGCGGTTGAGCGCGGGCATCCGGCTGGGGACGGTGTTCATAAGCGGTACGCGAGGCGAAGATTGGAAGGAATCGAGCCGATTTTACGATCGCGGTCGTAAACCAGGCGCCAAGCGATCTCGCCGTCGTCCTGGGCACAGCTTTGGCACAGGCCGTGGTTGCGAATTGCGTCGGCGTGGGTGGTGGTCGCGTGACACCACAGGCAGGCAACGACGCGATTAGAAACGGCGGGACGAACGAGAGTGGTCGCGGGTTCCATAAATCCTCCGCGCGAGTTGGGGGGTATCGGACAGTGTGACGATGAATCCCGAACTAGGCTAAAAGTGTGTAGTCGGTAAAATCGATCAGTGGCTAGCCATGGGAAGTGAGGGGGCGAAGGCATGGCGCGGCGATAGCGGGAGCGCGAACGCGCTTTTGGGGGCGGAGGATTGGGCTTGAGTTGAGGGTGGTTTGCTTGTGGCAAGATCATGCGCTTTTATGAACTTTATTCCACATTAGGAGATTTATGTCAACAACAGTAGTTGACGCAGCATTCCGCTCGCGGCTGACGCAGGTGATCCATTCTTTCGGCTCGGTGGTCGCGCTGGCGACGGCGATCGGAGTTTCGGACAACGCGATCTACAAATGGTTACGGGGCCTGGGACACCCGAGCGTGGCAAACCTGGTGGCGCTGGCGCGAGCGGGGCGGGTGTCGGTCGAATGGCTGGCGACGGGAGCCGAGGCGGCGCAGAGTGCGCAGGCAATCACGCGCGCAGTTGAACACGGTGACTTCGTCTTCATGCCGCGCAACCGGATTCGATTTTCGAGCGGGCGCGACGGGATACTTCGCAGCGACCAGGTGGTGGATTCGATCGCGTTCCGCGCGGGCTGGGTCAAGCGGCGGCTCAACACGGAGTCGCGCGACTTGATCCTGATCGAGGTAGTCGGCGATTCGATGGCGCCGACGGTCGAGGATTCGGACTTGATACTCGCCGACCTCGCGGAACCGCGCTTCAGACAGGACGGGATCTATCTGTTGCGCCATGACGGCGGGCTTACGGTAAAGCGAATCCAGCGGCGTCCGGACGGAAAGTTTCTGGTGCGGAGCGACAATCCGAAATACGAAGCGATGGTAGTGCCTAATGTGAAAATCATCGGCCGGGTGATTTGGATTGGCGGCTGCGTGTGATCGGCGCGGGGGCGGGAGAAATTCCGGTCGCCGACAGGGACCTCTGCTGAGCGCCGCAATTGCCGTGTCGGGTGCGATGCGCGTGAGGCCGGCCGACGGCTTGCGAAAGACGATCTGAACTTCCTATCTGCCGACCGCGTGACGAACCGTATTGAGTATATAGATGAAGTCGCGCGGCGATCGCACGTCGCCGAGAAGCGCCACGCGCGACAGCATTTCCATCTCGTCGCCCGAGATGTTGTGGATGCGCCTGAGCTGCTCGTTCTTGTGAAAATCTTCCCAAGCCGACTTCGCGTTCGTCTCGGGCTCAGGGCTGAGGATAGCCTGCGCGCGCGGATTGGCGAGGAAAAATAGGTCCCGCCGATCGAGCCCGAGCACTTCGGCAAGCCGTGTCACGATTTTGTCCGACGGGTGGCGTTTGGCCGATTCGAGGTGGCCGATGTACGGAGTTGAAGTCTTGATGCGACGCGCGACCTCTTCCTGGGTCAGGTCGAGCTGTCGGCGGCGCTCACGAAGTACTTGACCGAAACTACGTTCCTTGGTCCGTGTCATCGATGGCGTCCCCTTGAGAAGTACTGCGCGGCGTGGGATCGACCGCGTTCCGAATCAATTGGGTGAGATTTGACGCTGCCAGTTTGTAGCATCGAAACGCCAATGAGGCAAATTCAGCGCTGGAGCCTGCCCTGCTTCGACTTCCTGAAGATCGCCGCCCTGCACCAAGGTGGACCATAAATCCTTTGGATCGCAGAAAACCAGGTCGGACTTGGCCGGGACCACGTACCACGCGCCCCGCATAACTTCGCTGTAGAGCTGATCGCGCAACCACTGAGCCTTTCCTAAAATGACGCGGAGATCGGCGATCCGCGGGTCCTTCAGGATCCCGACGATGGCGTCGTGGCCGGTCGCGACGTAAGTGTCGTCGAAAATTCGCGTCGCGGAGCCGGGCGCCGACGACGCGCGAAAGATCACCGACGCCTCGTCAGGTTCCACCGGTCCGCCCAGGTACATCGTTTCCTGCGTGCCCTTGAGCTGGCGCACTTGCGGGAACATATCCCGAACCCGCACTTTGGCCGGACTGTTTATTATGACGCCGGCAAGCAGCGGCGGCTCCGTGGACGGGAACATCAGGATTACGGCGTGCTGAAATGGCGCCTCGCGCAGATCGCGGGTGGCAACCAGAAAGGAAGGCGTCGTCAGGTCCGTGCTTTGTGCCTTTTGCGCCGTCGCCAAGATCGCAATCACCGCCGTGGATACGACCAGGAGGCCCGCTGCCACCTGTCCATGGAGCTTGCTGCTGAGTCCCCGCATACAGCAACTACATAGCCGCAACTCGAATCGATGTTCAACGGCGGTTGTCGCGACTTTCGCGGCTCGTTGCTAACTGCTCGGATTTACAAGAGAATGAATGGAGCGGGCGACCGGGGTCGAACCGGCGACGTCCAGCTTGGGAAGCTGGCATTCTACCACTGAATTACACCCGCTCTGATGCGAGTCTAGGTAGTGCCCTGCAGAGTGTCAATTGAATCCGCAGTGAACTCGTCGCGAACATCGCCCGCGAATACAAGCGCACTTCGCCATTGACTTCGATCCGCCCCATCGAGCAAAAACCCTCACGTATGGCTCCCCGCCTTCCAGCCAGCGCAGCGCGCGTGTCTCAACGTCCCCTGCATGGAGCCGTTCTTTCGCTCATCGCGGGATGCCTGACTTTCGCGTCTGCCGGATGCTTCCATTTCGCGGCCAAACCCGCTCCCCCGAATCCCGCGGCTGAGCAACAGATCGCGGCCTACGCCGAACAGCAGACTGCGCTTCGAAGAGACGCGAGCCTTCCCAAAGAAGAACTGGATGAGCATTGCGATCAACTTGCCATGGCCACCCCCGGTGTCGAAGAGCTTCGAAATAACCACGGCTCCATCGAGAGCCGCCAATGGACGCTCGTCGCAAATGGCTCTGCGTCGCGATGGGCTTTCGTAAGACCCAAGGATGCCCCCCCTGACGGCTGGGCGCCCAAGCCGGGGATCGGCAGGCTCGATTTCCAACCGCCCCTCGAGCCCGCTCTCACGGCGGGATCCAGTCACTTCCTCGCATACGCTCCGGTCGAGTCCCACAGCCCCGAGGACAGCCAGAAATCTGCCGCCGTGAGGGAATTTTTCGGCGCCGCGCAAGGCGACTTTACGTGGCGCGGACGAAAGTACAGCTACACTCTGACGTCCGGATTGCCTTGCTTTCCAATTCCACAGTAAAAGCCGCGATGACTGAATCGCGAAGGCTGCCGCGCGAATTTTACGCCCGCCCCGTCCTCCTCGTGGCGCGCGAATGCATCGGCAAAGTCCTCGTGCATCGCACTGCCGAGGGCGTGGCGGCCGGCCGAATCGTGGAGGCCGAGGCGTATCGCGGCCCGCTCGATCTTGCAGCGCATAGCGCGCGCGGTCTGACCAGGCGAACCGCCGCCATGTACGGGCCGCCGGGCTACGCATACGTATTTCTGCTCTACGGAATCAGTTGGGCGATGAACCTGGTGACTACCGCCGATGGCGAACCGCACGCAGTACTGATTAGGGCGATCGAGCCGATACGAGGCATCGATTTGATGGCGCGGCGGCGGCGCAAACCGCCGGATTCTCGTGAACTGACTAATGGCCCCGGCAAATTGACTAATGCACTGGCTATTACCGGCGCCGACTATGGGCGGGATTTGTGCGGCGGACGGCTCTATCTGGAACACTCCGAACTTCCGGCCGGGCGAATCGGCCGGTCGCCAAGGATCAACGTCGATTACGCCGGCCATTGGGCATCAAGGCGATGGCGATTTTATGAACGCGGCAACCGCTACGTCTCGGTCGCGCCACGCGACTAGCCGGCCGGAGCATTCTGGAACTCGACTCCGGGAAATTGCACAACGCCGCTGTTTCGCGGTCTACTATCCCGTGATGCCGACGCTCGCGCGAAGCCCTTTCCCGCTCGCAATCATAACCGACTTCGGCTATCGCGACCATTATGCCGGTGCGATGAAGGGCGTCATCGCGTCGATCGCTCCCGGTGCATCCGTGATCGACATCACTCACGGCATCCCCGCACAATCCATCGTGGCCGGAGCGATCGCTTTGCGCGAGAGCTGGCGCTACTTCCCTGCGCGTACGGTTTTCCTTGCGGTCGTCGATCCGGGGGTTGGCACCGCGCGCGCGCCGATTGCGATCGAGACTCGCGCCGGCGCACGCTTCGTCGGACCCGACAACGGCCTGCTTTGGCTCGCCGCGAACCAGGCCGGAATCAAGCGCATCGTGAAACTGACTTCGCCCCGCCATCGTCTTACCAACGTGAGCGCCACCTTCCATGGCCGCGACATCTTCGCGCCTGCCGCGGCGTATCTCTGGCGTGGCGCCTCGATTTCCGCGCTTGGGCCCGCAATCCGCTCGATCGTGCAGCTCGAACTGCCGCGTCCCGTGGATTGGGCGCGCGAGGTGCGCGGTGAAGTGATCTACGTGGACGGCTTCGGCAATCTGGTGAGCAATATCGATCGCCAGGCGGCCGAACAGTTCGGCTCTCGCTTTCGCCACAAATCCCTTTCGGTTAGGATCAAACGCGGCGCGGCAATGCGACTGCTTGATGCTTATGGCGACGCGCCCAAAGGTGTTCCTCTCGCAATATTCGGAAGCTTCGGCCTGCTCGAAGTCGCGGTTCGCGATGGCAACGCTGCCGCGCACTTCGCCGCGGGACCTGGCTCATCGGTGTCGCTGGTCGCGATCGCGGGACGCACTTAATCATGGATGAAATAGTCGCACACAAGGACGCTCCCACGGTCCTTACCGATATTCCGCGCTACACCGCTGCGGTGGAACCGGCCGCTCGCGCGCTCGAGGCTGCGCGAATCCCGCCGCTCAACGTCGCTCTGTTCTTGCTGACCCTGCTGACCACCACCACCGCCGGCGCTTACATGAATGGCGAGGAGGTCCCCTTCGCGCATCCGTTTCTCGCCGTTGCGGCGCTGCGCTCGGGACTCTCGTTCTCGATTCCCCTGATGATGATTCTGTTCGCGCATGAGATGGGACACTACCTGACCTCGCGCTACCACGGCGTCGATGCCTCTCTGCCCTACTTCATCCCGGCTCCGCCGTCGTTCTTCATCATCGGGACCTTCGGTGCATTCATCCGGATGCGAGCGCCTGCGCGCACTCGCCGCGTGATGTTCGACATCGGCGCCGCCGGCCCATGGGCGGGCGTAATGCTCGCGATACCCGCTGTCATCATCGGCCTGTATCTTTCCGACGTGACACCTTTGGACAAATCGGCTGGCGGTCTCGAGCTTGGCAATTCGCTCCTGTTCCTGGGTCTCTCGCGCCTGGTGCTGGGCGTCGATCCTTCGACAGTCAACGTGAATCTCAATCCGATCGCATTCGCAGGATGGCTCGGGCTGTTCGTCACCACGCTGAACCTGCTGCCGGTCGGACAGCTCGACGGCGGTCATGTGATCTACGCGTTGTTCCCGCGCCGTCATCGCACGATCTCGGTGCTGTTCGTTATCTCGTGCGTGCTGATGGTACTGGTGCCGCTCGCGCTCGGGCTGAGTTTCTGGGGCGGCTGGCTGCTGTGGGCGGTGCTGTCGGTCGCGCTCGGATTGGGACATCCGTCCACCATCGATCGCGACACCCCGCTGAACCCGCGCCGCGCTCTCGCGGCATGGCTTACCGTCGCGCTGTTCATCGTCACGTTCAGCCCGGTGCCTCTCGCCTTCGTGCAACCCGAGGCGCCTTTGCAGCCGCAGCAGGATGAACACTCTCAGGAAATAATCCATCACGCGCCGCACTACGACGAGATGCTTCGGCATCTCGGCCGCGTCCGAATCTGAGCGGCATTTGATCGATCTGGATCGAGGGGAACCGCATTGGGATTGACCGACGGCCCGAACAAACCGAATCCCGAGACCAGCTCCCGGCGTCCGAGCTGGGACAATTACTTCATGACGATCACGCGCGAGGTCGCCGAGCGTTCGACCTGCCTGCGCGCCAAGGTCGGCGCCGTAATCGTGCGCGACCGCAGCATCCTGGCGACCGGCTACAACGGCTCGCCGGCAGGATTGCCGCATTGCACCGAGGCCGGATGCCTCATCTACGAATCGCGCACGCCCGACGGAGAAATCGAGCAGAACTGCTATCGGACCATCCACGCCGAGATCAACGCGATCTCGCAAGCGGCTCGCAACGGCGCCGCGATTCGCGACGCCGACATCTACGTCACTCACACGCCCTGCATCCATTGTCTCAAGGTGCTGATCAACACCGGCGTGCGCACCGTGTATTACGCGCGCCCGTACAAGCTCCACACCATCGCCGAGATGCTTAAGCACGCCAGCATCAAGCTCGTCGAGGTCCCTGCCGAGAATCCCGCCCCAGGTGCCGCGTGACCTCGAGCAGCCTTGCCTCAACAACGAAACCCGGTTGCGGAATCTGCGCGATGATCGATCGGATCAAGGCCGGCAGCTTCCGCGATTTTATTGCGGAGCTGAAGAGCTGCTACGTGATCCTCGGCGATCAGCAGCTCTATCGCGGCTATTGCGTGCTGCTCGCAAAGATCCACGCGACCGAACTTTACCTCATGCCCGCCGACGCCTCCCGCCTGCTGTGCGACGAGATGCGCCTGGTCGCGGACGCCATCGCCGCGGTCGTCAAGCCGTGGAAGATGAACTACGAATGCCTGGGCAATTCGGAGCCGCACGTGCATTGGCATCTGTTGCCACGCTACGAAACCGACGAAATGCGGCGCGGACCAATCTGGCTGCGCCCCGAATCCGAACGAAAGGTAATCCTTGACGAAAATGACCGCCGCGCGCTTATCGGATCGATCCGCAGCCAGCTTGCCGCCCGCTTCCACGACGCGCGCATCCCGCCCGGCTAGGAATCCAGCGTCGCCGACGAAAACGAAATTGCCGCGCTCCGCTCTCGCACTCTCGTTCTTCGCGATCCTCATTTCAGGATGCAGGGCTCCGCTCCCCGACCCGACCAGTCCCGCCGCTCTGCTCTACGCCCGTCGATGCGACAATTGCCACAGGCCGTACAATCCCCATGGATTGACGGCGGCGATGTGGGACCTGAAGGTCAAGCTGATGGAACCGAAGATGCAAGCCGCCGGGATGCCGCCGCTGACTTCCGACGAGCGCGCGTCGATACTCGAATACCTCGAAGGCCACGCCGGCACCGAATAACCATACCGCGCGATTGTTCCCCTTCCCCCCGTGGTGCTAAATCCTCATCCACGTCGTCAAGAAACTCGACGCGATGGGCCTGCGACGCTAAATCGCTGGCGGCGAGGTGAGCAAGTCGGTGAAACCAATTCCAATCGGAACCAGCGGAAGTTACGCCAAGACCGTTGCGCCCACCGACCTCGCCAGTCATCTCGACGCGTCGCTCGCCGCCGTCATGTCCACGCCGGCGATGGCCGGGATGATGGAGCTTGCCGCGATGGATGCCATCCGGCCGTTTCTCGACGCGGGCGAAAGTTCGGTCGGCATGTCGATCGAAGTCAATCACAGCGCCGCGACTCCGCCCGGGCATCTGGCTCGCGCCGAAGCTGAAGTCACCAAAGTCGAAGGGCGCCGCCTCGAGTTTTCCGTGCGCGCCTTCGATGAAGTCGAACAAGTCGGCTCGGGGACGCATCGGCGCGCCGTAATCGACGCCGCCAAGTTCAACGATCGGATCAAAGCCAAGCAGAAAAATTAGCTGCGCGCAGGACACGACAATGACTACCGAACTTTTCGACCGCAACGAGGTTTACGTGGGCCGTGATTTCGGCGGCGTGACCATCGACATCACGCCCGATCTGGTCGCGACCTACATCGCCGGCACCGGCGACGACAATCCATGGTACCGCGGCAATTCTCCGCTCGGCGGCTCCATCGCTCCTGCGCTGATTCTCCACAGCGCGGTTTACTACACTCTGGGATGGTATCTGCCGAATATTTACGGCAATCTGCACGCGCGCCAGGAATGGGACGTGTTCGCGCCCGTGATGGTTGGCGAGCGGCTCACGACTCGCTCCGTCATCATCGACCGCTACATCAAGCGCGATCGCGAATACGTGGTGAACGAAGTGCTCGTCGGCAACGCATCGGGACAAATCGTATCGCGCAGCCGTACCCATCAGAGCTTCCTGCTCCCCGACCAGGCCAAACAGGGTTTCGTCGTCGATCGCGCGCGCGAAAAAGATTCGTCACGTTCATTCAAAATCGGCGAGCGCGGCGGCGATCCAATCGGCTCTCCGATGCGCGCAATCGCCGAAGACATGTGCATGGCCTTCTCGGGACCGGCGCGCAACTATCACAACGACAAGCAAAAGGCCGTCGAACTGGGATTCCCGGAAATTGTCGTGCAGGGCATGCTCTCGGTCTGCCTGGTGGCCGAAATGATGACGCGGCGTTTCGGCCTTGGCTTCCTGTACGGCGGCAAGATGGATCTGCGGCTCGTCAATGTGCTGTGGGGCAACGACGTCACCGGGCCGAAAGGATTGATCGTGGAACGACGGCCCGAGGGCCAACGCTCACGCGCCGAAGTCGAAGTGTGGTGCGACAAGGCCGACGGAACCAAAACCGTCGTCGGCAGCGCCAGCGCGATCGAACTGTAATGCCCGCCCGCTCGCGCGCTTGTTCAATCGTGAGCGCGAAGATATTTCTCGCCGCCGCCGTGGCGTCTCTGTTCGCCGCGGGATGCGCGAATCGGTGTGACTACGCGCAGACCAAATGCCGGTACCAATGCAATCGCAACTACCAGGTATGCGAACTACATGGTAACGACGAGTTCTATTGCCGGAATGAAATAGGCAATTGTTGGTCGGCTTGCGAGGCTGACCGCAGCAGTTGTCATTCGTGGCTGTGAGTATTGAATGACTACTGCGCCGCAGTGAGCGCTTCGACGTCCGCTATCGACTTCGGCGTCGCCGCGGTCATCACTTCGTGACCGGCTTGCGTCACCAGCACGTCGTCCTCGATTCGAATCCCCAGGCCGCGGAAACTTTCCGGAACCTCTTCGTCGTCGGGATAGATGTACAATCCCGGCTCGACCGTAAGCACCATCCCGGGCTCGAGCACTCGCGACGCGCCGTCCACCCGGTACAGCCCCACATCATGCACGTCCATGCCGAGCCAATGACCCGTGCGATGCATGTAATAGCGCCGATACGCGCCCGTCTCGATTATCTCCTCGGCCGATCCATGCAGGATTCCGAGCTGACGCATGCCGTCAACCAGCACGCGCAGAGCAACTTCGTGCGGATCGTCGAAATGCGCGCCCGGTTTGATTGCGTCGATCGCCTTGAGCTGCGCGTCGAGCACGATCTCGTACAGACTGCGCTGCAAGCCCGTGAAGCGCGCCCCAATCGGCGATGTGCGCGTGATATCCGCGGCATAAAAGTCGTACTCCGCACCCGCGTCGATCAGCAGCAACTCGCCCGTGTGCATCTCGCGATCGTTGTTGATGTAGTGCAACGTCGCCGCGTTGGGTCCCGACGCGACGATCGACGGATAGCTCGGACCCGTCGCTCCCTCCGAGCGAAACGCGTAATCGATCTCCGCCTCTATCTGCCATTCGCGCATCCCGCCGCGCGCCTTCACCATCGCGCGCTTGTGCGCGTCGGCCGAAATCGCCATCGCGCGCCGCATCGCCTCGAGCTCCGCCGGCTCCTTCTTCACCCGCGCCTCGTGAATAATGTCGCGCGGATCGATTATCGACGACGGCCCCACCCCGGTCCGCGGGCGCATCGTGTGCGCCCACCGAACCAGCTTCAGCACCCGCTCATCCATCTTCTCGTTCAGTCCGAGCGGGTAATGCACGCGTTCACTCTTTTCGAGGTAGCGCGGCAAAATCTTTTCAAGTTCGTCGATGACGTAGGCCTTGTCCGCCCCGTACTCAACGATCGCGCCCTCGACCCCCACGCGCCTGCCGGTCCACGTCTCGCGCTCCTTGTCGCGCGGACGCACGAACATCACGAACTCGCCGTCCGGATGCCCCGGCGAAAGCACCGCCACCGATTCCGGCTCCGCGAATCCTGTCAGGTAGTAGAAGTCGCTGTCTTGCCGATAAACGAACTCGACGTCGCCGGATCGAACCGCCACCGGCATGCTCGGCATGATCGCGGTTGCACCCGGCGAGATCGCCTCCATCATGCGCTTGCGCCGCGCGCGAAAATTGTCGCCGTTCCCGCTAAGCGCCATCGCAATTCATTACGCCACGCAGCCTCCCCTCACGCCAGCCCTCTATGCATCCTAGTACCTTGTTACCCTCGCCCGCTCAGTTGCGGGAGAGGGCACGGCGTCCGCGCCTGGGGTGAGGGTTCTGTGTGCGCTCACGGCAATCCCGCTCGCGGCACTTCCACTTGCGTAATTTCGATTCTTCCATTTCGGCTCGCGCGGCATTTGTCCGGATCGGAATTCGGCGCCGTCGCGACAAACAGCGTCCGCCCGTCGGCGCCGCCGAGCATGCATGCGAACGCGTCCGTCTCCACCTTGATCCGCTCGGCTACCTCGCCGCCCTGCTTCACCCGAATCACTTCCGACATCGTCGGACACGCCACCCAGATTGCATTCTCGGCGTCCAGGCAAATTCCGTCGGGCGGGCTGTTTCCCAGCTCGGCCCACACGCGCCGATTCGTCAGCGAGCCATCCGAGCCGATATCGAACGCCGTCAAGCGGGCGCCGAATGTCTCGCCGGCGATCAGCGTCTTTCCGTCCGGCGTGATCACCATCCCGTTGGGGAACATCAATTCCTCGGCCACGATGCGCGCGATGCCATCCGGCGCGACCATCACCAGCGTCGTCGAGCGCGGCTGCGCGTTGCCGTGCAGATCGAATCCAAAGTTGCCGACGTAGGCGCGCCCGCGCGCATCGACCACCATGTCGTTGCAATCAAACGGCGCCAGCTTGCTCAAATCGGCAACTGTCTTCAGCCCGTCGGGATCGAGGCGCATCAGCTTCCGATCCGTCATCGACACGACGAGCATCCGTCCCTCCGGCGACCATCCAAGTCCCGACGGCCGCGCCGGCACCTCGCAGATGACTTCGCGCTTGCCCGCCATATCGACCGCGAGCACCTGATGCGCGTGCATGTCCGAGAAAAACAATTTCCCGTCGCGCCATCGCGGCCCTTCGGGAAACGCAAGCCCACCTGTCAAAACTTTCAGCGTCCGCATTATGATTCTGAACCTCTAATCCAGCGCGCCCTTCGCCCGCATCGCTTCGACCTCTGCCGCGCTGTAGCCGAGCAATCCCGTCATCACCTCATTAGTATGCTGCCCCAGCACCGGCGCCGCCGTCTTCACTTCGCACGGCGTCCCGCTCATCCGCCACGGGATTCCGCAATGCTGCCGTACCCCGACTTTGGGATGTTCGCGATAGACGAAGTAGCCGCGCTGGTTGAGCTGCGGGTCCTCGGAAAGGTACTTGGCATCGGCGCAGGCTCCCGCCGCGACCCCGGCCGCTTGGATAGCCGTTACGACATCGGCGAGCTTGCGCTTCGCGGTCCACTCACTGACTATTGCTTCGAGCGCGTCTTCATTGCGCTTGCGCGCCGCAAGCGTGGCGAACCTGGAATCGTTGGCCAGTTCGGGTTTGCCTATCGCACGCGCCAGCCGCGCCCATTCGGCGTCGTCCGCGCATATGATCGACACCCATTGATCGACCGTTTGGTCGAGGATTTTCTCAGGCAGATCGAGGCACTTGAAATTCCCGTGCGGCGCCATCTGCGGATCGCGATTGCCAACTCGCTCCGGCTCGCGCCCGTTCATCGTGTACTCGAGAATCCCCTCCGCCAGCAGGTCGATCGCGCATTCCCACTGGCTCATGTCGATATATTGTCCCTCGCCGGTTTTCGCGCGATGGAACAGCGCACTTATGATCGCAAACGCGCCATGCACTCCAGCGTTGGGATCGGCGTAGCTGAAGCCGGCGTGCATCGGCGGAAATCCCTTATAGCCGGTCAGAGCAGACAGCCCCGACAACGGCACCTGCGCCGGCCCGTACGACACGTAATGGCTCTCCGGTCCGGTGTCGCCGTAACCCGACAGAGTAATCATGACGACATTCGGATTGACCTTCTTCACCGCCTCGTAGCCAAATCCCATATTGTCGAGCACGCCCGCCGCGAAGTTGTTGATCACCACGTCGCTCTGCTTGATGAGACGCCACGCCGCTTCCTTCGCCTCGGGATGCTTGAAATTCAACGACAGCGATTTCTTGCCCTGGTTGTATTGATTGAAGTAACCGGACTTGTCGATGCTGTCGAACACGGCGTCGGGCCACGGCGGCAGCATCCGCGTCACGCACGGCCGCGTTTTGGTCTCGATCCTGATCACTTCGGCGCCAAGATGAGCCAGTTGCAGGGTGCAGTATGGTCCCGCCCACACCCAGGTAAAATCGCAAACTCGAATTCCCGACAGAGGAGGCTTGGCCATCGCTAAATCACACCCTTGCGCTTGAGTTCGTCGAGCCGAGCTTGCGAAAGCCCGAGCTGTTTGCCGAATACTTCCGCATTATGCTGTCCCAGCGTCGGCGCTGGCCGCCGAATTGCCCATGGGGTGCGCGCGTACTTCAGCGGCGCGCCCGGATACTTGTGCGTACCGGCAACCGGCTGCGCGATTTCGACGAAAAATCCGCGCGCCTTGAGATGCTCCGAGTTGAGCAGATCGCCCATCGTCGACACCGGCGCAAACGGCACCCGTTTGGCCTGCGCCTTACGATACAAATCCTGCACGGTCTGCTGGCTGACCCATGGTTCAAGCAACACTTTGAGCGCGTCCCAGTTGACCGCGCGCACCAGCCGGTCCTTGAAGATCTCCTCTTCGGCCCATTCGGGATTGCCCATGATCTCCACGAAATTGCGCCACTGATGCTCCTCGATGCAGCACAGAAAGATATAGCCGTCCTTGCACTGCATCGCTGCGACGGGGGCCAGCGGCTTTTGCCCCCACCGCGTCGAGAGCATTTTCATATACGGCCAGTACTCAAACGTCATCTCGAGGATCGAGGCGATCGATTCCTGGATCGAGATCTCGACATGCTGCCCGGCGCCGTCGCGAAGCTGCGCGAACGCCGCCGCCACGGTGGCGGTCGCAGCATGCGCTCCGCCCTGGTATCCCGCCTGCTGTCCCGCGGTTTTCAGCGGTGGCAACGCCGGAAACTGCGGGGCGCCGTTGAGCACGCAGACACCGCCCGCGCACCAGATGGTCAAATCCTCGGCGCGGTAGTTGCGATACGGACCCGTCAGTCCGAACGGCAGGATCGACGTCATGATCAACTTCGGATTCGTGCGACGCATCCGCTCGTAGGTGAGCCCGACGCGATCCATCTCGGGCGGCGTGACGTTGTGAACCAGGATGTCGGCATCCGCCGCCAGCTTCTCCAGAATCTCGAAGCCGTCGGGCTGCGTGATGTCGAGTGTGACGCCGCGTTTGTTGGTGTTGAGATAGAGGAACAGTCCGCTCTTCTCGGGATTTGGGACATCGCCGGGAAACGGCCCGCGCGTGCGCGCGCGATCCCCGGCGCCGGGCCGCTCGATCTTGACGACCTCGGCGCCCATGTCCGCCAGCATCTTGCTGCAATACGGCGCCGACACCATCTCGCCCACTTCAACAATCTTTAAACTGCTTAACGCTCCCGCCATCGATACTCCATCTATACGAGATTGCTAAATTCTACTCCGGAAAAACCTGCCGGAACGGCTTCACCTCGACGCGTTCGAACACGCCGCCGGTCGTGTACGGATCGCTATTGGCAAACGCAATCGCTTCGGCCTCACTCTCCATATCCACGATGATAAGACTGCCGCTGCCGTCGGTGAATGGCCCCGCGATCTTCACCTTGCCGGCTCGATCCAGCGGCCGGAGATTGTCGAGATGAGCCGGCCTTACTCGCGGCCGGATGGCAGCGCCGCCGGGTCCGTCATGGCCGATAATCACGAACAGCATCGCATCGTCCTTCTGAAGAAATACGCCGGAATAAGCCCGTGATAATTAGCACGGCGCGGCTGCGCGGGCAAAATCAGCAGGGGTGACCCCTGCACCCAACATCAAAACAAAGATGGGGGCGGAGGCAGGAAAACAAAAGGGAGAACTTAATTGTATGCGAAACCCACCATGGGTTTCGCGCATCCTTGGGCAGGGGTAACCCCTGCCCCTTAGTATTAAGAAAATTGCGGTCTCAGTCTCATTCGAGGCCAAAACGGAGGGACCCAGCCACCTCACGAGCACCGCATTCCAGCGACATAGACATAATAGATATAATTTACAATCACCGTTTCAATTGTGCTCTGTCGTGGTAAAACTGACACTGGCGCACGCCAGGACTGGACCACTTGCCCACCCAGGTGTCTGCGGCGTTACGGTCAGGTAGAAATATCCCACCAATGCGGTCGGCAAATTGGCCGTAATTCCGTTGAATGGAAACACAGAGGAGCCACCATTGGGAACCAGAAGCCACTGCGTTTCGGTATGGTAGTCAGATTGCATCCAAAGGTCCATCTGCAAATACACCGGCTCAACGGTTAGATTGGCTATCACAAGGTCGCCGGTCACCGAGTAATTCCAAAGGTCCCCTTCGTACTCCTCAATGATGGACTCCACTCCGTTGTCATAGAAGGCGTCATCCCAGACGACCACCTGCGACTCGTTATTCGGGAGCGGGTAATTCGGACCCAAATCGTTCTCGTCTGCGTCATAGCAATCCCCGCTGTAGCCGCCTTGATTGGTAATCCAAGTGGGGGGAGTTTGCGCGCGCACGGGTGCGAAAGAGGCGCAAACTAAAAGCAGTGCGAGCAAGAATCTGGCTACCAATTTCATATTTCCTGATCCTTGTTTTATCGTAGCGTGCGTGCTTGATCAAACCTCCGGCGGAGTTCCCCAGGTTGTAAGCGACCACGCTGACACGTGCCGGCTTGCGGATGTGTGACTCAGCATGAAAACAACGCTCATGCTCGAATCTAAGCTCATCAGAGAAACTAATGGAGACCACATCGTGAATAACTCATTGAAAACCACCCCCTTCCTTCTTAGCATTGGGTAAAGGGGTCACCCCTGCAAACCCACGGTGGGGTTCACTTTCTTCAAAGGCTACACCTAGGTTCCTTCCATCCCTGCCTACACCCGATCCTTATCCAGCGACGAGTTCCACTTGCGCGACGTGCGGCCTTCCCATCCGCGCTTGTGATAAGCGTAGCCCACGATCAGCGGCACCGCGATCGTCGCCTCGCAATACACCATCTGCTCGTAAGTCGTATCGACCTTGCCCCAGCTGCTGGCCTCTTTGAGCGTGCTGCCCGAGAGCGCGCCATCGCGCACGTCGGCCACGGTGATCTGAACCGCGTACTTATGCATCGGCACGTCATGCCCCAGTACCTCGGCAGCGACCACGATATCCTGCGCGAAATTTTTCGGCACTCCGCCGCCAATCATGAACAGCCCGGTGGTTTCGTTCTTCACCTTGAGCCGCGTCAACTCGTAAAAATCCTTGGCGCTGTCGAGCGAAACCTTGGGTTTGCCGTGCCGCGCCGCCTGATGCGCCACCAGCCCGAAGCCGGCAGAGCAGTCGCTGAAGGCAGGGCAGAAAATCGGCACCTCCTCGCGATACGCCTCGAGCACGATACTGGCGCCGGTCTTCGCGCCCGTCTCGGCCAGGTACTTGCCCATCTCGGCGACGAATTCGCGCGACGAATACGGCCGCGGCTCGAGGCGGTCGGCGATTTTCTGGGTCGTCTCGTCGCACACGCGCAGTTCGTCTTCGTCTATAAGCGTGTCGTAGATACGATCGATATGCAGTCCGCGCAGCTTGTCGTCGTCGAGCCCGTACTTGAACCGGTCTTCGGCCATCCAATGCCTGAAACCGAGCGCCTCGAAGAAATCCTGATCGACGATGTTCGCGCCGGTGCTCACGATCGCATCGACCATGTGGTTGCGAATCATGTCGGCGAAGACGCGCTTGAGCCCGGCGCTGATGAGCGAACCCGCCAGGCACAGGATTATGCCGCAGTCGCGATCGCGCAGCATCCGATCGTAAATCGTCGCCGCGCGATGCAAGTCGCGGGCGCTGTACGCCATTTGCCCCATCGCCTCGACGATCGGCACCACGCTTTCGCGCGTGATATCGATGTGTTCGATCGGCCGTTTAAGAAATTCCGACTTGATGCTCATTGCTATGCCCCGTGATGTGCCGAATTCCTGGCCGATAGTACGCAACGGCCGGGTTGTACGTTACTTCAGCGGACCGATTCCGCCCAGCCCCGTCCAGTAGAGCATGAAGGATAGCGTACCGAGCGCGATCAAGAACGCGAACGCCAGGATATCCGCGACGGTCACCGGGTAATCGATAAACGTCGTCGGCTCGTGGCTGAATCCGAAACCGCGCGCTTCCAGAGCCATCGCCATGTTGTTGGCCTTGCGCAGCGCGCCCATAAAAACCGGAATCACCACCGGCACGTAGCGCCGCACGCGCTCCAGCGGCCCGCCCTGGTTGAAATCGTAGCCGCGCAGCCGCTGCGCATCGACGATCGTCACGGCAGAGTCGATAAACAGCGGCACCAGCCGAAATGACAGCGAGATCGCGAACCCCACGCGATACGGCACCCGCATTCGTTGTAGTCCGTAGGTGAACTCCTCGATCTTGGTGGTCGAAAGAAACAGCACCGATGCCGCCAGCAGCTCCGCGAGCTTGATGCCGCGCCCGATGCCGAATATCAGCGACAACCTGCTGACGTGAAAAATCGGCACGTTCACCAGCACCGCACCGCGCCGGTAGAAAACCATCCACGCAATCGTCGTGCTGAAAACCAGAATCGCGAAGAACCATCGCAGGCGGTAGAAGTTCGGCCACGAATCGGTAAGCTGCGCGATCCACAGCATGACCAATCCGACCGGCGCGAGCGCTAAAGGATTGTCCACCCAGTACACCGACCAGAACATGATGAAGAGCGCGAACACCTTGACCGTGGGATGCAGCCGATGAACAAACGTGCCGCGATCGATGTACAGATAAATCGGCATCAGGCGCGCCCCTTGACCCACGCGACGAATTCGTCGGTCGTCAGCGCCAGCGTCCCGAAGCGGCGGCTCAACTCGGTGATTTCCGGCGCCCGGAATGACGACGACCGCAGCAGTTCGTCCTGCATGAAAAACTCGCGCACGCCGCCGTCGAAAATCTTGGCGCCTTTGCGCAGCAGCACGACGCGCCGCGCATACTCCGCGACCAGCCACGGCGTATGGGTGATGATCACGATCGCGATTCCGGCGCGGTTGAGGTCCCGCACCAGCGCCATCATCCGAAGCTGCTCGCGATGGTCCAGGCCGGTGGTCGGTTCGTCGAGAATCAACATCCGCGGCCTGAGCACGAGCACGCTCGCAACCGCCAGCCGCTGGCGCTCGCCCTTGCTGAGCAGGAACGGGTCGCTCTGGCGCTCGTTCTGAAGGCCGACCGCCTCGAGCGCTTCGTCGCATCGACGCCGAATCTCGTCATCCGCCAAGCCGAAGTTGCGCGGGCCGAACGCGACTTCCTCCTGGACCGTGGCGGCGAAAATCTGATGGTCTGGATTCTGGAAAACGTACGCGACTTCGCGCGCCGTCTCGGCCGGCCGCATCTGCGCGCGGTCCTTGCCTTCGATTATCACGCGGCCCGTGGCCGGCTGGAGCAGACCGACGATTTGCTTGGCCAAAGTGGTTTTGCCGGAGCCGTTCTGCCCGACTATCGCGATGAAGTCGCCGGCTTCGACTCTGAGATCGATCGAATCGAGCACCCGCGGCCCGTCCGCATAGCTGAAGGTCACATCCTCGATTGCCATGAATGCGGAGCCGATCGAGGCGTTTTCGGCAATCGTCGGGTGTTCGGGTGCGCGGGAATCGGCGAGGTTGTCAACTAAAGTTGCGGTGAGATGCGGGTAGGCGCGCACGATCGCGTCGTAAGCATGCGCGACGCTTTCCGGTTGAGCGTCGATTCCGAGCAGTTTGAGCGCGTGGCCCAGTCCGGGCGGACGCACGCCGCATCCCATGAGCAGGTCGGTGCGCGCGAACACCTCGGAAGGCGGACCGTCGGCGGCGATTTCCCCCTCGCGCAATACCATTATCCGATCGGCGGCGCGCAGTTCCTCGGACTCATGCTCGATAACGATCAGGCTCAAGCCTTGCGCGCGCAGCTTGGCGATCAACTCGAAGACTTCCGCCCTGCCCTCGGGATCGAGATCGGTGGTCGGCTCGTCGAGCACGATAACCGACGGCCGCAACGCCAGCACCGACGCGATCGCAAGGCGCTGCTTCTCGCCGCCCGACAGCGACATCGGATCGCGATGGTCGAAGCCGCGCAGCCCAACGGCCTCCAGCGCGGGAATGATTCGCCTATCCATCTCGGCGCGGTCCATGCCGACCTGTTCCATCGCGAACGCGACTTCGTGCGCGACGTTGGTCGAAAACAATTGCGACTCGAAATCCTGAAAGACCATCCCCACTTTCGGCGCGACGTCGCAGACGCGAAGATGCTCAAGCGGCTCGCCTGCAATGCGGACCGTGCCGCGAAAATCGCCGTCCTCGAACTCCGGGATGATGCGATTAAGGCATTTCGCGAGCGTGGACTTGCCCGCTCCCGACGCGCCCATCACGCCGATCATCTCACCGGCGGACTGCACGAAGCTTACCGCTCGAAGCGCGGGACGCTCGGCGCCGTGATAGGTGAAGGTTACGCCCTGGACCGACACTGCGTGCTGATTAGGATTCACTGAAAAAACTGAAAATATTTGCCCGTCGATTTTCACATCATGAACAGGCCCGCGAACGCCAACAGGATAAACGGGCCGACGATTATCAAGACCGGCTTGTCGTACGGGGCGACAATCATCCACGCGGGCAGAAACTTCGGCGCCCAATACCCGGTCGAAAGCAAATTCCCAAAAATCCAGGCGCCGCCTTCGCCCGCTATCAGCAGCGCGAAACCGGAGGCTCGAATTCCCACCGGCTTCAGTTTCACCTCCGGCATCACGTCCGTGTAAAGCATCCGGCCCTTTTTGACCCGCGGATAGACCGCCGCGAGGATGAACGGCGAGAGCACGAGGGCAGACACCATATTGTTGAAGATGATCACGTTGCCGAGCATCGCGAACGGCCTGATGACGAGCACGTTGTCAGCCCATCCGACCAGGTCGGCGCACAGCACGCTCGCGGCCAGGCATGCGATGACATACTTGAGAATTCCAAGCGGCGAGCGGCTGATAGGACTTTGGCCGCGGCCGATCAATTCCCAGACTTTGTACGGAATCCACCCGTAGGCCAGGTTCGCGAAGAATCCGAAAATATCGCCCGGCGACACGCCGCCGAAAAAATCGCCAATCATGTTTCCGATCGCCGAACCCCAGGCGGCCGCGGGACCGAACAGGAACGAGCAGACAACTGGAATCGCGTTGGCGGGGCGAAGTTCGGTGACGCCGGGAATCAGCGGGACGACCTTGAACGGCACCAACACCGCTGCGTAGAGGGCCGCCGAGATCGCGCATAGCACGACCATCCGCGTGTTGCGCCACATCAGGCGAAGATCGCTCATCGCGGCACGCGCGATACGATGCGCGCGCGGCGCATGCCTGCTATACGAATGAAATGATCGACAGCCACGTTCATCTCGACGCTGACCAGTATCCCGACCCTTCCGGCGCAATCAAGCGGGCGCTGGATGCGGGAGTATCGGCGATGGTCGTGCCGGGGGTTGGGCCCGCGTCGAATCGCAGAGTGCTCGAACTAGCAAGGAAATATCCGGGTGTCATTTTCCCGGCATTAGGATTTCATCCCGAGCAGTTTGAACATAGCGAACATGACGCGCTCGAGGCGCTCGAAACGATCGCGCGTGAGCGCGACTCGATTTGCGCCGTCGGCGAAGTCGGACTGCCATGGTACGGCCCAGGCGCGGGAGATGCGGGCGTGCGGGACGCTGCGAAACTGATGCTCGCACGCTTTGCGAAAGCCGCCGCCGCGATGGATCTGGCGCTGATACTGCATGCGCCGCACCGATGCGCCGCCGAGGCGCTCGCGATAATTGGCGAGGCTGGAGTGACGCGCGCGGTCTTTCATTGGCATAAGTCCGACGAACAGACCACGCGCGCGATCATCAACGCCGGATACTTTATTTCGCTGACCCCCGAGGTCGCCTACCGGGAGCGCGATCGCGATCTCGCCCGGATGTTGCCTTCGAACAGGATACTTGCCGAGACCGACGGACCGTGGCCGTACGGCGGCCAGTTCGCGGGGCGGTTGACCGAACCAGCGATGATCAAGGATGTGGTCGCCGCGATTGCGCATCTGCGGTGCACTACGTTCGAGGAAATCGCCGGATTGACGACGGCCAACGCGCGCGCGCTGTTTCGAATCAGAGAGTAACCACCGTTTTTGCGCATTCACCGGGATCGAGGAATTAATTGTCCGTGAAATCTGCGTTGGCAGCAGATACAATACCGTCCCTATGCCGATCTACGAATATCGTTGCGAGAAGTGCCGCCGGACGACCAGCGTCCTGACCACGCGCGTCAGCGAAAAGGTTGACGCGGTTTGCGCGCATTGCGGCGGAAAGAAAATGCGCCGCCTGATGTCGCGATTCGCGATGCCGCGCAGCGAGGAATCGCGAATGGAGTCGCTCGCCGATCCGTCGAAGATGGGCGACATCGACGAGAACGATCCCAAGAGCGTCGCGCGGATGATGAAGCGGATGGGCAAGGAGATGGGCGACGAGTTCAACGGCCCGGAATTCGACGAAGCGGTCGAGGAATTGGAGAGCGGTGGTGATTTGGGCGATGACGGATCGGGCGAGGATGACCTGTAATTACCCTCCATTCATTAAGCTCTGGATTCTCGTCGATTTCAGGATCGTCGTTCGTTTGATGACCGCCTGCTTACCATTAGTCCGCTTCGAGCATCACAATCGCCGCCGCTGCCATCCCGTCGCCGCGGCCTAGCGCGCCGATTCCCTCGGGGCTCGACGCTTTCACGTTGACGCGCGATCGATCCGCGCCGAGTGCGGTGGCGAGCCGCTCGCGCATCGCATCGAGATACGGCTTCAGCTTCGGCGCTTCGGCGAAAATCGTCAGGTCGGCGTTGCCCAGCCGCCATCCGAGATCGAGCGCGAGCTTCCAGACGGCAGCCAGCAGCGCGATCGAGTCGGCGTCTTTGTAGCGCGGATCGCTGTCGGGAAAATGCCGGCCAAGGTCGCCCGCGCCGATCGCGCCGAGGATCGCGTTGGCGAGCGCATGCGCCGCGACGTCGGCGTCCGAATGGCCGCGGAGTCCCTTGTCGTGCTTGATTTCGACGCCGCCCAGCACGAGCCGGCGGCCCGCTTCGAGCCGATGAAAATCGAATCCGTTGCCTATGCGATAACGCGTCGCCATTGCTCTAACCCTCGCGCGGGGATGACTCCGACGAGCGCATCATTTGCACTGCGCCCGGCTGCGTTGACAATCGCTATTTCAGCCGCCAAGCTTTTCCCATCGCCCCGTCAGGAGGATCGCCCGCGATGCCCGCATTTGCCAAGAACCCTAAATTCATCATCGGCACGATCGTGGTCCTGTGGGTGGCGTTCGTCATTTACGCAAACTTTCAGATGGAGATGGTCACGTTTTACCTGCTGCCTTTCAACATACTGAAACTCCAGGTCAGGCTCTCGGCGGTGATAATCGGCGCCGCGATTTTCGGGGCCGTCGCGACGATGGTGATTCATTGGCTATGGCGGTCACCCTCGAAGAGTTCATCGGCCGCAACCGCGCCGCCGTCGCCGCCAGCCCCCAAGAGCAGCACGGTCGCCTGAGCGCCGGCCTTTAACAGAGTTTCGGTTGACGGGCCGACGAGCAAACCGTCAGCGCGCGAGAGCGAGCTTAAAATCCCCGAGCCCTGGCTGCCGGTGGGAGTTGCGAGCCAGCCTCGAGCGTCGCGCTCGATTTTAACTCGCACAAACTCGGTGACGTCCTTGCCGACCGTGATATCGACGGCGCATCGCGCTCGGATGCGCGGCAGACCGACGCGCCGCATCCCACTCATCTTGAGGATCGCGGGGCGCGCATACAGGTAGAAGCAGACCAGAGTGGAAACGGGATTGCCCGGCAGGCCGAATATCGGGCGGTAGCCGACGGCGCCGAATTTGAGCGGACGCCCCGGTCTTTGCGCGACGCCGTGAAAAAGCTGGCGCATCCCGAGTTCGTCGAGCGCACCTGCGACGTGATCGAACTGGCCCACCGAGACGCCGCCGGTCGATAGCACCACGTCGAAGGTCATGGCCTCGGCCAGCCGCTCGCGAATCTCGCGCGCGTCGTCGCGCGCCACTTTGAGGATGACGGCCTCGGCGCCGGCCTCGCGAATCGCGCCGGCAAGCGCGTACGCGCTCGAATTGACAACCTGCGCGCCGACCGGCGATTGATCGACGTCCACGAGTTCGTCGCCGGTAGCAACGATCGCGACGCGCGGGCGGCGAATGACTTCGACCATCGCGCGATTCACCGACGCCAGCATCCCAAGATCCGCCGGCTTAAGCGTCTTGCCCGCCGACATTACGAGATCGCCGAGACGCAAATCCTCGCCGCGCGGCCGGATGGAAGCGCCTTTCTCGACGGGGACGAGAAACTCGACCACAGCGCCGCTGCCGCGCGTCCGTTCGACCGGAACGATCGCGTCTGCGCCCTCGGCGATCGGCGCGCCGGTCATCGTGCGAGCCGCCTCGCCCGCGCTGACGCGGCGGGTCGGCATCTTGCCGGCGCCCACGGTCTCGACGACGGTCAGCTTGACGGGGCTGGCCTCCGACGCCTTGGCAAGATCGGCGGCGCGCACTGCGTAACCGTCCATCGCGGAGTTGTCGAAGCCGGGGATGTCGCGCGGCGAGCTGATATCCTGGGCGAGCACGCGGCGAGCCGCCTCGACGATTGGAATCCGCTCGACGCCGAGCGGAGCTACATTTTCGAGTACGATTTGCAGGGCCTGGTCGGCGCTAATCATGCGGAAAAAAGGATACGCCGCTTCGGGTCACGAATGAACCGGCGACCGGCCAATGCCGCTTTAGAGCAATGAACCGGCGACCGGCCAATGCCCGTCTGGAGCAAGGAGCGAACAGAGCCTGAAAAACTAGAATTCGACGTGCTCCGCGCTGGCGTGGGTATCCACGGGAACGCGGACGCTGTACGACTGCTCGTAGGGAGGAATGACGTCGCGCAGCAAGGCCGGGTTGAGCTCATGCAGGCGCTGGAGGGTCGTCCCGTGATTGAGGGCGACCCGGCTCAGAGGAGTGCCGCCGCGAACCGGCAGCATCTGATACGCCGGCGGATCGTCGAGCTTGACGGGGGTGATTCCGTAGCTATCGGCATGATGCGCGATATACGCGACGGCCATGAAACGTCCCAGCAGCCCACGGGTTCGCCGCGGCAGCCGGTTGCCGAACTTTTCGATGTTGGGGCCGCGCAACGACCAATAACGATCGATCGCCTTATCGCCGTTGTTCCACGCGACCAGCGTCATCGGCCAATCGTCACCGGCCTCGTCGTGCAAGGTCGCCAGATACTCAGCCGCCGCCCTGGTGGACATTACGGGGTCGCGGCGCTCATCGACGTAGCGGTCGATATGGAGGCCGAAGCGCTTGGCGGTGTCGTAATTGAACTGCCACGGACCCCTGCCGCGCTTGGAAAATTCGCTTTCAGCGAAAGCCAGGTACACCAAGTCGTCGGGAAGGCCATAGCTTCTCAGTACCCGGACCATATCAGGCAGGTAGGGGTGGCTGCGGTCGAAGGTATCCTGCAGATGGTCGGGAGAATTCAGAAAATCCGAGACATAGCGACGAACTGACCGATTAAGGAGAATCGGGAACGGCGGAACCGCCTCAGGCAGCGGAAGCACGTACGGCGACGCAATCGGCTGGGCGCCGGCTTCCGCAGGAGTCTCGAGTTCAAAACCGGTGCTTTGTCCGACCAGGCTCGGAGGTGGGGTGTACACCCCTGGCGGAGCCTCGGACCCGTCAAATTCGTCGGCGAGTGCACGAGTGGGTGCCCATCCAGCGACAATCAAGGCCACCATCAGGGCAACAAACACTCGATAGATAGACTTCGTTCTAATCATTCTCCCCCGACAAGATTGACCCCAACGGTACCGACCGATACGACCAAGATCAACCGATCGGCAGTGGACAAACTATTAAAAAGCCTAATCCTTGAGAAGCGGTTTTTTAATTATGCTTGGAAATGCTCACGAATCTTGGCGCTCAGACGCAGGAATATATTCGCCACGTCTAATGTTTAGCCGGTTAAGTCCGTTGTGTTACGGTTGATAACCGGAACGATTCTGATAGCGACTGACCGGGAGTAAATTTGAGTCTCTGGCACGACATTATCGATAGCCTGACCGATGCGATCATCGTGCTCTCGCCCGCGATGGAGCCCCAGGCAGTAAATCCTGCCGCTAAGACGATGCTCGGGGTTTCCCAGGTGAGCGCCGCGACAGTGGCCGACCTCATCCGCCAGAACGACTGGTTGGACCGCATGGTCAGTGCGTGCCTCGACAGCGGTCAGGACTTTGGAGACATGGAGACGGTTCTGACCGCGGGGCCTCGGGAACTGACGATTCGCGCCGAAGTATCCCCCCTGCTGAACGCCGAGGGACAACCCGGGGGGGTCATTATCCTGCTTCACGACCTGTCTCACGAAAAAGGCGCCGCCGAGGCAGGGACCACCGGCGACTTGAGCCTGCAACTTTCGCCGGCCGGTCTGGCCCATGAGGTCAGGAACCCGCTGACGGGCATCAAGGGTGCCGCCGAGCTGATGGCCGGGATGTTTCCCGATGACGGGCGCGCGCAGCAGTACTGCAGCGTGATTCTCGATGGGGTCAATCGGATCGCTTCGCTCGTCGAGCAGGTGCTGATGGTCAGCGGGCCGCAACGCCTGGAGCAGGAGCCGGTCAACATACACATGGTGCTGCACCAGGCGCTGAGGATGGCGGGGTTGTTCCCGCAGCCGCCCGACGGTGTCGTGGTGCTCCAGGATTTCGATCCCAGCCTGCCCGACGTGGTTGGCGACGCGGGCGCATTGGAACGAACGTTCCTGAATTTGATCAAGAACGCGGCGGAATCGATCGGTTCGTCGGGCACGATTCGACTGCATACGCGAATCGAACGGGAGTTCACGATGACGGCCGAGGGGCGGCGCCGCCAGTTCCTGCGGGTCGAGGTCAGCGACAGCGGCGCCGGCATCCCCGAGGATCAGCTCGCGCAACTGTTTACCCCGTTCTTCACCACCAAGCCTGCCGGAACCGGCCTGGGTCTCGTGCTATGCCATCGAATTATTGCGCTTCACGGCGGCAGGCTGTGGGCGCAGCGCGGGGGCGTCGAAGTCAAGGGCGCGGGCGCATCCAAGGATGGGATGACGTTCAAGGTGACGCTCCCAATCATGCCGCCGGAGAAACGCCCGCAATGAGAAATCGGCACCACATTGCTAAGGTGGTCGGGGGAATGTAACGGCATCGGTGCGACATCTCCCCGGCGCGCCATCTCTCCCGCGCGCCATCGGCGCGCGGTCAGGCAACTGAAAAAGTCGGGCAACTGAAAAAGGGTTTCCCAAATCGGGAAGCCCTCGCATCGTCTCGGATTTGCTCGCCTCCGACACAAAAAGACACTTTTTCTCCCGACGACGGCGCTGATCGTTTATGTCCGCCGTTTGTCGGTCGCGCAGCAGTTTGATAACTGAGGCAAATGGTCGAAGCGGAACTATACGAACCCGTAAGACTGTCAGAGCTCTGCGGAAGGACCAAAAGGAGTGGAGCTGATGGATGATGGACGCGAACCAAAAGAGCTAGTCGGGCTGGCAGGGGAATACGCAGCTGCGAGCGAGCTGTGTAGGAGAGGTTTGTACGCTCAACTTACCCTCGGTAACCGAAAGAAGGTGGACTTGCTCGTCGCATACCCCAACGGCAAATACGCCGCGGTCGAAGTCAAAGCCAAGCAGACCCAGGTCTGGCCGGGCGTTAAAGGACTGTCCCCGAAAGAGAAAAACAGATTCCTAGTGTTCGTTGATATTCAGCGAAAAAGCCCGACCGAAAGGCCCGATTTCTACGTTCTCAACTGTGAAGATTGGGGCAAGTGGGTACAAAAAAAACTCGCTGACCCACTGGGGCGGGGCAAGGTAACCATCGATGAAGACAATGTTCCCTATTGGAAGGGGAAGGGTGGGAAGGGGGATTACTACGGCACCAGCGTGAGCGCGGAGGAAGTCAAGGACTTTGCGGAGCGGTGGGAGAAGATCACGGGCTGACGCGACCTTTTGGGCACAATTTCGGGCACAGCGGAGACCGAGCGCGCCCTGCCGCGCGACATCTCGCCGTGACCGACGCGCATCGAGCGCCGAATCCTTTCCGAGCACCAGATAGCCGAACTGGCGACCTCGAAATCATCGCGAGGCCGCAGCGCTGCCAGCACTGTGTGCCCGCCGCAGCGGGCAAACACTGCGTGCCCGCCGCAGCGGGCCAACACTGCGCTGCCGTCGCGACGGCTGCCGTCGCAACGGCAAACACTGCGTACCCGCCGCAACGGCTGAACTGTTCAGCCTTACGCCGGATCGCTCGCCGTGCTACCCGATCACGTTATGGTCAACAGCCACGATGCTGCACGCTCGCGCTCGCCGCAAAAAGCCGCGCGAGGACTCACCATGGGGACAGCGACACACTCGCTTCCGGCAAAATATTTTTTTGACGGAACGAAACTATCCATAGAGCGTTGCCGTCCCAAAACCACAATGGATTGTGTATTTCCCCCTTTTCCTGCAAATCGACCGAGTCAAGATTGCGCCACCCCACTCGTAACAGCGGCGTAATGCTTAAATTTTGGGCGACTCTCAGGCCATTGGCGATAAGATCCAACTTACTGTTACCATTCTAGCTCATGAGCATGACAACCATGGGCGCAAGCGCATCGAACCAGAACTTCGCCGAACGTCTGAAGGATCCCGGCGTCGGCGCGGCGATTCTGATCGCCGACGACGATCCCGCAATTCGCCTCGTATTGCGCCATCGCCTCGAAGCCGACGGCCATCGCGTCGAAGAGGCTGTAGACAGCTCGGCCGCGCTTGCGGCGCTGCGCAGCAATCGATTCGACGTTGCATTGCTCGACATCATCATGCCGGGCACCGGCGGACTCGACGTATTGTCGGCGGCGCACGCCGAAGCCGTCCGCACGCTGATCATCGTGATCACCGCGGCGAGCACGATGAACAACGCCGTCGAGGCGATGAAGCGCGGCGCTCACGATTACCTGACCAAGCCGTTCGCCAATCTCGATCTGGTCGCGGCGGCCGTGAAGCGGGCGGTCGAAGTCGGCGCGCAGGCCGCGGATCTCAACCGCCTGAAAGACCAGGTGAATCGCCAGCTGGTCGGTGGCGAGATAATCGGCCGCAGCGCTGCGATGCAGGAGGTTTACAAGCTGATCGGGCGTGTCGTCACCAATGACGCGACCGTTTTGCTCAGCGGCGAGAGCGGCACCGGCAAGGAGCTGGTGGCGCGCGCGATTCATTTCAAATCGGCGCGCTGGCGCTCGCCGTTCGTCGCCGTCAACTGCTCCGCCATCCCGCACGGTCTGCTCGAGAGTGAACTGTTCGGACACGAACGCGGCTCATTCACCGGCGCGTCCGAGCGGCGCGCCGGCAAATTCGAGATGGCCGACAGCGGCACAATCTTCCTCGACGAAATCGGCGACCTGCCGGTCGAATTGCAGCCCAAGCTGCTGCGCGTGCTGCAGGAGCGGGAGTTCAACCGGGTCGGCAGCGCCGAGACGCTCAAGCTCAAGGCGCGCGTAATCGCCGCAACCAACCAGAACCTCGAGACCCTGGTTGCCGCGCGGAAATTCCGCGAGGACCTGTACTTTCGGCTGCGGGTGATTCCGATTCAGATGCCTGCGCTGCGCGAGCGGCGCGAGGATATTGCGGAGATGACCGATTATTTCGTCTCCAAGGCGGCCCAGGAGATGGGCGCGCGCGCCACCACCATCAGCCCCGAAGCGCGCGCCAAACTGGAGTCCGCCGATTGGCCGGGTAACGTGCGCGAACTCGAAAATGCCGTGATGCGCGCGGCGCTGCTCGCGCCGGGCACTACGATTCGCGCCGACGATATCGAGCTCACGCGCCCGGGCGGCGCGGGCGCTGGAGCAGCCGCGGCCGCCGACGGCGCCCCGCTCGGCGACATCATCTCGGGACGCATCGCAGGATGGTTCGATTCGCCCGGCGGCGAGGAACCGCGCGACCTCTACCATCGGCTGGTGGCCGAAATCGAGCGTCCGCTTGTCGAACTCGCGCTCAAGCGCGCCGGCGGCAATCAGGTGCGGGCGGCGCGGATGCTGGGGCTGAATCGCAACACGCTGCGCAAGAAGATCACCGACCACAAGATCGTACTGACCAAATTTCCGCCCGGATGACGCGGCTGCCCTCGCATTTTTACGCGATGATCGATCCGGCCGGCGGACACGAGCCGGTCTCGATGGCGGAGACTATCCTCGACGCCGGCGCGCGAATCATGCAGCTGCGGCTCAAGGATGCGCCCGGCCGCGAGTTCCTGGCCGCCGCACGCGCGATTGCCGAGCTGTGCCGGAAGCGCGGTGCGATTCTGATCGTCAACGACCGAGTCGATATAGCAATTCTCGCCGATGCGCACGGAGTGCATCTTGGGCAGGAGGATCTCCCACTCGAGGCGGCGCGGCGGATCGCCGGTCCCAACGAAAACAAAATAATTGGAATTTCGACCCACACCGTCGAGCAGGCGCGCGCGGCTGAAAATGGCGGCGCGGACTACATCGGATTCGGACCGATGTATTCCGGTGGACTGAAGAACATCGCCACGGGGATGGGCCTCGACAATCTTCGTGCGATACGCGCCGCCGTAAGGATTCCAATCGTCGCGATTGGCGGGATCACCGAAGCGCGGGTAGCGGAAACTCTCGCGGCCGGCGCAGACGCCGTGGCAATCATCACCGACGTAGTGAACGCGCCGGACATCGGCGCCAAAGTCCGCTCGATCCTCGCGCTCGCACGCGATTAGCACAAAGTTTTCCGAATCGGCTATGCCGTCTCGGGGAGGGGGGCGGGGGTCTGGCGGGCCTGCTCCGACTCGAGCGGTCGGCACGAATATGCTACCGCGGCGCCCAGGATGCACATCACGACGAACACTTCGAAGGCGGGCACATAGCTGCCGCTCAGATCGTAAATCTTTCCCGCGCCGACCGGGCCGACGAACGCGCCGATCGTGTTGAAGACGCCTGCGATACCGCCGATCGAGCCGAAGCGCTTGAGCCCGAGCGACTCCGCCACCAGCATCGGAATCAGCACCAACGGCGCGCCGAGCGACAGTCCGAAAATCAGCACGAACGGAATCAGCACGGCGGTTCGCGCCGCGCCGAATATCAAAATCATCCCGAAGCCAGCGGCAAGAAAGTTGAACGTCAGCGCGATTCTTGCGCTCACGCGATCGGCAAACAGACCCATCCCGAGCTTGCCGAAGGCCGCGAACACGAACCCCAGGCTCATCATGCCGGCCGCGAATGACGGCGTGTAGCCGAGTTCGGTGAGATAGGTGATCAGATGCAAAGTCGCGCCAGCCGCGACGGCGGCGAAAAAGAACTGCGCCGCGGAAATCATCCAGAACGAGCGCGCGCGGAACGCTTCGCGCAGCTCGAATCCCGGCAACGCGTCGCGGGCCTGCGCGACGCTGACGCCATCGGCCTGCGGCGGGCGGGTCCTGACGACGATGATTATCAACGGGACCACGATGACGAATATCGGAATCGCCAGCGCGACGTAGCCGGCGCGCCATCCGCCGCGCACGATCGCGAAGTTCCCAACCATCGTCATCGCAGCGCCGCCGAGCGAGGTGCCCGCAAACGCCAGGCCCATCGCAAGCCCGCGCCGCGCACCGAACCAGTTGGCGATCACAAGCGAGCACGGCAGCAACGTCGATGCGCCGATGCCGACGCCAAGCAGGACGTAGGCGCCGAACAGCGGACCGAATGAATCGACGCGGCTGGCGATGAGAAAAGCGACGCCGGTCATGATTGCGCCGGCAACCATCACGACCCGCGCCTCGACGCGATCGAGCAGCCATCCGACCAACGGAGCGCTAAGCCCTGCGGACAGCGGCAGCGCGGCGCCCTGGAGGGTGGAGAGTTGTGCGCGCTTCCATCCGAAATATTTCAGCAGATGCGGAAAGAACAGGCCGCCGGTGTTGTAGCCGGAGCCGAAAACGAACACCAGCGTAACGAAGAGGCTCGCGACGATGATCCAACCCTGTCGTTCTCGATCCGTCATCTAAGACTCCCCGAGTGGAGACTTATAGCGACACGACCGACGAGCGTCGAGCGCGAAAGACCCGATCGACGCGCGCCGGCGATGGCGTTGGCGACTATTCGAGCGCGGTAATCGGGATGAAGCCTTCCAGCCCGCTCTTCATCCGGATTTTCATGTAGTTCAGCGCGAGGCCGACGACGTGAACATTGCGGCCCCGGTGAACGTCGGCGAGTTTTTTGGCCCATCGATTCGGCTTTTCGAGCACACCGGCGTCGTGGGTGAGCACGAACAGCTTGTCGGCCGGCTTAACGAGTTCAACCGCCGACGGATCGATGTATCCGGTCTGTCCGGTCTTGAGCTTCACCTGCAGATAATAGTGAGTGGAACCAGTCACGATCACGAAATTGTCCTGCGACACCTGCGCGATATGCTTGCTGCTTTTCGCGGGCGCGGAATAGACCGGCACGCTCTGAAGCAATTTCAGCCGAGCCTGCGCGAATTCGACTTCCGGTTCGCGGACGCTGTTTTTACTTTTAATCGACGCGCGGTGCGAAGGGGGTTTTGGTGTCGGCGCGGGAAGGTAGGGCATCCCGGCTGCGGCGGGAGCCGACGGAGTCCCCGCCGAGGATGGAGGATTGACGGACGAGGGCGCGCCTTCGCCGCCGGCCGGGACAATCGAGGTCGCGGGAACGTCTTCCTCGCCGACTGGGGCCATGAAGGCCGGCGCCGACCACGCGAGCATCGCCACCGCCGCGGCCATCAGAGCCGTTATCCGCGCTGAACGCAAATCACGATGAACCATCTTCCTCTTCCTCCCCTCCTCGACTTGCGCATTTATTCTAGCAGGCTCCGCACACGGTGCATCGGACCACGTCGCACGGAGGACTCTGATGCTCATGATGCGCCTTTTTTCGTTCCGCAAGCAGAAACCATTTGTGAATGTGATGATCGATAAAGTCCCACGGCAGCAGCTCGTCGTGGGCGTAAGGACGGGTAACGAAGAAATCGGGGTCGGGCAAAGATGAAGCTTCACTGCCGCCCGCCTGGGCTTCGCGATGAATCTTCGACAACTCGTGCCAGATGGGTCCGGAACCTTCGCATCCCGCGGCTTCCAGCCGTTCGAGGATACCGCCGACGCGGCGATCGCCTCGCGAGACCATGGTCTGGAAATACGCCTCGCGCGGTGACTCGGCATCGAGCTCGACTTGCCCCAGGCTCGTGAGGCGCTGGCGCAGCATCGCGACCTTGCGCTTGATCGATCGCGCGTCCTGCATCGGATCCCATTGAAATGGCGTCCACGGCTTGGGCACAAATGGATTGAGCGACACGGTCACGGCGCCGATGCGGGTGCGGCGCGCGCGGGCGCGCTCGAGCACCTTGGCGACCAGCTCGGCAATCGCGAGCACGTCTTCGTCGCGCTCCTCGGGCAAGCCGATCATGAAGTAAAATTTCAGGTTGCCGACGCCCTCACCCAGCATCATATCGGCCGCGCCCAGAATCTCGGCCTCGGTAAGATTCTTGTTGATGACCTTGCGCATCCGCTCGCTGCCGGCCTCCGGCGCGACGGTCACGCTTTGATTTCCGCCGCGCGCCAACGCCGATGCGAGCGCGGGCGAAATGCAATCGGCCTTCAGCGACGAGGGCGACAGCCGTCCGCCGCGATCGGCGACGGCAGATGCGATGTCGGCGACGCCGGGAACGCTCGCCATCTCGGCGCCGACCAGGCCGATCACCTTGCGCTCGCCAAGACCGCGCCCGGCCTCGGCGATTAGAGTTTCAGGCGCGCGATAACGGATCGGCCGATACATGAAACCGGCCGCGCAAAAGCGGCATCCCCATTGGCATCCGCGGCTCGCCTCGACCAGGAACATGTCGCCGAAGACGGATTCCTCGGTGAGAATCAGCGACGAGGTGGGGAAGCGGTTGAGGTCGCGAATCAGGCGGCGATTAACCTGTGCAACCCCGGGGCCGCTGTAATTCACCGCGGCGAGGCGGCCGGCGTCGTCGTAAACGGGTGAGTAGAAGTCGGGCAGGTAGGCGCCCTGGACGGCTGCGAGTTCGCGCAGTTGATTCGGCGATCCGCGCGTCGCTTGCCATCGCTCGATGAACTCCGGGACCATCTCCTCGCCCTCGCCAATCAGAAACAGATCGATGAAATCGGCGATCGGTTCGGGATTGAGAAAAACGGCGGAGCCACCGGCGATGATCAGCGGAAAATTGCGGCCCGCGCGGTCGGCGCGACGAGCCGGGATCCCGGCCATCCGCAGCACGCTCAAGACATTGAGATAGTCAGTCTCGAAGGAAATCGAAAACGCGAGGATGTCGAAATCAGAGAGCGGACGGCCGCGCTCGAAAGAGACCAGGCGCTCGCCGCCGCTGCGCAACGTGTCACGCTCGTCGGCGTCGGGGATGAACGCGCGATCGGCGGCGACGGATGGATCGGATTCGAAGATGTGGAAAACGGCCTGAAAGCCGAGGTTGGCCATCCCGAGCCGGTAGATGTTGGGATAGATGACGCAGACCGAGATGTCGCCGCCGGGGTGGCGCTGGTAGAGCACTTTTTCGCGCGCGATGCGCTCGAGTGCACGCTTACGCGGGTACATTCGCTTTCGTTGCCACCGACATGATCATACAGGCTATCGCCGGGTGGATGGCGCCCTCAAGAGGAGGAGCGCAGGCGCCCTCAGATCGTTATGCGGTCGGGGCGCGTCATCGCGAAGTGATCGAGGATCGCGCGCCCCTTGCCCAATTTGAAGCTGTGCCTGAGCGCCGTGGTGACGTAGCGTTTCGCGCCGCGGACCGCATCCTCCAGGCTCATCCCGCGCGCCAGATACGCCGCGATCGCCGCCGAGAACGCGCATCCTGTGCCATGCGCGCCGCCGCCTGCTATTCGCGGGCCCTTGAGCTCGATGAAGCGGCGGCCGTCGTGAAACAAATCCGTCGCGGACGAATCGTCCTTGCGATGCCCGCCCTTGATGACGACCGCTCTTGCGCCGAGCTTGATGATCTTGATTGCGGCCTCGCGAATCGCCGCCTCGGAGTCGATTCGAATGCGCGCCAGCACTTCGGCCTCGGGAATATTAGGCGTGACGATGCGCGCGATGGGGATCAGGCGTTTTCGAATCGCGCGTTCCCCTTTTGGGCCGATCAGCAGCGCGCCGCTGCTCGACACGATCACGGGATCGACCACCGGCGCCGGCAATTTGAGGCGCTCGATCGCGCGCGCCACCGCCTTGACAATCGCCGCGCTGGCCAGCGCACCCGTCTTGACCGCGCGCGGCGCGCATTCCAGAGCAAGAGTATCGAGCTGCGCCTCGACCATCTCCGGCGATACGTTTTCGACGTCGGTAATTCGCGAGCTGTTCTGCGCGATCACCTCGGTGATGACCGAGTAGCCATACACGCCCAGCGCAGCGAAGGTTTTAACGTCGGCCTGGAGTCCGGCGCCGCCACCGGGGTCGCTGCCCGCGATAGTCAGTGCGACCGGATGTTTTGATTTGGGAGAGGCCAAGAATGGGCTCTGATAGGTTGTAAAAATCTTATCTAACGGCGCGGCCAGGCGAAAGATAGGCGCTTGGTTGATCCCTCGTGGAAGCGCGCGATACTTTGCCCTTGAGATGGAACTATTGGTCCGGGCGATATGGCGGTAAGAGGCGAATCGGAATTTCTCAACCTTCCCTTCCAGGAGAAGCTGGAGTTCCTGTACGGCCTTCCCGCGCGCCAGAAGCGCGACCTGATCCTCTCCGCGCCCGAGGCCGAGCGGCTGGTGCAATCGTTTTCACCCGAGACGCTTTTCTACACGCTCAAGGAAATCGGCAGCGCCGACGCCGGCGATCTGCTCAGCCTCGCGATGCCCGAGCAGGTCAAGTCGCTGTTCGATCTGGATTGCTGGAACCGCGATCGTCCCAACGTGCATCGCATGCGCGAGTGGATCGAGGCGATGGCCGACGGCGGACGGCGCAAACTGGCCGACGCGTTGATGGGGCTCGACCTTGAGATGATGTCGCTGTTGCTGCGCGGCTACATAAAAGTGCATCGAATCGAGGACGCGGCATCCTCGCCCGACGCGACTGCGAATCGCTTCGCGCAGTACGACGAAAATTATCTGATCGAGTTCATCCGCCACGACGCAATCTCGCAGCACATCTCGGACTTCATCGAAGAAGCGTTCGAGCGCGACTATAACTACTTCGCCGGGCTGATGGAGGAAATCTATTGGGGCGTCGAAGCCGAGCTCGTGGAAGAGGCCTACCAGTTCCGGCGCGCGCGCTTGAACGACCGGGGCTTTCCCGACTTCTTCGAGGCGCAGAGCGTGTTCGCGTACCTCAAGCCCGGGCAGTTTCTCAAGATTCGCGCGGAATATGAGCCGCCGAGCCGCGCCGATCTGCCCGACGATACCGAAGTGATCGCGCCCGAGATGGCGCCCGCGATGGCCGACGGCGATGCTTCGCTGTTCAACACCGCGCTAACCGCGGGATTCGCGGCGCAAGGCAAACGCCAGCTCCGCAGCGAGATGGCGATGGTCAGCAACCAGGTGCTGGTTGCGCGCGCGGTGGATTTCGGCGATCTGGAAGCGGTGCGCGTCGCGGTCGAGATGACGCATCATTACTTGAACCTGGCGCTCGAGCATCTGGCCGGCGGCGACCTGCAAAGCGCGATCGAGCATCTGCGCGATACGCCGCTGAAACTGCTCTTTCGCCTCGGCGTGAGCTTGACGATCGATCTCCGCGCCGGCGCCGAGGCTACGCTCAGGAAACTCGGCCTGTCGACCGTCAAGGTGCGCGAGATATCGTACCTCGACTCGCCCTACCGGGAGGCGCTGGCCGGCTTCATGGCGCGGCAGCCGCGATTCTACAGCGGCCTGGACGGCGGCGGCGGGGTCGCGATGCGCGATTTCAGCAGCATGCGCGATCTGCATCTGAGCTACGCGATTCTCGATCAAGTCGATTCGGCCGCCGAATTGTTCCGCGCGATGTTCGCGATCGATATCGCATCGCCGAACTTCCGCGCCCAGATGGCGGCCCGGGAAATTCGCCTAAGTCAACTCGTGCTGACCGGGCTCGCGCGGCTGGCGCTGGACAACCGCCTCGCGATCGATCCAATCGAAGGCAGCAGGCTGACCGCGATGCGCGCGGCGATCATGACCGGGCAGCCCGGGACGCTCAACAATGAGTTTCGCGCCAGGGTGCATCAGGCGCTGGCCGAGCGGCTGGACGACGCGGCACGACGGCGCACCGCCGACTTCCTGAATTCCTGCCTGAACCTGCTCGAAGAAGAGTTCGCCAACCTGGGCGGCGAACGGGAGATCGATCCGCGCTTTATCGAAAGCGTGCTGGTGCGCCAGGGCTAGGGTTTCGGCGCGTCTGCGGCGGGCGAACTTTCAAGCGTGACGGTGCGGTTCGAGCCGCCGCGATTCAGCGTCAACGTCACGGCGCCGCCGCTCTTGAGCTGCGCAGCTTGCCGGCTGAAATCGTCGAGCGCCCTGACCTCGCGATCTCCCACCTTCACTACGATATCGCCGCGCGCGACGCCCGCTTTCTTCGCCGACGAAGAGACCCCCGACACCAGCACGCCACGCCCGGCGCTCTGGCCGAAGTAGCTCGCCAGATCGGGAGTCAGTTGCTCCACGGTCAGTCCCAGCGCGCGCGCGATGGCGGGAATTTTCCCGCCGCCGCCGAGCCCCGGCGTGGGCGCCGACCCGAAGAGCTTGCTGTTCACGTAGATCGGCGCGTTCATGCCCATCGCCAACGCGATCGCGTCGCTGGGCCGGCTGTCGATCGAGTAGCGGCCGCCATCCATGGAGATTGTCGCGTAATAGATCTCGTCGCGCATATCCGCGATCACGATTCGATCGACGCGATTCCCGGTCTTCCCTATGATGGACCGAATCAAATCATGCGTGAACGGCCGTTCGGGCTTGATTCCGCGCAGCGCGAGCATAATTGCCTGCGCCTCGTTCTCGCCGATCATGATTGGCAATTCGCGCGACTCGGTCTCGTCGAGCAGGAGCACGTAATGCGAGCCCGTCTCGTGGTCAAAGCCGACGCGCGAGACCTGGACTTTGACGTCGTCGTGCGAAAGTCCGGCGGCGGTGGACGTGCTGGTGAATGGCGAACGGCCGCATGAGCAGGCCGCCACGACGGCTGCGATAAGCAGCAGGCATAGATGCCTTCCGCCTACAGCCTTCATGGTCAAACCTTACGCGCGTCGTGCACTCGATGACAAGCGCACCGCGCCGCCTTCTCCGCCTTCTCAACCCCGGAACTCGCGGGCCACGATGTACAGTTCCGAAGATCCCGGGCGGCTGGCTTTGGTGCGCGTCACTTCGACATTTCCGAAATGCCGCCTGAATGAATCGACGATGTCCTTGAATTGCGCGCCCATGAAGAGCTTCACGACCATCGCGCCACCCGGTCTCAGCATCGTTATCGCGAAGCCCAACGCGGAATCTATCAGCTCCCGGCAACGCGCCTCGTCGCGCGCGGCGATCCCGGTCAGTTTCGGCGCAAGGTCGCTCGTCACCAGATCGGCCCGTCCGCCAAGCTCGCTCTGCACCCGCGCGGCGACAGTTGGATCGAGGATGTCACCGACGATGGTGATCGCACCGGCTGGCGGATTCTTGACCTGCGCGAGATCGACTCCGACCACGCGTCCGCCCGCGCCCGCCGCCGCTACGAGGATCGCCAGCCATCCGCCGGGCGCGCATCCCAAATCGACGATTCGCGCATCCCTGGCGAGGAGCCGGTTGCGCGCAATTATTTCTTCAATCTTGAACGCCGCCCGCGACGGCAATCCCAGCGCACGCGCCTTGCGGTAAAATTTGTCGTGCGGTTCGTAAGTCGGCACAAATTCACCCGCCTCGACGCCCGCTCGCTTTGCCGCACGCGCTGGAGCCGCTATCCTGATTGGCTCCGCCCGGAAGTTTTGAAGCTGCGACGGTCACCGTGAAGCTCGACGATTTGAATCCTGAACAGCGCGCCGCTGTGCTTGCGCCCGGCGGCCCGATACTCATCATGGCCGGCGCCGGCTCGGGCAAGACCCGCGCGCTGACCTACCGTATCGCCCACATCCTGGCCGAGCGCAAGGCGTCGCCCGCCGAGGTGCTGGCGGTGACGTTCACCAACAAGGCCGCCAACGAGATGCGCGAGCGCGTCATATCGCTGCTCGGTGACGATAACTACGCGCGACAGCCGTGGGTCAGCACGTTTCATTCCGCGTGCGCGCGAATCCTGCGACACGAAGGCCACCTCCTGGGCTACGACCGCAATTTTTCGATCCTCGACGAAGCCGATTCGCTGACCACGATTCGCCGCGTGCTCGACGATGCCGCGCTGGCCGACTCGCCCCCGCTCGAACTTGCGCGCGCACGAATCGAGCAGGCCAAGAACGAGGCGATCACGCCCGACGAAATGCTTGCGAGCGCCAAGCCTGGGCGCGAGGCCTCGATCGCGCAGATTTACCGGCTCTACCAGGATCGGATGCGCGAGATGAACGCGATGGACTTCAGCGATTTGCAATTGCAGACCTGGCTGCTGTTCGAGCGCTTTCCTGAAATCCTCGAGAAATGGCGGCGGCGCGCGGCGCATCTGCTGGTCGATGAGTACCAGGACACCAATCGCGTCCAGTATTTGATCGTCAAGGCGCTCGCCGCTCGATCGGGAAATCTGTGCGTGGTCGGCGACGAGGATCAGTCCATCTACCGCTGGCGCGGCGCCGACATTCGCAACATCCTCGATTTCGAGCGCGACTACCCGGCCGCGCAAATTTTCAAGCTCGAGCAAAACTACCGCTCGACGAAAACCATCCTTGCCGCGGCGGGCGCCGTCATCCGCAACAACACCGAGCGCAAGGTCAAAAACCTGTGGACCGAAAACGGCGCCGGCGAGCCGGTCACCTACTTCACCGGCGTCACCGAGCGCGACGAAGCCGACTTTATAGCGCTGGAGACTGCGCGGCTGACCGGCGCGGGCGGATTCAGAGCTGCCGACGTCGTAGTTTTCTACCGCGTCAACGCCCAGTCGCGCGCGATCGAAGAGGCTCTCGTGCGCCGGCGAATCCCCTACTACATCGTCGGCGGCGTGCGCTTTTACGAGCAGCGCGACGTCAAGGATCTGCTTGCCTACCTGCGCGTGATCGCCAATCCAGCCGACGCCGTCAGCCTCGAACGAATGGTCGGCACGCCGCCGCGCGGAATTGGCGCGAAGTCCTTCGAGGCGATTGCCGAACTGGCCGCGCGCGAGCGCATCCCGGCGTTCGAGGCGATGGGCCGGCTCGAGTCTTACTCCAGGGTCGCGCTGCGAATCGCCAAGCAGGCTGGAATGCTCTATGCGTGGATGCACGATCTCAGCGCCCGTGCGCCGGATTTGAGCGTTCGTGGAATTGTCGAGGAAGTGGTGGCGCGCAGCGGTTTCGAGCCCTACCTCGATACGCTCGACGATGCGCCGGCACGCAGGCAAAATCTGGCCGAGATGCTCTCTGCGGCCGGCGCCTTCGACGCCGAAAAGTCCGGCGGCGGTTTGTCCGAGTTCCTCGAACGGGTCGCACTCGTCAGCGACACCGAGCAGATCGATTCCAGCGGCGGACGCGCGGCGCTGATGACGCTGCACACCTCCAAGGGCCTCGAATACCCAATCGTGTTCATGGCCGGGATGGAGGAAGGCCTGTTTCCGCATAGCCGCTCCGCCGACATCGACGAGGAAGTCGAGGAGGAGCGCCGTCTGTGCTACGTCGGCATGACGCGCGCGCGGCAGTTGCTGTATCTGACCAACACGCTCTCGCGCGAAATCTACGGCGTGCGCCAGGAGTCGCGTCAATCGCGATTCTTGCGCGAAGTCGATCCCGGCCTGATTCGCCGTATCGCACCCGCTCGCGAGACCTCGCCGATACGCCCGCTGTCGCCGCGCGAGCCCTACGTCGATTTCGCCGACAGCCAGCTACCGGACGACGAGCCGGAACTCGGCGGCGACAACGGAAGCCTTTCAATCGGCTCGCGCGTGATCCATCCGACCTTCGGACGCGGAATTGTTCGAAGGCGCGAGGGACGCGGCGATGGCGCCAAGGCGTGGGTTAATTTCGAGCGCGGCGGGATCAAGCTGCTGGTGCTGAAGTTCGCAAACCTGCGGTTGCTCGGAGACTGATCGGGCCGCTATCATTCCACTGAATGCGACCACACCGCCTGCATCCGAATCGTTCGCGCCGATTTTGGCCAACCCCGCCTGGGAGTTCATGAAGCGCTTCATTGATATCGCGATTCGATTCTTCCCCGCCCTGCTCCTGATCGCGTTGGTCGCGATCCCGGCTGCCAATGGCGCGTGGACCGAAGACGAATTCGAGCGTCGCCCGCTCTATGCCTACCCGCTTCCTCACGGCAAGGACGACATCATCGGCAATCTCATTACGTACGAAATCCAGAAGGGCGACACGCTGCTCGACGTCGGGCGATGGTTCGGCGTGACGGCCAAGGAAATTTCGAACGCAAATGGCGGAATCGACTGGTGGGGGCCCCCGGCCGGCAGGCAGATCATTCTGCCCGACGAGCACATCCTTCCCGATACGCCGCACGTAGGGATCGTGCTGAACATCCCCGAGATGCGGCTGTACTATTATTTTCCGTCGCCGATCGGACCGCTCCATCGCAAAGACAAGGACAAGGTAACGCCCGCCAAATTCGTCACGGGCAAGAAGCACTCTCCGGGCGGAGTCAGGCCGTCGGTGGTGTACACGTTTCCGGTCGGGCTGGGACGTTTCGATTGGAAAACGCCGGTCGGAGATTTTACGGTCCGCGGCAAGACCCGCAATCCGACCTGGGTGGTGCCCGACGACATCTACGAGGAACATCTCGAGCGTGACGGCGAAGCCGAGCATGTTGTCTCCGGCGACGATCCCGACAATCCTCTCGGCCATTACCGCATCGAACTGACTATCCCCCAGTACGCCCTGCATGGCACCAACGTGCCGTGGGGCGTCGGCATGGAAGTCAGCCACGGATGCATCCGGCTGTATCCCGAGGACATCGAGCGCCTCTTCAACAAGGTGAAAATCGGCACGCCCGGGATGTTCGTCTATCAGCCCGTGAAGTTTGGATGGCGCGGCGACTCACTCTACGTCGAGGTCCACGACGATCTCTACGGCCGTTACGCCGGCCTGTGGGCGTACGCGCACAAGGAAGCCGATCGGCTGGGAATTACCGACCAGGTCGATATGCAGAAGCTCGAAAAAGCTGTCGAACAGAAAACCGGTGTCCCGACCTATGTGATGCCGGGACCCGCGCCCGGCGGCGCCAGTTAGTTGCGCGGCGGCGGGGCGGCTGGCGGCTCATTGGGCGGATTGCTGCCGTTGCCAGCCGCGACCTGCTTTTTCACCAAGTAAAAGTAGCGATGGCCCAGGCCGAACGGTCCCGGCCACTTAAGCCGCCGCACGACGTCGGTGCCGGCGATAGGCTCGCTCGCGATCGTGTATTCATCCACTTTCTCCGACGTAATCATCGGGATTCCAGCTTCGAACTTCATCGTTTCAATCCCATGCTTGGGATAGCGATAGAGATCTTCGCCGTTGAGCGCGTAACCGGCGTCGATCGCCGAGCGCGGAACTCGTTCGCGCTCCAGTTCGTTGCGCGTTGCGAGTATTACCGCCATTCCACGTTGATAGGCATACGTCCCGCCGAGCGACATCAGGCCCATCGCGAGTGTCATCGCGAATCCTGCCGCCTTGACCATCCTGCTTCGAGGCAGCGGCGCAAGTGCAAGCACGATTGCGCCGGCCGGGACCATCACCAGGTAGTAGCGGTCGTTGTAAAACCACAGCGGTATGGTCGCCGCCCAATAAATTATCGCCGCTATCACAATCGCGGCAGCCGTCCGTGAAAGAGTTCTGAAGATTTCCGCGAACGCGGCGATAAGTCCGGCCGCGCCAAAACTTGCCAGCGTCAGGAACGCATATTGCCAGTTTCCGTCCCATGAAAAACGACTCGAACCCCCGCGCAGTATCAGCGCGTTGCGCCACCCGCCGAAGCAACTGCACTCCGGCGTCACGGGCAACCGATTGTCCATCCACATCAGGATCAGCGCGGCTGCGAAAATTCCAGCGCCGCCCATCACCACCCGGCGCCATCGCGGCGTCGTCAACTGTAGAAGCGCAAGCGGCGAAAGCACCATGCCCAGGTAAAGGGCAGGACCGAGCACGCCCGCGCGGAGGTAGTTCGCCAGCGGAACGCGGAAAATGTAGGCGAAGTGATGTTCGTCAATCTGCAGGGCCCATGGCTTCGGACCCAGCACCGTCAGCCAGACCCACAGCCCCGTGCAAACCGCCAGCGCCACTGCGAACGGCGCCATCATCTTGATCCACCGCGCGCGATCCAAACGACGCGTTGCCGGCCACCCCGCGCCGTAAAGCAGCATCGCGCCCACGCACCCGGCTATCGCCATCGCACCGAACGGCCGAATCATGAAAGCGATCACCGCCAGCGCCGCCGCTATCCACAGCCACAAATCCTCGCGCCGACCTTCGGCCCTGGCGAACGCCAGATGCGCTGCGACCAGCATCGTCAGGAACGGAATCTCGGTCATGAACGAAAAACTCAGGAAGGTGAAACAAGGATTGCAGATCAGCAGCCCCGTCGCCGCCAGCGCCTGCCATCGCGACGCCCCGCATTTGATCGCGAGCGCATGGAACATCACTCCGCACAGCACCGCCAGCGTCACTACCGAGATTTCCAGCGACACCGAGTTCGCGCCGGACACGCGCGACCAAGCCGCGCCGTAGATCACCTGCGCTATCGGCATCGCCTGCGTGAAGCCGGCAAACCTGATCTCGCCGGTGCGCAGAAAACGCCGCACGGCAGAGTCGTACAACCAGCTATCCACCACCGGCGCGTCGGTGAGCGGATGCAATATCGCCAGCGCGAACACGTACCATCCGACCACCACCGCTGCCGCGGCCCATCCTGCGCGCCTCATCGACTTCCGCCTTGCTCCGCTTTTGACCTATCCCTTATACTCCGAAGCTAACTCAACCAACGGGATTGCGCTGATTTCAACGGAAGCATACACGATGCGAGAAGTAGCATTTTATCGTCCGTCTATCGGACCCGACGAGGAGCGCGAGGTGCTCGAGGCGCTGCGCTCCGGATGGATCACCACCGGCCCCAAGGCCAAGCGCTTCGAGCAGGAGTTCGCGGGCTACGTCGGCGCGAAACACGCGCTGGCCGTTGCGCATTGCACCGGCGCGCTTCATCTTTCGCTATGGGCGCTCGGCATCGGCCCTGGCGACGAAGTTATCACGACGCCGTTTACCTTCACCGCGACCGCCGAGGTTCTCGGCTACCTCGGCGCGCGTCCGGTATTCGTTGACGTCGATCCCGGCACCTTCAACATCAACCCGGCCCGCATCGAGGAGGCGCTCGAGAGTGGCGCCAACAAACGGGTCCGCGCGATCCTGCCCGTGCACTTCGGCGGCCAGGCTTGCGACATGGATTGGATCCTCAAAATCGCGCGCAACTACAATTTGAAAATTGTCGAGGATGCCGCGCACGCGGCCGGCTCCGCGCGCCACATGGACGGGCGCGGGATGACGAAGATCGGCACCATCGCCGACCTCACCTGTTTCAGTTTCTACGCGACCAAGAATTTCACCACCGCCGAGGGCGGCATGATCACCACCGCCGACGACGCGCTGGCCGAAAAAATCGCCGTCGCCAGCCTGCACGGAATGGACAAGAACGCGTGGAAGCGCTACGACAAGAGCGGCTCGTGGTACTACGAAATCCACGACATGGGTTTCAAATACAACCTGTCTGACGTGCACGCCGCCATCGGATTGGCCCAGATCAAGCGCGCGGACGGCTTCATGCGCCGCCGTGGCGAGATCGCGCGCGCCTACAACGAGGCGTTTCGCGCCGACGACGCTCTCCAGGCCGCCTACTCCGAGCCGGGGATCGAGCACGCCTGGCATCTCTACGTGCTGCGCATCCGGCCCGAGCGCCTCAAGCTCGGCCGCAACCAGTTCATCGAGATACTGCGCGAGCGCGGCGTGGGATGCTCCGTGCACTGCATCCCGCTGCACACGATGGACTACTATCAGCGCTCCTACGGCTACCGCAACGGCGATTTTCCGGTCGCCGAAGAGATCTTCAGCCGCTGCCTGTCGCTTCCCATCTACGCCTCGATGACCGACGAAGATGTCGCCTACGTAATCGAAACCGTTCTCGCGATCGCCCGCGAAAACCGCCGCTGACCCTGGAGAACAACCGTGCGAGCACTGGTAACCGGCGGCGCGGGATTCCTCGGCTCTCATCTATGCGAGCGCTTGCTCAAAGACGGCCACGAGGTCATCTGCCTCGACAACTTCTTCAGCGGCAAGCGCGCCAACATCATGCACCTGCTCGGCGATCGGAATTTCGAATTTATCCGCCATGACGTCGTCGAGCCCATCCTGCTCGAGGTCGATCGCATCTTCAGCCTCGCCTGCCCTGCCTCGCCCGTGCACTACCAGTACAACCCGGTCAAGACCATCAAGACCAGCGTGATGGGCACCATCAACATGCTCGGCCTTGCCAAGCGCGTGCACGCGCGCATCCTGCTCACCTCGACCAGCGAGGTTTACGGCGATCCCGAGGAGCATCCGCAAACCGAGTCGTACTGGGGCCACGTCAACCCGATCGGCGTGCGCTCCTGCTATGACGAGGGCAAGCGCGTCGCCGAATGCCTCATGATGGACTATCACCGGCAGAACAACGTCGACACCCGCATCGTGCGGATCTTCAACACTTACGGTCCGCGGATGGCGATCAACGACGGCCGCGTGGTTTCCAACTTCTGCGTGGCCGCACTGCGCGGCGAGAACCTCGAGATCTACGGCGACGGCGCTTCGACCCGCTCGTTCGCCTACGTTGACGACATCATCGACGCGCTCGTGCGCATGATGAATCAGGAGTCGCACATCGGCCCGGTGAACATCGGCAACCCCGACGAATTCACAATCGCGGAACTGGCCAAGCTCGCCATCGAACTCTCGGACAGCTCCTCGAAAGTCGTCTTCAAGCCGCGCCGTGCCGACGATCCCGTCCGCCGCAAACCAGATATCGAGCTCGCGAAAAAGCTCCTCGGCTGGCAGCCGCATACCGCACTTCGGCCCGGCCTCGAAAAAACAATCCATCACTTCCGCGAAGTCCTGGGCCTCCCGCGCAAATAACGCTTGCCGCTCTCGCGCGCGCGCCACGCCGCTTGCGATTCGTGCAATCCGGCGACAAGATAATTTTAAGTCCCGTCTGCGCGAACCAGCGCCGCACCATGAATAGAAGGATTTCGCGAGCCGCGTTACCCCTGCTTTTGTCGATCGCGATCGCCTCATGCTCGGCGGCGCCGCCGGCTCCTCCTGCGCCTGCACCGGCCGTGTATGTGCCGCCATCTGATGTGCCGCCGCCTGACGAATGGAATCTATTTCCCGATCCGACCACCGGCCAGGTTGACGTGTACCACGAGGGTGAATACGTCGGCGCGATCACCGGCAGCGAGCCCGCCGGCCAGGACCCGCCGATCCCGCATCCCGTCGTGCCCGCGAATTGACCCCGCGCGCCGCGCTCACTCCTTGAGCAGGTTGCGCGCGATCACGACGCGCTGGATCTGCGACGTGCCCTCGTAGATCTGCAGCAACTTCGCGTCGCGCATCAGCTTCTCCACCGGATAATCCTTCATGTAGCCGTAGCCGCCGAAAATCTGCACGGCGTCGGTCGTGATCCGCATCGTCGCATCGGCGCTGAATGCCTTCGCGTAGGCCGAAATCGTGTTGGCGCCCTGGCCGCGATCGACCAGCCACGCCGCCTTGTACGTCAGCAGCCGCATCGCTTCGATTTCGATCGCCATGTCGGCCATCATGAACTGAATCGCCTGAAAGTTTGCGATCGGCTGCCCGAACGCGCTCCGTTGCTTCGAGTACTTGAGGCATTCGTCGAGCGCGCGCTGCGCAATCCCAATCGCGATCGCGCCAATCTCGGGCCGGCTGTGATCGAACGTCGCCATCGCGTACTTGAAACCCTCGCCCTCGCGTCCGACGAGCGCGCTGGCGGGTATTCGCACGTCCTCGTAAAAAATTTCGCCGGTGTCGGCTGCGCGTTGCCCGAGTTTCCCGTGCATCCGATTGCGCGTGATTCCCGGCACGCTCGACGGAAACACGAAGCACGAGATGCCCTTGTGCTTGAGCCGCTTGTCCGACGTCGCAAACGTGACGTACCAGTCCGCGCCCGATCCGTTCGAGATGAAATGCTTGGTGCCGTTGATGATGAACTCGTCGCCCTCGCGCCGGTACGCCGTACTCATCGCGGCAACATCCGATCCCGCGCCCGGCTCGGTGATCGCGAACGCGCAAAACGTCAGCTTCTTCACCAACTGCCCCAGGTAGGTCCGCTTCTGCTCATCGTTGCCCGCGATTAGAATCGGCAGCGTCGCGAGGTCGTTGGCGCCCACCGCGTTCGAGATTCCCGAGCATCCGTAGTTCAGCTCCTCGACGATCAGGCACGTGTCGAGCACGCCGAGTCCCGGTCCGCCCAGCTCCTTCGGCACTCCAAAGTTCATCAGCCCCGCCGCGAACGCTTTCTCGCACACGTCCACCGGAAAAATTTCCTTCTCGTCGTATTCGCGCGCGCGCGGAATTATTTCCTGTTCGGCAAACCTGTGCGCCAGCTCTTTCAGTTCGCGTTGTTCGTCGGTCAAATCGAAACCAAGCATATTATTATTCTCCACGATCCCGGCTGTGATCGATCGTCGCGTCGCCGCAATTGGCTTTTAACCGTTAACCGACCGCGCGCTGCAAGGAAAGAGCCGCCGCGCCGCGCTTCGATTCGCCTTGAAATTCCGCGCGCGTCCGAATACGACGGTAGTTGAATTGATCTTTCAAGGAGACCCACGATGCCGATTACTGTGATTGCAAAACTTAAAGTGAAGCCCGGCAGCGAAGCCGCGTTCGAAGCCGCAGGAAAGGAAATGATCGCGACGGTGAAAACTTCCGAGCCCGGCACCCTCGCCTATGTCCTCCACAAGAACACCAAGGACCCGACCGAATTCACCTACTACGAGGTTTACCAGGATCAGGCTGCGCTCGATTCCCACGGCAAGACCGACCACATGAGGGCATTCGGCGGAAAAATCGGCGGCCTGCTCGCCGGACGTCCCGAGATTGCGGTGCTCGAAGAAGTCGCGCGCAAGTAGCGTCACGGCCGCCCGGCGCAGCGAGGCGCCTGAGGTGCGGATATTTTGGTACTTAAAGTAATCGTTTAACTTCGATGCCATCCACTCTTGCAATCCTGGGCGGCCAGCCCCTTCGCACCCGCCCCTTCCCGACGTGGCCGGTCTTCGACGCCCGCGAGCGTGAGCAGCTCGACGACGTCCTCAACTCGTCCAACTGGGGCGGCTTCCCCAGCCCCAATCGCAAGGCCGCCGAGTTCGCCGCCGCATTCGCCGCGTATCAGGGCGCCCGCTTCGCCATTCCTACCACTTCCGGCACCAGCGCGCTCGAAGTCGCGCTCAAGGCGCTCGGCATCGGCGCCGGCGATGAGGTCATCGTTCCCGCACTCACCTTCGCCGCGACCCCCTATGCTGCCGTCGCATGCATGGCGCGTCCGATCTTCGCCGACGTCAGCGCCGCCAACGCATGCATCGATCCGGATTCCGTCACGCGGCTGATCACGCGCCGCACCAAGGCGATCATCCCCGTCCACTACGGCGCGTCGCTCGCCGATCTCGACGCACTTGCGGAAATTTCGCGCGCGCATTCCATTCCGCTCGTCGAGGATTGCGCCCACGTCCCGGGTGCTCGATGGCGCGAGCGCGGCGTCGGCACTCATGGCGCTCTCGGATGCTTTAGTTTTCAGTCCACCAAGCCGATGACCGCGGGCGAAGGTGGAATGATCACGACCGACGACCCCGACCTCGAGCAACGATGCCAGTCGCTCATCAATTGCGGGCGTCGCCGCCCCGGCGACACTTTCGAGGGTCCGTTGATGGGCGCGAACTACCGGATGACGGAATGGCAATGCGGAATTCTGCTCGCGCAACTCGCGCGCCTTCCCGAACAGATCGAACGCAAGAGCCGCGCTGCCGCCCGCCTGCGCGAAGGACTCGGCGCAATCAGGGGGATTAGCCCCATCGCGCGCGATCCACGCGTCACGCGCGAAGTCATCTACGCGTTCGTTTTTCTCGTCTATGAATCCGCGCTCGGCCTGTCGCGCAACCGATTCGTCCGCGCGATGCGCGCCGAGGGCATTCCATGCGGCGTCGGCAACGACCCCGTTTATCGGTCCGCACTCTTTCCGCGCGAGTCTGCCGCCTATCGAAAAGCGTGCGAACTTGCAGGCGCTTCCAACCTCGAGAGGACCTCGATCGATTGTCCGGTCGCCGAACGCCTTTTCGAGTACGCGATGGCCGCGATACCGCACGAATGCCTGCTCGGCGACGACCGCGACGTTGACGACATCGTCGCCGCAGCCGCAAAAGTGGCTTCCAGAGCGGCCGAGCTCGCCGCAGCCAATCTCGACAAATCGAGCTAGCTATGCGTCCCCTCCACGCCGGCGCCGCGCGAGTAAAGCTCGACCCGCCGGTCGGTCTCGCGATGATCGGCTACGGCAACCGCGTCGGCCCTGCGACCGGCGTGCACGACGACCTCGCCGCGAATGCGCTCGTGCTCGAGGACGGCGGCGCGAAAGTCGCCATCGCCGGCGTTGACGTGCTGGCGATCGGGATTCGCATCGCCGACGACATCCGCGAGCGCGTCGCCGCCGACACCGGCATCCCCGCCGATTCGATCCTGATTTGCGCCACTCACACCCATTCCGCGCCCGCCTTCAACATCTTCGCGACTCCGCGCGCCGCGGCAATTCCCGCCGCCGGCCGCGACCTCGGATGGGAGCGCGCGCTGCCCGGAAAGATCGCATCCGCCATCATTCAGGCGCACGAACGTCTCGAGCCCGCGATGCTCCGCGCTGCCTCTGCCCGATTCACGTTCGGAATCAATCGCCGCCTGATGCGTCCGGACCGGCAAATTCAGCTTGCCGCCAACCGCTCCGGGCCGGCTGACGCCGAAGTCATAGCCCTCGGCGCGTACCGCCCGGATGGAAGTCCAGTCGCGTTCCTCATGAACTATCCGTGCCACGGTGTCGTGCTGTGTGAGGACAACCTGCTCTACTCGCGCGACTGGCCCGGCTTTGCGATGGACGAAATCGAAAGCGCGGCCGGCTCCGGCGCCGGCCCGCGCCCAATATCGATTTTCCTCCAGGGCGCGACCGGCAACATCGATCCGCGCAGCCGCGGCAATTTCGATGTCGCCGAAAAATACGGCCGCGCGATGGGTCGCGGCGCGTTCGACGCGCTCGAGCACGCGCCCCCGATCGGCTACGCCGGGATCGGTGAGGTAAAGATCGCCGCCCGCAAAATCCCGCTTCGCCTCAAGCTCAAGGATCTCGGCGCCGACCTCGCCATCGCGCGCGATTGCGCCGCCCAGACCCAGGCCTCGCTCGACAACCATCGCGGCGGCGACGGCTATCAGTTGAAACGCCTGCGCGACCATCATGCACAATCGCTTTCGGCGCTGAGCGCTCTGGAAGCCCTCGAGGAGCAAAATCGCCGCGACCGCCGCGTTGATATGGCGCGCCGCGAGCTTGCCACCGCGCTGACCGTCATCACCATCGGGAATCTCGCCATCGTCGGGGTCCCGGGCGAACTTTTCGTCGAGCTCGGCCTCGCGATAAAGGCAAATCCGTACTTCGATCAAACTTTTGTGGTCGGCTACTGCAACGACCTGATCGGATATATTCCCACCCGTGCCGCGTACGCCGAGGGCGGTTATGAAGTCGATACCGCGCGGATCGCCGCCGGTAGCGGCGAGACGATCGTCGATACTGCCCTCTCCGCTCTCGCCGCGATGCGCGCGTAACTCGTGCGCGAGATTCGGCATCGCGAGCTTGCCCGGATGCGCGCGTCCGACGGCGTGCAAATCGTTGACGTGCTTCCGTCGCACGAGTTCACCGCCGCGCACATTCGCGGCGCCGTTCACATTCCGCTCCGCTGCATCATCCGCGACGCGACCCCGTCTTTGCACCGCACGCGCCCGGTCGTCGTCTATTGCCGCGATTCCTTGTGCGACCTTGGCGCGCGAGCCGCGGCGCAGCTCGAGATGCTGGGATTCACCGACGTCCGCCACTACTTCCGCGGCAAGGCCGATTGGATCGTCCGCGGATTGCCCACCGATCCCCCGGCCCCGCTCTCAGAGCGGATGCGCGCGCTTCCCTATTTCATCAACAATCTCGCGCCCGGCTTGCGCTCATTTTGGATTCGCTGTTCGGACCGCGTGCGCGTCGGCGAGTTTATGCGCGACGACCTCCTCCGCCTCGGCCCTGAAGACTCCGCCTCGCCGGCCTCGCCCGATTCGCCGACGCCGCGCGCCGTCGTGCTCAGTCCCGAAGGAGTCCTGCTCGGCGCGATCGAACAATCCGAGTCCGCGCCGCGCGCGCTCGCTGCGATGAATCCCGCTCCGCAAACGATTCGCCCCGACATGACGCCGCGACTCGCTGCGAAACTGATGGCTTCGAATCCGTACCTGATTGTGACGACCGCGATGGGAAAATACCTCGGCCGCTACCTCGCGTCTCAAGCTCAGTAGTCCCTCTCCCGTTCCTCCTGACTCGGGTGCAGGGGCCTGCCGCTGCTATCTCTCGATCACTCCATCGCCCGAAATATCCAGATGGTACGCGACCTCGTGCGCAAGCTCCTCGGGCCGCGCGCGATAGTACTCGACCTGCGGCACGCCGGGGATCGCGGCGATCACGTCGGCGACGGCCACCGTCGCGAAACCGTGCCGCCGGAAGAAACCGCCCGCATCGGTGCTGAACAGGTACAGATGACGCGCGCCGCGCGTGTGCGCAGCCTTGCGTGCCGCCGCGATCAACGCGCCGCCAATTCCACGCCGGCGCATCGATTCATTCACGTACAGCGAACGTATCAGCGCCGCGTCGATCTTCGACTCGACGCCGATCGCTCCGACCGCTTCATCGCCGACATACGCAAAGATGTAACACGCGGCCGGCCATTCGATTCCGTCCGTCATCATGCCGGCTCGCGCGAGCATTTCGCGCACGCGCGCGAGGTCGCGCGTCTGCTCGATTACGAGTTCGCCTGCGCGACGCCTGCGTATGGCCATGGCGCGATCCGTAAGGCTACTTCTTCGGCGGCGGAAAAAGCTGCACGCCGGCGTCTTCGTCCACCACCGTGATCGCTTTGACCGGACACGAACGCGCCGCCGAAATAATTATCGAGTCGCCGGCGCCCGATGCGTTGACGACTTCGGACTTGCCGTCCGCGCCGAGTTGAAACACGGCGGGCGCCGTTTCCACGCAGTCGCCGCTGCCGATGCAACGGGTCTTGTTCACTGTGATCGAAAAAAACTTCGCCATCGCTGCCTCCGCGTTGTGGATGAAGAATAGAATCCGCACTCGGCGCGTCGCAAGTATTCCACTGCTTCAATCACCCGGTCGTGCGCGCTCGCAATTGAATCCGCCCGCGGCGCGGCTGATACTCATTCGCGATGGGGCAAATCGCCGGCACCGGAATCGACGTTATCGAGGTCGAACGGATCGAGCGCGCGCTCACGCGGCCCGCCACCGGCGAGCGTTTTCGCGCCCGCGTCTTCACGGCAGCCGAGGTCAGGTACTGCGAGTCGCGCGGGCGTCCCCGCTACCAGAGCTACGCCGCGCGCTTCGCCGCCAAGGAAGCGACGATGAAAGCGCTCGGCACGGGATGGAACCGCAACGTCGGATGGAGTGAGATCGAAGTCGTGCGCGAGCGCGGCAAAGCGCCGACCATCGCGCTATCGGGCAAGGCGGCGGCGTTCGCGCAAACAAAACAGATCGCGCGCTTTCATCTGAGCATCACGCATACCGGCGCCCAGGCCATCGCCCACGTCATCGCCGAAACCTGACGCCTATGGCCCAAAGGTCAATATATAAGCGAAATATCCCTGGAGTTGATTTTGCCCATCGAAAGCGGGACCAGCCGAGAGAAGTATGTGGTGAAGGCCGCTAAGGTCCCAGATCAACCCGAGATTGATACCCGTTGCATGTGGACCGCCGACCTCTTCCTCGATGCCGTGAAAGATCTCTATGCCCGGCGTCAGGTTTGGCAGAACCTGACGCTGTATGACCAACCCGGTGAAATACCAGTTGTGGTTTTGCGGCCCGGGATTGATCCAATAACCGCCTCCTCCATACGCGGTCCACTTGCCCATGCTCTTCTGGAGCCATATCGGCAGGAACATCTGCAGGTACCCGCTGCCAAGATTCCGGCTGTGGGAGCCGGTCGGCAGTTCCAGCATCGGATACGTACCGATCTGTGGCATCCAGTCGCCCTCTTGAACGAAGCGGAACTTCGTCCCGAGCTCGGTATCGCTGTAGCCGTAGCTGGTGGCGCCCTTGTTGGGCGCGTAGAGGGCCAGCGGTGCGATCACGTGGACTTGGAGGTTTTGAAGCGGCCCATAATTCACTTCCAGGTGCGGCGCCGTGCTTGTCCAGGCATCCGGCTGTTTGGTGAATAGCGATGCCACGTAGACCTCCCAGTGCTGATATTCGACGGGTTCGGGGTCGTCCGTGATATATGGAGGTCCCGCCGATGCAATCACTGGAAAGCTCAGGATAAAGAGGACAGCCGCTAACCAGGGGATGGCCGCTGCGCCGCGGAGACCAGCCTTCATCCTCCGAACCAGCGCCCGAAACCTGACGCCCGGCTACTTCGCCGGCGACGGCGCCGCCTCGGGCGCCTTTGCCATGTACAGCGGCGCAGGCTTGTTGAGTTGCGCGAAACTGAAATCGCTCAGCGAGAATACAGCTTTGCTCGCGCTTGAAGATGCGTAGTACTCCGTCCGCGGTCCGGCCGGTTCGCCGGGAATTGGCGGGGTCGTTGGCTTGACGCTGATCTTCGCGAGCTTGACCGCGCCGAGCTCCTTGCCGTCCTTGCCGACCAGCGTGATTTCAGCCGCGGGATTGTCCAGCCCGAACGGCTGAGCGCTCGGCATCGGATCGGCGACGATCGACGTGCCCTTCAGATCGCGCAACTGATTGAGCATCCGCTCCACGACCGGAATATCGCCCTCCGACGTCTTGCCCCCCACCATCACGTCCCACTTCCCGCCCGCCGCGCGCTTGAGCGTGAAGTCGCCGTCGCTGTTTTTGACTTTGACCGTCACAACCGCCTCGGGATCGACTTTCAGAATTGTTCGATCGCGAAAATCCAGCGCCGACTTGTCCAGGCTGCTCATCACGTACTCGGCCACGACGTAAACCGGCGCGCGCTCTCCGCGGCGCACGTAAATTCCGCTCTTCCCCTGCTCGCTCTGTTTGAAGCCGAACAGCATCGATTGCTGCTCGCCGTTCTTGAGCACCACCGTCGCCGTCAGATGCGGTTTTTCGAGCCCGTATTGCGTGACGTTGCCGGGCGCATCGGCGATAAAGTCGGACGCCTTCGCGTTGACCAGCGTGCTCAGCGCCATCCGGACCGCCATGTCGTCGGCCGCGTACGGCGCGGGCTTGACGATTTTCCACTGGTCGCCGTCGCGATCGATTTCCACCGTCGGTCCGTTGTCCCGCACGATGATCAGCTTCTGAACGTCGTCGATTTTGAATGCCATCAAGTCGCGGACGCGCAAATCGTTGACCGTCTTGTTCATCCCGGCCGAGAACACGGCTTCGGTCAGCAGCACCGCCGGACTGTCGGCGAGCCGGACATAAGCGTTGAACCCAATCGGCGTCGATTTCCCCACTTCGATTGCGGGCAACGTTTTCTTGTCGAAGGTCGTGACCGTGACGGTCGTGGTCGGAGGCTTAAGCCCGAATGGCACGAGGTCCGCCGGCTTCTCGTCCGCCGTGCGGACCACGGCGCAGTCGGCGATTGCGCGCGCCAGGTTGTTGGCCTGCGTCTGGTCGGCGTCGGCTCCGATAGGCTTCACGAGCCGCCACGGCTTGCCCTTGTCGCGCCCGAGCACGATGTCCCGGTCCGAATAGCGCAGTTCAATTTTCGCGATATCGTCCTGCTTGACGGCGAGCAGTTTGCGCTGCGCCTCCGGCGAGGAATAATGGCCGACGATAAAGGCGTAGCCGCCGACAGCCCCAAACAGGATCAGAACGATAATGGTGTTGCGCAGCCGCATCGGACTTGAGTCGGATTAGGGGGGCGCCTCAGTTGCGCCGTTCCCACCACACAACGATCCCCGCAATCAGCAGCATCTCGGGCAGGAACAGCACCGCAAACGCAAACACTATGGAGAACTGCCCGGTGGTCAGACGAAAGCGCGACGCGCGGATAGAACGCGGCCTGATCGAGATCGAATTTTCCTCGCCGGTCAGCCAGTCGGCGCTATTGATGAAAAAATCGGGGTTGAAGGACGTCGCATATTGATTTTCGGCAACCTCGGTGCTGCCGTACACCACCATGCGCGCATCGCCCTTGCCCCAGCCGAGTCGCTCCAGGTTGCCGTCCACCGCCATCACCACCGTGATCGGTCCGCGCGTGTCCTTGGCTGTCAGTTCGGCCTTCTGCTGCCGGAACAGCAGGTCGAGATCGACCTCCGCCCACGACGTATCGCTGGTGTTCGCAATCGGGGTGACGGTCAGTCCCGGCTTCAAATCGGGTTCGGCGGTAAGCGATCGCGACATCGGAAATTCGGTGCGCTGCTTGAAACCCTTAGTAATCGGATGCTCGCCGTAGGTCTGCACCAGCGGATTGAGGCCGAGCGCGGGACTTTGGAACAGCCTCATCACCTGGTCCACCACGATATCGTTGCCGACCTTGACGCCCCAATCGCCCGCCAGCTTAACCAGTGCCGCTTCGTCAATTGGATTGTCCGGGCGCTGCGGCCGGTACATCGCGATCATGCGCCCGCCATGCTTCAGATAGTCATTCAACGAATCGATCTCGTGCCGGCCGAGCGGCTTGATCGGTCCCGCGACCACGACCAGGTTGGCGTCGTCGGGCACCTTGGGCAATTGCGCGAGCTCGAGCTTGCGAACCTCGTAGCCTTCGCCTTCCAAATCTTTCTTGATGGTGCCGTAGCCCGACTGGGTTTCGGCATCGTCGGGATCGGCCTCGCCGTGCCCGTCGAGGAACTCGACTACCTTCTTGCTGCTCCTGGTCGCGCGAATGATCGCGTTAGTCAGCGCTTCCTCGTTGAGCTCGGTGACGTTGGTGCCTTCGCCATTGTCGCCGCCGTACTGCATATGCGTGGTGCCCATCACCGACACTTTGAAACGCTCGGCGAGTTCGGGATGCTTGTCGGGATCGACCAGCTCGTAGGTGAGCTTGGGAGAGTAATACGCAAACGTCTCGTAGAGTTCGCGCGCGGTAGGATTCTCGCCGCCCTGAAAGAAGCCGTAGAACTTGAGCGGCTTCTGCAAACCCTTCACCACGTTCACCGACTGGCTCGAAAGACTGAATACCTTCTCGGCCGTCAGGTCCAGCCGCGTATGATGGAGCGTTGAGATATAGTTAATCGCGAACAGCAGCCCGATGTAGGCGGCCGAGTAGATGACGGCGTTGGCGCCGTAACGCGCCGAGCGCCCGGTCGTGATCGATGAAAGCTCGGAGCGGCTCGAAGTGATCCACAGGACTATCGCGAAGATGCCGCAGATCAGGTTGACCCACACGAACAGCCGAAAGCCGCTCGAAATGAAATAGTCAACCAGCCCGAATGAGAGCAGAACCAGGCCGAGAATCCCGTAAAGCGCCGCTGATCGCCGCATCCGCCCCTCTACCTTACCGCCAGCGCGCCGACTCGACCGAGCGTTGGGTCAAGAACAGCGCCACGAAGATTAGACTCAGGAAATAAACGATGTCGCGCGTATCGATGATGCCGGTGACCATCTGTGCGAAATGCTCCGGCAGCGAGAGATAGCGCACCAGGTCCGCAAGTGACCCTCCACCTGCCTGCGCCGGCCACGATATGACGAACAGCAGCAGCAGCAGGCCGAAGCAACTGATCGCCGCGATGATCTGATTCTGGGTGAGCGAGCTGGTGAACAATCCTATCGCAACAAACGAGACCGCCAGGAACGCCAGTCCGAGATAGCCGGAGAACATCACGCCGACCTCGGGATTGCCGAAGGCTACGAGGATCAGCGGAAACATCCCGGCCAGCCCTATCATAATCAGCATAAAAGCCGCCGCCGCGATGAACTTTCCCGCGACGATCTCGCCGGTCCGGATCGGAGCTGTCAACAAAAGTTCGTACGTGCCGGTTCGCTTCTCCTCGGCAAAGCTTCGCATCGTGATCGCCGGCACCAGGATGACGAGCACGATCGCCAGGTTGTGCAGCATCGGCTCGATTACCCGCTCGTTGAGATTCAAGCGCTGCAACACCTCGGGATTTTGCATCGCGGAGTAGGCGGTCAGCGTCACTTCGAAGTAGCGCAGCAGCGCGAAGAAAAAGAATCCGCCCAGCAGGAGAAACACCGTCATCACGACGTAGGCGACCGGCTGCAGGAAATAGCCCGCGAGCTCCTTGCCCGCGATTGTAAGAGAATTTTTCATTCGAGCGGCACGGGTCTAGGTATGCCCCGCTCCAACCTCCTCCAGCGTTTCCTCGGCACTCGCGGCGTCGTCGTGACGCTCCTTGGTGATCGCGTTCAGGAAAATATCTTCGAGCGAGGTCCCGGCCGGGAGTTTCTTCAAGTATTCCTCGAGCACCACCTGGCCGTCGGCGATGATCACGACCTTGTCGCAGATCTGCGAGACCTCGGGCAGGATGTGCGTCGAGAGCACGACCGTTCTGTTCCCCGCGAGATGGTGAATCAGACCGCGAATTTCGTGAATCTGCCGCGGATCGAGACCGATCGTCGGTTCGTCGAGTACCAGCACGGGCGGATCGTGAATCAACGCCTGCGCCAGGCCGACGCGCTGGCGATAGCCCTTGGACAATTGGCCGCAAATCCGATGCGGCATGTCGGCGAGGCCGCATACTTCGAGCACGTGCTCGAGCGCCGACTCGATCTTCGCGCGCGGGACGCCGCGGAGTTTCGCGACAAACCTGAGATAGGCTTCGACCCGCATGTCGGGATACAGCGGCGGACTCTCGGGCAGGTATCCGATTTTCCGGCGCGCTTCGAGCGATTGCGAAAAGATATCGAGTCCGTCTATCAGCACGGTGCCCGCAGTCGCCGGCATATAGCCCGTGATGATGCGCATCGTGGTGGTCTTGCCGGCGCCGTTGGGGCCGAGAAAGCCGAGGATGGAACCGTTCTCGGCTTTGAACGATACGTCTTTTACCGCGACAAAGTTGCCGTAGGCTTTAGTTAGGTTTTTAACCTCAATCATTCAGATCGTCCGATTCGACAGCCGCCGGGACGCCGTGGCCGGTTCAGCTTCAATTGACGAAGCGGCCTGCCCGGCAATTCAATCAACAACAGAGCAACCGACTAATTAAACACACCACGCCAAACTGTCAATACAACGATCCGAGGTCGGGCAATATTTTCGATTTGCCTTCGCGGCGCTTTTGCTTTGAGAACCGTATCGGATAGTTTCGACTGATGGCCGCGGAACGCAAGCAACTCATTCTCGTCGACGGCTCCGGCTACATCTTCCGCGCTTTCTTCGCGCTGCCGCCGATGAATACGTCGCGCGGGATGCCGACCCAGGCGGTTTACGGCTTCATCCGGATGATTCTGAAGCTGTTGAAGGACGTGCGCCCGTCGCATATCGCGATCGTCTTCGACTCGCCGAAAAAAACTTTTCGCGACGACCTGTTCGCCGACTACAAGGCCAACCGCGCCGAGGCGCCGAATGATCTTATCGTGCAGATTCCCTATATCCACCGCGCGGTCGAGGCGTTTCGGATCAAGTCGCTGATGCTCGATGGATACGAGGCCGACGACGTGATCGGCACGCTCGCCAAGCGCGCGGCGCACGAGCATTTCATCGTCACGATCATCACGGCCGACAAGGACTTCATGCAGCTGGTCGGCCCGCACGTCACTCTGTGGGATACGATCGCGACCCGTGAAAAGCGAATCGGAGCGCGCGAGGTCAGGGAGCGCTTCGGCGTCGAGCCGGCGGCGCTGGTCGATATCCAGGCGCTTACGGGAGATACGATCGATAATATCAAAGGCGTGCCGGGGGTCGGCGAGAAAACGGCCGCTGCGCTGGTTCAGAAGTTCGGCGGGGTTAAAGAAATCTACGAGAACCTGGACCGTATCGAGGAGAGCGGGATTCGCGGGGCGAAAAAAATCGCGGGCCTGCTCGGCGAGCATCGCGCGGCGGTGGACCTGGCGCGACGATTGGTTCGCATCGACACCGATGTGCCGCTGAGCGTCGCGCCCGACGAATTCGCGTGGCGGGGTGTGGACGAGCGCGCGGCTGCGGAACTGCTGCGCGAGTTGGAGTTCCATTCGATCCTGCGCGAGATATCGCCGTCGCAAGTGGAACTTCCAGGTCTGGAATCGACCGCGAAGCCTGCCCCCGCCGTCACCGGGAAAGATCTCGCCGACGCGCTCAAAACTCTTGCCGGCGCGCCGCGCATCGCGTTTGACCTCGCCATCGCCGAGGCCGGTCAGGACCGCCTGCAGCTCGCAAGCGCCAACCAAACAATCGTCGTCGAACATGACGGGATTGCGAGCGCAGCGCCGATTCTCGGCTCCGAGCGCCCGCCCAAATCGTGCCACGATCTGAAGACTCAAATCGGAGCGTTCGCCCGCCACGGAATTACGCTCAAAGGCGTCGATTTCGACACGATGCTGGCGGGCTTTCTGATCAATTCGGGAAAGCCGGAGCCGTCGCTGGCCGATCTGTATCACGAGTACCTGGCTCCGCTTGGCGCCGGCGCTACACCGGGCACGAATGCGGAGCTGGTGAGAAATCTTCGCGAAGCGCTGGCGGCGCGGCTGGAAGCCGACGGGCTCACTTCGCTGTTCGACGACATCGAGATGCCGACCGCGCCTTTGCTGGCGGCGATGGAAGCTGAAGGAATCGGCATCGACGGCGATGCGCTCAAGATCATCTCGAAGGAATTTGCCGGGCAACTGAATCGGCTGGAACGCGAGTGCTACGAGCTGGCCGGCCGCGAGTTCAATCTCAACTCGCCCACGCAGCTGCGCGAGCTGCTGTTCAACGAGCTGAAACTTTCGGCCAAGGGTCTGAAAAAAACCAAGAGCGGATTTTCGACCGACGCCGACACGCTCCAAAAGCTCGCGGCGGTGCATCCCATGCCGCGCAAGCTGATCGAATACCGCACGATTTCGAAATTGAAGTCCACCTACGCCGACGCGCTGTCCGAGGTGATCCGCTCGGGCACCGGGCGAATTCACACGACCTGGCATCAGGCGCTGGTCGCGACCGGACGCGTCAGCTCGAGCGATCCGAATCTGCAAAACATCCCGACCCGCAGCACGGAAGGCCGCCGGATTCGCCGGGCGTTCGTGCCGAAGCCGGGATGCATCTTCGTGTCAGCCGACTATTCCCAGATCGATCTGCGCGTGCTGGCTCATCTGTCAGGCGACCAGACATTGGTGGACGCATTCAACACCGGCGAGGACATCCACGTGCGGACCGCGACCGAGGTACTGGGAGTCACGCCGGACAAAGTCAACGCCGAAGCGCGGCGGCTGGCCAAGGTGATAAACTTCGGGATCATTTACGGGATGGGGCCGCAGCGGCTGGCGGGCGAGCTCGGGATTGCGCTGGCTGACGCCTCGGACTACATCAAGCGCTACTTCGAGCGGCTGCCGGGCGTGCGTGCGTGGCTCGATGAGACGGTTCGCAACGCGCGCACGACGGGCTACGTAACGACGATGTACGGGCGGCGCCGTTATCTGCCCGAGCTCAACGCCCAGCCGGGCGGGGCCCGGGCGCAAGCAGAGCGAATCGCCATTAACACACCCATCCAGGGCACGGCGGCAGACCTGATAAAACTCGCTATGATACGGCTGGATGGGGTCCTTCGAGAGCGCGGGCTGGGTACGCGGATGATTTTGCAGGTGCATGACGAACTACTGCTGGAAGCGCCAAAAGACGAGTGGCGAGAGGCGGCCATGCTGGCAAAACGCGAAATGGAGGGGGTGGCCGAACTCAAAGTTCCGCTGAAGGTGGAGCTGAAATCCGGACCAAACTGGGCTGAGATGAGCGGCGCCGCATGAAAAATCCGCTGAATTTAGTCGCCCGCACCTGCGTCTACTCAAGTTGAGAACACCAGGTCGCCAGGACGGTGATGAAGCCGAGCTAATCGATCGCTCCCGCAAGGGCGATTCCGAGGCGTTTGGCGTTTTGGTGGAACGTTATCAGCGCCGCGTGGTCGGAGTCGCGCTGGCAGTAGTGCACAATCAGGATGACGCGATTGAACTGGCGCAAGAGACATTTATTCGCGCCTATGAAAACCTTTCCAAATTCGAATCGCGATCGAGCTTTTCAACCTGGCTCTATCGAATCGCCGCCAACCTCGCAATCGATTTCTGGCGCCGCGAGGGGCGCCACGTGGTCCTTCATGGAGAAGACGCCGATAACGAAATCAGCCGGTTGCCGACCAGCCAGGGAGACTCATTCAAGGAAGTCAGCCGTAGTGAACTCTCGGCGCGCCTAAAGCAAGCGCTGGAGGAGTTGACGCCGGAACATCGTGCAGTGATACTTTTACGCGAAGTCGAGGGAATGTCGTACGACGAAATCAGCGACGTTTTGCAGTGTCCAAGAGGAACGGTCATGAGCAGGTTGCACTATGCTCGAACCCATCTGCGCAACATCTTGAAGGACGTGGCCGGGAGCTGAGCGGCATATGGCTGAATGCGGTGAAATAGGCATGATGCTCGGCGCGTTCGAGGACTCCGAACTCGAGCCCAACGAGATGCAGGAGGTTGCGTTTCATCTGGCGCGATGCGAATCCTGCACCGGCATCCTCGCCGATTACTCGACCCTCGGACGAGACCTCAGATCGATTACGGCAGAGCCGTCGCTGGCTGGATTTTCGAGCGCGGTAATCGCTCGCGTCGATCGCCTGCCACAGCCGGTGCTGACGAGAATCGCGCGCTACTTGAGGCGCCAGGCGGATTCTGTCGGTTCCGGCTTCGCGTGGGGCGGCGCGGCAGCGGCGATCGCCGTCCTGACGATAATTCTGATGACGCCATATGCCGAGCAGTTCGCCAATCGAGGGCCGCACTCGACCACCTCGATCGCCGGGCACGAAGCCGCCACGGCCGTAAATCAAGTGGCGGAAGCGACGGCCAGCGAGCCTACAATGGCGGATAATGATTCTCATGCCGACATCTCGCGGCTCGAGTCGGAAAACCATTCGGTTGCAGTCTGGAGCGAGCCTCGCAGGGACACGACAGTCATTTGGTTGCCGGATCAGCCTTAGGTCGCCATGACGCTGCGCCCAGGTAGCCTCACCTTCCTCATCATCGCGATCGCGGCCTTCGGTACGCCGGGTCTCGCGCACGCTCAGGCGGGACCGAAGCGGGTGACCGTTTATATCGACTCGGTTATGGCCGCAGATACCAACGAGGGAACCGATCCGCGGCTGGCGCCGATGGGCAAGAAGCTGCAGGGTTTGTTCGGCTTTTCGACTTACAGCCTGATCGGTCACAACGAGGGGCAGACCGATTGCGGCAAGATGATCGCGTTCACGTTGCCGGGCGGCAAAATTCTCCACGTGCAGCCGCGCGCCATCGACGGCGATATGATCGCGATGGAGATCGTGCTGTTCGACGGAACGCGCCCGATGATGACCACCGACCTCAAGCTCAAGAACAATGGGACGTTGATCGTCGGCGGCCCGCGCTACGAGCAGGGGATGATGATCATCTCGATTGGCGCGAGCACCGGCGGATCGCATCCGATGCGGGCTCAGGTGGGCGCCCCGGCCCAGGCAAATACCCGCTAGCAGCAGGGGTGACCCCTGGCCGTGGCGACGGCGGCGCAGTATTAAGCCGTTGGCAGGCGCGGCCACTACCGCGGGCGCGCGATCACAGCGGATCGAAATACGCCGCGACGCGGCCGTCGAAGTGGAACTCGCGCGCCAGCCCAATCCACTTGCGATCGATCCCGTGCATCGGCTCCGGCAGACGGTCGAGCGGGAAGAAACCGGCGGCAACCGCCTCGAGCGGATTTGGCTTGAGCTCACCACCGACGATTCGACAATAGAAAAGCATCGAGTAGATATGCCGGGCGGGTGAGCCGTACTTCTTGCTGTCGATTACTGCGATCAAGCGCTCGGGCTCGACGATAAGCCCGGTTTCCTCGCGTGCTTCTTTCGCCGCGTTCTCGGCGGGCGATACGCCGACATCGCAGAACCCGGTGGGATACCACCATTTGCCGGTCGGCCGCTGAATCAACAGAATTTCGTCGCGCTCGTTGAATGCGATCACGCCGCATCCCGACGCCGCCGTGACATATCCTTCGTAGCCGGCGATCACCTGCTCGCGCCATCGCCGGCGCAACGCTTCGGCATCTTCGTCGTTCGCGCCGGCAAGGACCGCATGCATTCTGGCCGCCTCTTTGAGCAATTCCTCGTAGCGTTCGGAGTCGAAGCCGTCGGGCTTGAAGGCAAGTCCGGTTCGCGCGATCGCTGTTATACGTTCTATGAAGCGCGCCAGTTCGGCGAGCAGATCAGAATGGGGCGTTGGCATCGCTAGCGACTCGGCGCGGAGCCGCACACCGACCAGGCCGCGTCGGCAAGCGCGGGTACCAGCTCCTTCATGCCGGCGAACAGGGGATCGTCGGCCTGTCCGCGCACCAATCGGGCGTAGCTGCCCTCCATGATGATCGCAAGCTTGAACAGCGCGAACGCCTGATAGAAAGGAAAATCGCGCATCGCGCGCCCGGTGCGGCGTTCGTATCGATCGATCATCTCGCGCCGCGTCAGCCATCCTTCGGCGGCGCCCATGCTGGCGATCACGCCACCCGATGCGCGGTCGGTTGGGTCGGGCCAGTAGGTCAGCATCCAGCCGAAATCCGCCAGCGGATCGCCAATTGTGGACATCTCCCAATCGAGCACGGCGATCGCGCGGGCGCTGTCGGGGTCGAACATCACGTTGTCGAGCTTGTAATCCCCATGGACAATCGTGGGCGCCGGCGACTCGGGGATTCGCGCGCGCAGCCAATCCTTGACGTTTTCCATCACGGGCAGCGGGCGGGTGTGCGGAATCGTGCGTTCGAGCTGATCGGACCATCGCTTGAGTTGGCGTTCGAGGTAGCCGTCAGGCCGTCCGAAACCCTCAAGACCGACCGCGCGCCAATCGACTTCCTGCAGTGCGACGAGCACATCCACCATCTGCTCGCTGACCCGGCGGCGAAGCTCGGGCGTTTGCGCGAAATGCCGGTTGTCGGCTCGCACTACCTCGCCGCGCACGTACTCCATCAGGTAAAACGGCGCGCCGATATATGACGGATCGTCGCACGCAGCGTATACGCGCGGCACCGGCACCGGAGTGTCCTGGAGAGCCTTGAGCACGCGATATTCGCGCATCACGTCGTGCGCGGTCGGGAGCAGCGGTCCACGCGGCGGGCGGCGCAGCGCCCAGCAATGGCCATCGAAATGAATCAGGTGAACCTCGTTGGAATGGCCGAACGAGATATTTTCGGACCGAAGCGCACCGGTGCCGCCGAGCTTGCGCTCGTCGAGGAACCGCTTCAAGCCGGCGAGATCCACCGTGGCCGACGGTCCGGTTTTTTCCTGCGTCGAAGTGCTCATCGAGCCGTACTGTCTTCGCAAACGCAGCTCGCGGTCAAGTGAAATTGACGTGGCTGTCCCGAGTGGGCTGCCGCCCCCTCCGCGACCGCCGGCTTGCGACGGCAAAGCGCAGACCTGTACAAAGAGATGCAATGAACGCGGCGCCAAAGTTGAACGACAGCCAGAGCACCGGCCAGTTGGCCGCGATGATCCGCCTGGCGCGGCCCCATCAATGGCTCAAGAACGCGCTGGTATTGGCGGCGTTGGTATTCGGCCAGCGTCTGTTCGTTTTCCACGATGTCGTGCTTGCGCTGATCGCATTCGTCGCGTTCTGCGCGCTTTCGAGCGCTGGTTACGTTCTCAATGACATCACCGACCGCGACGCGGATCGACTGAATCCCGAAAAATGCGACCGCCCGCTGGCGCACGGCGATATCACGGTTGCCGCAGCAAGCAGGGTGGCGCTGTCGCTGGCAGCGATTGCGGCGGTGTTGAGCATCGTATTGGGCCCGGCGTTCGTGGGGATCGCCGTGCTGTACGTCGCGCTTCAGCTTGGCTATTCGCTGTGGGCCAAGCATCAGGTGATCGTCGACGTGCTCGCGGTCGCGGCGGGTTTCGTGCTGCGCGCATTCGCCGGCGGCGTCGCAATCCACGTCGAGGTATCGCCGTGGCTGGTCTTCATCACGTTCGTGTTGGCGCTGTTCCTGGTGCTGGCGCGCAGACGCCACGAACTGATTGCGCTGGGCGACGACGCCGTCGCGCATCGCAGCGCGCTCTCGCAATACAGCGTCCGGCTGGTCGATCAGATGATCTCAATCGTCGCCGGCGCGGCTCTCGTCAGCTACATGATTTACACCGCGTCTGCCGAGGTCGAAGCGAGGCTCGGAACCCGGCATCTCTATCTGACGGTGCCATTCGTCGCATTCGGAATCCTGCGCTATCTGTACCTGATCGATGAGCGCAACGAAGGCGGCGACCCCGCCATCGCGCTGCTCAGCGATCGGCCGCTTATGCTCGCGGTCGCGCTGTGGATCCTCACCGATGTCGCGTTGTTGTACTTCTAGGACTGCCGGGCGCGCGCGGTCTCAATAATTTGGCAGAACTCCGGTCGGCGAGCCAACCAGGCCCAGCTGCTGAAACGGATTGGTTCCAAATGGCTTTTGCCCATACGAGCCCAAACCGCCAAGCGTCAACTGGAACTGGAACTGTAGCTCATTGGGATTGTACGAATTGGTGATTCCGAGGTCCACCGCCCAGCAATCGCACGGCGATTTCAGCCGCACGCCATATTCGGTATACAGCATTTGATTCGACGCGATATCGTAGTTGGGCGCAAAGTAAACGCCCATGAAATCGAATAACTCTGTGTACGCGGCGCCCGATATGAACTCCGCGGCGTTCTTGTTCGTCCCGGGGATGACCGTGTCGCGCCGATTGGCGTAGTTGTATCCCAACTCGAGGAACGAGCCTTGCAGCGCCTTGCCCATATAGATTTTCGACCCGGCGGTCGACCACGGCGGCTGATAAGTCACCGCCGCATCGGCAAGCGTGACCCCGGAATGGGCTCGCGGACTGTAGTCGACCTGCGAACTGAACGTTGCAACCTGGCTCGCGTAGATGTGCAGCAGCGCCTCGACGTCCGACATGCCCGACCCATCGGCCACTTGGTGCCCAATGTCGTAAGCCTGCTGTATCGTCAACGAGCCAATCTGCGAGGAATGCTCGCCGTCTCGGACGATATTTCCGGCGTGCGGCACCAACGAATCCGGGCCGATGGGTTCTTCGCGCAGCGGCCCAGCGGCCGAATCGGCATCGGATAATTCCTCGGTCGGAGTCGCGTCGGTTGTCGTCTCCTCCGGAAGCACTCCCCTGGCCTTGGCGAACAGGCGCGTGGTGACCCCATAACTGAAGAGGCTGCGCGAGTTCAGACGATCGAACGAATCGAACAAGGGCATATTGCCCTGGTAGATGTTCGGCACATAGTAATAGTTGGCAAACGGTTCGATCGTATTTTTGAGCTTCTCGACCGACCTCCATTCGAAGTCGTAAACGCGATCAAGGACCGTCGAGATTCCGGCTGTTGCATATGGGACGATTCGCGCGCTTGTTCCTGCGGCGCTGAAAGGGCTCAGCGCAACACAATTATTAAAAATCAGCTCAACACCGCCACCGTTAGCGCAAGTGGGATGGGGATACTTGGGTGCGGTTCCCACTGGAATGATCTGCATGTTGTTTCCGGCGGTGTCATAGAACGCGGCTTGGGAACCCACTTCCCCGTAACCATAGACGTAGTCGCCCCATCGCCACGGCAGCGTAACGCGAGGATTGGCGTCCAGGCGCAGCCCATCGATCCCTTGGTCCCGGTAGAAGTTGACCGCCTCCGCATCGTAATCCGAGAACATAAGGTTGCTGAATAGTTCCTGGCGCCCGCTCACCGTCAGATCGGGCAGCCGCTGCAACGCGAATTGTTGCGGCTGAATCAGATCCTGATTCCAGCTCCCTCCCAGCCGCGCGTACCCGTCTTCGAATTGATCGAGCAACCCGAAATCCGACGGCGCATTTCGCATCGTGCTGAAGTCTTTGCCAAAGCCGTGCGACAACGTCCACACATCCATCTCTCGCAGGTACAGGCTGTCGCTGACGGAAATTGTGTTGCCGTATGCCATCAGATCGTCTGTGAGATGCTCCCGCGTCATCCCGATAATCCCGTAGCGGTCCAGTGGGATATGCGGATCGGCGATCTGAGCGTCGTCGATGTCGCCCGCACGATTCGCATCCGACCGGAGCGACTCGTTGTAGAACGCGCCGTCCACCCAGAAATAATCGTCCTTCCCATTAACCAACCGATACTCGGCCAGGCCGCCGATTCGCTGCGAGGTCTCGAGGTCGAGCGCCACCGTCGCGTCGGAACTTTTACTAATCGCGATATAATACGGCTGAAGCCACTGAAATCCGCGCAGTCCCGACTTACCCTCTCGCCCCATCAGAAGGCCGCTGTGCCGCGAACTATCGGCCGGAAAGATAAAGTACGGCGTCTTCAATATCGGGTAGCCGGCCACGTCGAAGGTGGCGTTCTTGGCGATGCCGGTGTGTCCCATGTTCACTACCATCTGATCCGCGCTTATCGACCAGTCGGGCGTGCCCTTCTCGCATCCGCAGGTCGTAAAGAATCCATCCTTCACCTCGTAGCTCTGCCCCTCGAGCTTTACGATCTGCTTGCCTTCAAGATGGTAAATATCTTTTTTCGCCAACACCTTGGCGTTGTTAAGCACCATCGTCTCATTGGCAATGTCGATCGTCCCGTCGGTCGCCCACATTTCGATTTCCGGGTCGATCAAATGGACATGGCCGATCGCGCGGGCCTGACGCTCACGGCGCATTATGTCGATCTCGTCGGCCTTCAGCACGCTGCCGCCCTGGCTCATGACGGCGTCGCCCTTTACCACGAAGATGTCGGTCTTGGAGTCGTAGATCGTTTCCTGGCCGGTCACGTTGATCGGTTCTACTCCATGTTCGGCGCGGACCGGGGCGGGAACTGCAAACCCCTTCTTCGCTCTGGCGGGCTGGGCGGGCTGGGGAGCGGCCGGCGCGTCCGCGTTGACGGCAGCCGGCAAGAGCATCGCTGCCCACACCAGCAAAACCGCAATCGCAATTCTTTTAAGCGCCGGCTTCAGGGAACAACCCAATTCGGCCCTCGCGGGTCAGAAAGTGCGGGTAAACTTCGCCGATAAGATACACCGATCCCGTGACCAGCGCCACGTCATCGGGCGCCATTTCAGAAATCACTCGCTCGATCGCGCGGATCGGATTGCGCTCGACGCAAGCGGGACAATGCGCCGCGAAATGCGCCACCAGTTCCTCCGGTTCGAGCGGGCTTTTGGGCTTGGCCCGCGTCAGGGTGACGTCGCGCACGCGCGGACCCAGCATCGCGGCCATCGCGCCCCATTCCTTGGCGGACTGGCAGCCGAATATCAGGCGCGGTTTCACGCCCGGACCGAGCTCGATGCTCATCGTCTCGAGCAATGCCGCGATACTCATCTCGTTGTGCGCGCAATCAAGGATAACGAGCGGCCGCTTCGATACGACGTCGAAGCGCCCCGGCCAGCATATTTCCCGGATGCCTCGCCGGATGGCGTCCTCGTCTATTCGCCAGCCCTGGGCCCGGAGCGCCTCGAGCGACGCCACCGCAATCGCGGCGTTCTCATGCTGAAACGGACCCGCGAGTCCAATCTCGAGATCGCTGATTTTTAAGCCCAGGCCGTGGTAGTCCAATCGATGCGCCGGGGCGTGCGATCGGTACGAGAAGTCGCGATCGATCAAACGCACGGCGCTTCGGCGCTGCGCCGCAAGCGAAGTCAGCACCAGCCGCGCATCGGGGTCGCGCGCGCCAATCACGACCGGGACATCGTTTTTGATTATCCCGCCCTTCTCACCCGCGATCGCCGCGATCGTGTAGCCGAGATATTCCATGTGATCGAAACCGATCGGCGTGATCACGCTCAAAATCGGCGTCACCACGTTGGTCGAATCGAGCCGCCCGCCGAGTCCCGTCTCGACCACTGCGATATCAACGCCCGCCTCGGCGAAGTACAGGAACATCATCGCAACCGTGAACTCGAAAAACGTGAGCGCCAGGCCCGCGCGATCGTAAATCGCGCGCAGCCGCTCGATATAGTCGAGCATCTGCGCCGCCGGAATTTCAGCGCCCGAGATTCGCGTCCGCTCCGCCAGGTTTACCAGATGCGGCTTGGTGTAGAGTCCCGTGCGGTAGCCGGCCGCGCGGAGGCAACTGTCGAGCATCGCGGCCACGGAACCTTTGCCCTTGGTGCCCGCGATATGTACGGCGCGAATTCGCCGATGCGGATTGCCGATCAGTTCGAGCGCGGCGTCCATGCGTTCGAGCTTGTAGATCTCGCCGCGCGACTCCAGCGAATACAGCCAGTCGATAGTCTTGCTAAGCTGGTCCATTTCCAGCCCCGCAGTTTACCGGCTGTCACTCGCCGGCGGAAGATTCCGCCCGCAGTCCCCTTTTTGTGTCATCCCGAGCGAAGCCGAGGGACCCCGGATCTTTTTCCTACGCCTCTCCCTGACAGGGAGAGGCCGCGCCTCCGGCGCGGGTGAGGGTCCATTTTCCAAGATGCCTCCCCTCTTGGGAACCTTGCGTAACATGATCGAGGCTTTATTTTTCCTCTCCCTGTCAAGGAGAGGAATGAAGGGGAGTGAAAAGTCCTTATCCAGCGCGCGCCCTGTTTCCCCCTGTTAACACTGGCTACCCGTGCCCACGGGCGCGCGATTCAGGATTCTGCCTCTGCGGGGCGGCGGAAGCGGATTTGAACGCGCGCGCGGAGGTTATGCAAAGCTCCCCCTCGGGAGCGGCCGCGTCCGATTCTTACCTCGCCCGTTACACTCGCCGGTAGCGCCCTAATTTGACTTGGGTCGTTCGCCCTTCAACTCATCAGGCGTAATGTCGGGAAACAGCCGATAAAGTTCGGTCGAAAACTCGATCGTGCCGTACATGCTCATGCCAATAAAATGGACATACTTCTTGAATTCTTCCTCCGATAAATCGTCCTTCGGAACATGACGCCGCATGTACTCGACAATGGCGTCAAGGTTCAACCGAACCCCGCCCAGGAGGGAATCAATTCTAAGCGCGAAGTCTCTCTTCATATGCCTGCCTCATTACGTAGCTCAACCATTGACCATAGCCCATCCGTGACGCCAACCGCGCGAGCGCGCGTCATTCGCAACGTCAAATTAGGACACGACCCAATCGGCGTACTTTACGGGAGAGGCGGCCGGCCGCCAAGCCGCCGGTAGGTGAGGGTTCTGCGATCACAGCACCAAGGCCCGCGCGCGCATTTTCTTTGTGTCATCCCGAGCGAAGCCGAGGGACCCCGGATCCCAACCCCTCCTTGTCCGAGGAGAGAGCCTGCCCTGAGCGAAGCCGAAGGGTGCGCTATGATTTACCCCGACAGGCCGAGCGGTTGGAAATCCAAGAAGGATTCGCGGCGATCAGGTTCTCGAATCTGAGGAGTATCCGCTTGACTGTTTCGAGGATTTGGCCAAGTGCAGGTCTAACGGCGTACTCGCCATTCAAAGTGATGATTCCCTGCTGGAACGATATGTCAAAGATATAGTTGCTCCGCACTTCCACCTTTGGATTAACGACGCCAGCGGGAATATCGACTTCGGCGAGTATTACATCGTCCTCAAAGGTGCCCTGCGAAAACCGGATCGGATAAGGCCTGCTATTGATCGGATGGAGGATGTTGATTTCGGCATTTTTGGCTACGGTCTGCGTCATCGTGAGCAACTTGTGTTTGTCTCTCGCGTCAAGATCGTGAAGTGTCCAGAGGGCACTAGGTTCTCCGTATCCTCGATTGTACGGTTGCAGCCTTCTGATTTCTGCGACCGCATCGGGATGCATCCTAGTGAGTCTAGGCAGCCCTCTCTTCTCGAACCCGGCGGGTTCCAAAAAGACGGGCCAGAGCGTTTGTCTGTCATCGAGATCGCTGCCAGCCAATCGCCACGCGATGTAATCGAGGGCACTTCTGGCGTTGTGAATACAGTCGCCGATGATGCATGCCAACCGCTCTTGCGGAATCGTCTTAAGAACCTTCAGCCGGAACAAATACTTGCACTGGTTCGCATCGAATTCTCGAACAACACTGTAGGGCTGCGAATCCAGGAATTGCGCGATCTCCGTGTCAAGCGCCTGCGCATGTTCTTCGGCGCGACGCAGCTTGTTCCAGCATTCCCTTAGAGGTGAGTCGGCCAATCCCGGCATCAGGACACTTCCCCGGAGCGCTTGCCCTTGCCCTTCGACGCGACCGGACCCGCGCCGCGATTGCCGCGCGGCCTCGTCAGCATCGTTAGAATCCGCGCCAGCGTGAAGCGCATCTGATGCCGCGGGACGATCGCGTCGATCATCCCGTGTGCCAGCAAAAACTCCGCGCGCTGGAAATCGTCGGGAAGCTGCTGATTGCTGGTCTGTTCTGTCACCCGCCGGCCCGCAAAACCGATCAGCGCTCCGGGCTCCGAGATATTCAAATCGCCGAGCATCGCAAACGATGCGGCGACGCCGCCGGTGGTCGGATCGCACAGCACGGAAATATAGGGCAGCCGCGCGTCGCGAAATCGCGCGATCGCGGCGGATACCTTCGCCATCTGCATCAGTGAAAGCGCGCCTTCCTGCATCCGCGCGCCCCCCGACGCAACGAACACGATCACCGGAATCTTGCGCTCGCGCGCGATGTCGAACAGGCGCGCCAGCTTCTCGCCCACCACCACGCCCATGCTGCCGCCCATGAATTCAAAATCCATCACGCCGATCGCCACCGGCTGATTCTCAATTTTGCCGATTCCAACCACCACCGCGTCGTTGCGGCCGCTGCTCGCCCGCGCCTGTTCCAGCCGCGCCGGGTACGGCTTGGAATCGACGAAGCCGAGCGGATCGCCAATCGCCATCTCGGCCATCAGCTCGCGCCACGTCCCGCGATCGACGCCGAGCGAAAGCCGCTGCGCGACTGTGACGCGGAAATGATATCCGCACTTGGGGCACACGTTCAGATTGCGTTCCACTTCTTTGCGGAACGCCATCTCCTTGCACGACGGGCACTTCGTCCAGATGTCGTCGGAAGGCGCCGGCGCAGCGCCGGTCGTCGGTTCGCGTTCAGCCATCTGAATTCCCCAATCCGGGCGGCCGCTCGCCTCGGCGCGCCGAGTTCATCGCATCTTTCATTGCGCCGACCAGTCCGCCCACCGCCGCCGCCGCGTCGCCGGATTTGGCGTACGCCTCGATCAACAGGGAAATCGCACTGCCGACGACGACCGCATCCGCCATCGTTGCGACCTCGGCAGCCTGCTCGGGCGTCGAGATGCCGAAGCCGACTCCGATTGGCAGATCGGTGACGCTTCGAAGCTCGCGCATGTGCTCGCCCAGTTCCGCGTCGAGATGCGCGCGCGCGCCGGTCACTCCCGTCACCGATACATAATAGAGAAAGCCGCTGGCGGAGCGCGCGATCGCGCGACTTCTGTCGATCGGCGTCGTCGGCGCGAGCAGATAGATGATGTCGAGACCGTTGGCGTGCGCGGGCCGCTTGAGCTCACCGGCTTCCTCGGGCGGCAGATCGACCGTCAGTATCCCGTCGATACCCGCCCGCGCCGCGTCCGCGCACAACCGCTCGCATCCGTAGTGAAAGATCGGGTTGAAGTACCCGAACAGGATAATCGGAATCTGCGTCTGCGCGCGAAGCTCGCTCACCATCGAGAGAATCGCCGCCAACGACGCGCCCGCGCCGAGTCCGCGCGCCAGCGCGCGCTGATTGGCAGGTCCGTCGGCCATCGGATCGGAAAACGGCACGCCCAGCTCGATCAAGTCGGCGCCGCGAGCCTCGAGTTCGAGCACCAGCCTCCGCGTGGTATCCATATCGGGATCGCCGGCAACGATGAACGGGATTAATGCCGCCTCGCCGCGCGCGCGCAGCTCGCGAAATTTGCGTTTGATTCTGCCCGCCGATGCCATCGTCCTACACCGTCACGCCGAGCGCCCGGGCGACTGTTTGCATGTCCTTGTCGCCGCGCCCCGACAGATTCACGATCATGATTTGCTCCTTCGGCAGTTGCGGCGCCAGCTTGATTGCGTGCGCCACCGCATGAGCGCTCTCGAGCGCCGGAATGATTCCCTCGGTCTCCGACAGCGTCTTCAAGGCGTCGAGCGCCTCGGCGTCGGTAACCGAGGTGTATTCGGCGCGGCCCACATCCTTCAGCCACGAATGCTCGGGGCCGACGCCCGGATAGTCCAGCCCGGCGGCGATCGAATGCGTCTCGCGAATCTGCCCAAGCTCGTCCTGCAGCAGGTAGGTCTTGTTGCCGTGCAGTACGCCGACACTGCCCGTCGTGATCGTGGCCGCATGATGCGGTCCGCTGATGCCGAGACCGGCAGCCTCGACGCCGATCATCCGCACGCTCGTGTCTTTGATGAACGGATAGAAAAGTCCAATCGCATTCGAGCCGCCGTTGACGCACGCGACCAGTACATCGGGGAGGCGCCCTTCGTGCTTGAGAACCTGGCGGCGCGCTTCACGCCCGATGACCGACTGGAAGTCGCGCACGATCATCGGGTACGGATGCGGTCCCGCGGTGGTGCCGATCAGATAGTAAGTGTTGCGCACGGTCGCGATCCAATCGCGCAGCGCCTCGTTCATCGCGTCCTTCAGGCTCTTGCTGCCGCCCTCGACGGGAGTGACCTTCGCGCCGAGCAGTTTCATCCGAAAGACGTTCAGCGATTGACGCTCGACGTCCACCGAACCCATGAAGACTTCGCATTCGCGGCGAAACAGCGCCGCCATCGTGGCCGTGGCGACGCCATGCTGTCCCGCGCCGGTCTCGGCCGTGATGCGCGACTTGTTCATGCGCACCGCCAGCAGCGCCTGTCCAAGAGTGTTGTTCACCTTGTGCGCGCCGGTATGGCAGAGGTCCTCGCGCTTCAAATAAATTTTCGCGCCGCCAAGCCGTGCCGTGAGATTCTCGCACAGGTAAAGCGGCGTCGGGCGTCCTACGAACTCCCGCGAGCGCTGCTCGAGCTCGTCGCGGAATTTTGGATCGCGGCGTGCTTGCTTGTAGGCGCTCTCGAGCTCGAACAGCGACGGCATCAGGGTTTCCGCAACGTACTTTCCGCCGAACTGGCCGAAATGACCGCGGCTATCGGGAACGTTTTGCATTTTTTACGAAGCTCCTCAGTTTTTCGTGCTCTTTTACGCCCGGCGACGATTCGACGCCGCTTGCGCAATCGACCGCGTAAGGTTCGAGCGCGGCCACCTCGCCAACGTTGTCGGGATTCAATCCGCCGGCGACAAACGCGCGGCTCAAGTCGAGCCCGCGCAGCTGATCCAGTGCAATACGGCTTCCAGAGCCGCCGCGGAGTCTCGCGTCGAAGGCGTCGAACAGCACGTAGTCCGCACGGCGCGGCGTCACGCTCAACATTTCGCCCGGCTGAAGACGGTTTGTGACAATCGACGGAACCGGCCAACCTGCGAGCGCCGCGTCATCCTCGTCGCCGGAGAATTGGATCATGTCGAGCGACACGGCGCGCAATCGGTCATCGATGTAGGCGCGCTCGGCGTTAACGAACACTCCGATCACCGCGGCGCGGGAGCCGATCGCCGCGCGAATCTCTCTGGCTCGATCGACCTCGACGTAACGCGGACTTTTCGCGTAGAAATTGAGACCGATCATATCGGCGCCGGCGGCAATTGCCGCGTGCGCGTCTTCGATGCGCGTTACACCACAGATTTTGACGCGAACTGTCATCCTACTTGTGCGGCGCGCCCCCGAACGCGTTCATCAGCTCACCGAGTTTCGCACCCGGCGTAGCGCCCCTCAGCAGGCTCTCGCCGATCAGAAACGCGCACGCACCCGCCGCGTCGAGCCGCCGAATATCGCCGGCCGAATCGATTCCACTCTCGGTCACGATCACCTCGTCGCCGCTGTAGCCCGCCAGCAGGCGCTCGGTCACCGTGATATCGGTCACAAAAGTATGCAGGTCGCGGTTGTTGATGCCTACCAGCCCCGAGCCGATTTTCCCGGCGAGCGCGAACTCGCCGGGGTCGTGCGACTCGACCAGCGTCGCCATCCCAAGCTCACGCGCGAGCGCCGCGATCGATCGCAGCTCCCCCTCTTTAAGCATCGCGGCGATCAGCAGAATGCAATCCGCGCCGGCCGCGCGTGCCTCATAGACCTGGTACGGCTCGAAGATGAAGTCTTTGCGCAACAGTGGAACATCCACCGCGGCGCGGACGGCGCGCAGATCGTCGAGCGAGCCCTTGAAATGGACGTCGGTCAGAACGGAGATCGCAGCCGCTCCGCCGCTGACATACTCGCGAGCGACATTGGCTGGATCGAGTCCCGGCATGATGTCGCCCTTGCTGGGCGACGCGCGCTTTATCTCCGCGATTATCGCCGGACGCCGGGCGCGCAACGCTGCGACGAAATCGCGCGGCTTGGGCGCGCGCCCCGCCTCGGCGACGATTGCCATCGGCGACACGATTGCCCGTCGAGCGCGCACTTCGATGCGTTTGGCGGCGTAGATATTGTCGAGGATCGAGGTCATTGAACTTCTTTCAGGATTTCTCCGTTGCTGGCGCGCCGCATCTTGTCGAGGACTTCCAGGGCGCGGCTCGAGCCGATAATTTCGCGCGCTGCATCAACGCCTTCTTTCAGCGACGCGGCCCTGCCGCCGACGTAAATTGCGGCGCCCCCGTTCAGCGCGAGCACATCTTGCGCCGGGCCCGCGCCGCCATCAAGCGCGCCGCGGAGAACTCGCACGGCATCGTCGAGATTCTTGATCATCAGCGCGCGATGGTCGCCGCGGCGCACGCCCAGGCTCTCCGGCGTGATTTCATATTCCGTCAACTCGCCGTTGCGGAGTTCCGTAACGTGGGTCGGACCGTCGAGCGCGATTTCATCGACTCCATTGTCGCCATGCACGACCATCGCGCGCCGGGTTCCGAGCGCCTTGAGCGCGTGCGAGATCGGTCTGATCAGGCTGTCCTCGGCGACGCCCAAGAGATGGAAGTGCGGACGCGCAGGATTGCCGATCGCGCCCATCAGATTGAAGATGGTGCGAATCCGCAGCGCGCGTCTGAGCGGCGCAATCTGCTTGAACGCGGGATGATACGCCGGAGCGAAAATGTGGCAGCATCCCGCCATCTCCAGGCATCGTTTCAGCCCATCCGGATCGCAATCGATCTTCACGCCCATCGCCTCGAGCACGTCCGCCGTGCCGACCGTGCCGCTGACCGCCCGATTGCCATGCTTGGCGACCGGCACGCCCGCCGCCGCGGCGATCAACGCGGCGCCGGTCGAGATGTTGAAGGTGCCGGCGCCATCGCCACCGGTGCCGCACGTGTCGAGCACGTCGCCGGCGCGAAGATTGAGCAGACGCGCCCGCTCGAGCATCGCACGCACCGCGCCTGCCAGCTCATCGGCCTCGGCGCCCTTGATTTTCAGCGCCACCAGGAACGCGCCGACGACGGCGTCGTGCGCGCCGCCGTCCAGAATCTCGCCGATCGCGAGTTGGGCCTCGGCGCCGGTGAGCGAGCGCCCGTCGATGAGCGCCTGGATTGCGTCGTGGAGTCCGCTCATCGCGAGTTTCCGTCCTGATCGATCCGGTCGAGAAAGTTTTTCAGCAGATGCTTGCCTTCGAAGGTCAGAATCGATTCGGGATGAAACTGCACGCCTTCGATGGCGTGCTGTCTGTGGCGAAGCCCCATGATTTCGTTTTCCGCCGTGCGGGCGCTGACTTCCAGCGCCGACGGAATCGACGCCGCATCGACCAGCAGCGAATGATAGCGCATCGCTTCGAACGGGCTGGGGATTCCCGCGAAAATCGTTTTGCCGTCGTGAATCACCGGCGAGGTCTTGCCGTGCATCAGGCGAGCCGCGCGCACGACCTTTCCGCCGAACGCCTCGCCGATACATTGCAGGCCCAGGCACACGCCGAGAATCGGAACTTCACCCGCCATCTCGCGCAGCAGCTTCAGCGAGATTCCGGCCTGGGCGGGAGTGCACGGGCCGGGCGAGATGACGACTGCGGCGGGATGGAGCGCGCGAATGCCGGCGACGTCGATCGCATCGTTGCGCTTGACCGTGACGCCGGCGCCAAGTTCGCCGAGGTACTGCACGAGGTTGTAGGTAAACGAGTCGTAGTTGTCGATCATCAGGACTCGAACTTTTTCATTGCGCGCCATACAACCTACCTCTTCGCCGCGTTTTCAAAATCGCGCGCGGCCTGAAGCGCCCGCACCATCGCGCGAGCCTTGTTTACCGATTCCTCGAATTCCGCGCCGGGGTCCGAATCGGCGACGACGCCGCCGCCGGCCTGAATGTAAACGCGGTTGTTCTTGATCAGCAGCGTGCGCAGCGCGATCGCGGTGTCGGTGTTGCCGGTGTAGCTGAAATAGCCGACCGCGCCGGCGTACACGCCGCGACGCACGGTCTCGAGCTCGTCGATAATTTCCATGGCGCGGATTTTCGGGGCGCCGGAGACTGTTCCCTGCGGAAAGGTCGCCGCGAATGCGTCGAATGCGTCGCATCCCTCGCGCAGCACGCCGGTGACGTTCGACACTATATGCATCACGTGCGAATAGCGTTCGACCACCATCAGCTCCGTCACTTTCACCGAGCCGATTTCGGAGACCCGGCCGACGTCGTTGCGGCCGAGATCGACCAGCATCACGTGCTCGGCGCGTTCCTTGGGATCGGCGAGCAACTCGGCTTCGAGTTCCCGGTCCTCGGCTTCCGTCGCACCGCGCCGGCGCGTTCCCGCGATCGGCCGCAGCGTAATCTCGCGACCCTCGACCCGGACCATCACTTCCGGTGAGGCGCCGACCAGCGTGTGGTCGCCCAGGCGCAGGTAGAACATGTAGGGCGACGGGTTAATCGTGCGCAGGCTGCGGTAGATGTTGAACGGATGCACGGTCAGGGGCGCCTCGAAGCGCTGCGACGGAACGACCTGGATAACGTCGCCGGCCGCGATATATTCCTTGGCCGCAGAAACCATCGCCATATAGCCTTCGCGCGTCTGGTTCGAGGTGATGGACGCGTCGTTGACGGCGACGCTGCTTGCACCCTCGAGGAACGGCGGCACGGCGGGACGTTTGAGGCGCTCGATTATCTCGTCGATCTTCACGCGCGCGCTTTGATACGCCATTTTTGTCGAGGCGAACTCCTCGACCGGCACGTTGGCGATTATTTTGAGCGTCTGGCGCATGTTGTCGAAGCACAGCACCGTGTCGGTGAACATCAAATGGAAATCGGGGGTGCCGAGATCGTCGTGCGTGGTCTCGGGAATCTTCTCGAAGCATCGCACGATATCGTAAGCGAGAAATCCCACCGCGCCGCCGAAGAAGCGCGGCAGGTTCGCCAGCTCGGGGGCGCGCCAGCGCTTGACCTCGGCGCGCAACTCTTCGAACGAGTTGGCCACCGAGCGCACTTCGACGCCGCGGCCGGGCCGGATGATGTCCATACGGTTTTTGCGCGCACGCATCACGACCGACGGCTCGGAACCGAGAAAAGTGTAGCGTCCCCATTTCTCGCCGCCGCGGACGCTTTCGAGCAGAAAGGCGTAATCGTCGCGCGCGACCTTCAGGAAGGCGGAGACGGGAGTCTCGAGGTCGGCGGCGATTTCCTCGAAGACCGGGATGAGGTTGAATCCCTTGGCCGCCAGTTGTTCGAATTCGAGTTCACTCGGTTGCAACATCTCGTTTCCCTCTCTTAGGTCCGATTCCAAAGCCGAAAAAAAGAAAAGGGCCGCAGGTTTTTCGCCCGCGGCCCTTCAAGAAATCGGTTTTGCGATGAATTATAAAGTCGGCGCGCAGGCGGGTGCATCGACGTGCCAACGCCACCATCCCGCACAAACTTTCCGGCTCATGATATTCATCGTTGCATCAATGATCCACGCGAAACGGGCAATTGTCAATGCAGGGGGCGGCTATTCCTCTTGGCCTCGGCAAAGGCCGATCAGGTCCTCCAGGCTCTCCTGCAAATGATGAATATGATCGTTCGTCATTCTGACCTCGGTAACCCCTGCGCTTCCGCTTTGAAGTTGCATGATGTGCGCGTATTCGATTTGCTCGGAATTTATAAGAATCTGTCGGCCTCTTGGCGACTCATGAACGATGATGAGCTTTGCCATTTGCGGATGCCTCCCGCTCGCGTAATACTACGCGCATTCCTGCCCGAGCAAGAAGGCAAAGCGGCGGTGAACGCGCCGATTCCTCGTAGCTCGCAACAACAATCGCGTGCTGATGTTCGAGCCGCCGCTGACGACCGGGATGAACGCCAGCGTCGTCATCGGGCAGCCGAATTTCACCTCATCGACGGCCGCCACTTCCACCAATGGAATGAGCGGACCGCTGGGAGTTACCATCGGACCGTGAGCAGGGGCGGGCGACTGCCGAGGTGTGCTGATTCGCGTTCCTTTTGACCATTGTTTGACTTGGGCTGTCTATCGGCTACCATTTCGTCGCTATGCTGGATGCTGCCGACAATTCACACCACTTCGAGTTTGATCTTGACCGAGGCATTCGCGCGCAAGTTGTTGAGAAATTGGAGAGAAGTCCGCGTCTCCCACTAACGAAAGGCACGGGACCGCAGGCCAGTGGAATCTATGCCCTCTACCTTAAGAACAAGCTCGTTTACATAGGCAAAGCATCGAAGGGCACCACCAAAAGCAAGCGAACGCTACGCAGTCGGCTCAGTGAGCACGTAACAAAGATCGGGAGCCGGCGAAATATTTCACTGGCCGATATGAGGTGTCGTTATCTGATCTTTTCGAGCGAATGGTGGGTGTTCGCAGCTGAATTTGCGCTGATGGTCCACTACCAACCAGAATGGAACGAAAGCGGGTTTGGGAGCAAAGTGCCAGGAGTGGGCCGTCCTGGAACGCATCGCGTTAGCCGCTGGGATGCGTTATTCCCGAAGAATTCCTGATGACTGTCTCTCGCAGTCATCGCCATTACGGCAGACTATCCAAAAACAGTGACGCTTTCTTGCGTGATGAGCTTCTTTCCACTTGGTCGAAACCATCGGCCCATTCCGAACTTTGACAATCAAATCGCACACGGTGAATCCAGCCTCTTCAGCCATTCGCATGAAGTCGCAGTGCGGCCATTTCGATTTGTGGTTGTTCACCATGTCCGTGATCTTTGCGAGCAGCAGGCCGTTCGGTTTTAGTACCCGCTTGGCCTGTTTCAGAAATGGCGGATACAGATAACTCAGGCTCCAGTCCTGCTCTTTGCCGCACTCCACCGTCGCGCCGAAGTCCACGTCGAATCGCTTGCGGCTCTTATCTCGACCTTGCGGTCCGACGTGCGGTGGATCGTAAACGACGGTTCCGAATTTCGCAGAAGGTACGCCCGTCATTTTGCGATTGTCCCCCGCGATCATCGGCTTGTGCTGTGGGTCGATATCCATCGAGACGACGCGCCGTTTAGAGCCCTTCCAGAATCGCCCGGCATTGTAGGTCGAATCCAAAATCGGCTCAGGCGGGATGGTTGCGTAGAAGTTGAACATCGCTTCGAGCAGTTCGCCATCGCTCCCTTCCCATACACTGCTGATCGGCTCATAAGTCGATGGGTTGTTTAGAGACGGTCCTTGGCGATTGGCGATAATCACGCTGGCTCTTTTCGGCCCGGCGTCCTTAAATTTCAACGGTAAAGTTCGAGATTTGTTCACAGCTATCAGAATGGCCTGTTTGTTCCGCACGGATCAACTGTTTCGCCTTTTGTTCGAATTGCGTCAGTTGCGTACTCCGAGTTCGCTGGCGTTTCTCGGCGACTGCCTCAATGCGAGGTCGTGTAGGCTTGGCGGTATTGCTCGCGGAGTTTGTTCTGCGCCGCATTCGCTTCATCGGCGCTGGCGTAGGGTCCGATGCGCACGCGGTACCAAGTCTGCCCGTTGAGCGCGACCTTTATCTCCTGCGCGTTGTAGCCGAGCGTCTTCAGCCGCGAGACCATCTCGTCTGCTCCGCTCTTGTCCATCACGGCTTCGATCTGGATGTTGTACGGCTTCGCGCCGGGAGCAATGGCGCGGGCCGGTGCGGCGGGAGCGGCAGCCGTTTCGGAATCTTCGTCGGATTCGTTTTCGATGTCAGGCGCGGGACGATTGATCGCGGGCGCCTCAGGACGCGGTTTCAAGCGCGCGACGGTGGCAGGTGACGTGCGCGCAGCCGGCCGTATCTCGCCGACGGCGGGCGCGGGTGGTTCGATCGGGACCGCAGGCAGCGCCGGCACAGACGCAACCGATGGCGACGCGGCGGCCGCAGATGACATCTCAGCTACGGGCGCGGGCTTTTCGCCGGATGCCGGGGGATTCGGCAGCGAGTAGGTCGAGGAGATTTGACTCAAGTCGGGTTGATTCTGCCGGGCCATCTCGTAGCCCGCGATCAATCCGAGCGCGAAGACCGCGCCCGACAGCCCGACCAGTCCGAGTAAAATTAGAAACGCGCCGCCCGCCCTGATTTCGAATCGCATCCCGCCCTCACATCCGCTCTGGAGCGCTCACCCCGAGCAGCTCAAGTCCGCCCGCAATCGCATCCTTGAGAATCCCCGCCATGAACATCCGCGCCAAACTGAGTTCGCGATCCGGCCCGATTATACGATTCGCGGGCTTGTTGTAGTAGCGATGGAACTCGCCGGCCAGCTCGAGCAGATAGAACGGAATCCGATGCGGCTCGAGCGCCTCGGCCGCCGCGGACATGACGTCGGGGAGTCCAACCACACGCTTGGCGAGATCGAGTTCCTCAGCGCCGAGCAAATTGAGATCGATGGCCGACGACTCCGCGGGGAGCGTCAAGCCCTTGGCCGCGCCCTCGCGAAAGATGCTCGCCAGGCGCGCGTGCGCATACTGGACGTAAAAGACGGGATTCTCGGGCGCCTGCTTTTTGGCGAGTTCGAGATCGAAGTCGAGCTGGCTGTCGGACTTGCGGAAAAGGAAGAAAAATCGCACCACGTCGGCGCCGACCTCGTCGATCAGCTCGTCGAGCGTGACGTAGGTCGCCTTGCGCGTGGACATCTTGACCTTTTCGCCGCCGCGCGTGAGCGTGACGAACTGGTAGATAATCGCGCGGATGGGCGTGATGTCGCAGCCGAGCGCCTTGACGGCTGCGATCACCTGCTGATGCTCGGCGATATGATCGGCGCCGAACACGTCCACGATCAAATCGAAGCCGCGCTTGAGCTTCTCGATATGATAGGCGATGTCGGGCGTGCGATAGGTGGGCAGCCAGTCGGGGCCGGAGCGCATCAGCACCGCGTCCTTGGGAAGTCCCAACGGCTCGGCGCGCAGCCAGATGGCGCCGTCCCTTTCGACGGTGAGGCCGCGTTCGCGCAACGCTTTGAGGACGGCGTCAACCAGGCCGGCGTTGATGAGACCGAGTTCGTTGGTATAGACGTCGAAGCGAATTCCCAGCCGCGTGCAGGTCTGGTTGATGTCGGCGAAGATGGCTTTGACGGCCGCCGCGCGGAAAATCTCGAGATCGGTGACGGACACCAGCGCGTCGCCCCACTCCGCTTTCAGAGCGCGCGCGATGTCGCAGATATACTCGCCCTGATAGCCGTCCTCGGGCAGCGGCGCGTCGATGCCGTGCTCCTGGAGATATCGCGCGCGCACCGATTCGCCAAGCAACTTCATCTGGCGGCCGCCGTCGTTGAAATAATATTCGCGCGTGACGTCGAAGCCCGCCGCCTCGTAAAGGCGCGCGATGGTGTCACCGAGCACGGCGTTGCGGCCGTGGCCGACGGTGAGGGGGCCGGTGGGATTGGCGGAGAGAAACTCGACCTGGACTTTTTTCCTTTCGTTGGCTCCCGGACGCAGCTCCCATGCGCGCGGCTTCCAGAACGCGCGCCCGTCGCTCGCCGCGCGGCGCATCTCGGAATGCCAGTAGGCGGGCGACATCTTGAAATTGATGAAGCCCGGGCCCGCGACCGAGACTTCGCTCACTTCCGCGGGCAGCGCGACGCGCGACTTGATAATTTCCGCGATCACGCGCGGTGGTTTGCGCTCGGCCTTGGCGATTGTCAGCGCGACGTTCGAGGCGACGTCGCCGTGGGCAGAGTCCCTGGGCGCTTCGATTCCGATCGAAGGAATGCCGGTGGCCAACTGACCCGCTGCGCGCGCCCGTTCGATTGCGTCGCGAAGGATGGAGACGATCAGATCTTTCATCTGTGAAGCCGTGGATGCGTGCAGCAATCGTGTCAGATAGACGCCGCGATGTTAAGGCGCAGGTGTGCGGCTTGACGATCGCGGCGGCGCGATGCGAACGTGACGGCGAGAGGCTATCGCTCATGGCCATGCCAGCGACACAATGGAAAATGCCGCCGCTCATAAAAGTGTACGAAGCGCTCGGGGCGATTGGCGACGGCCGCGTGCGAATCGAGGACAGCCGGCGCGCGACGGTAACGTCGTCGGACGGGTCGAAGACTTACGAAGTAGAGACCTCGGCGGACGGGCGCGAGATCGCGTCGAACGACAACGCGTCGTACTGGCAGGGCTACGTCGGCTATCCGGCGATCGCGGTGCTGCTCGCGCGCGGATTTTATCGTCCACCGGCGAACGTGACCGACGCGCTGGCGGGAGTGGCGTGGAAGGAACTCAATCGCAAGTTCAGAAACGACTGGGCCAGGACGATCGCGGAAGTTGAGAAGGAGCTGGAGCAGGCCGGGCACGATCCCGACGCGGTGCGATCGGAAGCTGAAGCCGTGCTGAGCTTTCTTCGCGCGCTACGACCGGTGCGCGGCAAGCACATCCACCCACCGGCAGAAAAGCCCGCCATCAAGACCCGCTAGCAGGCCCCGACCGGAACGATTCGACCACGGCGCGGGGACGACTGATTAGTTGCAGACGCCGCTGACCGACACGTTGTACGACTGCACGATAACAAAATCGCGCATGCTGAGCTCGGTGGTCACTCCGGATACTTTGCCGCTGGCGCAATTGCTGAGCAGGTTCGCAAGCGCGGTCTGCGTGAGCCCTTGCGGTGCGACCAGGTGAAGATATCCGAGATCGCTGGCGCTCGAGCTGATTGGGTTACCGGCGCCGGCGCGATCGGAGATCGCACTCGATTGAACGAAGACGCATCCGTAAGCCTGCACGCAGCCCGCAAGCAACGCAGCGAGAACTATCGAGTTGATCTGTTTCATCGTTCCTCCGGTCTGCCGATTGGGCGCGAATGGAGCCCGTGCGCGATGGTAATTCGCATCGTGAAATAGAGTCAATCGTGCGCGAGCGGCGGGACGTTATGCTGTTGCGTGAGGTTGCAAGATGCTAGCGTGACGAAATTCGCACCGGGACGGGGGCTTCGATGGCGAACGGGGCTGGCGGATCGATCTCACCTTTCCTCACGATATGTACCGCGCCGCGCGCGACGATTCGGCGCATCGTCGATACCGATCCGAAGCGCAACGTAATCGCGCTTGCGGCCGTCGGGTCGGGGATCAGCGCGCTGGCGAGTCAGTGGTCAAAGGCGCTTGTCAACAACGCCAATCTGTCGGTCTTGTGGCCGATATGGGTGGCGGTCACCGTTGCAATTCAGGCGGCTCTCGGAGTTCTCTTTCTGTTCATTTCTGGCGCGGTTTTAAAATGGTCGGGAAGCCTGCTGGGCGGCGGCGCGAGCCGAGTCGAGGTGCGGGCCGCGCTGGCATGGTCGCAGGTGCCTGCGATCGCCGGTGCGATCTTCTTTCTGATCGCAGTCCTGCTGGGCGTGCCGATACCGGTTCCGACGCCGGGAACGTTGCCTCAAATCGATCCCGCGTTTTACAAGGTCATGGCCGTTGAAGGAGTGCTCGGGATATGGGGAATGGTTGTCTGGCTGAAGTGTCTCGCCGAGGTGCATCGATTCTCGGCGTGGCGCGCGTTGGCTGCTACAATGATACCGGGGCTCATTGCGTTAGCCGCAATCGGTTTTATCGTCTTCGTAGTCGGCCGCCTGACGGGGCATCACTGATCGAACTCGTACGCTCGAAGCCTTCGCCGAGAATGCGTGAACTGAACAGCTAGGGAACCTCTGCATAAGTTGATCGATTGGTGTACAAAGGAACTGGTTGAGTGGCGGATGAGGAGGTGCGGTGATGGGTAATCAGCGGACGTTTGCTTCGGTGGCTTGGACGCAGAAAGGAAAGGTAACTCGGCGCGAGCGGTTTCTGGCCGAGATGGACGCGGTGATTCCGTGGGCGCGGCTGATTGCGCTGATCGAACCGCATTATCCCAAGGCCGGAC